>WBZU01000152.1_pt1 | contig 68685 bp, 54 predicted proteins | sample 5204311 | NCBI WGS metagenome assembly WBZU01 (sample SAMN12344359, study PRJNA552823) | activated sludge metagenome | biome: Activated sludge suspended growth; feature: Nitrification reactor; material: Wastewater; isolation source: activated sludge from nitrification reactor of wastewater...
AGCAGACCGGCTTTGCCGCCGTCGCACGGACCAGAGGTGCACGCGCCCTCGTACTGGGTGTAGGTGAAGCCATTACCGCCCAGCAGACCCGCATTCGGGCTATCCGCCGTGCCGTCGCCAAACAGCCGGAACTGACTGGCCGTGAGCTTGGTTGCTGAAGCCGTGGAACCGAGTGATAAGCCCGTCGCGGTCACAGCCGCCGGCTTGGCCGTCGCCGAGGAACCGCCGACCTCACGGCGCGTGAAGGCCACCGCCGTCCACGCCAACGGGGCCGCCGCCGGAACCCTGCCGCCACCGCCGATACCCAGCAACTCCAGCAAGCGAGAGCCCGGCGTAACCAAGCCAGTCGCCGGCATCAGCGGAGCCGCCGCCGCGGAGGTGGCAACCGGCGCCACCGCGTGGGCCGTGAAGACCGCGGCGACTGCCGCCGGGCGGGTGACGGCTGCGGCTGGGGAAGGCAGCGGGGAAGGGTCGAACACGGTTGACACCGAGGACGTCACCGTCACGACCGTAGGCGTCAGGGCAACCGGCTCCGGCTCGACCGCCGGCTCCTGAACGCTCAGCATCGATGCCGGCGAACTGCCAGGGCGGGGCGTGGAATCGGCTGCCAGTGCGGAGCCGTTGGCCTTGCCTGCCTCAGGGATGCTCACGCCGCGCCTGCGCGATATCGGGGACGTCGCGGCCGAGGGAGAGACTGATCCGGCCACCGACGAGTGCCCACGAACAGCTCCGGACTGCGCCGCGGACTCACGGGTCTTTGGCATCGACGAGTGCTCATCGACGGAGCCCGTCGAACCGGCCGATCCGCTGGTGTCGGCCAATGCCACAGCTGGCATGGCCACCACCGCCGCACCGATGCCGAGGGTCACCGCCAGCGCACCCACGCGACCGACATGCCGGTCCTCAACAAGACGTAACGACAGTGCGGACACAACCAACCCCTTCCCGCGCATTCGCGGACAACCGCCCGAGGTTAAGGCGTGGTGAAGCCGGTGAACAGACCAAATCCCAACAAGTGGAAGGATGGAATCGAGGTGGAATGTGCGCGTTTTGCCGGCTGAGTCTGAGGCCAGGCCTCGGGCAGGGTCGACACCTAGATCGCGGGTTCGATTCCTGGGGGGCGCCCATGTCCCGTCGCCGTGGCGACCCGCCGCCGTATTTTGCGCTACCGTCAACCCAAATGCGGTGGTCAAACGGGGGACGCAATGCATTCGGAGTGACAGTGGCGCTATCGCGCCTCTTGCCGTGGCTTGCGGCTGGTCAAGTACAAACAGAACTCCACGGCCTACCAGCAGTACGGCCCGTACTCACGGGTGTACCGCGCCACCAATCGGATGGCGTTCACCGGCCTCGACGCCGAGGCCGTCGAGCGGGAACTGTTCTCCGGCGCTGACGAGGAACCGGCTGAGGCCGGGGCTGCTGTTAGCCTCGGTGACCGTGGCTGATCTGGTTCTTTTCGAAGTTGTCGATCGCGTCGCGGTGATCACCGTCAACGATCCGGAGCGCCGCAACGCCGTCACCGACGCCATGTCCGAGCAACTGCGCGATGCCGTGCAGCGGGCCGAGGCCGACGCCGGCGTTCACGCCGTCGTGGTGACCGGTGCCGGTAAGGCGTTCTGCGCGGGAGCCGACCTTTCGGCCCTGGGGGCCGCGGCACGTGACGGACTGGAGCGGATCTACGCCGGGTTCATGGCGGTGGGACGCTGCGCTCTGCCGACCATCGCGGCGGTCAACGGTGCCGCGGTGGGCGCGGGCATGAACCTGGCACTGGCCGCCGATGTCCGCATCGCCGGGCCGCATGCGGTGTTCGACCCCAGGTTTCAGAAACTCGGTATCCATCCCGGCGGGGGCGCCACCTGGATGCTGCACCGAGCGGTGGGTCCGCAGGTCGCGCGGGCGGCCCTGCTGTTCGGGATGAGCTTCGACGCCGAATCCGCCGTCCAGCATGGCCTCGCGCTGAGAGTCGCCGACGACCCGGTGGCCGCGGCACGGGAATTGGCGGCCGGCCCGGCAGCGGCGCCGCGCGAGGTGGTGTTGGCCACCAAGGCGTCGATGCGCGCCACGGCGATTCCCGGGTTCAACGACGTCGAGCACCACGAGGCCGCCAAGAACATCGAACTCGGGCCGCAGGCCACCTCGGTGGAATCTCCGGAGTTCAAAGCCCGCCTGGCCGCCGCCAAGAAGCGCTGAGAATCACGCCACCCGCAAGCCGGGCATGAGCCGGTTGTTCAACCACACCTCAATATCGCTCAGCGGCATCCGTGGCGTGCCCGGCGCCGGCGGTGCGGTCGAGTGGTAGTGGGCCCCGGTCGGGGTGGTGAATCGAACTGTGTGCCTTCCTCTTTCACCGGAGTCGGCGCTGACGTTCCACCCCGGCGCCTCTTTGGTGTAGTTGCACCCCTCGCACAGACCCTGTCCGTTCGCCGCGCTGGTAGCACCGCCCCGCCGATGCGGCACGGCGTGGTCCCGGTGGCGGACGGGGGCGTCGCAGTACGGGGTGCGGCAACGCTGGTCACGCAACTCGATGAACTCGGACAGCCCCTTGGGGAACGCCCGGGCCCTCGAGTCCATGGCCACCAGCGCGCCGGTGGCCGGGCTGGCGTAGAGGCGACGCAGCGTCGCCAGCGCGTCGGGACTGTTCACCGCGGACGCGATAAGCCTCTGCGCCACCGCTGACGGCACCGAGCCGTATCCGGCGATGACGGCAGCGGCGTTCTCGGCCCCGAGCAGCGCCTGGTCGGAGATGACCACGTTCACCGACACCGGAACAGGCTGCGCGGCAGGCCGACCGGTGACGCGATCGACGAGCGTGTCGGCCATCACCTGTCCCCGGGAACGTCCGTCGCACGTTGTATCCGCCTGACGCTTCAGCGCGGCGTAGACCGAAACACCCTGAGCCACCGGAAGAAGCGCCGTCACATACGTCATGGTGTCGGGGGCCGGCCGGATCGTCACCGTGCGGTCCTCGGCGGCCCGAGCGGAGCGGTCCACCACCGCATGCGGATCCAGGCGATAGGCGATCGCTTTGGCGGCAGCCGCTAACGCCGCGTCACCCACGCCGTCCAGTTCCGTTACATCCGAACACAGTTCGGCGTCGAGTCGGCGCCGGTCGTCGACGTCTAGGCAGGCGGACTCCCGGACAATGATGGTGGCCCGCCACTCCGACAGGACCCCGGCTTCCAGCGCGGCAAGCGTGTGCGGCATTTCATGAACGAGCGCCTTGGCGAATCCGAGGTGACGGCTACCGCGAGCCGGCGAGTCCCGGCGGGCCAACGCGACCTCGGCGGCCACACCGCGGCCCCGCCGCGCGGCAGGCATGCCGATCGCGGCTTCCGCAGATCTGCGGGCGGCGTCGAGCGCAGCGGCCAATCGCGCCTGACGAGCCGCTGCGGCAGCCTTGAGGCGCTCCAGCGTGGCGATGCCCGCCACCAACTCGGACTCCCCGGCGTCCGGCGCCAGCGGATCCCATATCAGACCATCGAACATATTTTCGATAGTAGGGATGGGTGCCGACAAAAAGCGGCTTACCCGATCCCCATCTCCCGGGCGATCAGCATCAGCTGGACTTCACTTGTGCCCTCGCCGATTTCGAGGATCTTGCTGTCCCGGTAGTGCCGCGCCACCGGGTACTCGTTCATGAATCCGTAGCCGCCGTGGACCTGGGTGGCGTCCCGCGCGTTGTCCATCGCGGCCTCACTGGCGACCAGCTTCGCGATCGCGGCCTGCTTCTTGAACGGCTTGCCCGCCAGCATCAGCGCGGCCGCGTCGTAATAGGCGGTCCGCGCGGCGTGGGCCCGCGCCTCCATGCGGGCGATCTTGAACTCGATGGCCTGGTAGCGCCCGATCGGCCGGCCGAATGCCGTTCGCTCCCCTGCGTACTTCACGCACTCGTCGACACACCCCTGGGCCGCCCCGGTGGCCACTGCGGCGATGGCGATCCGCCCCTCGTCGAGAATCCGGAGAAAGTTCGCGTAGCCGCGGCCGCGCTCGCCCAGCAGGTTCTCCTCCGGCACCCGCACATCGGTGAAGGACAGCGGGTGGGTGTCCGAGGCGTTCCAGCCCACCTTGTCGTACGCCGGTTCGACCGTGAAACCCGCTGCGGGAACAGGGATCATGATGGCGGAGATCTCCCGACGGTCACCGTCGGTCCCGGTGACGGCAGTGACGGTGACCAGACGCGTGATGTCGGTCCCGGAGTTGGTGATGAACTGCTTGGAGCCGTTGATCACCCAGTGGCCGTCGTCGAGCCGGGCGGTCGTCCGCGTCGCACCGGCGTCGGTGCCGCCACCGGCTTCGGTCAGCCCGAACGCACCCAGCGCCGTGCCGCCGGTCAGGGACGGCAGCCACTCCTGCTTCTGCGCATCGGTGCCGAAGCGGTAGACGGGCATCGCGCCGAGTGAGACGCCGGCCTCCAGGGTGATGGCAACACTCTGGTCGACCTTGCCGAGTTCCTCCAGCGCGAGGCAGAGCGCGAAGTAGTCCCCGCCCATCCCGCCGTACTCCTCGGGGAAGGGCAGGCCGAACAAGCCCATCTCGGCCATTCCGGCGACCACTTCGTAGGGGAAGGAATGCTCGGCGTCGTGCCGGGCGGAGACCGGTGCGACCACCTCGCGCGCGAAGTCGCGGACGGTCTTGGCCAGCTGCTGGTATTCGTCGGGAAGTGTTGCGGTGGAGAGAAACTCGGTCATCCTTCGGGTCCTTCCGTATGAGCGGTGATGCGGGCCAGCGGCTGGCCGACCTTGACTTGATCGCCGACCGCGACGAGTAGTTGCACCACGCCGGCCACCGGCGAGCGCAGCGAATGTTCCATCTTCATGGCTTCGACGGCGACGACGACCTCACCCGCCTCGACCGTCGCGCCGTCGGAAACGCCCACCGCGACAACGGCTCCGGGCATCGGACTGACGATATCGGCGTCGCCTTCGTGTTCGTCGTCCGGGCGGGCGGGCGCCTCCCGTACCTCCTCGAGCATGACGGTGCCGAATTCCCCGGTGAGCCAGATCTGGTGGCCGTATTCGGCTGCCAGGAACTCGCACCCGATGTCGTCGAGGGTGAGCGTCAGGCGTCCGTCGTCCAGAGAGGCTGTGAACGATCGGCGTTTGCCTCCCTCGACCCACACCTCGGCGCGCCGGGGTGTTCCGACGATGTGGACGTGGTCGGTCCGCTCGCCGCCGCTGAGCCGGATGGTCCAGCCGGCGTGCTCGCCCACCCGCCAGCCGTTGGGAATGTCCCAGAGATCGGCAGACGCATCGGGCCAGGTGCGCAACCACCGATAGATCGCCGCGGCGATGAACGCCTCGTCGTCGACGTCGGGCGCGATGTAGTTCAGACGCTCCAGCAGTTCGGTGTCGAGTTCCCCGGCGGCGACGTCGTTGTCGGACAACACGAATCGCAGGAAGTCGATGTTGGTGCCCACACCGAGTACACCGGTGCGGCTGAGCGCTCCGTCGAGGCCGCTCAGCGCCGCGGCGCGGTCGTCGGCGTGGACGATCACCTTGGCCAGCATGGGGTCGTAGTCGGTGCCCACCGTCATCCCGGGGATCAGGCCGGAATCGACGCGCACCCCGGCGCCCGTCGGCTCGACCACGGCCAGGACCGGACCGCCGGTGGGAAGAAACCCCCCCGCCGGGTCCTCGGCGTACACGCGGGCCTCGATGGCGTGGCCGCTGAGCGTGATCTCATTCTGGGTAACCGGCAACTTGTCACCCGCGGCGATGCGAACCTGCCACTCCACCAGGTCCCAGCCGGTGACCATCTCGGTGACCGGGTGCTCCACCTGCAGCCGAGTGTTCATCTCCATGAAGAAGAACTCGTCGGGCCGGTCGGCGGAGACGATGAACTCTACGGTGCCTGCGCCGACGTAGTCGACGCTGCGGGCGGTGTCGCACGCGGCCGCGCCGATCCGGGCCCGGGTGGCGGCGTCCAGCAGGGCCGACGGCGCCTCCTCGATCACCTTCTGGTGCCGGCGCTGCAGACTGCATTCCCGCTCCCCCAGGTGCAGCATGTTGCCGTGCGCATCGGCGAGCACCTGCACCTCGATATGCCTGGGCCGCAACACGAAACGTTCGAGGAACAGCGTGTCGTCACCGAACGCGGCCGCCGCCTCGCGGCGGGAGGAGGCCAGCGCGGCCGGGAGGTCGGCCGGATCGTCGACGCGGCGCATCCCTTTCCCCCCGCCGCCGGCCGACGGCTTGACCAGAACCGGGAAGCCCACGGCGACCGCCGCGCCGATGAGGTCGGCATCGGTGAGACCGGGTTCGGCGATCCCGGGAACGACCGGCACGCTGAAGGCCGAGACCGCCGCCTTGGCTGCGATCTTGTCGCCCATCGTGGCGATCGCGGCGGCCGGCGGCCCGATGAAGACCACGCCGACCGACTGCAGCGCGGCCGCGAAATCGGCGTTCTCGGAGAGGAATCCGTATCCGGGGTGCACCGCCTGGGCTCCGGTGCGGACGGCCGCGGCCACGACCGCGTCGATGTCGAGGTAGCTCTGCCGGGCGGGCGGCGGTCCGATCCGGACCGCGATATCGGCCTCCTTGACGTGCCGGGCGGCGGCGTCGGCGTCGCTGTAGACCGCGACGGAACGGATCCCCATCTTCCGCAGGGTGCGGATCACCCGAACGGCGATCTCGCCGCGGTTGGCGACGAGAACCGTCGAGAAGGGCTGGGTGGTGATCGATTCGGTATTCACTGTCACATCCGGAAGACGCCGTAGGAGACCGGTTCCAGCGGCGCGTTGGCCGTAACCGAGAGAGCAAGGCCCAGAACGGTTCTGGTGTCGGCCGGGTCGATGACACCGTCGTCCCAGAGCCGTGCGGTGGAGTAGTAGGGGTTGCCCTGCTCCTCGTACTGCGCGCGGATGGGAGCCTTGAACGCCTCGGCCTCCTCGTCGCTCATGTCCCCGCGGACGGTGGCCAGCACCGCGGCGGCCTGCTCGCCGCCCATCACCGAGATCCGGGCGTTGGGCCACATCCAGAGGAACCGCGGCGAGTAGGCCCGGCCACACATCGAGTAGTTGCCGGCGCCGTAGGAGCCGCCGATGACCACCGTCAGCTTGGGCACCCGTGCGCACGCCACCGCCGTCACCATCTTGGCGCCGTGTTTGGCGATGCCGCCCGCCTCGTAGTCGCGGCCGACCATGAAGCCGGTGATGTTCTGCAGAAAGACCAGCGGGATGACGCGCTTATCGCACAGCTCGATGAAATGCGCTCCCTTGAGCGCGGATTCGGCGAACAGCACTCCGTTGTTCGCCACGATGCCGACGGGGTGGCCGTGGATCCGGGCGAAGCCGGTCACCAGGGTGCTGCCGTATTCGGCCTTGAATTCGGTGAAGTCGCCCGCGTCGACGATGCGGGTGACCACCTCGCGGACGTCGTAGGGCACCCGCGCGTCGGCCGGCACGACGTCGTACAACTCCTGCTGATCGGCGATCGGGTCCTCGGGCGGCCGGACGTCCCAGGGCGCCGCCGGGCGCGGGCCGAGGGTGGCGACGATGTCGCGGACGATGCGCAACGCATCGCGGTCGTCGCGGGCCAGGTGGTCGACCACCCCCGAGGTCTTGGCGTGCAGGTTCCCCCCGCCGAGGTCCTCGGCGGTGACGACCTCGCCGGTGGCCGCTTTCACCAGTGGCGGGCCGCCGAGGAAGATCGTGCCCTGGTTGCGGACGATCACCGTCTCGTCGCTCATCGCCGGCACGTAAGCGCCTCCGGCGGTGCAGGATCCGAGCACCGCGGCGATCTGCGGGATTCCGGCGGCGCTCATGGTCGCCTGGTTGAAGAAGATCCGGCCGAAGTGGTCGCGGTCCGGGAAGACCTCGTCCTGGCGTGGCAGGAAGGCCCCGCCGGAGTCCACCAGATAGATGCACGGCAGGCGGTTCTGCGCGGCGATCTCCTGGGCACGCAGATGCTTCTTCACCGTCACCGGGTAATAGGTGCCACCTTTGACTGTCGCATCGTTGGCGACGATGATGCACTCCCGGCCCGAGACCCGGCCGATCCCGACGATGATCCCGGCCGCCGGGCACTCGTCGTCGTACAAGCCGTCGGCGGCCAACGGGGCGATCTCCAGCAGCGGGCTGCCGGGATCGAGGAGGCCGTCCACCCTGTCCCGGGGCAGCAGCTTGCCGCGGCCGACGTGACGCTCGCGAGCCTTGGGTGGACCGCCGGGCGCGGCGGCCGCAAGTTTCTCCCGGAGCTCGGCGACCAGTTGCAGGTGCGCCTCGCGGTTGGCTGATGCCATCGACTCACCTTTGGTTAATGACCGCTAACTGATGTTAGGTTAGTGAAGATTAACTCATGACTGGCACCGAACTCACCCGGCGTGGTCGGCAGAAGTCCGACCGGCGCTCCGCGCTGCTGTCGGCGGCCGAGCAACTGATCGCCGAACGGGGCTTCCTGGCGGTGCGGTTGGAGGACATCGGTGCTGCGGCCGGGGTCAGCGGTCCGGCGATCTATCGCCACTTCCCGAACAAGGAGGCGCTGCTGGTCGAACTGCTGGTCGGCATCAGCACCCGGCTGCAGTCGGGTGGCCGGACGGTGGTGACTGACGCGAAGGACGCCGCGGCCGCCCTGGACGGCCTCATCGACTTCCACCTCGATTTCGCCCTCAACGAACCGGATCTCATCCGGATTCAGGATCGCGACCTGGCGAATCTTCCTGCGGCGGCCCAGCGGCAGGTGCGGCGTGCGCAGCGCGGCTACGTCGAGACCTGGGTGGCAGTGCTGCGGGAAGCCCATCCCCGGCTCGACGAAGACCGGGCGCGGGTGATGGCGCATGCCACCTTCGGTCTGCTCAACTCAACCCCGCACAGCGTGCGCGGGGCCGGCCGGGATCAGTCCCGCGACGTCTTGCGGGCCATGACCGTCGCGGCCCTGTCGGCTGATCCGGCCCGCCGGTCAATACCAGTAGCGGCGGCCGGCAACCGGGCGTCCGACTGAGGCTCCACGCATGGTCAGCCTCCGCGACGTAGGACTACTGGCAAACGGGGCCTCCCGAACGAAACCTCTTTAGACAGCGGCGGCAACGGCAGGGTGGTGCAAGAAGCCGGTAGCCTGCATGGCGTGAGGCGGGAATGAGCAACCCACGCGGTCCGGAATGGTCGGACCCCACGCAGGCCGGTTACGGCTATCCGCCCAATACCGATCCCGCCTATTCGGGTCAGTATTCGGGCCAGTACTGGGGTCCGACATACCAGGGCTACGGCAATCCGATGACGCGGCCGACCGAGCAGTTGCCGCCGGTCTGGCAGGCCGGTCCGGGATATCCCGCGGCGCCGCCCCCGCCCCCCGAACCGCCGAAGTCCCCGCGCTGGTTGTGGATCGCCGCCACCGCTGCCGTGCTCCTGGTCGCCGGCCTGGTGCTGGCTCTGGTGATCGTCAGCAGCAACTCCCGGGAGTCCACTGTGGTGGCTCCGCCGGAGACCACTCCGAGCACCACAAGCAGGATCCCGAGCACCACGACGACGCGGACGCAGCTGCCGACTACGCCGACGCGCGTCCCGATGCCGGTTCCCACCACGTCGTCGGCGCCGCTGCCGACGGAATCGGTGGAGCCGACCGACTCGGAGGCACCCGCGCCCACGCCGGCCGGAACGGAGACGGTGGTCTACTCCGTCTCGGGCGAGGGCCGGGCCATCAACATCACCTATGTCGACACGGGCGGCGTCATGCAGACGGAGTTCAACGTCGCACTGCCGTGGAGCAAGGAAGTCAGTCTCTCGGCGCCGGCCCGGAACTCGGCCAGCGTCGCGGTGGTCAACGTCGGCCGTGACGTCACCTGCACCGTCTCGGTGAACGGCGCCCAGATCCGGCAGCGCACCGGCCGCGGTCTGACCATCTGTACCGGGGTGGCTTAGGCCGCGGCGCGCCCGCCCGGTCGATCCGCGGGGACCCGCACCAGCAACATTCCGGCCAGCCCGGCCGCGACGACGAGAAGCACGCCGGCCAGTCCGGCCCGGTCGGCGTGGAAGAAGTCGACGAAGACGAAGAACAGCCAGGGCGCGACGAACGCGACCGCCCGGCCGGTCATGGTGTAGAGACCGAAGGCGACACCCTCCTTGCCCTTGCCGGTCATCCGCAGCAGCAGTGTGCGCGCCGAGGACTGGACGGGGCCGACGAACAGGGCGAGTCCGAGGCCGCACACCCAGAAGGCGGATGGACCGGAGAGTGCCAGCAGTGCCGCGCCGACCATCAGCAGCACGGTCAGGGCCGTCACGATGACCGGCTTGGCGCCGAACCGGTCGTCGAGCCGGCCGCCCAGCACCGCCCCCACCGCGGCCACCGTCGAGGCGACCACCCCGAAGACCAGGACGTCGGCCTGCGAGATTCCGTAGACGCTGACGCCGAGCACGGCGGTGAACGCGAAAATGCCGGCCAGACCGTCCCGGAACACCGCGCTGACCAGCAGGTAGTAGACGAAGTTGCGATCGCGCCGCCACTCTTCGCGCAGGTCCGCCCACAGCTGCCGGTAGGCGCCGAAGAGCCCGCGAGACGGCGTTTCGCCCTCGGGCCCGGCGGCCAGGGTGTGGGCCGTCCACAACAGCGGCAGCGCCAGCACCGCCAGCCAGCAGGCCGCCATGAGCATGGCCGCGCGGACGTTCCACCCGTCGGCCACCGACACGTGCAGCAGGCCGCGGGTCGGCCCGTCGCCCATGATGAAGCCGGTGTAGATCAGCAGCAGGAGCAGGACGCTGCCGGTGAAACCCGCCGCCCAGCCCAGCCCGGAGATGCGGCCCGCCGTCTGCGGCGTGGACAGCTGACGCAGCATCGCGTTGTAGGGAACGCTGGCCAGGTCGCCGCAGGCCGCGGTCAGCGCCAGTAGGGCAAGGCCCGGCGCCAGGTAGTGCGGATCGGCCCGGATGAAGACCATCAGGGCGGTGAACGTCACCGCCAGAGCCGTCAGGACCGTCAACGCGATCCGGCGGCGGCGGGGAACCTGAACGACGACGCCGACGAGCGGTGCCAGGAAGGCCACCGCCAGACCGGAGATGGTCAGGGCCCGGCCCAACCAGCTGGCCGGGGAGGTGTCCCCGGGCAGGTCGACTCCGACGGTCCCGGTCAGGTACACCGAGAAGACGAACGTCGCCACAATGGCGTTGAGGCCGGTGGACCCGCAGTCCCACAGCGCCCAGGCGGCGACCTTGGACCGCGGGGGTGTCGGCACCGCCGTCGGCTCGGGCGTCCCGGCGCTGCGCATGCGGGCCACCCTATCCACCGCGCCTACGATGACCGCATGCCAGTCCCCATGCCCTTCCCGGACGCCCGGGCCGTCGTCACCGGTGCCTCGCAGGGCATCGGCGAGGCCCTGGCCACCGAACTGGCCGCCCGCGGCCATCACCTCATCGTCACCGCTCGCCGGCGCGAGGTGCTCGACGGCCTCGCCGACCGGCTCACCCGGCGCTACGGCGTGACGGTCGAGGTGCGCGCGGTGGATCTGGCCGACCCGGGCCAGCGCGGTCAGCTGGCCGACGAACTCGCGGGGCGGGACATCTCGATCCTCTGCGCCAATGCGGGCACCGCGACATTCGGGCCGGTGGCCAAACTGGACCCGGAGGGCGAGAAGGCGCAGGTGCAACTCAACGTCCTCGGCGTGCACGACCTGGTACTCGCGGTGCTGCCGGGGATGCTGGCCAAGCAGGCCGGCGGCATCCTGATCTCCGGGTCGGCGGCCGGCAACTCACCCATTCCCAACAACGCCACCTATGCCGCGAGCAAGGCGTTCGTCAACACGTTCAGCGAATCGTTGCGGGGCGAGTTGGTGCACAGCGGAGTGCACGTCACGCTGCTGGCGCCCGGACCGGTACGCGCGGAGATGCCCGAGGATCCGTCGTTGGTGGACAAGCTGATTCCGGATTTTCTGTGGATCTCGGTGGAGCACACCGCGCAGCTGTCACTGGACAGCCTGGAGCGCAACAAGATGCGCGTGGTGCCCGGCGTGACCTCCAAGGCCATGTCGGTGGCAAGCGGCTACGCGCCGCGGGCGATCGTCACGCCGATCGTCGGGCTGGTCTACAAGAAGCTCGGCGGGGAGTAGGCGGGAGCCGGTGCGGCGGCGGGGCTTCCGCGGGGCGGTCTAACCCAACTGTCCCGCAGGCGTTTTCGCCGCGTGCAGGTTCTTCGCCGTCGGCGACGTCGGAACCGACGAGGGATCCGGGTAGGTGCCCAGAACCCGGTCGGCCAGACCCGGCGTGGTCACGGCGAACCAGTAGTGCTCGTTCTTGAAGTGATGCCACCGGTGATTGCGGTACATCGTCCGGTAGAACCACGACTTGGGCTTGTAGTCGGTGTGCACCAGGTAGTGACTCCACTCGTAGATCACACCGATCCCGAACACCACCACCAGAAAGGTCAGGCCCAGCCCGAGGCGCGGGATGATCAGGAACGCGGTGACCAGAGCGGCGCCGAACGCGCCGAACAGCGACTGCAGCGGGATGAAGATCAGCTTGGTGATGCGCGGGTCGGCGTGATGCTCGCGGTGCTTGCGCGCGAGCATCGGATCGACCATCAGCCCGGCGATGCGACGCGGGCGCCAGTGCAGCACGAAGACGTGAATCATCCACTCCACGAACGGAAATACCGCCAGCACGACGAGTGGCAGCACCGCGTCACTCCGGCGCCAGTCACCTACGACGAAGCGTGCCGCCAGCGAGATGACGAACGCCAACGACAGCAGCCACGGTGTCGGGTGACGCCAGAATTCGCGGGCGGCATGGGCGAGGGTGACGCCCCGGCGTTCGGGCCGCGGTCGGTTCATTGTGATTCCTCCATTGCGGTCAGTGCGGCGAGCAGGGTCTCGGTAGCCGGCTCGAGAAGGTTGCGGGCGGCCGCCTCGGCGGCAGCGGGGTCACCGGCCAGCACGGCACTGGCCAGGGTGCGGTAGGCCGCGATGTTGCCGACTTCGGCGGACATCATGGTGGCCAGGGCGGGCAGCGCCGGTTCGTAGGCGGCCCGCAGGGTGTTGAACATCAACCGGAAGACGATGGAGTCGGCGCCGTCGACGATGTGATCCCAGAAGGCGAGTGCATGCCGCTGTTGACCCACCGGGTCGGCATCGGCTTCGAGGTCGGCGATGGACTCCTCCAGCCGGACCACCAGGCCGTCGGGCCGGCGCGCGGCCGCAAGTTCGGCGACCTTGGGCCCGTTGTGCAGGCGGGCTTCGAGGATGCTGCGCACGACCGAGACGTCGAGCCGGCCGTCGCGCAGCAGCAGCCGGGGCAACAGGTCCAGTCCGGCATGGCGGCGGAAGTCGCGGACCGTGGTGGCGTCCCCCTGTCGGACCTCGACCAGCCCGGCCGCGGCAACCCGCTTGAGAGCCTCGCGAACCGCCGGTCGGGAGACGCCCAGAACCTCGGCCAGGCGCCGCTCGCTGGGCAGCGACTCCCCCGGCGCCATCTCACCGCTGAGCACCTCGGCGAGGATCTGCTCGAAGACGTCCTCGGGAACCGAGCGGCGGTTGATCGGCTGAAGGGCCATACCGGCAGCATGCCCGTTCAGCGGCCAGAGGTCAAGTGGTCAGACCAGTGGCCTAACGCCGCCTGCGACGCCCCGTCCCGAAGATGCTGCGGGTGATCTCCCGCCCGATCACTGTGCCGGCCGAGCGCATGGCGCTCTTGAACGCCGGGTTGTCCATCATCTGCTCGAGCATGCCGGGTTCGGCCTTCTCCACCGGCGCCGGCATCGGCGGGAGGTCGATCCCGGTCGGAATCGGCGGCAGGTCGATGGAGACGCCGCCGACGCCGGCGTCGGCCTCGGCGGGTTCTGACGGCGGCGGCGCCATTTTGGCGGCCAGCATCTCGTAGGCCGACTCACGGTCGACCGTCGCGCCGTACTTGAGGAACAACGGGCTCGCCTGCGCGGCGGCCTTGATGTAGTCGGACCCGATGGTGTCCATCAGCGAGCGCGGGGACCGGAGCCTGGTCCACGCGACCGGCGTCGGCGCGCCACGCTCGGAGAGCACCGTGACGATCGCCTCGCCGATGCCCAGCGACGTGAGATCCGTTGCCAGATCGTAGAACTGGGTCTTGGGATAGGTGCGTACGGTCTTGGCCAGCGCCTGCTGATCGTCGGGGGTGAAGGCGCGCAGCGCGTGCTGAACGCGCGCGCCCAGTTGGGAGAGCACCGCATTGGGCACGTCGGTGGGCAACTGGGTGCAGAAGAACACGCCGACCCCCTTGGAGCGGATCAGCTTGACCGTCTGCTCGACCTGGTCGAGGAAGGCCTTGGAGGCGTCCTTGAACAGCAGATGCGCCTCGTCGAAGAAGAACACCAGTTTGGGCTTGTCGACGTCGCCGACCTCGGGCAGTTCGTTGAACAGGTTGGCCAGCACCCACATCAGGAACGTGGAGAACATCACCGGCCGGGCGGCCTGGTCGCCGAGTTCGAACAGGCTGATGATTCCCTTGCCCTGAGCGTCGACACGGATCAGGTCGGCGGGCTCGAGTTCGGGCTCGCCGAAGAAGGTGTCGCCGCCCTCGGCTTGCAGGTTGATCAGGGCGCGCAGGATCACACCGGCGGTCTGACTGGACACCGCACCGAGGCTTTTCAGCTGGGCCTTGCCCTCGTCGGTGTTGGTCAGGAAGGTGATCACCGACCGCAGGTCCTTGAGGTCCAGCAGCGGCAGGCCCTGCTGGTCGGCGTAGTGAAAGATCAGACCGAGGCTGGATTCCTGATTCTGGTTGAGCCCCAGCACCTTCGACAGCAGGATCGGGCCGAAGGCGGAGATCGTCGCCCGCACCGGAATGCCGAGGCCTCCGGTGCCCAGCGACAGGAACTCCACCGGGAACGGTGTGCCCACCCAGTCGTCGCCGGTGTCCTGGGCGCGCGCCACGATCTTGTCGTTCGATTCGGCGGGCCGCGACAGGCCCGACAGATCGCCCTTGAAGTCGGCCATCACCACGGGCACACCGGCGGCGGAGAGCTGTTCGGCGATCAACTGCAACGTCTTGGTCTTGCCGGTGCCGGTGGCGCCGGCCACCAGTCCGTGGCGGTTCATCATGGCCAGCGGAATGCGGATCCGTGCAGTCGGGTCGCACGTCCCGGCGACCATCACCGAACCCAGTTCCAGCGCCTGCCCCGTGGTGTCGTAGCCGGCGGCGATCTGCTGAGCAGGAGTCGCTGTCGCTTCGGTCATGGCAGAACCTTCCTGGAGAGCTCGGATTCGGTCGTTCGAATTTGCCCGTCAAACACTACTGGGCGACGTGCGCCTAGGGTTGATCGCTGTGCGCGACGAATTGGTGTGGATCGACTGTGAGATGACGGGCCTGGACCTGCGATCGGACCGGCTCATCGAGATCGCGGCGCTGGTGACCGACGCCGACCTGAACATCCTGGGCGAGGGGGTGGACGTCGTGATCCACACCGACGACGCCGCCCTGGACAACATGGTCGAAGTCGTGGCCCAGATGCACAAGCGGTCCGGTCTCATCGAGGAGGTGCGGGCCTCCACCGTCGACATCGCCACCGCCGAGAAGATGGTTCTGGATTACATCCGCGGTCACGTCAGGTCCGCGAAAACCGCTCCGCTGGCAGGGAATTCGATCGCCACCGACCGCGGATTCATCGCCCGGGACATGCCCGCCCTCGACGACTTCCTGCACTACCGGATGATCGACGTGAGTTCCATCAAGGAGCTCTGCCGGCGCTGGTACCCGCGGATCTATTACGGGCAGCCGGAAAAGGGCCTGGCCCACCGGGCGCTGGCCGACATCCGGGAGTCGATCAAGGAGTTGAAGTACTACCGGCGGACGGCGTTCGTCCCGCTACCCGGGCCGTCTACCAGCGAGATCGCCGAGGCAGTGGCCGAACTGGACCGCCCGTTGGGCAACGACGAGGAATTCGATTCGGCCGTCGAGGGCGAAACCGGCTAATATCGACCACGCCGCTGCGGCGGTGATGGTGGCTGTAGTTCAGTTGGTAGAGCACCAGGTTGTGATCCTGGCTGTCGCGGGTTCGAGTCCCGTCAGCCACCCGGAAAGCGAGAACCGCTCCTGCCCGAAAGGACAGGGGCGGTTTTTCCGGCTTCAGGACGCGATGACCTCGGTGGTTGCGCCCAGCGCCTCGTAGGTGGACCGGGCGCGGGCATCTCGCGTCGCCAAAACGACGCCGTGTTCGCGCGCTGCCAGCGCGATCAGCCCGTCATATGCCGCCCCGCCGGCGACGCCCCGTCGCGCGAACTCGCGATAGGCCGACCGGGAGGCTCGAGCACCGAGTTGGGCGGGGGCGGGAAAGTTGTCGTCGATCAGGGCGACGGCATCGGCGGGGGCGACCCGGGCGTCACCCGGCAGCCGGGTAAGAACGGAGTAGGTCTCGGTCAGGGCGTGCCCGCAGAGGCCCAAGGTCCGGCCTTGCGCCCACTCGATCACCGGCACGTGGTGCGGGTGTGAAGTAACCAGGAGCGGTATCGCGACGCTGGTGTCGATCGCCGTGAACGCCGCCGTTGTCAACGGCGCACGGAGTCGATCAAGGCGAACATCGTCTCGTCGGTGACCTCTGTGTCTGAGCGGGCTATCAAGCGCCCGTGCGCATCTCGCTCAACACGGGCTGTACGGCCACCTGGCACGATCCGCAGTCCATCCCCATACGCCGAGATGTCGACCGTCGATCCCGGAGTCAGCCCCAACGCATCGCGCAGTTGCTTGGGCAGGACGACGCGCCCCCCCGAGTCTATGACCGCCTCCATGGGAGCAGGGTACCATCTGAATCCCATTAGCCGTTACTGGCCGACAAGGCTTCGAGTGCCGCGTCGATGCTGGGCAGGATCGTCTCTCCGTACTGGTTGACGACTTGGCCGAGGGCGCGGCTGATGTGCGGGCCGACCACTGCGGCATCGAGGGATTCCTCGGCGATCACGATGCCGTGCACCAGATGGGCCGCGCGTAGGCGCCCGTCGGAGGCCAGCTCGTAGCGCCAGTCGCCGATCTGGATCCGTTCCGGCGACTTGGAGAACAGGCCACGCCGGGCGGGGGTGTGAGTGACGCCGGGAAGCCCGGCGAAGATCTTGACCACCAGAGCGACCCCGCCGGGCCCCGAAAGTGCGCCGCTAACCGTCTTACTCACGCGGTGGTGATCAAGACCCATCAGTCGCCCATGGGCAGGACGAATTGGGGGGTGATGGTTTCGGTATGTCCGGTCGGCCGGACCGCGGTGCCAGCCGTGTAGAACTCCACGGTGTGGGCACCCCAAACGTAGTTTTCGATCCGGAAGTGGACTCCGACCACGCCTTCGGCGCCGTCACGCTCGGCTTCGGCCTGCATCCGCGACATCGCGAGTTCGCGCGATTCGTAGTTGCCCTGCGTCCACTGCGGCATTTCGGTGTTCTGCCCGATCTGACGAAGGGTTTGCATGAAGCCTTGTACCGCAACGTGATAGACGCAGTTGCCCATGACGAAGGCGACCGGGGCGTAGCCGGAGCGGAGCAGGGTGATCATGTCCTGGCCACTGAGGTGGCTGCTGAATGCCTGCCCGTTGGCGCGCCGGTAGATGCCGGGCTGGGCGGTATAGCGCACTGCGGTTCCGACCGCGATGAACTCCAGGTGTTGTCCGTTCTCGCCCTGAGGGCGCCACTCCAGGCGCACGCCGACGATCCCGTCTGCCTGCAGGGCGTCGGCCTCCGCCTGCATGCGGGCCATAGCGTTCCAGCGGGCCCGGTAGGTCGCCTCTGTCAGGACGGCCAGTTCGCCCTGCTGGCGCAGGCCGGTGGTTTGGAATCCGACGTGGTAGACCGACACGCCCATGACCAGGTCGATCGGCTCGAAGCCCGCGCCGCGGAGCAGGGCGAACTCGTTGATAGACAGGTCGGATGTGAAGACCTTGCCGGCGTGGGAGAGGCGTTCCTGCGCGACGGGGTCCATTGAATTGGGTTGCACGGCCACCACCTTGGCTTGGGTCAGTCGGCGCTCGGGTCACCGTCGACTCAATCACGGGAAGCCCAGCCCCGTGGCAGATTCACGACTGGGCGAGCAGCCGGCAAGCGGTCGAGCGACAATCCGAGACGCTCGCGGGGAAAGCGAGAACCGCTTTTCAGGGGTGTTTATCCCCGACCGGACGGGGCACTCGACGCTGCCGACTTCGCCGCGTCACTGCCCCGCGCTCCCGAATTCGTCAACCGCTTGCGCGCCGGGGCAGGAGCACTCTCCTCCGGAGCCGCCGAGGCCTCAGCCGCAGAGGTCGACACCGAGGTGACGTGATCGGGAGCCGCAACCGCCGGAACCTCCGTGACGGCGGTGACCTCGGGCGCAACCTCGACAGCCGGGGCCGCTTCGGTAGCCGGGGCCGACTCGGGCGCGCTCTGCGCAGCCGGGGCCGACTCGGGCGCGCTCTGCGCAGCGGGGGCCGACTCGGGCGCGCTCTGCGCAGCCGGGGCCGACTCGGTGGCAGGAGCCTTGTCCGACGAAGCCGGTGCGGCAACGGCTTCAGGAGCCGCCGGGGCCTCAACCGCCGCGGCGGCAGCCGGGGCAGCCAGGCTGACGACGGCCGGCGCGGAAACCGCGGCGGCAGCCAGAGCGCGCGGAGCCGTCACCGCTGCGCCGGGAAGAACCCCCGGGAGGACCTTCGAGATCAGACCCGCCAGCAGGTCGACCAGGGGCTTGATGTCGATGCCGACCACCTTCTGCACCGCCGACCGAAGAATCTCCGGCAGCGCACCGAGCACCGTGCCGGCCTTCGTCACGATGAATGACTGGAATTCCGGGGTGAACAGCAGTTTGGTGATCTGGCTCAGCGAGACGGACAGCCCGGATGTCAGCGCCTTGACCACACCGCCGATGTTGCCGCTCGCGATAGCGGCGGCGACGGTCGTCAAGACCGCTTGCAGGTCGATACCGGGCCCGGTCAACACCGTGGTCGCGAGGTACTTCACCACGTCGCCTGCGAATGCGCTGACGACCGGCAGAGCCTCCTTGGCGAACTCCGTGCCGATCGAGCCGATCAGCGAGGTGATGCCACCCTGAAGCGAGCCACCCGTGGACAACGCCTTCACCACCGCGATGATCGCTTCCCACGGGACGGTGGTTCCGGTCAGCGCAATCTCGGCGACCACCGGCGCCGGCAGAGCCGCCGCCCGCAGGTCCGGAGCGGGCAGAGCAGGAGAAAGACCGATGGCGGCGGCGCCGACGACGGCGGCCGTCCCCGCGGTCAAGTACGAGCGAACTGAAATCTCCATGAGCCCTCTCCCATCGTCGTGGCGGCCGAGATATAGACCACACCTGAGACTAGCCTGAGTGGGGCCGATATATCACATCGCCGGATTATTGGCCGGAGTTGCCCGCTTTCCACTGCGACCACGGGATATTCCAGTCACCGAGGCCTTCGGTGCCCGACAGCGTCGACCCCATCGTGCCCGACACCTGGACCACGTCGCCGCGCTTGGTGTTGTTGTAGAACCACTCGGCGTTCTCGGGGCTCACGTTGAGGCAGCCGTGGCTGGTGTTGGCGTTGCCCTGCGCACCGACCGACCAGGGCGCCGAATGCACGTAGATGCCGCTGTAGGACATCTGCGTCGCCCAATCCACCTCGAGCCGATATCCCTTGGGAGAGTTGGACGGAACGCCGTAGGTCGAGGAATCCATGATGAGGTGCTGGTAGCGGTCGCCGATGATGTAGACGCCGTTGTTGGTGGGCGTCTCGTCCTTACCCATAGAGGTCGGCATGGTCTTGATAACCTCGCCGTTACGCCGGATGGTCAGCGTCTTGGTCGCGTCGTCGGCCGTGGCGATCACCCGGTCCCCGATCGAGAACGACGTGTCGATGTCTTCCTGGCCGTACAGGCCGTTGCCGAGGTCCACGCCGAAGGTCTTGACCTTGACGTTGACCGTGGTGCCCGGATCCCAGAAGTTCTCCGGACGCCAACGCACCTCCCGATTGCTCAGCCAGTAGAAGGCGCCTTCGACCGCCGGACTGGTCGTGATCGTGATCGCCTTCTCGGCGGCCGCCCGGTCGGGGATGTTCTCGTCGAAGCGGATGGCGATCGGCTGACCGACGCCGACCACCGCCCCGCCGCCGGGAGACACGTAGGGCATGGTCAGATTGGCCGGCGAGTGCGACTTGAAACTGATCGCCTCGGTGGCGACGCCGCCCAGGCCGAACGACTGCGCAGTGACGGTGTAGTGCTTGTTGTAGCCGAGCGGATCGGTGGTAGACCAGGTGAGGCCGCCAGGGCCGATCTCACCCTTGACCGTCTCGCCCTCGTCGTCAACCATGGCGACCGACCCGAGGACGCCGCCCTGGACGGTCAGGGTGACGGGCTGGTCGACGGGCACGCCCACCGCTCCGTCCTTGACGCTGGCGGTGAGCTTCGGGACCAGAAGGTCGCTGTAGGGGGTGCCCTTGTCGGCGAGGATCCCCATCCCGGACTGGCGGCCACCGCAGCCGCTGAGGCCCGCCATCGCAACGATCACCATGAGGAGCGCGAGCCAGGTGCGGGGGCGCAACCGGCAAGCCGGTCCGACGTTGCGCATCCGGGCTCCAACCTGGCAATCAAGGGGCGCCGTAATGCGCCCGGGGAATCCAAATCATTCTAAGGTGACCCAAAGAAGCACGCGACTTCGCAGGTCAGCCCATATGGGGTATGGATTTCACCTCACCGGCGCGGGCCTGTTATTGTCGCTCAGACGCGCCGTTAGCTCAGTTGGTAGAGCAGCTGACTCTTAATCAGCGGGTCCGGGGTTCGAAACCCTGACGGCGCACAAAAACCCCTGCAGAGCAGGGGTTTTTTGTTCTCACACTCAGGGATCCGACTCGCCCCTCGACTGACGGACCGGTGACCGGACTCCGTTCCTGAATGTCAAATGACTTTCTACACTTCGGGTCGGGATGGTCCCGGCCGGCCCGAGCGAGCGCGCCGGGGCACCCATGAGCTGGTCATGGAATCCGCCGACATGCTCGTCATCGCCTCCGACGGCCTGCTCGACCTTCTGGGCGACAAAGCGGTTTCCGCAGATGCCTTCACATTCCTCAGCCGACATACCGATCCGTCCGAATTGTGTTCAGCGGTCAGCATTCTGGCCAAGGAGCGGCCACCCACCGACGACGTCACCGTGATCGCGGTGTGCCGGGGCCAATGAGCGCGATATGACCTTCGACAGCTACGCGGTCTCCTCGGCTAAGGCGATCAGCCGCGCCCGCACCAGGTCCGGGCGCTCGTCGATGACGAAGTGCCCGGCGTCGACCGGTTCGAAGGTGTAGTCGTCGGCGTTGGCGGTTGCGGGCGACGCGAGCGAGGGATGGACGGCGAAATCCCCCATCCCGAACAGCGCCCGGATCGGAACGGTCGTCCGGCGCCGCTCGGGAGTGTTTGCCGCGGAGGGCAATTCGCGCAATAGGAAGGTGCGGTAGGTGTCGGTGGCCGCCCGGGCGCACACCGGGTCGCGGAACCGCTCGGCGTAAACCTTCGCGGCGGCACGCCCGACCCGCTGCTCCTTGGGGCCGAAGCCGAAGATGACCCGCTCCAGATACTTCGTGCGTTGCTGCAGGGCCATGCCGACGCTCGCCACGAACGGCTGATAGGCCAGGAAGCGCCAGAAGTGCGGCAGCGTCGTTCGGGGGGTCTGCCAGGCATGGGCCATATTGCACACCAGATAGCCGTCGAACCGCTCCGGCGCCGCCAGCACCATCCGATAGCCGACGAAGCCACCCCAGTCATGGCCGACCAGCAGCGCCCGACCCACCCCGAGCGCGTCCATCAGGGCCAGCACGTCGGCGGCGACGTCCTCCTTGGCCCACCGGTGCGGCGCCGGCCCCGACCAACCGTAGCCGGGAAGGTCGGGGGCGATGATCCGCAGCCCGTCCGGCGGGTCGCCCAGCAGGTCGCGGTACACCCAGTGGTGTTGCGGCCACCCGTGCAGCGCGATGACCGGCCTGCCGTCTTCCGGCCCCGCCTCGGTGACGTGGAACCGCACTCCCCGGACTACGACGAAGGAACGCCGCACGCCGGCGATGTCGGGCGGGCCAATGGCGGTCACACCGGTGCCAATAGCCATGGCTGAACTATAGAAACCCGGGCGGGGCCGGAAATCGCCGGCCTATCGGCAAACCGGATCAGATAACTGGTAACCCGTTGTTCTTGGGATTCCGTACCATTTTAATGCGTTGATCAGCGATGTTATCGTGAGAAGGCATCAATAATGAGTTAGCTCAGATACCAACGGGAGAATCATGGCGACGGATCGAGCCGGGCCGGAAGGTCCGCCCTCCGACCGTCGTGACGGCGATCCGACGCCGCTGTGCGTTCACACCTGCGGCCGCGTCGGGATGCAGGCAAGCCCCCCGCGGCCGCGGCTGAGGCTACTGGGCCGGCGTTAACGTCCTAGCGGCGGATGCTCCTGACGACGATGACCACGGTCACCACGCCCAACCCGGCCAGCGTCGCCGCCACCGCGGGTTGCTTGAGAAAACGCAGCGCCGCCGCCTTGAGGTCGTCGGCGACCCGCTGCGGATTGGCGCGCACGGCCAGCGAATCGACGGTGACGGCCAGACGGTCGCGAGCCGCGGCGATCTCCTGCTTGATGACCTCGGGATCCCGGTCCACCACTTGAGTCCTCGCTTCCGCCCGCCGCGATGCGGCACTGCCGATCTACCCTAGATCAGCGCGGGCCCCAGAGACGTCAAAGGGGGCAGCCCACAGCCGAGGAAGGGATCAGAAGTGACCGAATCAGCACGACTGGAAGTAGGCGACAAGGCACCGGCGTTCAGCCTGCCGGATCCCGACGGCAAGACCGTCAAGCTGTCGGACTTCAAGGGCCGCAAGGTGATCGTCTACTTCTACCCAGCGGCCTCGACGCCGGGCTGCACCAAGCAGGCCTGCAGCTTCCGGGACAGCCTTGCCCGACTCAACGACGCGGGGATCGACGTCGTCGGCATCTCACCGGATAAGCAGGAGAAGCTGGCGAAGTTCCGCGACGCCGAGGGGCTGAACTTCCCCCTGCTCGGCGATCCGGACAAGAAGGTGCTCACCGCGTGGGGCACCTTCGGCGAGAAGAAGATGTACGGCAAGACCGTCCAGGGCGTGATCCGTTCCACGTTCCTGATCGACGAGAAGGGGAAGATCGCCGTCGCGCAGTACAACGTCAAGGCCGCGAACACGGCCGGCGCGATCGAGAAGATCATCGCCGAGCACTCCTAAGCGCTGGCCTGACCCGCCAGCGTTCCGCCGCAGGGCCCTCGTTTCTTGAATCTCATTCCACCGCGTAGATCAGTCGTGCGAACTGGCCGTAGGCCTTCGCCGAGATCAGTCGGAGCCGTTCGGAACCCACGTTCCGGGGCAGCAGGGGCGCGCCCCCGCGCAGGGCGACCGGCGCCACCGACAGCCTGATCTCGTCCAGCACCCCGGCATCGAGGAACTGCCCGGCAAGGTCCCCACCGCCAACCACCCAGATGTCACCGCCGCCGGCGGCCTGGCGAATCGCCGGGAGCAGTTCGGCGACGTCTCCTGCGACGAAGCGGACGTCGGCTCCCTCGGGCGCCGGCAGCGTTCGCGAGGTGAACACGAAGGTCGGCTTGTCGCCGTGGAACTCGCGCCACTTCTCCGGGTGGTCCAGGAGGGAGTCGTGGTCGAGGAGCCACTGATACGTCGTCGAACCTTCGACCAGGACGGCGGCGCCCGTCGGGATCAGGCGATCCTCCGGCAATCCTTCCTGGTCGACGGCGAACAGCCACTCCAGCGAGTCCTCCGGATCGGCGATCCAGCCATTGAGCGTCGTCGCGGTGTCGAAGATGACGCGGCCCATGGCTTCAGGCTAGGCAATCCCCGAAGGGCCGCGGTGACGCTGTCCCTCTGGTTTCATCCAGCCACATCAGTAACACCTGACCCGGTAACGCCGACATCACAGTCAAATAACGTCGCGGGGCACGCCGCGAGGGTTGATGACCGGAGGGCCGATGAACCGTCGTGGGCGCGCCTTGACATGGCTGACAGCGATCCTCGCCGTTCCGATGGCAGTGGCATTCGCCCCCGTCCACCCCGCGGAGCCGATCGGCTGGGAGCCACAGATCGTCCTCGCGGCCGCCTCCGTCGCCTCGCCTGCCGATGCTCCGCGCGCCGCCCGATCCGCCCGTCAGGCGCTGCCCCCGGGCGTCTGCGACGAGCGCGGCCTGCAGGTTCAGACGATTCTGGCCGAGCGTGCCATCAGCAAGCGGTTTCCGGAGATCAAGGAGATGAGCGGGGTCCGGCCCGACAGCATGAAGTGGCATCCCAACGGCCTGGCGATCGACGTGATGATCCCGGACTGGGATACCCCGGCCGGCCGCGCCCTGGGTGATCGCATCGTGGACTTCGTGTTCCAGAACGCCGACCGGTTCGGCCTGGAGTACGTGATCTGGCAGCAGACCTACCGGCCCGCATCCGGCAAGCCGCACTTGATGGAGAACCGCGGCAGCCCGGACGCGAACCACCTCACGCACGTTCACATCTCGAGCTATGGCGGGGGCTTCCCGAAGGGCGGCGAGGTCTACTGGGGATGATGTCAGTTCAGTTGAAAACGCGCGACCTGGTAGCCGCCCCGGCTGTCACGCCCGGACTGCGCAAGCTCCATCGTGGGATAGTCGACGACGTTGATTCCACCCGGCTTGTGCTCGCTCCAAACGACTTTCGCGGTCACGGTGTAGTCCCCGGCAGGGAGTCCGCTGGTCGGTAGCACGAATGCGTCGTCGCTCGTCGCAGCGGCCGGATCCCGGCTCGCATCGGAATAGTCCTGCTCGGCGGCGAGCGTACGCAGCAGCAGACCCGACTTCACCTCCACCACCGTCGTTCCCTCGTGATCGAGGATCTGGTACCAGATTTCCCAGTCGTCATAGGACGGCGCAGTGCCGAAGTTGGTCCAGCGCAGGGTGATCGGCACGTCGGCACCGACCGCCGTGTGCTCGGGCAGAACCGCAGACGTCACCGCGTAGCGGAAGCCTGCGTACTTGTTCGCGCGCTGCCACATGTCGTACACCCGCGGCTGCGGAGCCAGCACATTACTCGCGACCAGCGAGACATGGTAATTGACAACGTCTTTCACGGCGGTCGTGAAGTACTGCGTCATCCCATCGGGCTGCGAGTTGCACCATTCGGTGACGACCGGAGCGCTCTTCCACCGCGACAGGACCTTTGACACGAGTTCCTTGTCGTTATGCACGTACCACGAGTGGGGGTCGGTGACCCAATATTGTGCGGGCGGAATCACACCGAGGCAGTCTCCGCGGATGCCGACCGGCAGCGTCGGCGAAGCAGCCAGGAACTGGCGGGTGATCTCAGGGTTGCCGGCCGCGACGACGATCCGGGTGTCCGGGAACGCCGAAAGGGTCGCGTCGACCAGCCGCCTGATGGAGGATTTCGTGATCGCCTGATCGTGATACTCGTCGTAATAGCCGAGTTGCGCGACGCTCTCATCCGCCCACGGCGTTGGTGCGCCAAGCTCTTTCGCGACGAAGCCGACGTGGTTCTCCGACCAGTCGCCGTAACCGGAGAATTCGTACCACTCGACACGCTCGTCCTTGTTGTAGCGGGCGCCCAATGCGGCGATCAGCTTCTCCGCGGCTGCCAGATAGGCGTCGCTGTTCCAATTCGGCACCACATAGGTTTCATCCCCCTTCACGAACTCGCTGGTGGCCCCTTCGCGGGACCGCAGCCAATCCGGGACCGCACTGCGGAGCTTGCCGCGCTCGCAGCCCTCGCTACACAGGGCCATGACCCTGAAATGGAACCTCTCGTCCTCCCTGTGTGCGGACTCGATCGCCTTGTCGATGACCGAGAAGTCGAACTCATCGCCGCTCGTCGGCTGAAGGTCCGACCAGAGGAAGCGATCGCCGGCATCGTAGGTGCCGGGCCACGGCGGTCTGTCCGCGTCCGCTGTCGGGTACAGATCGACGCCGATGTCCTGGTACTGGCCCCGCAACGGGTTGATGATTTCGGGTGCGAAATACGGAATGACCGTCCCGCCGTGGACGTCGGCGGGACGGCGCACCGCAAGAAACGGTCCCACCACGAGCGTGACCATGAGCATCGCCGCGATCACCGACACGGTGCGCGGAACGAATCCCATTCGGCGCACGGACATCACACTTGCAGCAGCGCCGGCTGACCGTCGAGTACCAGGAACGACGCCCCGGTGTTGACGGGCGCCCCGGGCCGGGAGACGTAGGGCAGTGTGCGGAAGTCCGCTCGAAGCAGCTCCGGCGTGAGGTTGACGCGAAGATAGCCGCGGCGGTTACTGAAGTAGCGGATGTGCGGATTTTCGGGAAGCACCGCAACGATTTCCGGCTTGCTGTCCGATCCGTCACCCCCCGATGTGACGGAGGTGGTCACCAGTTCGACGGCCACTCGCCGGGAGTGCGGATCATCGAAGGACTGCCATACCTCGGCGGCGCAATGCGAGTGGATGTCGCCGGACAGGATCACCCCATTGCGGACCGGCGATTCGGCGATCGCCGTCACCACCCGGTCGCGCTGGGCCACGTAGCCGTCCCACGCATCCGGATTGAAGCTGCGTCCAGGTCCCGGGGTCAGGTCGAGTTGGGAGAACAGCACCTGCTGGGCGATCAGGTCCCACCGGGCCGAGGAGTGCGCGAATCCGTCCAGCAGCCAGCGTTCCTGCTCTGCGCCGATCAGCGAGGCCGAGGGGTCCAGTCTCGCGGGACAGTCGCTGGGCAGCTTGTCGTTACAGGGTTGATCGGTGCGGTACTGGCGGGTATCGAGGAGGTGAAACGTCGCGAGGCGCCCCCAGGGCACCCGCCGGTAGAGCTGCATGCCGGTTGCCGTCGGCCGGGACGACGCTCGCAACGGCATGTTCTCGTAGTAGGCCTGCAGCGCCGCGGCCCGACGTCGCGGGAAATCCTGCTGCGGAACCTCCGGGGTCTCATCGGCCCAGTTGTTGGCCACTTCGTGGTCGTCGAACACCACCAGCCACGGTGCGGCGGCCTGTGCGGCCTGCAGGTCCGGATCGGTTCGGTACTGGGCGTATCGCAATCGGTAATCGGCGAGGGTCATCGCCGTATCCGGCCCGGCGTGCCTGCGCACCGCGGGGGCGCCCCGCCGACCGGGGCCGTCCTCGTAGATGAAGTCGCCGAGTTCGACGACGAGATCCGGCTGTTCCTCGGCCACGGCACGGTAGGCGGTGAACCAGCCGTCCTCGTAGTCCGCGCAGGAGACCGCACAGATGCGCATCTGCGCCACAAGCGAATCCGGCTGAGGCGCCGTGCGGGTGCGTCCGGCCGGTGACAGAAATCCGCCCGCGCGAAATCGGTAGAAGTACGCCGCATCGGGGCGCAGGCCGGTCAGTTCGACGTGGACACTGTGCGCACTCTCCGGTCGCGCGGCGCTCAACCCGCGCCGGACGACGTTGGCGAAGCCCTCGTCGTCGGCGACCTCCCACTCAACATCGATCACCTGGTCGGGCATGCCGCCCCGGCCGTCGTCGGCCAGCGGACGCGGCGCCAGCCGGGTCCAGATCACCGACCCGTCAGGGGAAGGGTCACCCGAGGCCACACCCAGGGTGAACGGATCAGCGGGCAGGGAGCCGGCACGCTTGGTGGTGGTGAATCCGAGGGCCGGCACGGCTCCTATCAGGACGGCGCCCTTGAGCACCGCACGTCGACTGGCAGGCCATCCGCGCGCGCTCGGCCGGAAAGTCACGCCCCATGGTAGCGAGGGACGGCCGACGGAGAGCCGCCGTAACGGGCACTCCGCCGGATGTCTGTCAGTCGCCGAGACGATCGAGCAGCAGCGCCTCGGCGACCGCAGCCCTTTCCAGCACACCGAGATCCAGGCTTTCGTTGACGCTGTGCGCCTGTGTTCCCGGGTCCTCGACGCCGGTCACCAGAATCGTCGCGTCCGGGAAGGTCGCGGCGAACTCGGCGATGAACGGGATGGACCCGCCCATGCCCATGTCGACCGGATCGACTCCCCACGCCTGACGGAACGCCGCCCGGGCGGCGTCGTAGACCGGACCGGTCGCGTCGATCACGTACGGCTGGCCGACGTCGCCGGCCGTGACGGTGACGTGCGCGCCCCAAGGAACATGGTCTTCGAGGTGGCGACGCAGCACCTCCAGGTGCGTGGCGGCGTCCCCGCCGGGGGCCACCCGCATGCTGATCTTCGCCCGCGCCCGGGGGATCAGGGTGTTCGACGCCTTGCTGATCGGCGTGGTGTCGATACCGATGACGGTGATGGCTGGCTTGGCCCAGATCCGTTGCGCCACTGTGCCACAACCGATTTCGCCGACACCGTCGAGCAGTCCCGATTCGGCGCGGACCCAGCCTTCGTCACGGTCGACCGGTGCGGCAGTGCCTTCGTGCAGTCCGGTGACGGCGACGTTGCCGTCGTCGTCGTGCAGACTCGCCAGCAGCCGGACCAGGACGGCAAGCGCGTCGGGCACCACCCCGCCCCACAGTCCGGAGTGCAGGCCGTGGTCGAGGGTGGCGACCTCGACCACACAGTCGGCCAGGCCGCGCAGCGAGACCGTGAGTGCGGGGATCTCGGTGGTCCAGTTGTCGGAGTCGGCGATCACGATGACGTCGGCGGCAAGCTTGTCCTTGTGCGCGGCGAGCAGCCGGCTCAGCGACGGCGAACCGGACTCCTCCTCCCCCTCGACGAAAACCGTCACGCCGACCGGCGGATTGCCGCCGTGCGCGCGGAACGCGGCCAGGTGGGTGGCGATGCCCGCCTTGTCGTCGGCGGCACCGCGGCCGTAGAGCCGGCCGCCTCGCTCGGTCGGCTCGAAAGGCGGTGAATCCCATTGTGCGGCATCGCCTTCAGGCTGCACGTCGTGGTGCGCGTAGAGCAGTACGGTGGGCGCGCCGGCCGGTGCGGGGTGGTGGGCGATGATGGCCGGGGCACCGCCCTCGCTGACGATCTCGACGTTCGCGAAACCGGCTGCCCGCAGTAGCTCGGCGACCTTCCCGGCGCTGCGGTGCACCTCGCCGCGGCGGGCGGGGTCCGCCCACACCGACTCGATGCGCACCAGATCTTCGAGGTCGCGGCGCACCGCGGGCAGCACCGCGCGCACGCGTTCGGTCAGATCGGTCATGACGGCGAGGTTACCCACGCGCGAGCAGACACAAAGGACCCCGACACGCCGAGCACCTGGGGTCTTTTACGTCTGCTCGCGGGAGTTACACGGTCTCGAGGATGGCGACCGCTGCGGCGGTGTCGCCCTCGTGGGTCAGCGACACGTGGATGGTCACCTCGGCGAGGTGTTCGGCGATCGCGCCGGTGAGCCGGACCTTGGGGCGCCCCCACATGTCGGTGACGACCTCGATGTCGCGATGGATGCCTTCGGGAAGCACGGGACGCTGGGCGAACCGCGATCCCGACCACGCCTTGATGACGGCCTCCTTGGCGGCCCAGCGGGCGGCGAGGTGTCGTGCGGCAAGAGAACTCTTGTCGGCGGCGTCGCGGCGCTCCCCCGGGGTGAACGTCTCGGCGAACACCGTGCCGGGCTGGTCGACCTGTTCGGCGAAGTCCGGGATCGACACCACGTCGATGCCCACTCCCACGATCGCCACGGGCAGACCTTATCGGATGTACGTTCCGTCCTCGCCGAGACGCGCGGCCGGGTCGAGCAGCATCGCGGCCTCCTGCGGCTTCTCGGGAGCGTCGTGGCCGAACCGGCGATCGGCGGGCCGCTCGTAGAGCGGACGTCCGCCGGCGATGGCCGACGACAGCCGCCGCTGACCGGCCAGCACCCGGGCCTGTGCCCGCTGCTGGTAATCCCGCCGCTGCTCCTCGCTCAGGGTGGCCAGGAAGGCCTCCGGGTGTGCCAGCGCGATCAGACCCGACACATGCCCGAAGCCGAGGCTGGTGAGCAGACCGGCCTTGAGCGGGAAGCGATCTCCCATGTGCAGGGTCTGCCGCGGCCACACCAGGTGCTCGGCGACGGCGAGCTCGTCGTCGACGCAGTCCAGGCTGCGGTTGGGCGGGATGACGCCGTCGCGCAGCACCTGGCACAGCCCGATGGTCTGGAACACCGCCGCGCCGCCCTTGGCGTGTCCGGTGAGACTCTTCTGCGACACCACGAACAGCGGCGCGCCCGGTGAGCGGCCCAGCGCGTCGGCGAGACGCTCATGCAACTCGGTCTCGTTGGGGTCGTTGGCCAGCGTCGAGGTGTCGTGCTTGGAGATCACCGCGATGTCGTCGGCGGCCACACCCAAGCGGTTGAGCGAGCGCGCCAGGGCCGAGTCGCGACCGCCGCGGCCGGCGCCCAGAGCGCCGAGTCCGGGGGCCGGGATCGAGGTGTGCACGCCGTCGGCGAAGCTCTGCGCGTAGGCGACGACGGCCAGCACCGGCAGCCCCATCCGCAGGGCAAGGTCGCCGCGGGCGAGCAGGATGGTCCCGCCGCCCTGGGCCTCCAGGAAGCCGAGCCGGCGCCGGTCGTTGGCGCGGGAGATGTGCGCGTCGCTGATGCCGCGGGCGCGCATCATCTCGGTGTCCGCGGTGGCGGCCATGTCGGCGAAGCCGGTGACGGCCTCCTCGGTCATGTCGTCGAACCCACCGGTGACCACCAGTTCGGCCTTGCCCAGGCGGATCTTGTCCATGCCCTCCTCGATGGACACCGCAGCGGTGGCGCAGGCGCCGACCGGGTGGATCATCGCGCCGTAGCCGCCGACGTAGGACTGCATCACATGCGCGGCAACGACATTCGGCAGGACCTCCTGCAGGATGTCGTTCGGCTTCGGGGTGCCCAGCAGGTTGCCGTGGAACATGGTCTGCATGCTGGTCAGGCCGCCGATGCCGGTGCCCTGCGTGCTGGCCACCATGCTCGGGTGCACCCAGCGCATCAACTCGGCCGGGGTGAAGCCGGAGGACAGGAATGCGTCGACGGTGGCGACCATGTTCCACAGGGCCACCCGGTCAACGGCATTCACCATGTCCGGGCTGATGCCCCACACCGTCGGGTCGAAGCCGGTGGGGATCTGGCCGCCGACACTGCGGGCCAGTTTCGCCTTGCGCGGCACCCGGATCTCGGTGCCGGCCCTGCGGATCACCTCCCAGTCGCCGGAGTCGGCGACGGGGCGCACCACGGTGTGTTCGCGGTCGGACTTCTCGAACGCCCGCGCCTCGCTCTCCGAGGACACCACGAAGCTGAAGTCGCGGTCCAGGAAGACGCTGACGAGCAGATCGGTGTTGTGGTCGGCCTGTAGCGCGCCGTCGCCGACGAATTCGCGGATGCCGCAGCGCTCCAGGACGGCGTCGTGATAGCGCTCGACGATCTCGTCCTCGGGAACCAGTTCGCCGCCGGCGGTGTCGTACCAGCCGGGCTTGGGATCGTTCTCCCACTTGACCATTCCGGTGGTCCACGCCAGTTCGAGCACGCCGGCCGCGGAGAGCTCTCCGGAGACCTCCATCTCGAAGCGGGTGCGCGACGAACCGTACGGGCCCAGTTCGGCGCCGCCCACGATGACGACCAGTTCGGCCGGATCGATGTCCAGGTCCGGCCAGGCCGGCGGGGTGGCCCCGGCGTATCCGCGCGGCGGGGAGGGCAGCGCGGCGATGGTGCCGGCGGTGCTCTGGTCCGCCGATTTCTTTGCCGCCGAGGTCATCTCCTCACGGGCCCGGGCGGCGAGATCGGCCATGTCGAGCTCGATGTCGCCCAAGCCGCCGGTGAGATCGGCCTTCAGCGGCGCGGTGGCGGCGGCCACCTTGGCTTCCACGGTGCACAGGTCCAGCAGCATCGCGGCCATCTCGGCGGTGCTGTAGGTGGTCACTCCGGCTTCCTCGACTGCGTCGACGATGGCGTCGTTGTGGCCCATCAGGCCGGTGCCCTTGGTCCAGCCGATCAGCGCGTGGGCGATCGTGACCCGTTGCGCCCAGGACGATTCCGCGCTCCACCGCGCGACGACGGCGTCGAGGGCGGACTTGGACTCGCCGTAGGCGCCGTCGCCGCCGAACATTCCGCGGTTGGGCGAACCGGGCAGCACCACGTGCAGCCGGGAGGCGATGTCACGCTCGGCGCCGATGGCTGCACAGCCGCCGACGAGCCGCTCGACAGCCCACAGCAGGACCTTCATCTCCATCTCGGAGCGGGCGCCGGCCTCCGAGAGGTCACCGGCCACCCGCGGAGCGGCGAACGGGAACAGCAGGGTGGGGTTCAGCGCGTCCTTGATGTGGATGGATTGCGGCCCAAGGTTTTCGGACTGCTCGTTGCCCACCCAGGAGATCAGCGCATCGATGTCGGCGTAGGAGGCCATGTTGGCCGGAATCACCCACAGGGAGGCGCCGAACCGGGCGTGGTCGCGGTAGAGCGACTTGTAGAACGCCAGCCGATCGTCGTCCAGGCGCGAGGTGGTGGCGATGACGGTCGCACCGCCGTCGAGCAACCGGGCGACCACGGCGGCGGCGATGGAGCCCTTCGACGCACCGGTGACGACGGCGACCTCGTCGGCGTGGCAGCCGGGGGCCGGGTTCTCCGCCCCGGCGGCGATGCGGGCGAACAGCGAGGCGTGCACGCCGCGTCCCTCGCGCAGCGCACGGCCGCGCCACCAGTCGGCCTGGGTGGCCACCACGTGGCCGGCGCCCTCGAAGCGCGATGACAGCCGATCCCAGTCGGCGTCGATGTCGGCCTCGTCGGCCAGCCACAGCGTGACCAGATCCTCGCGGGCGCTGGCCCAGCGGTCGTCGAGCAACACCGCCTTGCGGGAGTCGAACACCGGCGCCACCAGGCGCGGCCAGTCGGCGCCGAGTTCGGCGGTGACCAGGTCGATCAGTTCGGTGTCGGGATTGCCGGCAGGAGCGCTCACCGGAGCGTCGATTCCGAGCTGCCCCAGCACCATCCGAGCCGCCGACGCCAGCACGCCGTCGCGGCCGGTGACCTTGGCGGCGAACTCGTCGAGCGCCGCGGAGTCCACCACACCGCCGCCGGCACCGCCGGCCGAGGGCAGCGCGACCGCAATACCGCGCCGGGCGGCCACCGCGGCGACCGCGGCGTCGATGGCCTTGTCCACGGCGGCGGCGTCGGTCAGCGCGCCCTCATGCAGCCCGCCCAGTGCACCGCCGCGCACGCTGCTGCCCTCGCGGGTGCCCAGCGCCATCTCGACGGTGACGTGCTTGGCCCAGCCGGGACCCAGTTCCCACGTCTTGGTCACGCGCTCGGCGATGACGCCCGGACGCTTGCCCGACGGACCCAGCGCTGACCGCAGCTGGTCGTTGACGGCGTCGGTGAGCACCGGGCCGAACGGCTTGTAGGTGCGGGCCAGCTTGGTGACCTGTCCGCGCAGCGCGGTCAGGTCCGCCTCGGCCGCTCCGTCGATGGCCCCGAGGTTGAGCTCGGAGCCCAGATCCACCAGCAGCTGGTTGCGCCGCGACGAGGCGCCGTCGGTGATGGACTCGATGGAGTCCAGCGGCTCGATCTGGTCGATGCGCATCTTGGCCGACAGCGCGATGAGCGCGAGCGTGGCGTCGGCCGCGTCGAACGGGATGTCGTCGGGGCGCGGAGCGCCGGCGGGCGCGACATTGGACTGCGGAGCGCCGGCGGGCGCGACATTGGACTGCGGAGCGCCGGCGGGGACCCCCGGGGCGGCTTGCGCCGCAACGGGTTCGGCGCCGGCCGGCTCCGCAGGGGCGGCTTCGGCCGGCACGTCGTCGACGTCGGCCGGGTCCTCGTCGGTGGCGAACAGCACCGCGGCGTCGCGCTCGGCATTGAGCACTTCGACTGTGTTGTAGGCGAATTCGGGCAGTCGCAGGGTGTTACGCGCCAGTCCGGCGACCGTGGGGGCCGACCGCACGCCGATCTCGACGAACCGCTCGATGCCCACCCCGCCGGCCGCCTCCTCGGTGAACAGCAGGTCCTGGGTCTCGATCCAGCGGACCGGGCTGGCGAACTGCCACGCGAGCAGTTCGATGACCACGCGGCGGCCGACTTCCTTGGGCCGCTGGGTGATCCAGGTGTCGTAGTCGGCGAGGATCTCGTCGAGCGGCTCGGCCGGGACCAGGTCGCGGATCTCCTGGATGAAGTCGCGGTCCAGGGTGAACAGCCGCGGCACCAGGTTGGGGATGTAGCGGCCGACGAGCACCGCGGGGTCGGCGTCGCGCGGCATGATGCGGTCCAGCGAGCGGCGAAACTCGTCGACTCCGACACGCAGCACGTCGGAGTGGAACGGCACATCGATGCCGGGCACCTGGATGTAGGCGCGCTTGCCGCCGGTGATCTCCCGGCGGCGCTCGATCTCCTCCTCCAGGGCGTCCAGACCGCGCACGGTGCCGGCGATCGCGTACTGCGAGCCACGCAGGTTGAAGTTGACGATCTGAAGAAACTCACCGGTATTCGCCGCTATTTCGGCGACGAACGCCTTGACGTCGGCGTCGTCCAGATCGATCTGGGAGGGCCGGATGGCGGCCAGCCGGTAGTTGGACCGGCCGAGTTCGTCACGCGGGACGATGTCGTGCATCTTGCTGCCGCGCTGGAACACCACCTCCAGCAGCGCCTCCAGTTCGTAGACGTTGGTGACGCACGCCAGTGCGGTGTACTCGCCCACTGAGTGGCCGCACGCGATGGCGCCCTCGACGAACGCGCCCTGCTCGCGCATCTCAGCCACCTGGGCGGCCGCCACGGTGGCCATCGCGACCTGGGTGAACTGCGTCAGATACAGCACGCCCTCGGGGTGCTGATAGTGCACGCCGCGGGCGATCAGGCTGGTGGGGTTGTCACGCACCACATGCAGCACCGAGAAGCCCAGCGCGTCGCGGGTGAACGCGTCGGCCCGATCCCAAACCGCACGGGCCGCCTTGGACCGGGAGCGGACCTCCATTCCCATGCCCTTGTGCTGGATGCCCTGGCCGGGGAAGGCGTAGGCGGTCTTGGGCGCGGCCAGCCGGGCGGTGGCCGACATGACCAGTTCACCCTTGACCTTCGCGGTGACCTCGAGAACCTCTGCGCCCAAGTCGATTCCGACCCGGTCGGCCCGGATGTCGACCTCGTCGCCGGGGAGAACCATGCCGAGGAACCGGGCCGTCCAGCCGATGAGCTTGCCGGGTGCGCCGGGCTTGCCGTCGGTGGCGGTGACGACGTGCTGGGCGGCCGCCGAGAGCCACATGCCGTGCACGATGGGCGATTCCAGGCCGGCCAGCAGGGCGGCGGTCCGGTCGGTGTGGATCGGGTTGTGGTCACCGGAGACCACCGCGAAGGGACGCATGTCCGCCGGCGCAGTGACGGTGACGTCGCGGCGGCGGCGGCGCGGGGTCTCGGTGGCGTTGACCGACACCGCTCCCCCGGCCCGAACCGGGTCGGTCAGATCGCGCTCGCCGGTGCGGCCGCGGATGGCGAAGCGCTCCTCGAGGACGGCCAGCACGGTGCCGGCGGTGTCGCTGACGTTGACGGTCACCGGGACGACGCGGCCGACCTCGGTGTCGTAGGCGTGCGACGAGGTGGCGGTGACGACGAGTTGGGCCGGTTGGGCGGGCAGCGGCTTGAGCAACCGGGCCGCGTGATCGAGGTGCACGAGGCTGAGCAGGCCCTCGATCACCGGGAAGCCACCCGCGGTGACCGCACCGCCGATGGCGGCGAACACCGCGGGCCAGCAGCGGCCGACGAGAGCGTCGGGCACCGTGGTCAGCGTGGGGGCCAGGGGCGCGCCGAAGACGGCGGTGACGCCGGTGTGGTCGGCCACCTTCTCCGGGTCCCAGTCCACCGTGACGGTGGCCGATCCGTTCACCAGGGCGGGCAGCGCCTCGGGTGAGTCGGCGCCCGCGGCGATGGCGAGCACCGCGCGCATGGCCGCCGCGGCATCGGCGGTGATGACCACCGGGGCACCGCCGTCGACCACTGTCGGGGGCAGCGTGAAGGTGATGTCGATCCAGGTTCCCGACAGCGGCACCCGCAGCGCCACCCGGTCGGAGCCGATGACCTCCAGGCGGGATCCGGTGGAATGGTTTGTGGCGGAACGGGAATCGTGAACCTGCCAGTCGGCCGGCGGGGCCAGCCGGTGCACCGGATTGGTGGCGGTGCGGCCGGCCCACAGCACGTCCGGCGAGTCGAGCACGATGCCCAGCGGGCCGCTGACGTCGCTGCGGACTTGCAGGCGGGAGGCGACAGGTTCGGGCTCGGCACCGGAGGCCAGCACCTCGGCGACGGCCGCGGCTTCGAACCGGTCGAGCAGTTCGCCCACCGGCTCGTCGACGCGGGTGATGCCCGCGACGGCGGCGGTTCCGGGGATGATGCAGACCTGATCGGCGGTGTAGCGGGCGTCGTGGGCCTGCCACAGCGAGTCGCTGCGCCACCAGCGGCGCACGTCCTTGTCGATGACCGGGACGAAGTTCACCGGCTTGCCCAGCGTCTTGCACAGCTCGACGAAGAACGGCGCATCGGCGGGATGAAGCAGCACGGAAGCGGCGTCGGGGTAGCGCTCCAGCAATGCGGCGATCGCGCGGTCCGGATCCTCCAGCAACTCGGAGTCCTTGCCGAACAGCGTTTCGATGCGGCCGGTGTCAGCGGCGTCGAGGCGGGCCTCGGCACGCTGGAGCATGGCGGCGAAGCGATCGCGCCAGGTGACGTCGAGCCAGGGCGAGCCGGGGGCTTTGGTGTCGGCGGTACTGTCGCCGGCGCCGATGGACAGTTCGACGTAGCGGGCCAGCCACTGCAGGTAGGTCATGTCGGCGACGTCGCCGAAATACGGCTTGGCGGTCGGCGCCATCGCGGCGATGATCTCGTCGCGGCGGGCCGCCACCGCCTCGGCGTCACCGGCAACCTCGTCGAGCAGCCGGCCGCAGCGGGAGGCCGAGTTGTCGATCTCGTGGATGTCGGCTCCGAGCTGGCTGCGCCCGGACGCCATGCCGTTCAACGCCTTTCCGGCGCCCACCCACTGATCGGTGCCGGCGGTGTCCACCAGCATCTGCTTGACCGACGGCGAGGTCGTCGCCTCCAGGCAGGCCATCGCGGCGGTGCCGACCAGGATGCCGTCGACCGGCATCAGCGGGTAGCCGTAGGCCAAAGACCAACGGCCGGTGAGGTATTCGGCAGCGCGCTCGGGCGTGCCGATGCCGCCGCCGACGCAGATGGTGATGTTGGACTGCGAGCGCAACTCGGAGTAGGTGCTCAGCAGCAGGTCGTCGAGGTCCTCCCAGGAGTGGTGGCCACCGGCGCGGCCGCCCTCGATGTGGGCGATGACGGGTTTGGTGGGCGCCTCGGCGGCGATCCGGATGACCGAGCGGATCTGCTCGACGGTGCCGGGCTTGAAGCAGACGTGGGTGATGCCCGCGGTGTTCAGCTCGTCGATGAGGTCGACGGCCTCGTCGAGGTCGGGGATACCGGCGCTGATGACCAGCCCGTCGAACGGGGCGCCGGACTGACGGGCCTTCTGCAACAGGCGTTTTCCGCCGACCTGCAGCTTCCACAGGTACGGGTCGAGGTAGAGCGCATTGAACTGGACGGCCCGGCCGGGCTCGAGAAGTTCTTCAAGCTCGACCACCCGCCGCTCGAAGATCGGCTCGGTGACCTGGCCGCCGCCGGCCAACTCGGCCCAGTGCCCGGCGTTGGCGGCGGCGGCGACGATCCGCGCGTCGACCGTCGTCGGGGTCATGCCGGCCAGCAGCATCGGCGAGCGTCCGGTGAGCCGGGTGAACTTGGTGGAGAGCTTCACCGATCCGTCGGGCAGGGTGATCACCGACGGGGCGTAAGTCGACCACGGCGCACCGACTTCCGGCGCGGCGCCGACGGTGAACAGGTTGCGCTGGCCGCCGCGGGTGGCGGCCGGGATGATGCCGACGCCCAGTCCGCGGATCACCGGCGCGGTGACCCGCGTCAGGATGTCGCCCGGGCCCAAATCGAGAATCCAGCGGGCGCCAGACTCGGCGATACCGGTGACAGCTTCGACCCAGTCCACCGGCTGAACCAGCATGGACTCGGCCATCCGGCGCGCCAGGACCGGATCGATGCCCACCGCGTCCGCCCAACGGACGACGATGTCCACGCCGTCGGCCAGCCGCGGGGTGTGGAAGCCGACCTCTACCTGAACCGGATCGAAGACGGGGTTGAACACCGCGCCGCCGCGCAGCTTGCTCTTGCGTTCGGCGGCCTCGCGGTCGGAGATCTGCTTGCAGTACAGCTCGAAGCGGGACAGCTGCTCGGGCGTTCCGGTGATGACGACGGCGCGACGGCCGTTGCGGATGGACAGTGCTGGGGGCTGCACCGTGCGCACGTCGCGGGCGAACTCCTCGAGGAGTTCGGCGATGCGGTCGGGTTCGGCGTTGGTCACCGACACCATCGGGGTGCGGTCGCCCAGCGCGGTGATGCCGCGGCGCCGCGCCACCAGGGTGCCGGCCGCGCCGATCAGCTGCGAGAGCGCGAGCATCTCCACGTCGCGGGCGCCACCGGCGCGCAGGGCCTCGACGGCGAGCACACCCTGGGAGTGGCCTGCCATCGCGACGGGCGGGGCGGCCGCGAAGTCCAGGCCCTGGCGGTCCAGGGCACGGATGGCGGCGATCTGGGTGAGCAGGACTCCGGGCAGCGACACCGCCGCCGACGTGAGCTGGCCGGTGGTGGGCACCGGTTCCCCGGCGGCCAGTGCGCGGACCCAGCGCAGCGGCTCGAACCCGATGGGCCGCACGACCACAAGTTCGTCGGCGACCGGTTCCAGCAGCAGTTCGGCCTCGCCGGCGATCCGGGCGAGCTCGGACTCGATACCGGCCGTGGTGACGAGTTCCTCCAGGCTGGCCAGCCACGAGCTGGCGCCCTGGCCACCGAAGGCCACCGCATAGGGTTCCCCGGCGTTCAGCCGGTCCACCAGCGCGTGCGCGGTCACCCGGTCGGCGTCATCTCCGGTGGGCAGCCTGTCGTGCTCGTGGATCGTCATCGGTCTCCCTTGCGCTACTTCTTCTTTCCTGCGCGCCAAGAATCGCACGAGAACCTGGGCAATTTCGCGCCCACGATTTGTTACTGACGAGTTCTACGGACGGGTAACCGGCTATTGAGGTCGCGTGTCGAGCCGCCGCGCTCCGAGCGGTTCCGGCAAACCTCCTGCATGCGGGTGGTTACGGTTGAGTAGCTAAGACTTGCCTGCTCACAGCCTGATCGTTATCGAATCGTTACCTGAGTTCGAGCGACGGGTGGGCCTGCGACACGGCAGCCCGACCAAGCAGTTGCCGAGTAATTGGGTCCACAATTGTTCACCGGAATTGTGCCGATTTCTTCGGTCGCCGATAACCTACTAATCGGTAGGTATTTCGACAAATACACCGCGGGCCGCGACAAGGTTGGTGCCGCCGCCGTCGCGGCAGAGGTGCGGAAGCCCCAATTTCACGGGCCGACCTAGTCCCACTGGCCGAATTGGGGCTTGAGAATGTTGTTGAGGTCCACGCCGACGCCGGCGACCTTGCGGGCGTCGATCTCGAACTGGTGCAAGTGCGCCGCCGGGTGGACGTACCCCGTGGGCGAGCCCCAGTTGTGCTGCCAGAACCATGATCCGAGACCGTCCTGCAGCGCCCAGTCGATGACCTTTGAGTTGCCGTAGACGCCGACGCGCTGATGGCCGAGCACCGACTCCCAGCCGCGCAGGTAGGGGGCGACCTGCTGCTTGTACTGCTGGTAGGTGGGGTTGTCGTCGACGGAGGCGTAGATCGGGGCGCCGGTGGGCCCGCCCGCGGCGGTGTGCAGGTCCCAGCCGCGTTTGGCGCAGGCCACCCCGGCCGCCTGCCCGCCGAGCCAATCGGCGGTCTCCTGCTTGCCGAACTGGTAGTTGGAGACGATCTTCAGCCCGCCCCGGTAGAGATCACGGGCCTCGTCGATGGTGACCGGCTTGCCCAGCATCCATTCCGCCCCCGGCCGGCGGTCGGACACGTAGCGGATCGAACCCAGCGCCCCGGCGGCTTTGATGTCCGCGGCGCTGAGCACGCCGGCCGCGTAGTCCAGCAGCACACCGAGGGAGTCCGCCGATGCCGTGGCGGCGGTGACGAGGTCGGCCACGGCGCCGATGCTCAGGGCGGCAGGCGTGGCGGCAGCGAGTCGGAGCATCGTCCGGCGCGACACGGGCATGCGCCCAACCTAAGTGAGGCGCGGTCGGGCACGCCGATCGCGTACCCGCGACGGGGCTATCGCAATCTCCCCGAGTGGCTGAATCGTGCTGCGCGACGGTGAATCCGGTGGGTGCGGGCGCGGGTGCGGTGCGGCGGCCCGGGTGGGCGCACCGGTTCGGCGTAGAACACCGCCTTGGTGATCTCCACCAGTACGAGGTAGGCGACGACGAAAAGTGCCAGCGCCCCGAAGAACTGCCACGGCAGCGCCGCGAAGCCCAACGTCCCCGCCAGGGGCGAAACGGTCAGCGCGACGCCGACGGCGATGACCGCAAGCGTCGCCGCCGTCAGCACCCCGCCGGGCCGGCTGCGGAAGAACGGGATCCGGCGGGTGCGGATGGCGAAGATGATCAGCGTCTGGGTGGCCAGCGACTCCACGAACCAACCGGTGCGGAATTCGGGTGCCCCGGCGTGCAGCACGCCCAGCATCAGCCCGAAGGTCAGGAAGTCGAACAGCGAGCTGATCGGGCCGAAGGTGAGCATGAACCGCCGGATGAAGGCGATGTTCCAGTGCGACGGCGCGTGCAGCTGTTCGGGGTCGACGCGGTCGGTGGGGATGGCCAGCTGCGAGGTGTCGTAGAGCAGGTTGTTGAGCAGGATCTGGCTGGGCAGCATCGGCAGGAACGGCAGTACGGCAGACGCGGCGGCCGCGGAGAACATGTTGCCGAAGTTGCTCGAGGTGCCCATCAGCACGTACTTGATGGTGTTGGCGAAGATGCGCCGGCCCTCGGCGACCCCGGTGGCCAGCACGCCGAGGTCCTTCTCCAGCAGCACCACGTCGGCGGCGTCCTTGGCGACGTCGGTGGCGGTGTCCACCGAGATGCCGACGTCGGCGGAGTGCAGCGCCAGCGCGTCGTTGACGCCGTCGCCGAGGAATCCGATCGACCGTCCGGTCTGCCGCAGGACCCGGATCAGGCGGGCCTTCTGCTCCGGTGAGATCCGGGCGAAGACGGTTCCGCTCTGCGCGGCCGCGGCGAACGCGGTGTCGTCGAGTTCGGCGAGCTGCGTCCCGGTGAACGTGCCCTTCGACGCCAATCCCAGCTCGGCACAGACCTTTTCGGCCACCTGCGGGTTGTCCCCGGTGGCCACTTTGACCTCGATGCCCAACGCCGCCAGTTGGGCCAGCGAGTCACGGGCGGCGGCCTTGGGCTCGTCGGCGAAGACCAGGAACCCGTGCAGGGTCAGCCCGGTCTCGTCGGCGGGGATGATCGCGGTGAGCTCGCCGGCGGGACGGCCCGCCACGGCCACCACCCGGCGGCCGTCGGCGAACAGCGCGTCGAGGGTGGGCTGAGCGCCGTCGGGCACGGCCACGCAACGCTGGAGCACCTGCTCGGGCGCACCCTTGACGATGAGCGTGCGGGTGCCGCCGTCGTCGACGAGAGTGGAGGCGGCCCGACGGGTGTGGTCGAAGGGCAGTTCGGCGATCCGGTGGGCGGCAGTGACGTCGAGGCGCCGTGCGGCGTCGGACTCCCAGAGCGCGGCGTCGAGCGGGTTGGCGCTGGTGCCGCCGACGGCCGGGTCGACGTCGGTGGCCAGCATGCCCAGGCGCAGGACCGCGTCGCTGTCACGCCCTGCGGGGTCGACCGCGGCGACGAGGGTGAGCCGGCCATCGGTGAGAGTGCCGGTCTTGTCGGTGATCAGCACATCGATGTCGCCGAGGTCTTCGATGCAGACCAGCCGCTTGACCAGCACCTTGAGCTTGGCCAGCTGCCGGGATCCGGTAGCCAGGCTGGTGCTCACCACCGCAGGCAGCAGCTGCGGGGTGATCCCGACGGCGATCGCCAGCGAGAACAGCACGGCGTCGATCACTGGGCGGCGCAGCAGCAGGTTGGTCACCAGGATCAGCACGGTCAGCGTCAGCGCCACCTTCAGCAGCAGGTAGGAGAACCGTCGCAGCCCGATCTGGAAATCGGTCTCGGGCTGGCGCTCCCCCAGCCCGGCGGCGATCCGCCCGAACTGCGCCTGCAGACCGGTGGCGTACACCACCGCGGTGGCGCTGCCGGCGCTGACGACGGTGCCCATGAACGCCAGGTCCGCCGCGTCGGCCAGCGCCGCGCCCGGAGGGGCGGGGTCGGCGGTCTTCACCACCGGCTGGGACTCGCCGGTGAGGATGCTCTCGTTGCATTCCAGTGCGTTGACGCTGAGCAGCCGGACGTCGGCGGGCACCAGTTCGCCGAGGGTCAGTTCGATGACGTCGCCGGGCACCAACTGGTTGACGTCGATCTTGCAGTTGCGCCCATCGCGGCGGACGACAGCGTTGTGCCGAACCCGGGAATGCAAAGCGGCGCTGGCCTGTTCGGCCCGGTACTCATTGACGAAGCCCAGTCCGACGGAGACCACCAGGATGATCCCGATGATCAGCGCCTGCGTGCGGTCGCCGAGGAAGACCGACACCACGGCGGTGAGCGCCAGCAGCGCCAGGACGGCGTTGTTGAGCTGACGACGCAGCACCGCCCATGCGCTGACCCGATGCGTCCGCAGCGAATTCGGGCCGAACCGGGCCAGCCGGGCGGCGGCCTCCGCACTGGACAGCCCCGTCTCAGTGGTGGCGAGGCCGGCAAGGACCTCGGCGGCCGGAGCACCGGCCACCGACTCCGCGCTGAGCTGGTCGGTCAATCGCCGCGAGCAGCTTCCAGCAGCAACCGCCGCTCGGCCGCGGCAACATTGCGTCGGGTACGCGCCGCCGCGTCGGGGGTGACCGAGATCGACGTGATGCCCATCCGCACCAGGTGTTCGGCGAAGTCGGGCCGGCTCGACGGGGCCTGCCCGCACAGCGAGGCGGTGATGCCGAGGCGCCGGGCGGTGGTGATGATCCGGCCGATCGCGTCGAGGACGGCGGCGTCGGACTCGTCGTACAGCTCGGCGCACAGGTCGGAGTCGCGGTCCACGCCGAGCATCAACTGGGTGAGGTCGTTGCTGCCGATGGACACTCCGTCGACGCCCATGCCGACGTACTCGGGCAGCCAGTAGACCACCGAGGGCACCTCGGCCATCACCCAGCGGTGCAGGCCGCGCTGGCGCCCCAGCGGACTGGCGTCCACCAGCTCCAGGCACTTCTCGAGTTCCCAGCGGGTGCGGACGAAGGGGATCATCAAGTGCAGGTTGGGGTTCCGCTCCCGGACCCGCGCCAGCGCCTGGAGCTCGAGACCGAAGAGGTCCGGGTTGCTGATGTAGCGGTAGCAGCCCCGGTAGCCGATCATCGGGTTGTGTTCCTCGGGCTCGTACTCCGAGCCGCCCTTGAGGTTGCGGAACTCGTTGGTGCGGAAGTCCGAGGCCCGATACACCACCGGACGCGGCGAGAACGCGGCGGCCACCCGGCCTACCGCGGTGGCCAGCGACTCCACCAGACTGTCCTGCTCGCCGTGGGCGATCAGGTCGCGGGGGTGGCGGTTCTGGAGCGCGTCCTCGAGGATCAGTTCGGCGCGCAGCAGGCCGACGCCGTCGACGTCGAGGGCGGCGGCCTGCTCGGCCTTGTCCGGCATCGCGACGTTGACGTAGATCTTGGTGGCCGTCACCTCCGAAGCGACCGCGGTCACCGTGCCCACCGTGGCGGTCTGCGCGCCGCCGGTCTTCTGCTCCTGCTCGACCCGGCCGGCCAGCACCCGTCCGTGGGTGCCGTCGACGGTGACGACGGCACCGTCCTTGAGGTCCTTGGTGGCGGTGCGGGCGCCGACGATGCAGGGCACGCCTAGTTCACGGGCGACGATGGCGGCGTGGCAGGTCATGCCGCCGGTATCGGTCACCAGAGCCGAGGCGCGGCGCATGGTGGGCAGCCAGTCCGGATTGGTCATCTGGGCGACCAGGACCTCGCCGTCCTGCAGGCGGGCGCCGTCCTGAGGATCCTTCAGCACGCGCACGACGCCGGACGCCTCGCCGGGAACCGCGGGTAGGCCCTGCAACAGCACCTCGTGGGTCTCCGGGACCGGCTTGCCGACGCGGTGCAGGGTGGTGATCGGGCGGGTCTGGACGATGTAGGTCTTGCCGTCCGCGATCGCCCACTCGGTGTCCTGCGGGCAGCCGGCGTGGCGTTCGCTGCGGACGGCGATGTCGGCGATGGTGCGGACCTCGTCGTCGTTGAGGACCTGGGCTTCGGCCTGGGCCTCGCCGAGCTCGACCCGCAGGTCTTTGCCGTCGTCGCCGCGGATGATCTTGAACGACTTGTATCCCATTCGGCGGGAGAGGATTTCGCCGTTCTCCTTGGACACGACGTAGGTGTCGGGCTCGACCGAACCGGACACCACCACCTCGCCCTGGCCGAAGGCGCCCTCGACCACCACCCGGTCGGTGGCGTCGGTGGTCGGGTCGGCGGTGAACGCCACGCCGGAGCGTTCCGATGCGATCATCAGCTGGACGACCACCGCCATGGCCGGGTCGGCGGTGAAGCCGCGGCTGGCCCGGTAGGACACCACCCGCGGCCCGAACAGCGACGCCCAGCAGTTCTGCACCGCCTCGATGAGGTCGTCCTCGCCGCGGACGTTGGTGAAGGTCTCGTTCATGCCGGCGAAGGAGGCGTCGGCGCCGTCCTCACCTGTCGCCGAAGATCGCACGGCCACATAGCAATCCGGGCCCATCGCCCGGTAGGCGGCGAGGATGCGCTCGCGGACGTCGTCGGGTATGCCGGCCTTGAGGACGAGGGCCCGCATCTTCGCGCACATCCCGTCGAACCGGCTGGTGTCCAGAGCGGCCAGCAGGGCTTCGCGGTGCGCGGCGTTGAGTTCGTCGGCGACGCCGCCGGCCTTCATGGACTCCAGGTAGGAGTCGCGCAGCACCACGAATCCCGGTGGGACAGGGAGACCGGCGGCCACCATCTCCCCCATGTTGGCGCCCTTGCCGCCGGCCTCCTCGGCGTCCGGCATGCCCAGATTCGCGATGTCTTCGACGTAACGCATTCGGCTCTCCTCGGTCGGGTTCAACTGGTGGTCTGGCAGATGGTCAGGGCCTCGGCGCCGGCGGCGCCGGGCGGTCGGCTCGTGTCCAGGCGGTGGGCCTGCGGCCACTCGTCGTGCGGGCGGGCGGCCAGTGCGGTCGCGATTTCCGGGGTCACCTGGGAGGTGGTGTGGGTGCGGGTGCGGATCCGCTCGACGGTGGCGTCCAAGGCTGCGACACAGACGAATTCGACCATGGCCGCCGCGGCTTCGCCGGCGACTTCGCGCGCGCGGTCGCGGTGGAGCGGGTCCGACCAGGTGCCGTCGAGGACCACGCTGCGGCCATCGGCGAGTGCCCGGCCGGCCTGGCCGAGCACCGCGCGGTAGACGGCCTCGATGTTGTCCGGGGTGTAGAGCCCTTCGCCGAGGACGCCGGGTTCTCCGGAGATCTCCCCGCGGCGGGCCATGGCGGCGCGCACGTCGTCGGTCGAGATCACCACGGCGCCAAGCTCGTTGGCCAGCGCGCGGGCAACGGTGGTCTTGCCGGTGCCGGGACCGCCGCCGACCATGATCAGGCGCACCGTGGCGGCGCGCAGGTGGTCCAGGGCGATGCCGAGGTGCCGCCGCGCATCCGCGGCGGACTCGGTGTGGCCCTGGGTGTAGCGCACACACTCCACTTTGGCGCGCACCACGGCGCGGTAGGCGATGTAGAAGTGCCGCAGCGATTCCGGCGCGTCGTCGCCGGACAGCTCGACATACCGGCGCAGGAAGGCGCGGGCGAGATCGGGGCGGCCGAGGAACTCCAGGTCCATCGCCAGGAAGGCGGCGTCGTCGATGACGTCGACGTAGCGCAACCGGTCGTCAAACTCCAGGCAGTCCAGCAGGGCCGGACCGTCGGCAAGGCAGAAGATGTCGTCGGCGAGTAGGTCGGCGTGACCGTCGACGATGCGTCCCTCGGTGATCCGGCGGTCGAACAGCGGCCCCCGCCCCGCGATGAAATCGGTGACCCGGCGGCGGGTTTCGGTGACCGCGTCGGGATCCAGCCCGGGCACCACACCGGCGGCGTAGCGGTCGAGTTCGGTGAGGTTCTCCTCCCAGCGCGCGCGAACGGCCGGCAGGCGGGCCTCATGGTCCACCTCCGGACCGCGGTGGGCGCCGCGGTGGAAGTCGGCCACGATGCCGGCGATCGCCGCGAGGTCGGCGGTCACGTCGTCGCCGCGGCGGACCATGGTGGCCAGCCGGCGGTCGTCGGGGTGGCGACGCATCACGATGACGGGTTCGGGCGCGTCGCCGCGCGGGGATTCGAAGTGGCCGACGCCGAAGTAGCTCGCCGGGGCAAGCCGGCGGTTGAGCTCCACTTCGTGCCGACAGGCCCGCTCCCGGCTGGCGGAGGTCGAGAAGTCCAGGAAGTCGGTGGTGACGGGTTTCTTGACCTTGTAGGCGTACTGGCCGATGAGAATCACCAGCCCGGTATGGGTTTCGGCGACCTGGGGCAGCAACGGGCCGCCGGAAAGGGCCGCAGCGATTTCGGCCACGTCCACCCCTTCCGCCCGATCGGCCCTCTCTGATCCTGCCTCGCCCGGGCCACCGGCGCGAGGGTACAAAGGCCTCCCGAACCCCGCCCTATGGTGGAGGGTTGAAACGGAGGGATGCCCATGCCCGCAGGAACCATCGACCGGCAGACGCTGGGGAACGTGGTGCAACTGGCGTGCCGGGCGCCGTCGTTGCACAACTGCCAGCCGTGGCGATTGATCGCCGAGGACGGCCAGCTTCGGCTCTTCCTCCAGCCGCACCGGGCACCCGGGGCAGCCGACCACAGCGGCCGGGAGGTCGTGATCAGTTGCGGCGCCCTGCTGGACCACCTGCGGGTCGCCGCCGCCGCCGCGGGGTGGGACGCCGACGTCGCGCGCTTCCCCAATCCCAACGACCTCGACCATCTGGCCACCATCGACTTCCGCCGCAGCGGGCTGGTCACCGACGCCACCCGGGCCCGCGCCGACGCGATCCTGGCCCGCCGCTCAGACCGGCTGCCGTTCGCGACACCGGCGGCCTGGCCGGTGCTCGAGCCGCTGCTGCTCGACGCAGTCGATCCCGCGCTGGCGACGCTGCACGTGCTGCCCGACTCCGCGCGCCCCCAGGTGGTCGAGTCGTCCCGGCTGACCGAGGTGGTGCGCCGCTACGACAGCGCCTACAACGCCGAGTTGCATTGGTGGACAGCGCCGTTCGAAGTGGCCGACGGGCTGCCCTACGACGCCCTGGCGGCGGCCTCCGAACGGGACAGAGTCGAGATCGCCCGCAGCTTCCCGCTCAGCGGCCCCGAGGGCCGCCGCCCGGAGGTACCGGAGGACCACTCGGTGATCGCGGTGCTGTCCACCTCCGGCAATGACCGCCGCGCGTCGCTGGGGTGCGGGGAGGCGCTGTCGTCGGTGCTGCTGGAGGCCACCCTGGCCGGCCTGGCCACCTGCCCGGTCAGCCACGTCACCGAGATTCAGGCCGGCCGCGACATCCTGCGGGCGCTGACCGGGGGCTCCGAGGATCCGCAGCTGCTGATCCGATTCGGCACCGTGCCCGCGCTGGAGGATCCGCCGCCGGCTACGCCCCGACGGCCGTTGGCGGATGTGCTGACGTTCCGCTGAGCCGGACTGTCTCGCTCTTCCTCCGCCGCGACGCGGCGGCATCGTCGGCTCGACTAGAAGCTCTGCTCCACCCGGCGTTTGATGCCCAGCAGCATGCCGCGGGTCATCAGCGACATCACCGGTCCGGCCGCCTCGGCGCCGATCATTCCCCGGGTCGCTGCGCTCCTGCCCGCCGGGGCCGCCCCGCCGGGCACCGGCATGCGCAGCCGGGTGCGCACCAGCAGTCGGCAGCGGTCCTCCCAGCGCGGTACGACGTGAAACGACCAGACGCCGTCGACCGGCAGGTCCGGCGGCTGCAGCCGCAGCACGATCGACTCGCCCTCGACGAGCCGGGCCACCGGCAGGCCGATGCCCTCACTCAGTCCCATCCAGCCGCGCGGCAACACCCGGATCACGTCCCCGACGGCCAGGTGCTGCCACTCCGGGTGAATCCGGTCGGCGTTGCGGTGCTTGGCGCCGAACAGGTTCTCCAGCTTCTCGTAGCTGTACAGCCCGCCGCGGTCCTGGCCCATCTGGACCAGCCACGGCCACACCTCCTCAGCGGTGGCCTCGATCCAGACGCCCTCGGTGGTCTGCAGCACCGGTTCGGGCACCAATTCGTCGCCGGGCAGCGGTGATTCGCACTCGTCCTTGGTGGTCCCCCAGTTGCGGTAGTACCGGCGCGCCGCGTACAGCCCCGCGCCGGCGACCGCACTGCCGGCCAGACCTTTCCACATGACGCCCCTTCCGCCACCGCCAGTCTCCCCCACCCAGGGCGTCCCCGCGAGGGGACTTCGGTCCCTACCGCGACCCGGCGCGCCGTGCTCCTATTGGAGTAGCACTCACGTGCAAAGGGGGCACGATTATGACCCGAACCGTACGACGGCAGCAGCCGCGCCGGGTGTTCAAGGACCGCCGGGAAGCCGGCCAGGTGCTGGCCGGGCTACTGGGCGCCTACCGGGGCCGACCCGATGTGGTGGTGCTGGGCCTGGCACGCGGCGGTCTTCCGGTGGCTTTCGAGGTGGCCCGAGCACTCGGCGCGCCGCTGGACGCGTTCATCGTCCGCAAGCTCGGGGCGCCGGGCCACGAGGAGTTCGCCGTCGGCGCCCTGGCCAGCGGGGGCCGCGTGGTGGTCAACGACGACGTGCTGCGCGGCCTCCGCGTCACGCCCCAACAGCTGCGCGAGATCGCCGAGCGCGAGGCGCGCGAACTGGCCCGCCGCGAGCACGCCTACCGCGGCGACCGGCCACCGCTGGACGTCACCGGCAAGACGGTGATCCTGGTCGACGACGGGCTGGCCACGGGCTCGTCGATGATGGCGGCGGTCCAGGCGCTCGACGAGTCCCATCCGGCCCAGATCGTCATCGCGGTCCCGGCGGCGCCGGAGTCCACCTGCCGGGAGTTCGCCGGGATCGTCGACGACGTGGTGTGCGCCTCGATGCCCACGCCGTTTCTGGCTGTGGGGGAATCGTTCTGGGACTTCACCCAGGTGAGCGATGCCGAGGTGCGTGAGCTGCTGGCCACGCCGACCGCGGGGAGTCCCGCCGCCGTGGTGATCGGACCCGCCGAGCTGGTCGCCCGGACGGCGATCGACGCCCCCGGCGGGGTGCCGCCCCTCGATGTTCTCGATGACCTGATCGGCGACGCCCGGGTGGTGCTGATCGGCGAAAGCTCGCACGGAACCCACGAGTTCTACGACGCCCGCGCCGAGATCACCAAGTGGCTGATCGAGAACAAGGGCTTCAATGCCGTTGCTGCCGAGGCGGATTGGCCGGACGCCTACCGGGTGAACCGGTACGTCCGGGGCTCTGGTACGGACGGATCGCCCGAGGAGGCGCTGCGCGGGTTCCAGCGATTCCCGGCCTGGATGTGGCGCAACACCGTGATTCGTGACTTCGTCGAATGGCTGCGCTGGCACAACGTGCGCTGCGCGGCTGAGGGAGGCTCGGAACTCTCCGCACGCCCGACCGGCTTCTACGGCCTCGATCTCTACAGCCTGCACCGCTCGATGCAGGAGGTGGTGGACTACCTCGACACCGTCGACCCGGCCGCCGCGGCACGGGCGCGGGCCCGGTACGCCTGCTTCGACCACTCCGCCGGCGACGACGGGCAGGCCTACGGCTACGCCGCGGCGTTCGGGGCCGGACAGAGCTGCGAGCGCCAGGCCGTCGAGCAGCTGGTGGAGTTGCAGCGCAACGCGATCGGATACCTGAGCCACGACGGCGAGCCCGCCGAGGACGAACTGTTCTACGCCCGGCAGAACGCGGTGACGGTGCGCAACGCCGAGGCCTACTACCGCGGCATGTTCGCCGGACGGGTCACGTCCTGGAACATGCGCGACAAGCACATGGCGCAGACCCTCGAGGCGCTGATCGGTCACCTGGACCGCGATGGCGGTCCGGAGCCGGCCCGGATTGTGGTGTGGGCGCACAACTCCCACGTCGGTGATGCCCGGGCCACCGAGGTCTCGGCCGACGGTCAGCTGACCATCGGCCAATTGGCGCGGGAACGGTACGGCGACGCCTGCCGCCTGATCGGCTTCTCCACCTACAGCGGCACCGTGACCGCGGCCAGCAGCTGGGGCGGCATCGCCGAACGCAAGACCGTGCGCCCCGCGCTGTCGGGCAGCATCGAGGAACTGTTGCACGAGACCGGAAAGCCGGCGTTCTTCCTCCCGATGCACGACGGCTCGCCGGGCGCCGCCGCGCTGGAGGTCGTGCGGCTCGGCCGCGCCATCGGGGTGATCTACCAGCCGCAGACCGAGCGCCAGAGCCACTACTTCCATGTTCGGCCGTCCGACCAGTTCGACGCGATGATCCACATCGACTCCACCCGGGCCCTGGAGCCGCTGGAGCCGACGAGCGTGTGGGTCGCCGGACAGAATCCGGAGACCTACCCGACCGGGCTGTAGCAGGGTGTCGGTGTGGACATCGTCACCCTGTGCATGAACCCGGCACTGGACATCACGACGTCGACCGACGTCGTACGGCCCACCGACAAGCTGCGCTGCGCGGCGGCACGCTACGACCCCGGCGGCGGTGGCATCAACGTGGCGCATGTGGCCGAGGTGCTGGGTATCCGGTCCACGGCCGTTTTCCCGGCCGGCGGCCCGGCCGGCGAGCTGGTGCACAATCTTCTGGTCGCCGAAGGCCTTGCGATACAACGGATCCGGATCGGCGGCTCGACCCGGGAGAGCTTCACCGTCAACGAGCTCACCAGCCAGAGGCAGTACCGGTTCGTGCTGCCCGGACCGCAGCTGACCATCGCCGAGCAGACCGACTGCCTGCTGCACCTGCGGCACGCGGCGGCCAACGCCCGGATCGTGGTGGCCAGCGGCAGTCTGCCGCCAGGCGTTCCGCAGGACTTCTACCAGCAGGTGGCGCAGGTCTGCGCGGAGCTCGGCACGACCTTCCTGCTGGACAGCTCCGGCGGCGGGCTGACCCACGTGAAGTCCGGTGTCTTTCTGGTCAAGCCGAGCATCCGGGAACTTCGCGAGGACGTCGGCGCCGAACTGGCCACCGAGGCCGAGCAGGTGGCTGCGGCCCGAGGCCTGGTGTCACGCGGTGTGGCCCGAAATGTTCTGGTGTCCTTGGGGTCTCAGGGTGCGCTCCTGGTGGGGACCGACGGTGCGTGGCGGTTCGCGGCGGTGGACGTCCCGCCGGGCAGCGGGGTCGGTGCGGGCGACGCGATGCTGGCCGGGGTGGCCGTCGGCATCGCGCGGGACTGGCCGCTGACCGAAGCGGTGCGGCTGGGCATCGCCGCGGGCGCGGCGATGCTGCTCACCCCTGGCACCGCGCCGTGCACCAGGGAGGACACCGAGCGGCTGCTGCGGCAGACTGAGAAACCCGTCCCCGTACCGGAAGGCTGACGTGACTGAGATACCGGGGACGTTCACCCCGCCCTCGATCGTGGTGGGAGTCGACGGGTCGCGGGCCGGCGAGCGCGCCGCCGTGTGGGCCGTCGACGAGGCAGTCGGCCGGGACCTGCCGCTGCGACTGGTGGCGGCCGCCGAACCCGGCGGCGACGCCGGCTGGGCCGAGGCCGCCATCCGGTCCGCCGCCGCGGCCGTGACCGCCACCGGCCGGCCGGTCAGCGTGCAGACCGACGTCCTCGCGGGAGAGCCGGTGCCGGCGCTGCTCGCCGCGTCGCGCGCCGCCGCGATGCTGTGTGTGGGCGCGGTGGGCCTCAAACACCTGGCCGGCACTCCCGCGAGGGGTGACCACCGGGTCGGCTCGACGGTCGGCGGAGTCGTCGCCTCCGCGCACTGCCCCGTCGCCGTCGTCCGCGGCGAGCACCACCGCGGCTGGATCGTCGTCGAACTCGACGACACCGCCGACAGCGCCGCGGTGCTGCAGGCCGGTGTGGAGGAGGCGCGGCTGCGCCAGGCGCCGCTGCGGGTGCTGGGTGCCTGGCAGTCCGACGGCCATGACACCGAGGAGCGCAGCCGGCTGGTCCGCTCCCAGCTGGACCGGCGCCTGGAAGTCTGGCGGCACCGCTACCCGGATCTGGACGTCGAACCGGTCGCCGTGCACGGCAGCGGGATGGGCTGGCTGACCGACCACGCGGCCACGATCCAGCTTCTGGTCATCGGCGCCCGCAACATCGTCGCCGTGACCGAACTGCTGGGGCCGGCGGGCCTGGCGGCCCTTCCGGGGACAACGGTCCTGATCGTGGATCCGCAGCGGCTGCTCTGAGATCCTCGGAGGGAGTGCCGGTTGCCGACGCCGCCAGCGGTTATGGTTGCAGCCATGGTGAAGGTCTTCCTCGTCGACGACCATGAGGTGGTGCGCCGGGGCCTCATCGACCTGCTCGGCGCCGATCCCGAACTCGACGTCATCGGCGAGGCGGGCTCGGTGGCGCAGGCCATGGTCCAGATCCCCGCCGCCCGGCCCGACGTCGCGGTGCTCGATGTCCGCCTGCCCGACGGCAACGGCATCGAGCTGTGCCGCGACCTGCTCTCCAAGATGCCCGACCTGCGCTGCCTGATGCTGACGTCGTTCACCTCCGATGAGGCGATGCTTGATGCGATCCTGGCCGGCGCCAGCGGCTACGTGGTCAAGGACATCAAGGGCATGGAACTGGCCAAGGCCATCAAGGATGTCGGCGCGGGGCGCTCGCTGCTGGACAACCGCGCCGCCGCCGCGCTGATGGCCAAGCTGCGCGGGGCCACCGAACGGGAGGATCCGCTGTCCGGGCTGACCGACCAGGAGCGGGTGCTGCTGGGGCTGCTCGGTGAGGGCCTGACCAACAAACAGATCGCCGCCCGCATGTTCCTGGCCGAGAAGACGGTCAAGAACTACGTGTCCCGGTTGCTGGCCAAGCTGGGCATGGAACGCCGCACCCAGGCCGCGGTGTTCGTCTCCAAACTCGACCAGCGCCAGCGCCGGGGCGGCTGAACCCCATGAGGAACGAGCGGGACGCCAGGACGCCGCCGCTGCGCGACACGCTCTCAGGGCTTCGCCTGCGCGAGTTGCTGGTCGAGGTGCAGGACCGGGTGGACCAGATCGTCAAGGGCCGCGACCGCCTCGACGGTCTGGTGGAGGCCATGCTCGTGGTCACCTCCGGGCTGGAGCTCGACCACACCCTGCAGACCATCGTCGAGACGGCCGCCAAGCTCGTCGACGCCCGCTACGGCGCGCTCGGGGTCCTGGGGAACGAAGGTCTGGTCGAATTCGTGGTGGCCGGGGTCGACGAGGAGGCCCGTCGACGAATCGGGCCGCCGCCCTCGGGTCGAGGCGTGCTCGGGGTGCTGCTGCGCGACCCGAAACCCATCCGGCTCGACGACATCCGCAAGCACCCCGATTCGGTGGGCTTTCCGGCCCACCACCCGCCGATGCACACCTTCCTCGGGGTGCCCGTCCGCATCCACGACGAGATCTACGGCAATCTCTACCTCACCGAGAAGGCGAACGGGCTGCCGTTCGACGAGGACGACGAGGTTCTGGTGGAGGCGCTGGCCGCCGCGGCCGGCATCGCGATCTCCAACGCCCGCCTCTACGAGCAGACCCGGGCACAGCAGTCCTGGATCGAGGCCAGCAGCGACATCGCGACGGAGCTGCTTCGGGGAACCGAGCCCGGCGGGGTGTTCCGGCTCATCGCCGATGAGGCGTTGCGGCTCAACGACGCGAGTTGCGTGCTGGTGGCGGTGCCCTCCGACTCCGAGGTCCCAGCCGCCGATGTCGACGAGTTGGTGATCGTGGAAACCGCCGGGCAGCTGGTGGACCCGCAAACTCTGCCGCCGATCTCGTTGCCCGACAAGGCGATTGGCGCGGTTTTCACCACTCTGACACCCCAGCGACTGACGGCGGCGCAAGCCGGGGCCGAATTGGAGCCGCACTGCGAGTCAGGCCCGGGTCCGGCGATGGTGGTGCCGCTGCGGACCACCGACACCGTCGCCGGTGTGGTGGTGGTGCTGCGCCATCCCGGCGCCCGGGAGTTCACCAAGGAGCAGCTGGCGATGACGGCGGTCTTCGCCGATCAGGCCACGCTCGCCTGGCAGCTGGCCAACAGCCAGCACCGTATGCGGGAACTCGACCTAGTGTCCGACCGCGAGCGGATCGCGCGCGATCTTCACGACCATGTGATCCAGCGGCTGTTCGCCGCGGGGTTGTCGCTGCAGGGCACCATGTCGCGGGCGAAGTCCCCGGAGGTACAGCAGCGGCTCAACGGCACCGTCGACGAACTGCAGGCCGTCATCCAGGAGATCCGCACCACTATCTTCGACCTGCACGGCGGCTCGTCGGCCACCACCCGGCTGCGTCAGCGCATCGAGGACATCGTCGCGTCGTTCTCCGGGCATGGCCTGCGGGCCGGGGTGCACTTCGTCGGGCCGCTGTCGGTGGTGGACCCGACGCTGGCCGACCACGCCGAGGCCGTGGTGCGTGAAGCCGTCAGCAACGCGGTGCGCCACTCGGGGGCGCACCGCCTGACCGTGACCGTCCGGGTCGAGGACGAACTATCGTGCGAGATCACCGACGACGGCTGCGGCATGCCGGCCGACGTCACCGCCAGCGGGCTGAACAACCTGCGGGCGCGCGCCGAGGAGGTCGGCGGGTCGCTGGAGGTTGCCGAGGCCGCCGGCGGCGGCACCGTGGTGCGGTGGGTCGCGCCGCTGGTGTGAGGGTTGGCGTCTGCCCTGCGTGCGCGTCTACTTCCGCGCGACGATGACCGGCATCTTGGCGCCGTGCACCACGGCCGTGCTCACCGAGCCCAGCAGCGCCCCGGCGAAGCCGCCGCGGCCGTGGCTTCCGACCACCAGCAGCTGTGCCGACTCGCCCTGCTCGAGCAGCTGATGGGCCGGCCGGTCGGCGGCGACGACGCGGCGCACCGGCACGTCGGGGTAGCGCTCCTGCCAGCCCGAGAGCCGCTCGCCGAGGGTCTCCTCGCCCATCGCCTGCAGGGTGGTCCAGTCCACGCCGGGGAACTCGAACACGCCGGTGTCGCTCCAGGCGTGTACGGCAACCAGGTCGACCTCGCGGAACGAGGCCTGCTCGAAGGCGATCTCCAAGGCGTGCTCGGAGGCCGGCGAGCCGTCCACCCCGACCACCACCGGCGCCTGCGACGGATGCGACATCAGCGGATCCTCGTCGTGGATGATCGCGACCGGGCAGTGCGCGTGGTGCACCAGGCCGGTGCTGACCGAGCCCAGCAGCGTACGGGCCATCGCTCCCCGGCCGTGGCAGCCGACGACGATCATCTGGGCGTCGGTGGACAGGTCGGCCAGCACCGGGACCGGCGGGCCGCTGACCATCTCGGTGGTGATCTCGATACCGGCGTCGCCGGCGGCCTCCCGGGCCGTGGCCAGTGAACTCTCCAGCAGCTTGCGCCCCTCGCCCTCCTGCCATTCCAGGTAGGCCGGCGGCATCGGCACATCGGGGAAGGCCATCACCGCGGGCGGGGTCAGCACGTAGACCAGCTTCAGGCCGACCCGGCGACGGGCTGCGTCACGAGCCGCCCAGTCCACGGCCACCCTGGACGGCGCCGAGTCGTCCACACCGACGACGACGGGCTTGGTGCTTGCCGCAGTTGACATTTCACTGTCCTTCCTTGCGCACTGCCCGCTGACCGTACCGGGAAGCGGATGCGCGGCTCCGCCGATGACCTTAGACCTCGATGCATCCGAGAGTCAGAGTCCTAGGTCACCTCGTGTCCTAGGGTCGAGTTCATGGTTACCGCCCGGGTGTTCGGAGATCAGCGCGAGGCCGCCGAGGGCCGCAGCCGGGTGCGGATCGATCCCCGCTACACCGACGCCGTCCTGTTCGACCTCGACGGCGTCATCACCGACACCGCCGCGATTCACCAGGCGGCCTGGGCGCAGATGTTCGACGAGTACCTCGGTGGCCGTGGCGCCCGCGACGGCGAGAACCACGGCCCGTTCACGGCCGAGGACTACCGGCATTTCGTCGACGGTAAGCCCCGCCACGACGGGGTGCGGGACTTCCTGGCATCGCGCGGCGTGACGTTGCCGTGGGGCAACGAGACCGACGGCAAAGACGCGGAAAGCGTGTGCGGACTGGGTAACCGAAAGCAGAGGCTGTTCGCCGCCCGGATCGCCGAGGGGGTGCCGGTCTTCGGATCGACCGTGGCCCTGGTGCGGCGGCTGCGGGATGCCGGGGTGCGCGTCGCGGTGTTCTCGGCAAGCCGCAACTGCCGTTCGGTCCTGGAGTCGGCCGGCATCGAGGACCTCTTCGAGGCGCGGGTCGACGGGGTGGTGGCCGAGGAACTCGGTCTGCCCGGTAAGCCCGACCCGGCGATGCTGACCCAGGCCGCGCGTCTGCTCGGCATCCGGGTCGGCCGCACCGCGGTGGTGGAGGACTCCGAGGCCGGGGTGGCCGCGGCCCGGGCCGGCGGCTTCGGGCTGATCATCGGCATCGACCGCACCGGCGAAGAGGCCGTGCGGCTGCGGGAGTGCGGCGCCGACACGGTGGTCCGGGATCTCGCCGAGGTCCAGGTGCGCACGATCGCCCGGCGGATGTCCAACCTCCCCGACGCCCTGGCCTCCTTCGGCCAGATCGCCGGGGTGGTCTCGGCGCGCCGGCCGGCGATCTTCTTCGACTTCGACGGCACGCTCTCCCCGATCGTCGAACAGCCCGGTGCGGCCGCGCTGGCGCCCGGCGCCGACAAGGCCCTGCGCTCGCTGGCTGCGCTGTACCCGGTGGCTGTGCTGTCCGGCCGCGACCTCGCCGACATCCGGGAGCGGGTCGGCATTCCGGGCCTCTGGTACGCCGGCAGCCACGGATTCGAAATGGTCGGCCCGGACGGGGCCTACCACCGCAACGAGACTGCCGCACAGGCGATTCCGCTGCTGGAGCAGGCGGCGGCCGAACTGGCAGAGCAGCTCGCCCCGATCGGCGGCGTGGTGGTCGAACACAAGCGCTATGCGGTGGCGGTGCACTACCGCAACGCCGCTCCAGAGGCCGCGGCGACGGTGACCGCGGCGGTGCACGGCATCGGAAACCGCCTGGGGCTCAAGGCCACATCGGGCCGGATGGTCGCCGAACTGCGGCCGAACATCGACTGGGACAAGGGCACCACGCTCGAGTGGATCGCCGACCAGGTGAGCGGCGAGGAGCCACTGCTGCCGATCTTCCTGGGCGACGACCTGACCGACGAGGACGGATTCGACGCCGTGCTGCACGACGGCATCGGCATCGTGGTGCGCCACAGCGAGGACGGCGACCGCGCCACCGGCGCCCGGTTCTGCCTGGAGGACCCCGACCACGTCCGCCGGTTCATCGAACGGCTTGTCGAGCAGTGCGACATCGACCGCCAGATGATGTCCAGCCCTTGGTCTTTCACCTTCGGCGGCTACATCCCCGATCAGGAGCGGCTGCGGGAGGCGCTGTGCGCCACCGGCAACGGCTACCGCGCCACCCGGGGCTGCGCCCCGGAGGCCGACGCCGGTGAGTTCCACTATCCCGGAACCTACGCGGCCGGCCTCTACAACCGGCTCACCGACGAGGTGGCCGGGATGCAGATCGAGAACGAGAGCCTGGTCAACCTGCCGAACTGGCTGTCGCTGAAGTTCCGCATCGACGGCGGGGACTGGTTCGACGTCGACGAGGCCGACCTGATCTCCTACCGGCAGAACATGGACCTGCGCCAGGCAGAGCTGACCCGGGAGTTCCGCTTCCGCGACGCCTCGGGGCGCACCACGCGGGTGCTGCAGCGGCGCATCGCCGCGATGCACAAGCCGCACGCCTGCGCGCTGGAGACGACGCTGTGGGCCGAGGACTGGTCGGGCACCGTGGAATTCCTGTCGGTGGTCGACGGCGACGTCCGCAACTCCGGCGTGGAGCGCTACCGCGCCTTCTCCGACGACCACCTGGTGGCCTACGAAACCCGCGAGCTGTCACCGGATTCCGCGCTGTTGGTGTGCCAGACGGTTCAGTCCCGCATCCCGATCGCGGTGGCCGCCCGCACCACCGCGTGGCGTGGCGACGCACCGCTGCAGGCTGACGTGCGCTTCGTCGACGAGCCGCGCCGCACCGGCCACGACCTTCTGGTTCACCTCGAGGCCGGCGAGTCGGTGACGGTGGAGAAGATGGCCGCGATCTTCACCGGCCGCGACCACGCCATCGCCGAACCGGGTGACGGCGCGGCCCGGCTGCTGGGCCGGCTGGGCCGCTACGGCGAGTTGCGCGACGGCCACATCCGGGAGTGGTCGCACCTGTGGGAGCGGTTCGACATCGACTTCGACGAAAACCCGGACGCCCTTAGAGTGGTGCGGCTGCACCTGCTGCAACTGCTGCAGAGCGTGCCGAACCGAGCCGAGGACCTCGACGCCGGGCTGCCGGCACGCGGCCTGCACGGCGAGGCCTATCGCGGCCACATCTTCTGGGACGAGCTGTTCGCCTTCCCGGTGCTGAACCTGCGCTCCCCGGCCAGCACCCGCGCACTGCTGCGCTACCGCTACCGCCGGCTCCCGGAGGCCCGGCAGGCGGCGCGCGAGGCGGGCTACGCCGGCGCGATGTTCCCGTGGCAGTCCGGCAGCAACGGCCGCGAGGAGAGCCAGAAGCTGCACCTCAACCCCAACTCCGGCCGGTGGAATCCGGACGCCAGCGCCCGGGCGCACCACATCGGCATCGCGGTGGCCTACAACGTCTGGCAGTACTACCAGGTGACCGGGGACCTGCAGTACCTTGCGGAGAACGGCGCGGAGATGCTCGCCGAGATCGCACGGTTCTGGGTCAGCCGCGCCGAGTTCGACAACACCAAGGGCCGCTACGTGATTCGCGGCGTCATCGGCCCCGACGAGTTCCACTCCGGCTACCCCGACCGACCGTACGACGGGGTGGACAACAACGCCTACACCAACGTCATGGCGGTGTGGGTGATCGTGCGCGCGCTCGACGCCCTGGACGCGCTGCCGCTGCGCGACCGGCTGGACCTGATGGAGACCCTGGGCATCCGGGGCCGCGAACTCGACCGCTGGGACGAGGTCAGCCGGAACATGTACGTGCCGTTCCACCGGGGGCCTGACGGGATCGGCGTCATCAGCCAGTTCGAGGGCTACGACGAGCTGCTGGAACTGGACTGGAAGGGTCTGCGGGAACGCCACGGCAACATCCAGCGCCTGGACCGCATCCTGGAGGCCGACAACGACAGCGTCAACCGGTACAAGGCCTCCAAGCAGGCCGACGTCCTCATGCTGTTCTATCTGCTCTCCGCCGACGAGTTGCGAGAGTTGTTCGCGCGCATGGGATATCGGTTCACCCCCGAACAGATCCCGGCGACGGTGGACTACTACGTGCACCGCACCTCACACGGGTCGACGCTGTCCGGGGTGGTGCACGCCTGGGTGCTCGCTCGTGGCAACCGCGACCGGGCGATGCGCTACTTCCAGCAGGTGCTGATGTCGGACGTCCTCGACATCCAGGGCGGCACCACGGCAGAGGGTATCCACATCGCCGCGATGGCCGGCAGCGTCGATCTGCTGCAGCGCTGCTTCACCGGCCTGGAGACCCGCGCCGACCGGCTGATCCTCAACCCGGTGTGGCCGGAAAGCCTTGGGTCGCTGCGGATGCCGATCTACTACCGCGGCTACCGGATGCACCTGACCATCAAGGGCCGCAGCGCGGAACTGAGCGTCGACCCGACCGATCACCCGCCGGTCGAGATCGAATGCCACGGCCGGATCGAGGCCCTGACACCCGGCACGTCACTGCGCTTCGGCTGAAGTGGCAACGGGCGGGTGATCAGCCCGCGAGGTGAACCCTCGGGGCCGCCGAGGGGCCCGGCGCCACCCATTCGGCGACCTCGGAGAGCGGACGACGCGGCGTCGCGGGCAACGGGTCGGCGTGGACCGGGGCCCAGCCCACCCGCACCAGCATCTGCGGGTAACCGGTGGCGCCGAAGACGTCGGCCCGCACAGCCTCACGGATATCGCCGAACTCCAGCGGCTCGGTCACCGGGCAGGTCGCCAGGCCCATCGCGGTGGCCGAGAGCAGCACCAGGCTGGTGGCCTCCCCCGCCCGCAGCCGGGCCAGGTCGTCGTCGCCTTCAGTGCCCAACGCCACCAGGACGCCGTTGTCCTCGGTGGCGGGGCTGTCCCCAGGGTGGGGCAGTTCGGGTTCGGCGAACACCCGTCCGGGAATGGGCGCCTCGGCAACCACCTCGGGGATGTTGCCGGCGGGCACGCCCGACACCGAACCGCGCCGTCCGCTCCAAGCCCTCAGCTCGGTCACGTAGGCGGGGTCGGCGGCGTGCCGGGCGGCGGAATCGGCGATGAGCGTGCTCAGCCGCGGAGCGGCGTCGACCTGACGCAGCATCACCCCGGCCCGGGCGGCGCGGGCGCCCATGAGGGCGATATCACCCCACGGCACGGGCCAGGAACCGTAGATCCGGCGGTCGGTGCGACGCCGGCCGATGGCCGCGGCCAGCATGAAGTCGAGTTCACCGGCGGGCCGCTCGACGACGGTGACGACCGCCAAGTGGTCGGCGTCAGCGGGATTGGGCAGCCGCTGAACCTTGGCGTGCCAGCCCGAGGCCGCCAGCGCGACCACGCAGTGGTGCAGCGCCGCGCCACAGCTGACCAGCAGGTTGCGCCGGTCGGGATCGGCGTGCGTCAGCCGCCGGCTGGGATCGGCGTACAAGCTCAGGCTTTGTGGCCCGACCTTCCAATTCCAGGGCTGACTGTTGTGCACCGACGGGGCCTGCGTCGCCATGGTCAGGACCGTGCGGATGGTCGCAGGATCGGGGAAGCTCAACATTCCACCCCTTCCGTCTCAGCCGATGACATGGCGCCAGCGGTGACCGGCTCAGTGACACTGTCGCTGACACGGACTTCCCCGCAACAGGGAAATAAGTCCTCAGCTATGGGGACTTCGGGGCTATAAGTCAGTTGATGCTAGACGGGGTTGAACTCGGAGATCAGCCACTGATCCCCGTTCTTGACCATCGTCACCCGCACCGTGCTGGTCGCCAGGGCCGGCGTGGGGCGGTCCTTACTGGTCGTCACCTGATTGACGAACACCAGCACCTCGGCTCTGCCCGGCCGCATCTGGGAGACCGCGGCACGCGCGACGTTGGCCTCGGTCTTGACGCCTTTCTGCTTGGCGGCCGGGGTGACCACCTTCGCGGTGAAGTCCGAGTAGTAGTCCAGGAACTGGCCGGTGAGGTGCGACTTGGCAGTCGCGAGGTCCTTGTCGAGGTTCTCCGGCGAGTACGACAGCGCGGCCTCGATGCCCTCCTTGGCGGCGGCCACCACCTGCTGCTGGGCTTCCGGGCCGGTGAGCTGGTCGGGCCGGTAGAGAAACCAGTAGACCGAACCGGCCGCGAGGGCCGAGGCGAGCACCAGCGCCGCGGCGACGACCGTCACCCGGCGCTGACGGCACCAGGCCAGTGTCCGCTGCAGCGGGGTGGCGGGCGTGGGGGTCGCGACGACGGGCGTGGGGCCCGCGACGACGGGGCTGTCCTCCGACGACTCGGTCTGCTCCACCGTTTCCCCGCTGGTGCTCAATGCGCGATCCGCCTTCGGCTCCTCGCTGGGCTGTGTCATGGCACGAACTCCACATCCGACATCTTGCACGTGTCCCCCACACGGTCGACGGTCACGCTCATCCGGAACGGCCGCGGGTCCTGCCTGGCGCCGCCGGCGTTGGTCACCTCGGAGGTGGCCGCCAGCAACACCACCGCCCGGTCGCCGTCGACGCGCTCCAGGGCCGCGATGTTGACCGTCCCCTTGGTGACCGCCTTGGAATCCTCGGCCGTCTTGACGAAATCGTCTGCGCTGCGGGCGAAGTCGTCGTGGAACTGACCGGTGGACAGGTCCAGGACGCGCTGCACATCGGCGCGGGCATGGGTGTGGTCGATGGACAGCAGCGCGACGACGCCGTCGCGGGCGGCGTCGACGAAGCGGTGGTCGGAGGAGCGCTGCGCGGCCACTTTGCCGTGCTGCACCAGCATCAGGACGGTCAGGGTCAGCGCGCCGGCGGTCAGCAGCACCGCGAGCGCCAGCCCGGCGGTCTGGGCGATCCGGGATCGGCCGGCCACGGGAGCTTCGGAGTGGTCCTGCGCCTCGGCCGACTCGGCGGCGCTGTCGTCACCGGTCGCGTCGGCCTTGGCGCGGGCCGCCGCGGCCTGGGCCAGCGCGTCGGCTTCGGCGGCCTCGGCCTCGGCGAGCTCGGCGAGCATGTCGGCCAGGGCCGGTCCGCTCCCGCGGGCGTCAGGGCGTTCGCCAGCCATGCAGCCGAACACCTCCTCGTGGAAAACCCCTGCGATCGTAGTGGGCGCAAACGCCCCTCGCGCCGGGCAGCTGACATGCCATGCTCACACTATGCGGCTCGCGTCGATGGGTTTGAGGATGGGTTGCGCCGTTGCCCTGACGGCCACCGGGACGGCCGGCGCCGGGATTGCGACGGCCGAAGGACCGGTCCTGCACGACGTGACCTACACCGTCTCCACCGACAACCCGTTCAACGCCGACATCTACTACCGCGACACCGAGCCGCCCAACTTCGCCGACTACAGCCACAACCCGTATGAGTTCAGCCCCAAGATCGAGGCCGATGTCGGGCCCGGCCAGCCGTGGGTGCTGACCGTTCGGCTGGCCAACCCGGAGTTCTGGGCGATGGTGACGGCCACCAGCGGCCAGTCCCCCAACCCGCCGAACTTCCACTGCACCCTGGCCGTCGACGGTGCGGTGGTGGCCAGCAATTCCGGGCCCAAGGGCGCGCTGTGCTCCCTGCGGCACTGGTAGTGCCGGTGCTCCCTGCGGCACTGGTAGTGCCGGTGGTGGTGGCGGGTCAGGCGTCGCCCCGCGCCCACACCATCCGGTTGTCGGCGGTGGCCGCGCAGGTCAGGAACAGCCCGTCCGGGGCCTGAGCCACCGAGTTCTCGAAACCGGTGCAGCTGGAGTCGAGGTCCTTGATGCCCACCATGGGCGGCGAGCGGAAGTAGCGGGGCTCGTAGCGGCGTGGTGATCCGCAGAACACCAGCCGTCCCCACGACGTCGTCCCGAACACGTAGAACGAGGTGTCCGCGCACGGCGCGCCGAGAACCACGCCGCCGGTGATTCCCGGGGTGCAGAAGGCGTCATTGCACTCGTTGGCCGAAACCGGAGCGGAAGGGACGAGACCGACCGCTGCCAGCGCCACGGCGGCGGCTAGGGTCGATCGCACTGTTTCACTGTCGCATACCGGCTCCGCCGGGGTCCGGCGGTCAGGAAAGTTCGGCTGAGGGGAGGCCTGGTGGCGAGCAGCGATCCGGAGTCGTCAGTGCCGGTCACCGACGAACTGGCCCGCGCCGCCGAGGCCGAGGCCGCTGCCGCCGAGGCGCGCGCGGAGGCGGCCCGGGCGCGTGCCGAGGAACTCCGGCAGCGGATCGCCCAGGCCGAAGAGGCCGAGAAGGCAGCCCGAGCCGAAGAGGCCGAGAACACCGAGAACGCAGCCGAGGCCGGGAACGAGCAGGCCGGCGAAGCCGCGCCAGCAGAGCCCACCACCGCGCCGACGCCGACCCCGGTGCTGAACGCGGTGGCGGCGGGCCTCGCAACCCTGCTGACGGCCGCATTGCTGGCCGCGACGGGATACATGGTCTGGCAGCACCAGAAGACCACGCGGCTCCAGCACGGCGCGGCGGAGTTCACCGCCGCCGCCCGCCAGGACGTCATCAACCTGATGTCCATCGACTTCAACAGCGCGCAGGACAGCGTCCAGCGGGTGCTCGACGGTTCCACCGGACGGTTCCGCTCCAATTTCGCCGACACCGCAGACGATTTCGTCAAGGCCCTCAAGGACGAGAAAGTCATTACCAAGGCGACCATCAACGACGCGGCGGTGGAATCCATGACCGGCGACTCCGCCGTCGTGCTGGTGTCGGCCACCTCCCGCCGGGAAGGTGAGAAGGCCCCGAAGGAGCAGCAGCAGCCCCGGCTGTGGCGGGTGGTGGTCACCCTCGAACGGGAAGACGGCCAGATCAAGATGTCCGGCGTCGACTTCGTCTGACCGTGGCAGCGCACATCGAGGGACCCCAGTGGCGACGGTTCGCGGCCGCCTCCGCGCGCTACGGCGCCCCCCCGCCGACCAGACCCGGCGACTACCCCGCGCTGTGGGAGTGGTCGGTGCAGAACCCGGCGCGGTTCTGGCGCGCGGTGTGGGACTACTTCGACATCCCGGCCGCGACCGGACCGGCACCGGGTGACGGCGGGGTGCTGGCCGATCCGACGATGCCCGGTGCGCAGTGGTTCCCCGGGGTGCGGCTCAACTACGTCGACCAGGTGCTGCGCCACGGCTCCCGTGGCGGGGCGGCGGTGATCGGCATCGACGAGGACGGCACCCGCACTGTGATCGACTGGGCCGAACTGCCCGGGCGAGTGGGCGCGGTGGCCGCCGAACTGCGCCGCCTGGGTGTGCGCCCGGGTGACGGGGTGGTGGCCTATCTGCCCGACATCGCCGAGGCGGTGATCGCGTTCCTCGCGACCGCCGCCGTGGGGGCGGTGTGGTCCTCATGCGGGCAGGACTACGCGCCGGAGGGCGCGGCCGCCCGGCTGGGACAACTCGACCCCAAGGTGTTGTTCAGCTGTGACGGCTACCGGTTCAACGGCCGCTGGATCGACAAACGCGCCGACACCGCCGAACTCACCGGGCTGCTGGGTGAGCCCGCCGTGTTGCTGCTCGACGGTGAGGACTATCGCACGATCGCGGCGCGACCGGCGACGCCGGAGGTCACCCCGGTGCCGTTCGACCACCCGCTGTGGGTGCTGTTCACCTCGGGCACCACCGGGCGTCCGAAGGGCATCACCCACGGCCACGGCGGCGTGGTGCTCGAGCACCTGAAAGCCGCCGTGCTGCATGCCGATCTGGGTCCCGGCGACGTGTTCTTCTGGCAGACGGCGCTGAGCTGGATGATGTGGAACTTCCGGGTCGGCGGGCTGCTGTGCGGGGCGACCGTCGTCGGCTACAGCGGTCATCCGATGTACCCCGACGCCGACCGGCTGTGGCAGCTGGTGGCCGACGAGGGCGTGACCTACTTCGGCACCAGCCCCGGCCAGCTGCTGGCCTCCCGCAAGGCCGGACTGCACCCGGGCCGACAGCACGACCTGAGCCGGCTGCGCGCCCTGGGCAGCACCGGCTCGCCGCTGCCGGCCGACCTGTTCGAGTGGGTCACCGCCGAAGTGGGCGAGCAGGTCGAGGTCTCCTCGATCAGCGGCGGCACCGACGTGGTGACGGCGTTCGCCGGCGGCACCACCGGTGTGCCCGCCGTCCCCGGCGAATTGGCCACCCGCTACCTCGGTGTCGACCTGCACAGCTGGTCGCCGCGGCGGGAGCCGCTCATCGGCGAGGTGGGCGAGATGGTGATCACCGCCCCGATGCCGTCGATGCCGGTGCGGTTCTGGGACGACCCGGAGGGAAAGCGTTACCGGGCAGCCTATTTCGACCACGAATGGGAGGACGGCCCCGCGCCGGGCGTGTGGCGGCACGGCGACTGGGTGACGGTGACCGGCCGGGGTTCGCTGGTGATCCACGGCCGCAGCGACGCCACCCTGAACCGGCACGGCATCCGGATGGGCTCGGCGGACATCTATGAAGTGGTCGAGGGCCTCGACGCGGTGACCGAGGCGTTCGTCGTCGGAATCGACGGGCCCGGCGGCGCCTACTGGATGCCGCTGTTCGTGACCCTCGCCGACGGCCACGAGTTGGACGACGCCCTGATCGACACCATCCGCACCGCGATCCGCACCCGGCTCTCGCCGCGCCATGTGCCCGACGACGTGATCGCCGCCCCCGGCATCCCGCACACCCGCACCGGCAAGAAACTCGAGGTGCCGGTGACCGCGATCCTGGCCGGCCACAGCGAGGTGTCGATGGATCCGCGTGCCATCGACCGCCCCGACCTCATCGACTGGTACCGCGAGCAGGGACGGCGGCACACATGGACCTGAAAAACCCTGGACTGCAACGCATCCACCACACCGCGATCATCTGCTCGGATTACCAGCGGTCGAAAGACTTCTACACCGGAATCCTCGGGCTGCCCGTGATCGGCGAGCATTATCGCGAGCCGCGACGGTCCTGGAAGCTGGACCTGGCCCTGCCCGACGGCGGCCAGATCGAACTGTTCTCCTTCCCCGATCCCCCGCCGCGGCCCGGCCGCCCGGAAGCCTGCGGCCTGCGGCACCTGGCGTTCGCGGTGGACGACGTCGACCAATGGTCGCGCTACCTGGAATCGCGTGGAGTGGCCGTCGAGCAGATCCGGGTGGACGAATACACCGGGCGCCGGTTCACCTTCTTCGCCGACCCCGACGGACTGCCACTGGAGCTGTACGAAAGTTGATCTGACCGGTTCGCTTGCACCGTCGTCGTCGAAGGGAAAGTGTGAGGACATGACCGAAGGTTCACCCACCGTCTTCATCTCGGGCGCCGCCGCGGGCATCGGCCGTGCCACCGCCCTGGCCTTCTCCCGGCGCGGCTACCGGGTCGGCGCCTACGACATCGACCTCGCCGGGCTGGCGTCGCTGCGCGAGGAGATCACCGCCCGCGGCGGCGAGGTGGCGATCGGCGGCCTCGACGTCACCGACGCCGCGGATTGGGCCCAGCAACTGGAGGCGTTCACCGGAACGTCGCGCCGGCTGGACATCCTGGTCAACAACGCCGGCATCCTCAGTTCCGGCCGCTTCGAGCAGATCCCGCTGGAAACCCAGCGCAAGATCGTCGACGTCAACGTCTACGGCGCGATGGCCGGACTGCACACGGCGTTTCCCTACCTGCGCGACACCTCAGGGAAATTCGGGGGCGCGCAGGTGGTGAACCTCTGTTCGGCATCGGCGATCTACGGCCAGCCCGAACTGGCCACCTACTCGGCCACCAAGTTCGCCGTCCGCGGTCTCACCGAGGCGCTGGAACTGGAGTGGCGGCGCTACGGCATCCGGGTGATCGCGATGTGGCCACTGTTCGTTCAGACCGCGATGGTCGACGGCATGGAGACCCACAGCAGTAAGCGGATGGGGATCCACCTGACCGCCGAGGACGTCGCCCAGGAGATCTACGACGCGACCCACCCGACCCGCAGTTTCCTACCGAAGGTGCATTACCCCGTCGGCCGGCAGACCAAGGTGGTGGCCGGGGTGTCCCAGGTGCTGCCCAACTGGGCGGCCCGGATGCTCAACAAGACGGTGACGGGCACCTGACCCGACGCGACGATGCGGAGCGTAGCGACGAGGAGGAGCGGCGGAAACGGGACCCGACGCGACGATGCGGAGCGTAGCGACGAGGAGGAGCGGCGGAAGCGGGATCAGACGCCACGATGCGGAGCTTAGGAATCAGCCTGATTCTTGCCGACCGGCCCTCAGCCGACCGGACGCGGCCCGCGCGGGGGCTGCTGGTTCTGGACGAACGACGAACACAGCCCGATGTTGCTGGCGATGCACGGCTGGCCGTTGATGATGGGCGTGCTGACCGGCGCGAGACACTGCGCGGTGTAGGGGTTGGGGATGAAGCCTGGGGCACAACCCTGAGCGTTGGCCGTGGTCGCGAGGGCGAAGGCCCCCGACGCCAGCACGCCGCCACACATCATGGCCACCACCTGCCGGATCGGCCTCATCGCCACACCTCGCTTTGCTGACCGCATCCAGGGTACGCCTCCGACCGGGCGCCAGGCGCTCATATGTTCCACATCCCTCTCACAGCCTGGATTCATTCACCGTTCATCCGAGGTTCGCGCGCGGGCTACGGCGTAGCCGGTCCGGCGCAACGGGGTTAGCGTTTGCTCCTCTTTGCTGGCCGCAGTGGGCGGCCACTGTGCTGTGAAGGGATCCACCCGTGCCGAAACACCGCAAGACCGGTGATCGCCCGTCCGTCCTCGCCACCAGCGTCACCGGTGCAGCGGTGATAGGAACCGGCCTGCTGATGGGGTCGATCCGCCCCGTCTCCCAGCAGCCGGAGATCGAGCTGACCTCAGTGCAGTGCGCCCTGGGCGCCGCGGGCTGCGGCGACGCCCCCGCGCTGTTCGGCCCGGCCGCATCGACCCTGAAGCCCCTGACCGCCAAGGCGTCCAGCGGCCCGTGGCTGATCGGCAACGGCACCCCCGACCATCCCAACGGCGGACTGCTGATCGGCGACGGCTACAGCTTCACCGAGAACGACGTCGATGTGTCGCCGTACTGCAAGCAGGGCGATCCCTGCAACGGCGGCAGCGCCGGGATCCTCTTCGGCAACGGCGGTAACGGCTACGACGGCGGACTGGGCGGCAACGCCTACTTCTACGGCCGCGGCGGCAATGGCGGCAACGCGCTGGACACGAAGCTGCCAGGCGAGCCGTTCAACGGCGGAAACGGCGGCCACGGCGGCATCTACGGCGGCACCGACACCCAGGGCAACCTGTTCAAGGGCGGCGGCGGCAACGGCGGCAACGGCATCAACGACGGCAAGGGCGGCAACGGCGGCGACGCCGGCTGGGGCATCGACTTCGGCGTGGCCCTGTTCAAGCGCCTGCTCGGAAATGACACCACCAACAACAACTCGTCGACGAACCCCGTCCTCGGCTTCAACTTCCTGTCATTCTCGGGCACCGGCGGCAAGGCCGGCAACGGCGGCGACGGAACCGCGAAGTATCCCGACGGCGGTGCGGGCGGCAACGCCGGCAACTCAGCGCAGCTGCCTCTGCTCGATCCCGGGTCGACCGTCCACACCGGGGGTGCCGGCGGCAACGGCTACAACAACCCGTCCGGGCCCGGCGGCAACGGCGGCCAGGGCGGCCAGGGCGGGTCCGGTGGCCTGTGGGGCGCCGAGCCGGGTGGCGACGGCGGC
>WBZU01000153.1_pt1 | contig 68566 bp, 86 predicted proteins | sample 5204311 | NCBI WGS metagenome assembly WBZU01 (sample SAMN12344359, study PRJNA552823) | activated sludge metagenome | biome: Activated sludge suspended growth; feature: Nitrification reactor; material: Wastewater; isolation source: activated sludge from nitrification reactor of wastewater...
ATTTAGACAGCGAATGGAAAGTTAAGCCGAAACAGGCTAGCGAAACATTAAGTAACACAGGAAAGGTGACACAATGACCGCTTTGCCATATACCGTTTCGGTGAAAGGGCCTCGGGGAGGTGTCAAACACCATAACCTAGAGGCAAATAGCGCACATCAGGCAGCAAAGCGTGTGTCGAAAACCCTAGGTGCCGGTTACAGCATTGTCAAGATCAGTGATCGCAACAAGACAAACCTAAAGGGCGCGAAAACCAAAGGCGCAGTACGTACCTCAAAGCAGCGCGCAGCCTCAAAACGTAATTTGGCAAGGGCACGGGCAGCACGCTAACGCAATGAATCGCCTAGTCTGCCTAACGGAATGGGGAACAAATAAGGCCATAACGCTTTACGTGGCCTTTATTGCAAGCGTTGTGGCAGATAGCAATTGGATGGCAGGAGGTCCAAGTTGGGTGGTTGACGTTAACGAAAACAGGTACCACGTAAAGGAAACTGTAGATATGATACAGGCAAAGATGAAAGGAATAGGAGATGAAACCTGAGTTTTATCAAGATTCGCAAGGTGAATGGCGTTGGAAGGTCACAGCGCGGAACAACAAAGTTATAGACGCTTCTAGTGAAGGCTTTTCCAGCGAAGCCAAAGCTAAGAACAACTACTACCTAGGACACGAAAGCCTTAGGGACAGTGAGTGATACGCCAGACGACACGTCTGAACCTCTTGACATTTTGCCAGAGGTTCGTTATGTAGGCGTGCCTGACGGCCCTAAACGTTTTGTGCCAGAGTTTGGCCTAGAGGTAGATACGTTTACGCAAGAGCCAGGTGACGGCAAGGCAAGTTTGAGATGGCATGTGCCGCTAAACATGAGAGGGCCGTTTCGTCCTGAACAGCTGGCCAACTATGACCCTGAAACCAAATATCGCACTAACCTTTCCGGCTGGGTTGTATGCAAAAAGAAGGTGGTTGACGATAAAGGTGAAAGGTATTGTAGGCGTAAGGCTATGCACCGTACTCCGCGCTGTGAGATGCACGGGGGACGGCTTCACCCGCTAGACAAGCTGCTTGTTGAGACGGGCGAAGAAGAGACCGAAAAGCCAATGTCCAGGTATCAACTGTTCCTAGCAAAACAGTTAACGGTTGAGGACCTAGACGACGACGAAATACTGGGCTTCGGTTTTAAGACCGATAAAGGCACAATCTTTAAGCCTAAGAACATTCCTCGCGATATGGTGCTAGCGTTTACACGGGCAACCTTTGACCGCGCTCTGGACAAACTTAAGTACAGTGCTTTAGACGCGGCAAAGACGTTGTCTAGCTTGATGTTAGACGAAACAGTTGAACCGAACGTTAGACGGCAATGTGCAGAATCAATTTTGGACCGTACACTTGGCAAGGCACCTATGCAGGTAACGTTGCGCACTAACGCCCCGTGGGAAACGGTGTTTGAGGCTATTGCTGCACAACCCGTTATAGAAGCCATAGACGCAGAGGTAATTCCGGAACCACCCACCGCGGATGAAGGGGTAGGGTCTTCAGAAGACATTGAGGCGCAATAGTTTTGATGTTAGAAAAGGCAAAACCGGGCTAGACGAACCGGCGTGCGTCGGGTATGGTGTGCATCAGACGAACAGAGCGACAAAGGCTCGAAAGGCTTAGAGCACCAACAAAATTGGGAAAGAAAGGCTCGCAAAATGGCTATTCGGGTCAAGAAGGGACCTAACGGCGTTAAGGTTCTTAACACGCCTGGGCAAATCAACCCCATTGAGCGTGAACCCCACGACAACACAACGGATTTGGAAAAGAAAGTGTTTGCGGCAAAGAGCCGTCGCAAGTTTAACGCTCCGGATTCTAGCGTGCCGGGCAAGGTTGTTACGGCACCACCGCGAAGTGAGAGCAGCTTGCCGAGTTAGCTGCGTAATATGTAGGGAGGCAAGGGATTTGACGAATGTCAACTCGAACATTACTGTACCTGTCGCCTCAAACGCCCAATGTCGTATTGTGGCAACGTCTCCCTACTTTCAGCGGCAACTACGTTTCACCAGCGCTCTTGACAGTTGTGGCCGGATGCGGTTTGCTGCTGTTACTATCAGCAAAGACGACGAAAGCGTTAGTGTTACATAGTTTTAAGACGGCAAACGTTGCACACTGCAAGCCAAAGAAGGAAGCAATGACGGCCATGTTACCACAGGAGAAGTGGTAATATGGCTGTCTTGCTAGATAAATGGCGACTGTTTGGCCATCCCTCTATAAACTGGCAACCTAATCCCGCGCAGGAAAGGGTGGCGAAAAGCCTTGCTAGGCATAAGGTTTTGTCAGGAGGCCGCCGTCTTGGCAAGGATTACTACGCAGGTACAGATAAACTGTTGCCCGAAGTGTTTTACACTAAGCCGCTAGCTAGTACGTTATTAGCTAACGGCAAGAAGCGCATTTTCTGGATAGTTGGGCCAAGTTACCAAGAATCTGAGAAAACTTTTCGTGTAATATGGAATTGGTGCAAGCTGCTCGAAATACCTATGGACAAAGGCAGTTTCAACAGCCCTGAGATAGGGCTTATGCAAATTAAGCTTTGGGGTGGTGCTCTAGAGATTATTGCGAAAAGCGCACAGGTGCCGGAACGCCTAGTGGGCGAGGGTCTTTCGGGCGTAATTATGTGTGAGGCCGCTAAGATGCGAAACATCATCTGGCCCAAATACATACAGCCAACTCTTGGTGACTTTGGCGGTTGGTCCTATTTTGGTAGTTGTGTTACTGCAGATACTCTGATTTATACAGAAAATGGTATTCAGGAAATCGGGGCACTTAGTGGTGAACGCAGAGAAGGTCACTATTCTGATTTAGGGCTAAATGTCGCCGGTTTTGCTGGCGGCAACCAATTTGCGACACAGTTTTATTGCAATGGGTATCGCGAAACACGTAGAGTTACAGTAACTAATGGTTACCGCATTGAAGGCACTCCAAATCACAGAGTTTGGGTAATGAACGATGATGGCAACTCTGGTTGGAAATATTTGGGAGACATTACCACTGGTGATTATATTGCAGTTCGTGCTGGGGCTGAACTTTGGGGCACATACGAAGCCAAAGAGTATGAGTCCGTATATCCTCCCAGTAGAACCTTTAACGCTTTCGATACCACACTTGATGAAGATATGGCGTATTTCCTAGGGTTACTAATAGGAGACGGTAGTTACCCAGAGATTTTGAGGGATAACCATAACGATAACAAAGTGACAATTCATTGTGGTATAGACGATGAAATTGCCGATTTTTGTGCAGGTTTTGGTTTCAATATTACTACCATTCAAGTAGAGGGTAAGAGGGTAGTAAGAAAAGCTACTTTGCAGAGCTATCAGCTTGGGCACTTTTTGCGTTATTTGGGGTTTGATAAGTGTAAGAGCTGGGAAAGGCATATTCCCCCTAAGGTTTTGGCTATGCCGCGCAAGCATATGTTGTACCTTATTGCCGGGTTGTTTGATAGCGACGGCGCGTATAACCGTGCGAAGCATAAGCTTTGGTATTCCTCAACATCAGAGAAGCTTGTGAGGCAATTGCAGATTGTGTTGCTGAATCTTGGTGTGGTGTCTAGTGTTTCGTGTATCAAGTCGAAAAATGAAGGCTGGCATGACACTTGGAGACTAGAGTTAACTTCTAGTGCCACTACGAAATTACAAGATCAACTGCCATTAGGCATTATTCGCAAAAAGATTGGCTACGAAGAGCGTGGATTAGGGGATTTGTCTCCCAATAAGCTCCCCTATCAGCAGGAACGGTTGCAACGCATACGTTCCCGGTACAGTATGCGTGGAAAGGCTAGAGGCACTAAGGGTGGTGTGCGGCAACCCACTGTTGAACCGTGGGTTAACAAAATGCCGGGTGTATCTAAGGTTTCAGAATATCTTGATCGTGTTGTGTCTGTGTTTTCGGAAGCCGAAAACGATAGTGATATAAAGGTTTTGCGTAATTTGTGTGAAGAAGGTTACGTGTGGTCTGAAGTTAAGAGTATTGAGACCGGAGAAGCTGAGACGTTTGATCTTTGCGTGCCAAACACACACGCTTATGCCGCGAATGGCATTATAGGACATAACACACCAGAAGGCAAGAACTGGTTTTACGATTTGTGGCGGCACGCTCAAGACCCATATAACACAGAATGGGAATCCTGGCGAATGCCGTCATGGGTAAACCCTTGGGTGTATACGGAAACCGGAAGGGCGATAGCCGCCAACAAGATTGAGGGCAGTATTAAGGACATTCCAGCTTCCGAGTACACTCTTGAGGCTGACGTTTTCAAACTTTTAGAGGCAGTAAGCAAAACGCGCAGCACGGCGCACAAACTAGCTTCTGACATGCACCTGCAAATCGACAGCGAGATCCTTAACCGCATTAACGATTTGCCGCAACCCTTGTTCATGCAGGAAATTGCAGCAGACTTTACACAGTTCGTTGGTCGTGTGTTTGCAGAGTTTGACGAAGAAGTGCATGTAACAGACTTGACGTTTAACCCTGCCTGGGAAACGTACGCTGCAGTCGATTTTGGGTTCTCTAACCCCAATGTCTGGCTATTGATTCAGGTTGGCAAGTGGGGCGAGATCAACGTAATCGACGAGATTTACGAAAGTGGTTTGGACCCAGAGGATTTCGCAGAGGAGATTCGTTATCGTGGTCTTAATCCTGCTAACTTACGCACTATTTATTGCGACCCTGCTGACCCTGGAGCAGCGAAAATACTAGAGAAGAAACTTAATGTCCGCAGTGCAGGCGGCACCGGTGGAGAACTCAATAGCCGAATTAACCACATACGCAAGGCTTTACGAGAGCCGCGTGTTGTGGTTGACGAACCGTACCATGACATTTCACTTGACGGCTTAACAGTAGGGGCTTACCGTCCACGGCTTCTGTTTGACCGGAGATGTAAGAAGACTATTGAAGACATGCTGGCGTACCGGTATCCTGACAAAGAGGGTAAGAAAGACGACGCCGAAACTAGTACTAAGAGATACGATTTACCGCTCAAGAGAGACGATCACGGGCCTGAAGCGTTAGGGCGTTTCTTTGCAGGCAAATTCGGACAGTTTGGCAAAAAGGGCACTACGGTACATCAGGCCACCTTCTCGCGAGGACCCACCACCGCGGGCAAAGTCAGTGTGTCACAGCAGGATTGGCGCAAAGACGAGAGGTTTATGCGTCCGGCAGCTCACGAAAACCGGCGTACCGAGTTCCCCAAAGTTAATGGCGCTCTAGGCAATTACCTTTCAGGTGCCTATGATGACTAGGTTAGGCGAATAAATATGGGATACGTTCCAAAACAATACGATAGCGCACAGGCGTTTTTGAAAAGTTATAGCGGCCTACTAGGTAACATTGTTGATACGATGGACCAGCACCGCTTGAAAGCCTATCAGCTGTATGACGATTTTTACGCCAACAGGCCTGAAACCTTTCAGGTTACTGTAAGAGGCGAAAGTGACGTTGAAATCTATTTGCCATCGACCAAGAAGATAATCGATAGTACAGCTAGGTTTTTGGCCGTTGATTTTGGTTGGGCGTTAAAGGGTGGTAACGTTTCTGAGGTTTCTGCTTACCTCGAGAACCTTAAGAAGCGCGAAGAGTTATCGCGAAAGTTTGTGCAAGCCAAGAAGTCTGGCCTTACACGCGGTGATGCAGTTTGGCACATTACGGCAGACAACACAAAGCCCGTAGGCAAGCGTATCAGCATTCATACAATGCACCCAAGCTGTTACTTTCCAATCGAAGATGGCGACCGTGTAATTGGTTGTCACTTAGTCGATTTGGTGATGGACCCTCGAGAACTGAGGGTGCCACACCCTGATAAAAACAAGTTGGTGGCACGCCGGCAAACCTACCGTAAGGAGGACGGTGGCCGAATTAGTACAGAGGCTAGGTATTACGAGATCGGCGGGTGGGACGATCGCAACCTAAAACCTGATGAACTAAAGCCGCTTTCAGGCGTACCAATCCTGATGCCTAAGAGGCTTTTACCGGCTGGCATTGGCACCATTCCGGTGTATTGCGTTTCCAACAACATTCCAGACGGGTCTACTTGGGGCACATCACAAGTGGCAGGCGTTGAGTACATTATCAACGCTATGAACCAGAGCACAACTTACGAGGATCTTGCTCTTGTCCTTCAGGGGTTAGGCGTATATGTTACTACGGCACAACCGCCGGTAGGCAGTGACGGCAGGCCCGGCAAGTACAAGCTGCACCCCGGAAACGTTGTTGAGGTTGGAACCGACGACACGTTTGAACGCGTTACCGGCGTAAGTAGTGTTGCACCATTTCAGGAACACATGAAGTGGATGGACGATTACGCCAGCAAAGGTCTTGGTTTGCCTGATATGGCAAGCGGCAAAGTTGATGTAAGCGTAGCCCAATCAGGCATTGCCTTAGCTTTGGAAATGGGACCGATCATTTCCGAAAACGAAGACAAGCAGTTAACTTTGGGTGGCCGTTGGGACCAAATTGGTTACGACCTTATCCAAGGGTGGTTGCCCGCGTTCGAGGGGATTTATTCGCCAGACACGTTGTGGGAGACCACATTTGGTGACCCAATGCCTGTCAACCGGGAAGCCGTCATTAGTGAGTTGATACAGCTTAAGACGGCAGGGCTTTTGTTGATCGACGAAGCCCGTCAGAAGATGGAAACCTTAGGGTACGATTACAATTCGGAACTTGCGCAACAGCTTCTCGACGAGGCGCGGGAAATTGCCGATACTGCTACTGGCAACCAAAGTTTGGAAGCCAGTGCAGGGGTATTTGATACATCACAGTTTGACATGTCTACCTTTCAACAGTAAAGAAGGAAAATGTGGTCACGCAAACCCAATGTAACCGTAAAAGATCCGGGACCGATGCAAGGTGGGATTAGCAAAAAGTCCAGGGATATTGTGGCAAGAGAGAACGCCCGTCATCAGGCCGGTACAAACTCTATTGCAGCGGCTAGCGGTGGTACCTCGCGTTGGATCACAGGAACGCAAGCGAAGAAGCAAAAGAAGCGCTAGTGGACGATACAGCCCGAGAACGATTAGTACGCAGGGCGATACAGGGGTCACCGTACGAACTGTGCGGCTTTATTTTGCAGGACAACGAGATTGTTGAGGTGCGGAATGTTAGCAACACACCTCTTAAATCCTTTGAGATGTCGGCTGCAGACCTGTCAGAAAAATTGCGAGGCAAAGTAGATGATATCACTGGTATTTGGCATTCCCACCCGCGCGGACAAACGCACCCTAGCTACACTGATTTACGGGCAATTGCCTGTGGCGCAATACAACCGCATTGGACCTACTACATCGTAACCTTTACTGGCGTATACGAATACGATACAGCACAATACGCCCCGGTTGAAACAAAGTTTTGGGGCCAATTTGCTAGGAACATATGAGCCTTCCAGTATCTCCTTTTGCTAACCCATCTAGGCAGGCATACATTGCCACGCGGATGAACTGGCTGGGCCGATATTTGGGTATCGAAAAGCAAGCAGACCAAAGGGTTTTCGACGCTTTGTTGCAAGCAATGGAGGACATTGATACAAGCCTACTGAACGTGACTGGTAATAGCGCTCAAAGCATTGCAACCCGTCAACTTCAGTTGGCTTTGGCACACAAGGAAATTCGTGCCACAATGGCTTCTCTTTTCGGCAACGTAGAGAACATCATTCGCGATCATCAAAGCCAGGCCGCCGTTGCTGCCGTTGACGCTTTGTTGCACGACGAAAAGGATATACTTTCTAGGCTTTTCCCAGCTAAGTTGGCAAGGGACACCTACGCAAAAAGTTTGAGGCAAACAGCTAGCCGCAACATACAGGCCGTCATGGCCCGAACGCTGGAAACCAAACAGCCCCTAAGCAAAAGGGTGTGGAAAACCCGCGCTCTGTCGCAGGGTATGGTTGACCGGGCAATTAACGCCGCGTTGGCACGGGGTGACAGTTTTCAAGACCTAGCCGAAAGCGTTAAGTCCCTAATTAACCCGCGCGTGCCGGGGGGGGTAACCTACGCAGCTAAACGCTTGTCTCGCACAGAGATTAACAACGCCTTCCACGCTCAAAGTATTCATACGGCAGCTGAACAGCCTTGGGTGAAGGAAATGCGTTGGAACCTATCCAAAGTGCATGTAACAGATAATGGAGACCCCTGCGAAGACTATGCCCGGCAAGGTTTGTTTGCCATAGAGCAGGTACCAAACAAGCCGCACCCGCACTGCCGTTGCTTTGTGACCCCTGAAGTACCAGATTACCAAACTTTCGAGGACGGTTTGGTAATGGGACAGTATGATCAATATCTCGACAATTTCATTAGCGGTGGCACGCCAGGAACAACTAGCGTTGCAATGAAACCTGTACCGAAGGTTGCAAAAACAACTAAGGCCGGACAACCTGACGGCTGGACAGGGCCGTTGATCGCAAAGCCTGCAGCAAACAAAACCGTACGGGACATAGAAGATAGGTTGTGGGACAAATACAGCGATATCGACAGGTTTTTGCAGATCGCGAGGGAAGGTTCTCGAACCCTACAAACAAAGGGTTATCGCGGCGGCCTGAGTTCCCCTGGTAAACAACGCTTTTTGGCCCAAAGCGAGATGTTGATTATCGACAGAAACATGACCTTTGATCTAGGACGTGAACTGTCGGCACGAATTGCATATGCCGAACCAAACCACGGCATCCTGTATAAAGTGTTTAACATGACGTCCACCGATGTCAAACGGCTTAAAGACAATCCGGCAGTAAGCTTTCCGCTCTCGAGGTTTTCTGGAAACTTAGGTGACGCAATTGACGAAGCCGGTCGTTTAGTGCCAAAAGGCCAAACTCAGGTTGTGTTTCGGGTTAAGCAGTTGAGGGCAGCCGAGGCCGGCAAACAGTGGGTATCTATGGGGCACATGAAGGTTGTTGCCATTGACTCCAGTTCGGACGGCAGCTATTTTGTTGTTAACCTGCTACCAATTGACGTTCGAGAGTATGAGGCTCCGCTAGATAAGGCTATACGTAACATTAGCTTTGTTAAGGAAGACACATTACCTTCCGGTTTGGGTAGTGGCGGTGCAAGAAAAGGCATTGACGCCGCGATTACCAACCTTAAACGGTTGCAAGACTCTTACGCTACGGGCATTCAAATTACGGAAGCCAAAGAGGCCCTGGCACAAGAGCTTTATTATGGCACTCCAACAGAGATAGCGAAACCCCTAGCAACAAAAGAGCTCAACATGCTCAAAGAGTACCGTTCGATGTCTTGGACGGTGAACGATTCTCTTAGAAAGGCAGAGTTTTCCCCTAGCCCCGAAGTTAAAATACTTGACAGGGTGTTAGAACGTAGTGTTACAACAAAACCCATTACGGTACGGCGATGGGTAGGCCAAAGTGCCGGGGCATCTGGCGTTAACGTAGACGTTGCCAAGATTGAGGCCCAATTAGCTAAGGGCACATTCGTAGACAAAGGATTCATGTCCACAGAGTATGCCTCACACGGCTACTCGGTAGGACAGTTTAAACGTTTGTGGGCAGATACGCCGGATTCCAAAGGCTTTGTCCTGCAGATGGATTTGCCGGAGAACTTTAAGGCTATTGATCTACGTTTAGAAACCCTGAAGGACGGCCACCTTAACGAGATTCTCCTCCCGCGCGGAATAAAGTGGAATGTCACCAGCACGTTAAATGTAGATGGCATAAAGGTTTACACATTATCGCCTGCAGATCTTGGAAAAGTAAAAGCCAAGAAAGCTGTTGAAACCCTAGAAGAATTTGCGGAAAGAATCAACAAAGAGGATAGCGTTGCAAAGGTTTACGCTTCGCTTGCAGATAAGTTCCCTGACATGACCTTTGAGGGGTGGAGAGAAAGCAACATAGACCTGAGATCTGCTAAGGAATTGGCGATTACACTCAATGATCTTACAACCCAGTTCCCCCACAACGGCCTACAGGCAGTTGATATTTCACCGTACGTTGGACGGGCTTATGCTGAGACCTCTAGCAGTTTACTTAACGGGCACAGCACCATTCGCATGAACTCTGAGTGGGTTAGCAACTGGACACAGTTAATGGACTCTAAACGTGTAGGTAGACTAACGCACTGGAACGTTGGCCAAGACCACACGTTTGAGATGCAACCCGTACGGCGAATTTTCACCCACGAATTTGGTCACAGTCTTGATTATTACGCCTGGAACGTCAAATCTGATAGGATTAGATCAGCTCTAGAAAAGATCAAAAAGAATACCTCTATAACACTAGACGGTTGGTTGAAAGGTAAAGCCGACTCGGTTTGCGTAAGTGGCTTGCACCATACGCGCTATACCGGAGCGGCACCTTCTGGTTATTCTGTGGACGAAATTGAAAGCTTAGAGTACCCTTGGAACAGGGCGGAAATTGTGGCAGAAGCCTTCACTGACGTTGTGACGCATGGAGATAACGCCCGCACAACCTCGAAAGCCATTTACAAATTGTTGATGGAAGCACTTGAGGAAGCAATCCCCATTCACAAGAGAATTGGAACCCCTTAGGGAGATATTATGTTACCACCAGGCCGTGTGCCCGTTTCTGATTTGAAAACAAAGTTTGAGCAGGTACTTTCTGAGGCTGATAAAGGCCGTTACTGCCCTAGCGATACGGGCTTTAACCCAGCGACGGTGGAGGCAGTAAACAACGTTGCCGCAGCCTGGCCCGAAAGTAATGTAACCCTAATGAACCGGGCAAAGCGGGTGTTTGCAGAATTTTTGGCCTCAAAGGAAAGTAATGGAAGCCAATAGTTTACGGCGAATTTTGGCCCCTTTGGGGGTTGCCACCCGCGCGGGCATGGGGTATCATGTGCCGCAAGGGCGCTCTAGCGCGCAAATCGAAAAGGTTAGTGACACAATGACTTTCACTGGTTCTTTCCCACTCTGGCCGGTTTTACCGTTTGGCGCAGAAGGTGATGGCAATGATAACGGCGATTCCGGAAGTGGCTCTAGCGCTGAAGGTGATGCGGGAAAGCCGGGCAATGGTGCTAGCCAGGGCAATTTGGGGGAAGGCAACCAGGGTGGTGACAAATCAGGTTCGGGCTCTTCATCTTCCGATAATGATGATGACGATGAAGATGATGACTACAAGGGGCTTTCGCTTGCAGAGGTAAAACGTATTGCGGCTGACAACGCTAAGAATGCTAAGGCTTCCGAAAAGGAACGCAAGAAGCTTGCAGACGCAGAGGCTAAGCGTGAGCGTGACAAGAATGATGAGAATACCAACCTCAAAAATGATCTGGCAGAACGGGATTCGACCATTGAGTCTTTACGGGCAACCATTGTAAAGCAGGCCATTGAGGGTGCCATTCGTGATGATAGCCGGTTTGAGTGGCATGACCTGGAAATGGTTGCACAGCAGCTAGACCCGAACGTTGTTTCTGTGGACGATAACGGTAAGGTCGAGGGCCTCAAGAGCCAATTACCTAAGGTTGCTAAGCAACACCCCTTCCTTCTGAAGAAGGATAACACGCAGGAAAACAACGGTAGCGGCAATCGCCAAAACCAAAATGGGCCAACAGGCTTTCAGCCCGGTCAGGGCGGTACCAGTGGCGGGGCCGGGAATGAACCCGACGCCAAGGCACTGGCTGAAAATTATCCCGCGCTGGCCGCCAGGAATTAGGCTTCCGGGATATTCCCCCTATGGGACTGAAAGGTAGATAATACAACATGGGACGGTATGATAAGTACGAACCCAAAGTTGGTGGGTTTCGTGCTCCACTGGCTGCAAACTTTGCTTCCGCAGACCTGGAAAAGGTTCTGGGAGTAGGTCTTGACACTCACGGTCGTGTCGTAATTGGTGCTGGCAACACGGGAGTCCTTGGGTTGCTTGTTCTTACGATGGCACGTAAGGCAGGCGAAATCGTTGACGTCATGACGTCTGGCGAAATTGTGGAATTTGGTCCCAGTGATGAGGATTCTGTTGCTGGTACCGATTTTGGTACTGCTGGTACGGTTTATTACAGTGATACGGATGGCGTTGTTACCAACACTAATGCTGATGGCTCTTTGCGCGTTGGGCATACGGTGAGTGGCAAGCGCTTGGTCGTTCGTTGTGAGCAAACCACTACTCCAGCAACGCCTGCGGCGGTCACTTGGGAAGACGTTTTGCCTGAGGGCGGTATCCCGATCAGTGATATTGCCGCGACCGGAACCCCTAGCGGCAGTAACTATCTGCTGGGTGACGGCACTTGGGGCACGGTGGGTGGATAATGAGTACTTTAATCACCCCTCCCGGTTTCGTTACTACAGAAGGATTTTCGGCAATGGACAGCCATCTCTGGCAGAATTTGCCTTTCGGTGCTGAAGGTGAAGGCGGTTATGGCACCGAAGGCGATATCGTTTACACCACTAACGATAACGTTGACCTCAACGCCCTTTGGGAAGAGGCACAGCAGGCACTTACGATCTGGAACCAGGGGCGTAACAAGCTGGTTTCCTTACTGACGTATGGTGTTACGAAGGAAATTGAGGAAGTGCCTCAGGTTGGCGAAGCCACGTTTGAGGAAGCCTCTGAGTTCGGTGAGCCTGAAGGTGAACGGCTGAAGCTTGGATACTTCCAGCTTGGCTTTGACTTTAAGGATTATGACCGTGCAACGCGCTTTTCGTGGAAAGCGTTGCGGGACATGGACGCTCGTCAGGTTCGTAGCGTTCACAACGCTTTGCTCCAGGCTGATGAGCGGTTGGTTTTCCGTAAGGTTATGGAATCCATCTTCGATAACACCAACCGGGCGACGAACATTCGCAACAACCCGTACCCGGTGTACCCGCTCTACAACGCAGATGGTGTTGTGCCGCCGTCGTATGGCGATGAGACCTTTGATGGTACGCACAACCATTACTTGGTTTCCAACAACAGCACCATTGACTCTGGTGATCTGGAAGATGCGTATGACCATTTGTTCCATCATGGTTACAGCATCGAAAACGGTACTCAGATTATCTGCTTAATGAACCGTAAGCAGGTTAAGGAAGTACGTAAGTTCCGTATGGGTGAGGTCAACAACAACAGTGTTGAGGCCAATTTCGATTTCATCCCCGCGCGGAACTCTCCGGCCCAGTTCTTAGATAGCCCACTGGGTCTCATTGGCACTCTGCCGCCGGATTTCTGGAACGGCCTTAGGGTTTCAGGTAGTTACGATGATATCCTGATCATCGAACACCAGTTCATCCCTGACGGTTACTTCCTGATGTTTGGCGCTGGTGGTGCTGGCAACCTGCAGAATCTTGTTGGTTTGCGTGAACACGCTAACCCCGTGTATCGCGGTCTGCGGATTCTGCCCGGTCGTGATTCCACCTACCCGCTGGTTGAGTCCTACTACACCAGAGCTTTCGGCACTGGCATTCGCCAGCGTGGTGGTGCTGTGGTCACGCAGATTAAGGTTGGTGCTGCGAATAGTTATGTGCCGCCTACGGATTACACCCGCTCGGCAAACGAACTGCTTGCCTAGCTAAAGGTTTGGGAGTGAAGGGCCAGCGATCATGAACAAGGAACTTTTGGAGTTTTTGTTCGTTGGCCCTTTGTTCTCAATCTTCAAGAAACTCAATGTGATTGAAAGGAACCAGAAAGACATGGCAACTCAGGCAGAAGTGGACGCCCTGAAGGACCGTATTGGAGCCGTTGGTTCTACTCTCAGTAGGGGTCTCGATGAGGTGCGCAGTGAGATTGCGAACCTGAAGGACCAGGTTGCAAATGCCCAGCCTCCCGTTGATCTTTCGGGTCTTGAGGCGGCTGTGGACTCTGTGGCCGGACAGGCACAGGCTTTGGATGACGTTGTGCCAGATGTCATTCCGGAGCCAGAGCCAGAGCCCGTTGAGGAAGAGACCCAGGCAGAGCCGACTGAAGGCGTGTAAATGTCCAATACCATACTCAACGACCATCTTTGGACTGACGAAGAGGTTGCGTACAAGCTTTCCCGCTCTTTGAACAAAGAAGTGGAAGCTAACCGTAAGCTTTTCGGTCCAGGCGGTGAACTAGAGGGTCAAGACCTCAGTGCTCCTGAACCCGAAGATGTAGTCTTGGAGTTGGATAGGGACGTTTACGAACATGTAATTGGTCTTGACATTCCGGGGTTGCAACAGGACCTGAAGCAGCACGGGCTGTCAAGTAAGGGAACGGAACACGAATTGCGTTCCCGGTTGGCGCAGGCGTTACAGGCAAAGAGAGATGACCACTCCAACACTTGAGCAGATTGCTCTAATTAACCGTTTTTTGCCGGAAGCCGCAAAGCTTTCGGTAGAAGAGGGTGGTTATGGTTGGACTGATGGTTTTATCTCAAACCTGGTGAGTACCAACGCCTATTCGCCAGCACAAACCGTGCGGTACTTCTGGTATCAGCGCGTGCAGGAAACAGCAGAGTACCTAGACCTGTCTAAGCCCCTTACCCAGATCCATAGGCAGGCTAGGGAAATGCTGGACTATTGGGACAAGGTGTTGCAAAGCAACCCTTTAGGGATGGAACCCTTAGACTCTAATACTGGCCCTACGGCTCACAAGATGATCTCTTTTGGTGACATTGAGAGGCCGTGGTCTGCGTGAAACAAACCCTTGTTAACGCTTTGCGTAAAGGCACCGACGTTTTACTCGGAATAGATAGCCAGTCTATCGTTTTGGTGCCTCACGCGCGGACACAGGGGCAAGGTGGCGTTTATAACTATGTCCCCCAAACACCAAGAGTAGCACAAGATTTCGCTATTGAGTCTGTTGGTTCCACTTTTTCGGGGATTGCCGGTACTGGTGGTGGTTCCGTAGGAACTGAAGGAGCTTCAGTTCATCAGTGGGACTATGAAATTGTAGGCCGTTACGATTGTGCCATGGAAATTGGCGATACTTGGACTAGCGGTAGTACCATTTACCGCATTACGTCCATTAAGCCGTCGAATGGTTACGAACGCAGAGGAATTGTTGTTGCCATAGGAAAGGATCCATCTTATGGCTCATAACGCTGCCGTTATTGAGGTGTCGGGTCTTGATGATCTAGCTAGAAAGCTAGAGTTACATGATCAACAGGTAAAACGCGTTATTGCCGGCGAAGTTTTGTATGCCAAGCCAGAAGCCGAAGCGTACGCTAAGAAAAACGCACCCTGGACAGACCGTAGTGGCAATGCCCGCGCTGGGTTGCATGCAGACGCTAAAAGTATTAACGGCGGTGAAGCTTTCGAGCTCATTTTAGCCCACAGCGTATACTACGGAATTTTCTTGGAGACTAGGTTTTCCGGCAAGTACGCGATCATCATGCCAACGATGAACTACATTGGCAAGCTACTGCTTAAGCGCATTGATTCTGCTTTGGCACGGGCGGGTGATATGAGTGTCTAGGGCAGCTTTTTACACAGCTTTGGTTGGTGATGTAATTCTAAATGGTTACGGTGTGAACTCGAACACTGTGTTTCATAACTGGTCTAACGAAGAGCGCCCTACCAACAGTACACCTTTCGTTATTTTGCGGTGGGAAGATGAGCCAGGCAGGTTGTGGGGTAGTGAACCTGAACGCGGTGCCCGTAATCTTACTGTGTGGGTACATTATCCAAAAGAGTTGACCAACGATTTTGATAAGGTAACAAAAGTTTTGGATCGAATTGATACCGTTGTTACCGGTTTGCGTGATGTCGTTGGAAGCGATGGCGCTACACTGTCTTTCGTTGAGGTCGGTGGCAGATCTGCCGATTTGGTGGATGATGGGTTTAACACCATAACCAGAAACGGAAGCTACCAAGTATTTTCGGTACATTAGTTAGGAGATAAAGTGAGTGACCAGACTGCTACCCCCAAAGAAAGCCCGGTAGCTGTAGACCCAAGGCAGGGGCTACCTGTTTCTGTTAAGGTCGAAGAGGCTTCTGCCCCTATGCAGTTGGATGCAACGCACCGTACTGCCGCTGACGGCAAGTACGTTCTCTATACCGGCGTTGCTACCGTACGCGTCATGGGGCCAGCTGAGTGGGCGGCTTTGCATATCAATAGTGATCAGTACTTTGAGTGGAACTACCTGAATAACAGGCGTATTCCGGTCAGTTCTTTCACTGATGAGCAGCTGGAGTACCTGCTAAAGGTGGACGACCGCTTTGAGCTGGTAGACTCAAAAGAGTAAGTAAATGACCTCAACAGTCACCAGAGTCGAATACCGTTGTCGCGGTAAGGTTCACGGTGTGCGCAAAACTTACCCCAACGGCGAGGAATACGTTGAGGTTCGTTGCAAAGACCACTGGTGTACTGATAGGGAACCGGGAATTGTAGTGTTTCATTACTTTAACCCCGATACGGGCGTACTACACCATACGCAAAAATACGCCAGCGCACCACCAAAGACAGAGCGGCCTAGCTCGAATCCTCAATCTGTAACTGAAAGGTGACATCCGCAATGTCTTCTCTTGCTACAAACGCTAAGTACCCCTTTGGGTTACGTGACGTAAAGATTTACCCGTTCCTGGACCAGGCTGGAATTACTATGGCCAGTACGGGTTACGATCTTCCTGCGGCGCAGACGTTTTCTTTTGCTGATAGCGAAGATTTCACGGACCTGCGCGGCGACGATGATCTTGTTGCCTCCCATGGCGCTGGTGCGCAGGTTAACTGGAGTCTTGAGGCCGGTGGTATTAGCATGCAAGCGTGGTCCATCCTGACGGGTGGCCAGATCATCGAAGCCGGTGTGACGCCTAACCGTACGGTGACCATGCGCAAGTGCTCTAACGATGCACGGCCTTACTTCCAGGTTCGCGGCCTTGCTGTTAACGACAACGGCGGCGATACTGTTGGTATCGTTTACCGCGCTAAGTGCAATGGCGATATCAGCGGCCAGTTTGGTGATGGACAGTTCTTTGTCACCAGCGCAGATGGCATTGGTATCAGCCTGCCTGGTACTCGACTGTTGTATGACTTTGTGCAGCATGAAAGCCAGACGTTCCTGTCCGAGACCACTGAGGCTTTGCCGATTATGCCTCCGAAGAACCTTCTGGCAGTACCGCTTTCGACTACCAGTATTCGAGTGGTTTGGGAACCGGTTAGTACCTACACTGCCTACCATGTTCAGTACTCGGCAAACTCTGGTTCGACCTGGACTGATGCTGCCAGTGAGCCGACGGCGGCCACGCTGGACATCACCGGTTTGACTACTGCCACTACGTATCTGGTTCGCGTTGCCGGCAAGGTGAGTACCACGCAGGGCTACTATGGAAGCACTGTCAGTGTGACCACGCCGTAACAATTTAATAACACAACAATTCCGGGAAAAGGAAGATTAAATGTCCCCTACTGATGTCGACTCTGCTGAAGAGACCGTAGACACCGAAGCCACAAAGGTTGAGGCTGTCTCGGAAAAGAAGAAGAAACCTGTTGGGACACAGGACTCTTCAGCAGAGGACGTTAAGAAGGCAGTAGAAGAAGCCGTTAAGGACATCTTTGAGGTCCAGGATGCCTGGAAGCCAAAGGAAACGATCAAGTTTAAGATCGAATGTCCTAGTGGCCAAACTGTTTTGGTTAAGTATCTCAACACTATTGACCTTGTTGAGTACGATCTTGTAGAGGAACTTGACTTTTTCACCCGTAAGCTGTTCCCAATTGACATTGACCCGAATGGCAATCCCGTAGAGCAGCAAGAGGAAATGGAAAGCGGGATTTGGTCGGCTTTTCGAGACCCTGTGAAGCGTTGCCGGTTCTTTGAGATGACCGGAAGGCTTATTGCGGCAGCCGCATTGAACCCACGGGTTATTCATGACGGTGTTGCGGTGGTTGATGTTACTGATGAAGATACCGGGGAAACAAAGAAGGTAACCAAGTTTGGTTACCAAATGAGCATCGAAGATCAGGTGCGCTACCTAGGGCGACCAATCAAACCTCTTCCAAACTCAAAGTACACCTATAGCGGTTGCATTGATTTTGGTGACCGCATGGCGTTCTTCCAGGAACTTAATAAACCTTTGGGACTGATTGAGCCCTTTCGTGAAGAGTCGGTTGCGGTGTTATCAGATATGGCACGAAGCGAAGGAATTGGGAGTACGGCCTAGTGAATTATGGGGTATAAAGTGGCCGGTTGCCGCTTTCTATTTCGATAGAGGGCTACGGCTTTGGGCCAATTTTGTTGACCGGCGTGTTGAGGAAGCGGAGATGGCTGTACGTACTCAAATGAAGAACCGCAAGGGCTCTGATGGGTTCGCAATGCAGGCTAGGGTCGTAACTTTCAACAAGCTAGTGGGACTATCGGTTAACGAAGCTTATGCTACCCCTGCTATTACAAAGGGTGAAGGAAAGAAAACCCAGCAAAAGCGTGACTTAGACGCAATCAGTTTGCCCAAAGTTACTGACCTTAAAGGGTTTTCAGGATGACAACACCTGGCGGCGGCGCAGCTAACCTCGGAACTGTAACTGGTAAGGTACGTATCAGTTACGAATCATCTAATGTTCGTGGAGCTGTTAAGGACATACAGAATGTACAGAATGCCCTAGGAGAGGTAGGGTCTTCGGCAACTGCCAGCGCTAAAGAAGTTGATCGTGCTGGTGGGGCGTTTACACAGTTTGGCCGGATGATCGACCGTCTTGGACAAAAGGTCGTACCTAATCCGGCTGCAGGGCTAGGCACTCGGGTAGAAAACGAAACGGCTAGGGCCACAAAGGCTTTAAGCAGTCTTGAGCGCAGTGCCAGCCGTACAACCCTCAATATTAGCCCCCGTGTTAAGATCACCCCAAGCCGAATTGACTTGGACCGTAAGATTTTTGATAATGCCCTGCGCGGGCAAGGACTGGGAACGCTCACAATTAGTGGGTCTGTACGCATTTCGCCGACAGAAGTGTTGTTAGACCAGGGTGCAATCACCAAGGTTTTGCAAAACAAAACCATTGACCCTGTAACACTACATGTTCCAATTAATCTAGTACCAACACAAATCAACACCAGTCAAATTGCCGGTGCTTTAGGCGGTAGAGGTGGCGGTGGTGGCCTGAGTGGCCTTGGTGGTGCTGGCCTTGCCGGGATGGCGGCAAAAAGTTTAGGTGGTATAACTTTAGGTGCTACCGCAGCTACAGTGGCGGTCGCTGGGTTAGGTCTTGCTCTTACTAAGGGTTTCAGCCGTCTTAGCTCCATTGACAATGCAACTGTCAAGTTGAGTGCAATGGGGTTGAAACTCAACCAGATTAAGGCAATTAGTACTTCTGCGTTAGATGCGGTGCAAGGCACGGCCTTTGGTCTCGAGGAAGCGTTCAATACTGCAGCCGACGCAATTAACGCAGGCATTAAACCTGGCAAGGATCTTGATACTTACCTAAAGGCTACAACCAACACTGCCGCGTTGGCCGGTGTCGGTATGCAGGAACTTGGCGTTGCCTTTGCCCGCGCTGCTGTGCAAGGCAAGTTGACTGGCGAAGTGGCAATGATGCTGTATGATCGCCAGGTGCCTTTGCTTAAGTTGTTAGCCGAGGAATACGGTGTAACACAGCAAAAAGCGCAAGAGATGATCTCTAATAGCCAGGTCAAGTTTGACCGGTTCATCTCTGCAATGAGCAAAACCGGTGGCGCTGCTAAAGCTATGGGTAACACCATCACTGGCAGCTTCAAAAACCTTGGCGCTTCGATATCTCGTTTAGGCGCTAACCTTTTGGCACCTTTGTTTGCTAAGAGTAAACCTGAAGACGCAAACCTTATCGCCTCTGCGATCCAGCAGGTAACAAAAGCCATAGACTCGCTAGGCAAAATGGTTAAAAGCCATGGCCAGGGTATTGTGTCCTTCTTTGAGTTCCTTGGCAAGGGTGCAATGGTCGTTGCTAAGGGTTTCGTAACAGCAGTAGGGTTTATCACAGATGCCGTCGTTAAGATCACAGAGGTTTTCGGGGATGCTGTCGGTTGGATAGCAGACTTTGTTGCTAAGGTTTCCGGCTTTTTAGGTGCGGACGGCATCCAAAAGAACGTCGAAGAGTTTGCCGACAACATGCATAACCTTGGTAAGGGTTTGCGTGAAAACCGCGATTTCAATATGGGCAAGCTCAACAATGCAATGGACCAAGGTTGGGCTGCAGTAACCCGTTGGGCAGATGCTACGCGGCAGGCAATTTCCGGGGCTAACGGTGTCGGCGACGCAATGGAAACGACAGCCGAGAAAGCGTCAACCTTAAAGGAAGTTCTTGACAAACTAGACATTAAAGCCAAGGACGCAGAGTCGGCTTTGATGGGCTCCAACGAACAATATAGGGAGTTTATCAAACAGGTTAAGGAAAAGGGCGGCACAGATGCCCTAATCTCTACACTTGATAAGGTCCGCAGCGGGTTTGTTAACGGTGGCAGGCAAATTAAGGGTTTTGCTGACGCTATCGGAAACCTTAGGGACACTACCAAATCCGCTTCCGAACGCGCGAACGATCTGCTTGCAAGGCTACAAGACCTTGGTGTACTTCCTAAGGGTGATGCCCTAAAGGAATACAATGAGACGTTAGAGCAAATGACGTCTTATATGTCCGATCTGATTGACTTGGCTGGCCAAACTGGAGATGGGCTTGCCAATCTTGATGGAACACTAAACCTTAACAGCAAAAACGGCCGTACGATTTTGGACCAGATTGAACAAATCCGGTCTAAGATGACAGAGCTTGTTGTAGCCGGTGAAGCAATGCCTGCAGAAGCCCTTGCGCGGACACAGGACGCTGTCATGGATCTCCTTGTAAGACAAGCCAACTTGAGCCCTGCGATGGCTGAAAAGGTGTGGCAGAAGTATTTCCAACCGGACGCCCTTCAGAAGACTTTGGAAGAGACAGATCCGGAGAAACTTATTAAAGACCTGTTTGCCAATGATCCTGCCAAGGTTCAAACAGAATTGAACTTGCTCACCACAACTCAGGATCTCTTAAGCCAACTTCTTGGCCCTGACGGCCAGCTTCACATACCAACAGTAGCAGATACGCCTGGTTCAACAGGTCCAGGCAATGGTCCAAGTGCAATACCGCCTGGACCTGCACCTACAAGCAATGTGCCAAGCATTGTCGCCTTGCCGGGTGAAGATCCTACTAAACCTTTGTCCAAGGAACGCCGTCACCAACTTGGTATTCCTGATGACTATCCTGATGTATACCCTAGTGCTCCTAGTGGAACCGGGGCCAGTCAACCGTTGCCACCTGGTGCAACAGTTATTCCCCCACTTACAAACCCCGGTATCAACGGTCAAACCGGAAACCCTTGGAACATACCGAGTGCCAACACGTTTAACCAAGCCAATATTGAACGGGCACTAGCACAAAACCCTGATTTGGCGGCGTTGCTTCAGCCGGTTGTAGACAAGGCAAAACAACAGGGTGGCAACTTTTCTGTTGCTTTTGCGGAAGGCATAGACCAGTCTGCAAGTAACGTTCAGGATGCCTTGTTACGTTTGGCACAGTTAGCCCCTGATATTCTAGGTAGTTCGCCGGCAAAGTACGGCCCGTTGTCCGGCAAGGGTTGGACGTACTACCGTGGCAAAACTTTTACGAACGCTTGGGCAGAAGGTATTACAAGCGAGGCAACTAAAGCTCAAACGGCAGCAGAGGAAGTTGCTGCAGGTGCTGGTGGAGGTTTAGGTAACGCTAGGCCTTTGGCTGACCAACTTAAAGGTTGGCTTAAGGATATGCAGCAGCTTTCTGATTTCGGCAAGCATATGTTGGAAATTGGTACGGGGCTAACGGATACGTTCTTTAACATTGCGAAGTACGCTAACCAGCTTAGCGGTGGCCGCCTGTTCCCGAAAACATATACAAAGGATCCAAATTGGAAGGGCCGGGGTAGCACCTTAGGCCCTTGGAACCCTACGCCTAACCCGTCGTTTACAGCTGGAACAAACGGCAACCCGAGTGGCGGTGGTAGCACTTGGAATTGGATGGGACCGGGTGGTGCAGCTAATAACCTAGCAGGGTATAGGGCTTCTGCACGTCCAGCCTCGAGAGAAGAGGGTGCAAGAGCCGTAATTGCTGCCGCCCAACGTCGCGGGCTAACGCGTGACCAAACCATAGCAGCTCTAGCGGTTTTGGGGCAAGAAAGCGACTACGGGATGAACCCCGCAGCCTACGCTATGCAAAACCAGAGTGGTACCGTTGTAGGTGGAGCTTTCCAGCAAGATAGTAGCTATAACCAATACGGCGACCGTATGGACATTAACAATGCGGCAGCTGGGTTTATTGATCAGTTTATTAAACGCGGTGGTTTAAGTAACCCTAACCCTTACGCTGCAGCACTTAACGTTCAGCGACCGGCAACTATAGCCGGTGGTGGTTACGACGACAAAACTGGTGCTTACCTAAAGCAACAACAAGGTGCAAGGGCCACATCACTTTACGATGCAATTATGGGCCAAGGGACTCCCTCAACTAATCCGACTAGTGTGCAGGCAGGGTCTACGGCATTTTCATACGGGTTACCTAGTGGCACTAACATTCCTTATGGCGGTGCTGGTTTCCCGCCGTGGGTTGCACAGCTTGCAGCAGCGTTTAATTTGCAAGCGAGTACCTATCGGGGACATCAAAACACAAACCGTGGAGAAACTGGATATGCAGCTAATCCATTAGGGTTAAATCGGGGTATTGACTGGACTGGCAGTGTTGAAAACATGCAGGCGTTTGCTGACTTTGTTTCCAAACTACCGCAAGCAGAACAAGTCATTTTCAGCAACCCTAACACTGGTGTTGCAACGGAAAGTGTAGCAGGACAAGCCCGTCCTGGCTATTACTCGGCAGTGTTGGGCCAGCATACCGGCCACGTTCATACAAGGCAAAGCGTCTCACTGCCCTTGCCGGGTGAGTTGCCTCCGGCGTTCGCGAACGCGCCGCAGACGGGCAATCAGCCTGTGCCAGTGAGCCTCACAGGGCCAGCCGCAAGCGACCTAGGGACCGTAGCGGATAACACGCGCAGCCTGCCTACTTTGCCTGATAAATTGCAGCTAATCTTCCAAAATGACCCAATCTTGTTGGATGCCATAAACAACCAAGGTGCTCTGACACAAGATACTGTTGTTCCAGTCCTGCAGCACCTAGACTCTGCAATTGCAGACCAAAGTAAACTCAATACCCCCGAGTCCAAGGCTGTGGTTACGGGGTTGAGTGGCTACAAGTCTCAGCTGATGAGCCAGTTCGGGATGCAAGAAGGTCCAGATATGCTGGACCAAGCAATGCAGATTGCTAGCGGTGTTGCCGGTATTGCCAATGACTTCTTTGGCATAATCGATCAGGGAATACAAAGTATCCAGGCTGTTTCAAACATTGCGCAGATGTTACAGTATGGCATTCGTAACACTGGCGACGTTAACAAAATTATTGATAACGTACAGGAAGTTGTCACCCTGTTCCAAAAAGGTTGGCAATTTGCTAGTGACGTATTAGGTTTAGCAGGAACGATCACGGGGGCCGCTGGCTCTGGAGACACTAGCGGCGGGGCACAGGCAGCGGCCGCAGCATTAGGTGTTGCTGCAGGTATTACCGGCATTGTCGGTCAGGTGATTGGTTATTGGAACTCAATTATTGACTTAGTCCAAGAGGGTTACAGTATCGTAACCAAAATTGTTGGCAGGGGAATCCAAAACTGGTTAGGTCTTAGTGGCGCTACGGATATCAAGTATTTGCTGGACGAAATGAGTGGTCAGGTTTTGGCTTACTCTAGCGATAACCCGCAAAACAAGACTGTGCTGAATACCTTAGGTAGAGAACTTTATACGGGGTACAGTGACCGGCAAGGCCCTGTAAACTATTTAACGATTTACCAGGGGCCAGGCCAAGACCCTAGGGACACTATGAATGATGCAATGTTTGCCATTAAGAGCTCTGGTGTAGGGGTATTTGGTTATGATTTCTAGGAATTTAGAGCCGGGTCAATACCAAATTGGAGCTTTTGTATTTGGTTGGAACACATTGTTTAACGTTGAAAAGTTTGACATTGGCGGCTGGGAAGTAAACGTACAAGACTCACAGGCTATGTTGAGTGACGAACTGCGTTTTGGTTCAGATTCTTTCAAACCGAACCCAATTCAAATCAGCCTTAATGCCAGGCGTAATCGGTTGCTACCCAATATTGCATCTATTACTGGAGAGTCTAGAGACCTTAACTTCGATAATGATCGGCGCATAGGTGACTTTACCCGTGAGTGGAGGGCAGATGAAATACGTAAGGATTGGGGTTCTCTCAAACCACTTTATGTGTGCCGTCCTGATGGTAGTGTTGTTATGGTTTACGGTAGGCCAGGCAAGATAGCTGTATCACGAGAAGACCCGTTAAGTTTGAATCGTTACGTTGTTGCAGAATACCGCCGTTCAGATACCTTGTGTTACAATGAGTTTGAGTGGTTTCTTGCCACCAGATTTGGCGAGCAAAGAGTTGTATACCGTACCTCTGATTTAAGACAGGGAGATGCCCCTAGCTGGGTAAGGTTTCTCTTAGTTGGGCCGATGACGCACCCCATCATCCAATTAGGTGATATCACTATCGAATTGGATATTGAGATGGAGCCAGGTGATGTCATTGAGATCAACTCTTACCCCTGGTCTCGTCGGGTAGTTAGGTTAAACGACGGGGCAAATTTGTCCTCAAAGTTGGTGCAACCCTATCTCGAGAAGCTTTACTTTGACGTTGATACCCCTTATGAACTTTCGTGGAACGCTGACGACACCAACGAACAAATAGAAGAACGAGATTTCAATAACTATTCCAATACAACAGAAGGTTTGCCGGCATCAGATTGGCGGCCAACTGTTTACACTGGCTCCGGCGCGGGCAAGTACTCCCTGAACAACGGCATTTTGGGGTGGACAGATACCGGTAACGAAGAGTATACTGGCGTATCAATTTTTAGTGATGCAGCAACAGTTACACCGTATCAGCTTGTAAGAACTACAATTCCTAGTCCCGGTGAAACTGGTTATTGGGGAGGGCCAGAGCCGACAAACAGAATTATAGGTAGGTCTAAGCTAGACGCTTCCGAGTACATGTTCTGGGAAATTGGCATTACCGAGTTTTGGTATGGGTACTGTAAAGATGGGGTGGTTCATAAATTAAGCCCTACCTATAAGTTTGAGTCTTTCATGAACATTTGTAAGCGTATCATGGAAGAGTTTTGGAATGACGTGTTTGGCGTTAGCACCAATTGGACTTATGAGGCAGAATTTGGTACTGGCAATAGTGTTTACGGTTCTACTTTGAGAATTAATGACACCCATGCGTTTACGTTTAATCCTCCAGAGGGTAGCCTAGGGCAGTCTGCCGTAAACAATAGGTACACTGGCCTTGGAATGAAGGCAACCGCAGGCGGTTCGCAGCAACGGACACCAGGAACATTGACGGGCTTTAGTGTTCGCGATAACCCACCTGAACCAGCTAACGTATCTACCGTTTATATGTTTTGGCAGGATGCGTGGCAGAACATATGAGCAACTATTACGATAGGTTCCATTTTGTTGTAGAAGACGTGCATGGCAACATCATTGCCCGCAACGTTGTGCCAATGGAACCCATCGTTTCTCGAGTGCTAAGCGGCCCTGCAAGTATACAGTTTAAGATTCACCCCAAAGATCCTAGTATCCAATTGGCAGACGGTTCAGGCCCGATACAACTGAAACCTTGGGGCCATATTATCCATGCTTTAAAGTACGGTCTTGATGGTACAGAACAAGTTTGGGCCAGCGGCATCATGCAACCCAGTGATGTTGACCCTCAAACTGGCATTATGAGCGTGCAGGCGCAAGGGTTTTCTAATTACGCTAAGGGATTACCTTGGCTGGAAAATTGGAACCCTATTGCAGTAGACCCGTTTGAGATTGTTTCGCGTATTTGGACTCATATTCAATCGTATGCCCAAGGCAATCTTAATGTAACGGTATATCCCTCAAGTAGCGGTACACAAATGTTGCCAGGCTTTAGTTTTGAGAACGAAGAGTTTATCCAAGACTTTTTTGCCATCTTCATTCGTGAAAGTGATAGAAACGATTGTGGGGACTATATCACTAAGCTAGCCAGGGACATTCCGTTCGATTACTTGGAAGAAACTACTAGGGCCACACCAAGTTCTGCGTTCCAGAAGAAAATTAAACTTGCTTACCCTTACGGTGGGGTCGATCAGGAAGCCTTAGTGTTTCGGGCAGGCGAAAACATTATATCTGCTACGCCAAAACAAGAGGTTGAGGTTGATTGGTTCAGCGACATCATTATCAACGGGTATTTCCCCGGAAAGGTATACAGCGCTACCATCTCCAACGCGGACACGAATCGGCTTCGCAGAGTAATGAGTGAGACTGATTTACATATCAATAGTAATGAGCGCGCTGCAGCTTGGGGTCACAAGAAACTTAGCCGCCGTCAATGGCCTGCAGGGCAATTCGAGTCCATTGTCATTGACCCATATCACCCTAACGCACCGCATGGCAGTTTTGATGTAGGAGATATCATTAGGATCCAAGGTGAGGTGCCTTGGTACGGTAACTTGAATGTTAAACACAAAATAATGAGCCACACCTGGGACGAAACGAAAGGTATAGTGCAGCTAGGTGTTCGGGCAGAAGGCACCTTTAACTACGATCCGATTGCGTACTTAGGTTCATGAGTTCACCACTTAACGCACCATTGCCCGCGTCCAAAGATGTACTGGCGCTACAGAGTATCAATTCTGCTAAGCAAAGTTATGCCAACAAGGATTTTGTTAAAAACATCGCTTGGCTCAACCAATCTGTTGATACATTAGCACTTTGGAACGCAAACTTACAGTCGGGCGTTGACGAAGCGAACCAAGGAATTTTAGAAGGCATAACGGCTTTCATTGGTGATGTATTTGCTGTCTTTGCGGGCGGTGAACCTACCGGTGTTGAACTTGGAGACCTCAAGTATATTCTGCAGGGCATTGGAGCGTTCTTTGGGATAAACCCAGATACCCCATTCCCATTGAATCTTGTAGAGATGGCTCAAAGTATTCTTGAGAATATGTTTGCGCCTCTACCGCAATTCACGGACCTAGTGTTTGATGCAATCGAAGCCTGGGCGGTAGATCTTGGTTTTGACGACGAGGTAGTTGTAGCGGCCGAAGCTCTTAGAGACGCTATTAATGATTGGGGCGAGGGGTTATTCAACTTCTTTAACGCTTTCTCGGACACGATCACGGGACTTTTAGAGTTACTAGGTTTTGGACGGCCTCCTGCTGGCGTTGATTGGTTTGGCCAACTGATACAGGGAATCCTAGATGTACTAAACGATTTGATTGAGGGGCCAAGGCAAGCACTGCTGTGGGTTTTGTCGCAGCTAATCATCATTATTTTCAACGCGCTCACCTTTATTCTTAGCATCACTAGCCCGAACAACTTGTTCAATCAGGTAAAGATCGATTATGTCGGCTCTAACCTCATTACCCCTATATCTGCCAAGACAACTGAATGGTCTGTTGGTGTAAACGCTAACACGGGATGGGTTTACAACAGCACGTATTCATCACTTGACACCAACGGCACCGGGGCCGTCAAAACCGTAGTAACGCAATCTTTTACTCCCTGCACTGCCGGCAATAAACTTAGTCTGTCGGCTGAACTTAAGTGGACTAGCATTCCTGCCAGCACTCAGTTTGGGGTGTTTATTGCTTGGTACGCTGATGACACTCAAATAGATCGAACCGATCTCAACATTGATGTGACACATTCCGCGTCGGGTGGGTGGTCACCTGTGAGTACTGAAGTGACAGTACCTAATAACGCAAACTTCTTTAGGGTCGGGGCCTACGTAGGAACGGGGATTTCTACAGGCAATGTATCCGTTAAGAACATTAAGGTTTTGGCACAGGGACCGGTTGGCGAGACCATCTTTAGCGGGCTAACCACGTTTATTGACGGCTTTCTAAGCATTTTCGATCCGCTGAACGCTTCTTACCTTTTTGGTACGCCGCAAAAGGGTTTCTTTGACCTCATCCCGGCTTCAGTAATTAGCTGGGAAGACAGTGGCAACCTTCTCGAGAACCCCAATTTCGATAATACAACTGAAATTTCGGGCGGCGAAGACTGGGTGCAAGACCCTGAGACGACACATGGAACTGACGAAAACGCTGGTAGCGTTAAGGTTATAGCGGACGGCTATGATCATGAACTGTACTCAAACGCAATCAATGTTGTTGAACACCACGCGCTTTCGCTAAATGTTTGGGTTAAATGGGAAGCCCTTATGAGTTCTGGTGACTCTATTAAGTTGAGGGTTGCCGAGTTTGATAGCGAGACATCAGAGGAACCAATCAACATTGTCAACGTTGACACCTTTACTGTTACAGGAACTTCCGATTGGCAAAACCTGGACGGCGTGTACCATACGCCAGCGGGAGTAACCCAAATTCGCATGGTTCTTCATGTGAGCGGTACGGCTAACAGTGGCACAGTATGGTTTTCAGACGGTTTTTGGCAGAAGAACCTTGTTGCTGGTCTGATGCCAAAGTCTTGGACTGATGGGTTAGATGATCTTAACGATTCTGTAGAGGGTTTTTGGGGTGACTTTTGGGATGCCGTCTTTGGTGGCGATGGAAGTGGCAAGACTGCCGCTGATGCTGCGATAGCTGCTGCGGCACAAGCAAATACAATCACCGGTTCGACTTCAGTTATGTTGCAAGTGTTGGCTGCACTTGGCAACGGTACCCCTGATGCTGACGATTTCGAGCGTTGGGACCTTTTGGGTATCGGCACAAAGTGGGCGGCATATTCAAGTGCTGCTGGTGGACTAACGATCTCAGACGCCCACAACGTTCAGTGGATAAGTTCTTTCGATGCCGAGTATGTTGCTTACAGCAACGTTTCCGCTTTGACAAGTATTCAAAGCTCTACCATTATTCTTGGTACCGCCCCCGAAAAGCGGCAATCTCAAAGTTTAGTTGCTTGGAACTCAATTTGGTTGCGTTGCACTGCGTTTACTAGCTGGGCTACCAGAACGGGCTTGCGGTGTGATTTCACTGCCGATCAGACTCTAGAGCTTTGGTGGTTCCTAAATGGCGTTGGCACAATGCTTTTCCAAAAGCCTTTACCGAACCTTCCCGTGAAGGGTTCTGTGTGCGAGTTTACCGCTGGAACAATAGATGATCCTTACCAGATGACGGCAAGGTTTAACGGGGCCGTTGTTCTTGATGAAATAGATAGCGATAACGTATCTACTTATGGCCCTACCCAGCTCCGACGGGGGTTCGGTGGTTATCACGATGCAGGGTTTTTGCTAGAAGCTAACTGTGGCAAGGTGAAACAATGGACGGCGGTAGGTTAAAATGACTGCTCCCAACGTTTTTCAGACGGTTCTTGCAATGCGAACCACTAGTGACGCAAATATCGATACCGCTACGCAGGCCGCTATCGCTGCACAGCAGGCATTGCAGGAGCTGCAAAACACAGAAGCAGGCGGCAACACTTCCGTATTGTCTTGGAACACAGTCTTTTCCGGTGCTGACGGCTCTTCACTAAATGGAGCAGACTTCTCTGCCTCAACAGGTCTGAAAATCCGTGGCAACAATGGATATGTTGGCATTGACGAAACTGCCGCCAACGGTTTGTATCGTGGTGACATTACTTACCCGTATCTGACGTCAAACCAATCGATTTCGATTGTTGTTGGCAGTATGGACGATGCGTCAACTGCCGTGAGTTACACTCTGTTTCAGTGTGATTCAACACGGGCAGCTGGTGCCTATGTCTACATTTTTCGAGACACCCTGAAAATTGGCAAGTTCACCAGAAGCGGCAGCACATATACATTTAACACACCACTGGCAACGATCACAACAACCCTTAAGCCAGGTAGCATTGTCCGCGCGTACAATACAGGAAATACCTACTACGTTAAGGTAAACACGATACAGAAGATCGCGATTACTGATGCGGGCAATACGATCACCAGGGATGCAAGCCATGTCTATTCGTCAATCCTTATGGAGCGCAACAGTTTTTTTTGGACTGGCGACGGCCCACGTTTCAGTTCTCTTGCTGTCTCTGACGATATCGCAGGAGGTATGCCGGTGAGTGATTCCTGGCTCGTAACACGTAGCAGCACAACGGATTCTACGCTTTCTGTTACCAATGGCGCATCCGCAAACCTACCTGCCAACTTCTTTGCCACAAGCAACTACGCAGTCGGCGCGACAGTGGAAACCCTTGGTACAGGCCGCATTACGATAGCCAAGACAGACTGGTACGAATTGTCGGCATCCATTATTGCCAAAATCGGTTCTGGCAGTGGTGTTTCCTACGTTGGCGCTAACTGGGCCGTATCTGTTAACAGCGCACAGGTAACCGGCCCAATCGCATCCGGCGGTACTGTCAAAATGTATTTGACCGCAGGGGATATCGTGCAACCCATGATCGTTGCGACAAGTGATCCAAATATCAGTGCAATTGCTTCGGCAGGTTCTTCTGGCTCTACGACTTTGGCAACAGCTCCAAATGTCGCTTATGTAACAGGTTTTGCATCGTGGATTGGAAAGGTTGCATAAATGGATGAGACTACTTTTGAGCTACCGTCGTTGGACGGCATTGTCTTTCATGTTACCCGTGGTGGTGAGTCTGGTATGCCATCAAATTGGATCAAAATCGTTGCGCTGCAAGATGATACGCCAACCGGCTTTGAGGTAGGGTTCCAAGGGCCATGACTTATCCTTATCTGCGTTCCCAAAAGTACGGTGCTGGGTGGTCTACTGACTCAGCATCGTTCATAAGGCCGCGCAGGTTTGGAACCGGCTGGTGGGCAAGAACTTCAGTTAGACCACTTGGTTTACCAAGTGACGAAACCTTTGGGTTGCTAGCGGTTTATCGTGTCGAGTTCATCACCAGCGCGGGCAATATTGCTTCCGTTGAAACCTACGGAACAATCACGGTTTCGCCTGGGGCCGTTAATATTTCGGTTACAGGATTAAGTTCTCTTGAGGCAGTTCAATCTATTACGGTTACAACGGCATACACAATAACTGCTACAGGGCTGGGCACCTCTGAGGTTTGGGGCGGCATTTTACTGTCACCAGGCGGTGTCACGCTTACAATCACTGCAATGGATACTGCCGAAGGTGTTGGCAGCGTAGTGATTTCAGTTGGCAACGTAGCAATTGCCTTGGCTGCCATTACAACTGCCGAAGCTTACGGAACTACGGTTATTACGACCGGCGAAGTTTTCATCTTGCCAGGTGGCATTGCAACCGCTGAAACACTAGGTGACACAACGTTTTTGGTTGGGGATGTCAACCTGGGTGTCGAAGCCCCGCCCGGTGATGAAACTTACGACCGCAGCGTTGAGCTTGGCTATCTCGGCGGCGGGGCTAACACCCTTGCAACAATTTCCACAGATTTTGCTCGAAATGGTACTAAATCAATAAAATTGACTCCGAGTGCAACTGTGCAGGCTCATGCAACTGTTGTGCAGACCGCAGTTATTACAGCGCAAGTTGATACTTATCCTGGTGAGGTATGGTATTGGGAGTTCTGGTATTACGCACCCGATACAAATACAGGCAATATTACTATTGTTCCTCATAAGGGAATAACAGCAACTACAGAATCTTATTCAAACTATCCATCAGCTAGTGTTTCGGGAATTGCACCAAGGTCGGGGTGGCAAAAGTATACCGAAACATATACTATCCCAAGCGATCACGCTTATAACAAAGTACGGTTTACCGTTGCGTTACAGGCATCGCAATATCCGAATGTCGTTTATTTGGATGATCTTTATGTAACCCGCGTCGGTGGTTCACCGTATGACATTGGGGCAGCAGCGATTTCGCTCAACACGTTCGTTTGGCCCAATACCATCATGGGCTTGGACAGCAACATAGCTGAGGGAATTACTACCACAGAACAGCAATATTGGCGCTGGGCCGGAAATACTACTGTTGATACGTCATTCTCAGAATCTGGCGCTTCTGTACGAATGGATGCCAGGGCTGGAAACTCTTATGTGTTATATCAATTGCCTGTTACACCGGGTGATGTAATTGCATGGAGCTTGGATAAATACAAAAGTGCCGATTTCAATGGGACATCAGGTTATACAAAAATAAGAATTGGTGACACTACTGGTGTTAGTGATCCTTGGACGACCGGAACTCTTTTGTATTCACCAGGATTGGATGGTGGAGCAACGGAACAATGGGTTGCGCAAAGCGGTTCCTATACCGTAGCTGCTGGTGTTTATCAAATTGGGTTCTCAATTTCTTCTGACGCTACGGTTGGAACAATTTGGTACGACAACATCAATATTGCGATAACCAATTCCGTTGGGAGCAATACGGTTTCGCCGGGAGCTGTGGATATTTCGCCTTCCGCTCTTGCCAGCGCGGAAACTTATGGCACGCAGGTTCTTTCGGTGGGACCGGTGTCGATTGTTCCCACGGCCATTGATACCACCGAAGCCCTTGGCACGCAGGTACTTACAACCGGCGCTGTGAATATCACTGCTACGGCAATGAATACAAACGAAGCGTTCGGCACGCCAGGAATTACTACCGGCGCGGTCAACATCACTGCTACTGCAATGGCAAGCGCTGAAGCCTATGGAACACAAGTTCTTTCGGTTGGTCCGGTTTCTGTCGTACCAAGTGCAATGGATACCGAAGAGGGATATTCAAGTGGTGCAGTTGTTTTCGCAGAGTACACAGAAACCCGTGTTACACAAACTGGCGCTACAACACCTAATGCTGCCGGTGCTTATGTAACTGCCCTTGGCGCGGGTGGTGGTGGTGGCCGTGGATATGTCTCTGGTTCTACAAACCGTGGTGGTGGTGGCGGTGGTGGTGGTGGCTCTCGCATTGCTCGCGTTTGGGTTTCACGTTCGGAAATGGCTAGTACCTATTCAACAGTTATCGGAACAGGGGGGGCGTCACAGACAGATGGCGGCGATACGTCATTCATTAGTGGCACAGCAAGTTTGGTTGCTGGTGGTGGTAAAAAGGGTGGCGACGGTACACAGACGACACAAGGTTCCGCAGGCAATGGCGGCACGGCAGTTGTTAGCGGCATAGCTGCTACTGCAACAACGTATTACGGTTCTTCTGGTGGGTTGGGTGGTCACCCATCTAGTAGCACGCCAACCGGTTTGGCTGGTAATGGCAACGCAAACCATTCTGGCGCTGGTGGTGGTGGTGGATCTGGCATTCGTGGTGATGGCCAATATTGGAATGTTGCAAATGGCGGTAATGGTGGCACTGCCGACAAGGCTGGTGGAACAGGTGGCACTGCAAACGTTTCCAATACCCCAGGTGGCACAGGAACTTCCGGTACAACTGGCGAAGCTGGCGGCGGCGGTGGTGGTGCTGCGCTAGGATCTGGCTGGACAGGCAACGCGGGTGGTCCTGGTGGTACATATGGCGCTGGTGGTGGTGGTTCTTCTGCAAACAGTAACTCTTACAAAAATGGTGGCGCTGGCTCTGGCGGTGACTTGGTAGTTGAGTGGAAGGGGCTAGCACCTTAACCAATTTCATTCTTACACAACAGTTTTCAAACAACACGAAAGGAAAGACAGATGGCTAATTCGCTTTACAACAAAGGTCGAGAAGGCTTTATGACCGGCGCTCTTAACTTGAGCAGCAACGACATTCGCGTGATCTTGGTTGATACCGCAGACTATACGGTCAACCTTGCAACACACGATTTTCTCGATGATGTACCGGCAGGCGCGCGGGTTGCGGTTAGTTCTGCATTGGGGTCAAAGACGGTGACAGATGGCATCTTTGACGCAGCAGACGTTACGTTTTCTTCTGTAACAGGAGACGTTTCTGAGGCATTGATCATCTATTACCATACTGGTACTGAGTCAACCTCACGGCTTATTGCCTACATCGATACAGCAACAGGACTTCCGGTTACCCCCAACGGCGGCAATATTACCGTTACTTGGGACAACGGCACCAACAAAATTTTCAAGCTCTAAGAAAGGAACGAAATCCTATGTCTAACATTGACTTTCAGCGTTACCGCCAAGAGGGAGAATCCTACTGGAACTGGGGTACCCCGGCAGACGACGCAAGGGGTGAGAACAACTTTGAAACCCTAAGTGATGCCGTCACTGCATACTTTGCAAGCGTGAACGAAACTGTCACTATGGAAATTGGCGTAGCATTTCCCGCTGGTTATAGTGGTTTGCAAAAGATTTCGGATGATCTGTTCCGCATCACACTTGCTGATGCAGAGCCGCCCGCCGACCCTCCCGAAGAGTGAAAGGTAGTGTAAGACATGGGTTTTCGGACAGCTTACGGAAACACGTACTCTGAAAACGGTTGGCGCATGATCGATTCCGATTCATGCGACCGATTGCCAATCCCCGGTACTAACTTGATCCTTCCGTTCCGCGCGGGTGATGCAAGCGTTGTCTTGCGTGGTTGGGCAAGTTGGTTCAACAATAACGTTGAGAGCCTGAACAACCCTGGCCGTGGCTACACAGACGAAGGTAGCTTTACCTGGACGAATGATGTTGGTAACTCTAATCATTTGTCCGGTACTGCAATGGATCTTAATTGGTCTGAACACACTTTCTATGTAAGTTATAGCGGTTTCAGCGCAACTGAAATCGCTGCCTGCCGTAGGGGTTTGGATCTTTTCAAGAGTTGCATTTGGTGGGGACAAGACTGGAATAGTCCCAAAGACCCGATGCACTTTCAGCTTAACTTTGGCGAAGGTGATGCTCGAATTGCTTCTCTTGCAAAGGATTTGCGTGGTGGCTATCTCGGGATCTTTGCAGGAGGTTCTGCCCCAATTGTCGTGACACCTGTTGTTAGCGGCGGTACTCTGCAATACGGTTCTTATGGTCCTGCTGTCAAAACGTTGCAAACCGGGATGAACAAAGTGTTTCCCCGTTACAACGCAATGCCTTTGGTGGTTGACGGAGATTTTGGGCCGAAAACCCAAGCGGCAGTTAAGGAATTTCAATGGCGTTCTGGCCTAGTGTCGGACGGCATTGTTGGGCCACTAACCCGCGCTGCTCTGGCGAAGTACAACATTAAGGTCTAGTGATGACAAACAAACACGAAAAGCCAGACGAGACAATGACTTTGGAGCCTACCGCTGGTGTGCTGCCGGTAGAGAACCTAAAGTCTCTCGAGAATTGGCGTGCGTTCTTTCATCAGGCGGTGACGATTATCGTTCCTGTTTTGGTGGTAATGAACGTTGCAACGCAATCACAAGTAACAGCGTGGTTGCCGTTCCTGTTCGCAGTAGTGGATAACGTTCTGTCCGTTGGCAGTACGGCAGACAGATTGCGTCGAGCGATCTATGCTGGCATTGGCGTTTTGCAGACTGGCGGGTTGATCACCGTCTTGTTTGCCTCTGTGCCACAGTATATTCCAATTGCAGGCGCGGTGTTGGCTGTTGGATCTGCTTTCATGGCACGGTTTTACACGCCAACGACAACTATTGTTCCTGTGATGAAAGCTGAATAGTTATGTGGCGCAAGATATTCGGCATGTTTGGATCCGAATGGAAAACCATGAGGTTTCAGCCAATCCTGTACTTCTTCATGTTTGGTGCAACATTAAGGCTTTTGTTTAGCAACAATTTTGAACAACTGCACTTGGAGGTGCTGTCTAGTTCCCCCTCCTTTTACTCAATGTTCATCGCCGTGGGTATTGTAGGGCCGTTGCTTGCGCTTGCTGCATATTTTATGATCACGCGGTTGGCAGGCAAGCTTTCTTATCTCGGCATGTGGTTCATGCTGGCCGCTGACATTTCACAGTTCACTAATTTGCTTGCGGTACATCTAACTTCAGTTCTTTACAGCCAAACCGCTATTGGTTGTTGCCGTTACACAGAGGCAAAGTTGTACTTTCGCTATGTAGTTGCGGCAGCTCTGGTCTTTATCCTTGTATTGATTTTCAGGGATCTTGTGGTGATAGCCAAAACAGGGGGTCTCGCCAGGAAAATACGGAAGGGTTTGCTCGATGTCCGATAGAGGAAATCTTATAGCTTCCATCATCACTGGCGGGTTTGGGGCCACCCTAGGAACTATTGTGACATCTATCATCCAAGTTATCTCCAAGCGGGGGGAAAGTTTGGCCAGTGCTGCTGATGTAATCACTGGCGCGGCAGAAAAGACCGTTTCTCGGTTGCAAAGGGAAAACGAGGAGATGCGAAAAGCGTTGGTGTACCTTACCGAAATAGACGATGAAATTATCTTGGCACTCAATGAGCTTCACGCACCTCAAACAACCATCAGAAAACTCAAAGAACGTAACAGGGCAGCAAAACTCGCTTTGGGGGCAGGCATCAAATGAGAATCAACAGCGTATGGGTCGGTTGGGGACTCGGTGACAACAGCGCAACCGATTTTACGGTGCGCAAAATAAAAGACTACATGCGAAAGATGTACTCTTCCTATGCAGGACAGCTTGCTGACACCAACCTCTTTGATCAGCAGATGTATGATGCCGTTTCCACGATGCAGCGCAGGTATGTTGCACAAGGCAAACTACGGGACGGCACCTACATTGAGGGAGTACTGGACCTAGAAACCCAATACGTTATGGGGTTTAAGAAGCGGCCTGTAAATAGCACTGGCTCAACACTTTTGCCGGTAATCTTCACTGTTGAGGGGCACCTCAGTAACATGTGGGCCGGTCCCTGTGCCACAAACGCCCAAACCTTGCAGGCTGAAGGCAAAGTCTATTGGCAACCTGTTGGTTATGACTGTGGCGCACTACCGTTTAACAACCCCAGCGCGGACAACGAACTTGTACGGCTGCTAAGTTCTACGAAATTTGATAACGGGGTAGCGTTTCCTGCCGGTTGTCCGTGGGGGATTATTGGTTTTTCCCAAGGGGCACAGGTAGTTTCGGATTTCATTGAGAACCATGTAATTCCTGAAAACGGTAATCTACACTGGAGATTCAAAGATTTCAAACGTGGCCTAGCTTTGGGTAACCCGCGCAGGGGGATGAACTCTGAGTGCTCTTGGGCCGAAAGGCCTACTAAGCCTAACACACAGGGCATTATGGATAACCCGTTTGATGCCGTCAAGTTGGGTGTGGGTGATCGTTGGGCTGAACATGCCAACGCAGGGGACATGTTCGCAGAGAACACAACTGACAGCGTAGGGCAGTACAAGACGGCCATTGCAAAGATAGTTACCACCAATTCGTGGGTAGGAGGGCCAGCAGCTTTGGTGTCAAAAATCTTAGGGTTGCTAGTGAACCCGTTTGACAGCATTAACATTGCAATTGCTGCCATCGAAGCTCTCATTTTCTTGGCAAGCAACCCTAACCCTCATTACTCAACAGTTGCCAGAAAAGGCGACATCGATTGGATGCGCGGCGTTGCCGTCTAATTAGAAAGGTATGTAACACTATGTCAAACGAGGTTATCGTTTATGGCAAACCAGGTTGCGTGCAATGCACCTACACGCAGAAAGCCCTAGACAAAGAGGGCATTCCGTACAGTTATGTCGACATTACCACAAATGAGGTAGCACACCAGGAAGTCAAGAACTTGGCGACCGGGACAGCGCTGCCAGTAGTTGTTGCCGGCAATAATGTGTGGCAAGGATTTAGCCCTGACAAGATCAAAGGGCTCAAATGACAACCCCGGAAGAACCGGCACCCTCTGTAACCCTAGATGATACGGTTCACTACATCAAACTGTTGGAAACCGTGGTTGCCGGTCTTGCCGTGAACGCAGGTATCAACCCAGAGACCCTGATGTCTAATGCCTTGCAACAGATTACAGTAGATTCTGGAATGGAAACTGAAGGCACGCAACGGCTTATCGAAGAGCGCTGGGCAAACCGCAACGTGACAGCTGGTAGCTTAGTGGCAAAGGTAGTTAAAGTAACACAGCCAGAGACACCTCTAGAAGCAACACAGACAGCCGAACCTGTAGATATGGCTAGTCGACTAGCCGACTACAAACAGCGCCGCGCAGACAATGGGACACCTACCAGCTGAAACCGTAAACCTTAGGGACACTAGGTTTCCCTGCCGGCAAAGTCAAGGCAGAGTAAAGGTTGCTGTAACTGCAAAGTGCCAGGTAGAAAGCTCACTTTAGGTTGCTAGAGTGGGCTTTTTGCCGTTTTCGCAGGTCAGGAATGTAAACACCAGGGCACTGTTTGGTCAAGGTAGTGTCAAGGATTTGTTACGATTTGATCAAGACTCCCTGGTGTAGTGCCATCTACACACCTATCAGAGCTGTAGGGCTACACTTTTGTGTAGGCCCCAACTAGGCCTACCTGACGGGCGGGTCAAACCGCCAAGGGGCGCAACCGACGCGCCCGGGAAAGTATAGGGACAACCGAAGGCACTGACCACGCAAAGGTTTGCAAACACTATGTGTTGCATCAAGTGGGCCGTCACTGGTGACATACGGCGTGTTCTTCTCCAGATAGGGTGAACCCAAACCCAGAGAGTACCTAGGGGATTCAACCAGCGATAACCTTTGTCGTGAGACACGGGGAGACTACCTAACAGGTAGCCCGCTGAAGCCGGACACGGTGTGACCTGACAGAACCTAGAGAGTGTACGGGCAAAGGGACGAACCTGAAACACATTGTGGCAGTTACACTTCCATGCAATAAGATTGGTACCCCACTTTAGCTCACGCGCGACAGCAGGGAACCAGCGCTCAAAGTCAATGTGACACAATGTTTTCCATCCATCCTTTAGGCCGTGGCAGATAGTTTCGACTGTCTGTCACGCCATTAGGGTACTAGGGCAGGCTTCCCCGCAACCCTGTTCCGATAACAGGCTGTCCTAGTGCCCCAATGGCGTAACAACGCGCCAAACCAAAAAGGATGGGACACAATGGCAAAGTGGTGTTATGAAACACTGGTTGAGCATGACGGCATTGTTCACCGTAGCGGTGCCGTCACCTGTGGCAGCAAGGAAGAAGGGCAAAAGAACGGCGCCAAAGGCGTTCGTGCCTGGTACAAAACTTGCTGGTCTACCGTGGTGATCGACCAAACCTACTCTGTTGCAACGGTTTACACCGACGGCGCTGGTATCGTCGGGTACGTCAACGTTTGGAGTGAGAGCTGAAATGGCTACTGTTACTGGTGAATTCCATTGTTGCTCTGATTGCGCCTGTTTGATCGCTAACGGCGATACGTCAGGGGTTGAGTACCACGGAAGTGAGTACTACCGCAATTGGATTGACGGCATTAGTGCATCGAGAGATGAACTGCCAGAGGGCAACCCGGTTATTGTCTGCCCAGAAGGTTGTGCAGGCGATAACGAACAAGAGTTCATGTGTGACTACTGCAGTCGCAACGTGTTCTCACACAAAGTCAATTTGGCATTCCTGAACTGAGAGGTACGAAATGCGTCGTGAACCTGAAATCGATAAGAGGACAGGCAAATCGGTGGTCAAAGTCAGTTGGGTAGACGGCTATGGCAACCGGATTTTCGGCCGTTTGATTGGTTGGCAAGGCGATTTCGCAACTTGCCGTCAAGAAGGTACCGGCTACCGTTGCCGTGTACTGGCAGGAAATCTCACCTATGAGGTAGACCACCTGTAGCAAATGGAAGCCTGACTGGCAGTCACCAGGGTTCGAGACCCTGGCAGGCACGAAACCCTTAGAAAGGCTAAGGGTTACAACAAAAAGGATGGAAAAATGAGCGCACTACCTTATCATTGCAAGGTCAAGACTTCTGAAGGAACCTTCATGAGTGAAACCATTTGGGCTAACAGTGCCCATCAGGCCGCTAAGCGCATCGAAAAGGCTTACGGCGGTAAGGTGGTCAAGATCAGCGACCGGAACAAGAAGGTCGCATGAAATTGGCAAAACGCAACAACACAAAAGAGTTGCAACGCAAAACCCTAAAGACAGCTGTCAACATTGGCTTGCCCTGGACTGACGACCAGGTTGCAAGGTTGGTGGCCGGAATCAATAGGGACGAAACAACATTGGAAATCGCGCAGGCTATCGGCCGTAGCTACTACGGCGTGATGGGGGCACGGGCACATGTTGGTTTCGCCTTGCGTCACAAGGAAGTTCTGCTGTAACTCTGGTAGCCAGAACATAGCGACACTGAAGGGTGCGAGTCCCTTCCTGGCACGAAACCTTTAGACCCCCTAAAGGTTACAACAAAGGATGGAAACTGATGGATACCATAATCATACTGTACCATGAAGAGATTGCTAGGCTGAAGTCTGCACTCAACAATGGTGGGACATACAAACTTCGGGTTGCCATTGAAGGCAACAATGTCAAGTTCAAGACAAACGAATACATGTGGTCACCACCCATGGGGAAACTAGACCCTAGCTGTGAACGTGCGCTACGTTGAAGCAAACCACTCTGACTGGCCATGTCCAACATGCGGTGGAACCGACTGGCAACACAGCAAACAGGAAAGTATGTAAATGAACAAGATTGGAAAGACAGAGGTCATCCTGGCCTTTGTCATCACAATGGCAATCATGTTCGGTCTCTACGGCATTTGGGCTTTGTTTGCTCCGGTGACGCAGTGATCGCCGTTTTCATCTTGCTTTGCATTGCGGCTGGCTTTCTGTCTTCCGTAGTCCTCAAATGGTTCCTGTTTGAAGTGAAGGTGTTTGTCCGCGCTGGGCGTGTACGTAAACACCGGATTGCATTGCAAGACAAGGAAACTATAGAGTTCTTTGCCGGCATAGCCGACGAACTCAGGCACAAACGGTTCCAGATCACAACATGGAAGGGGTAGAGATGATCACACGTATCACAATGGTGATAGCCTACGAAACCGAAAAGCAAGTTGCCTCAATTACTCTCAGAGGCTTCGATCCGGACGGCTTTGTTTGTCCACCAGTGTTGTTGCTACCGGTGACGGTAGGCAAGGGCACTTTGTACGGGGCCGTGATGGCAACGGAAGTGAAAGTGCCGACAGTCTAGATGGTAGCCCGAAAGGCATACACGCTGGTTCGAGTCCAGCGCGGGCACGAGACCGTAGAAGCACTACGGTTTTAGAAAGGATGGAAGCTATGAAGCAAGATGAAGGCACCGGTAACCCGTATGCCAACATTGGGGAGGATGATGACCGGGAACGTGTATTCGTTACTCGGAACTCACCTTTCAGCGGCGAGGTTCATACCCTCGAAATCCCTTGTAGCCCTACGGCTTACAGGGATTACATGGCTGGTAAAACTGGCATGATCCAAGAGGCACTCCCGAATGTTCCTGCGGAACTACGGGAATTCATCCTTACTGGTATCACTCCTGAAGAGTGGGACAAGTACATTGGTAGCGATGACGAACCTGAAGAGGAAATCGTCGAAACCAACACCAATGGTGATGAGTTACATCATTTGGATGATCCGATGCCTCGAGAGGGTGAATCCTAATGAGGGACACCGAGTTTGTGCGTGCAAGCAAAGTTCAGGAGGGTGATGAACTTGCAGGCGGCAGAGGCATTGTGACAAAGCGTCTCAACGATTCTGGTCTCTTGACGTTCGAGACACCTGTCACCGTGTTCATGAAGGGCATGAACTCGCCACTGGAACGGTTCGTTCGTGTTCCCAATGGACAGTATGGTCGTGATTGGAACGAACGTACATGTCACTGCCAGCATGGTGAGGAAGATCACAACTACACGCCGTCCGGCTGTGGGTCGACTCACTGCATGGTAGACAACGAATATGGTGGGTACTCGCCGACATGTGAATGCCGGGAATACTGGCCTGCAATCGACCCTCCAGACTAAGCTAAATAGCCCGAACGGTTTAGTGTGATATGGGGATAGCGCGCTACCGTGGTTCGATTCCACGGTGGCACGATGCGCAAACTGCGCAGGAGAAAGGATGGGGAAAATGCACGCTGGACACTTCGGTTGCTTTCGATTGTGAAGCTGACCGCGCTGAAAAAGAACATATGCTAGCGCGGCAGGTATCAAGTGATGAGAGTCTGTGACGTGTCAGGTTCTAACAGGCAGTGGAGGCCGTCAACTCCAGAGTGACAAACCCGTTGGGATGCCCTAGTGGCACACATTCACGTTCGAGTCGTGAAAGGGCACGAAGCTACCGGATAAGCCGGTGGCTAAACCCCTAGCGTTGCTAGGAGAAAAGGATGGAAATCATGGGTATGGAGACCATGGAATGGTACAACAACTTCTGCCTGATCGGTCACACCGATCAGCGTAGTAAGGCATGGCACTACATGGAGTCGATGCAGGGCGATGAACCCAATCACTATGCAGGGCCTATCCCTTACGATGACGTTGTTCGTCGCCTGTTCAGCTGGAAGCCAATGCTAACACGTACTGCCAACATGATTCCCTGCGAACGTGTGAAAGACGATGAAGGCAAAGGCATCTGGACGCCAGAGCCACAGCTTTGGATTCCGCGCCAAGACGCAAACGGCAATCCTCTAGAAAAGGACGGCCGTACGCTTACTATGCCGGTGACGCTAGTTGAGGTTCCCGACAAACGCGGTCTGGTTCGCAGCGACAACTACCTGGAACTTGGACACCCTGGCAAGGGGTACAAGATTCACGATTACGAAGAGTGGCTATTGCAGCTACTCTCTAACGTTATCGGTGACACACTTGACATCTGGTCTGCAATTCTATTGCGGAACGGTGCGCAGGCGTGTGTCCAGGTTGCGTTGCCTGAGACGGCACACGACGATACAACGGGCATGGATTTTGTACCGTATATCCATTGCTACACCTCACTGGACAGTAGTCTCGCAACCACTTTCGCTGGCCAAACCCTTCTCATTGTGTGTGACAACACAATGCAGATGGCAAATGCTAATGCTGCCAAAAGCAATCGGCAGTACAAGGCAAAGCACACCAGCGGAAGCCTGCAAACCAACAAGATTCAGGAAGTGCAGCAAGCTCTATCCATCATTCACCAAACCGCAGATAGCTCATTGGAGTTCTTGCATGAGCTAGGGGCAATTAAGGTTCCTCGCAAGAAGTGGGTTGAGGTGATGGACATCATCATTCCAGAAGCGTTGCCTAGCAAGGACAAAACCGGAAAGGTGACTAACCAGAAGATGATTACCACCCGAGAAACCAAGCGAGAGTTGTTGGACAACACGTACACCAACGATCCAATGGCAAACACTTGGGTAGGTACGGGTTTGGGTGTTGTGCAGGCTATCAACACCTACGCCACTCACTATGCCACCCTACGCGGCACGACGCGGACACAACGCAATGCCGCAAAGTTGGTAGACGGTGAGTTTCGGCGCATCGATGAGCAAGCTCTCAAAGCTCTGGCTCAAGTGATGGACATGCCAGAACTGGTGAGCGCTGGTTAAGGAGTAGTGTTACAGGGTGATTGGCAACCACCGGGGTTCGAGGCCCCGGCACCCACTTATTTTTACAGGATGGAACGCTGGCCCGCGAAACAACTAGGGTTAGTATCAAATTGGTAGCTGCGCGAACGCCTCGTGTGTGTTACCCTTTTCGGTGGGGTCGGGGCCTAGGGCCGCCCGCCAACAAACCGCACAAAGCAAGACAGGATGGAAACAATGGGTTTACCTGCAGAAACGCCGGTGATCAAAGCAATGAAACTTGTAGTGGCAGCTAAAAAGAACGGCTGGCACGGGGAAATACAAACTCCAATTGTTGACGGCGTTCGCCACGTAGACGTGACAGCAACCAGAAACGATGAGGTAATAGACTTCCACTACGCCGGAGATTCATACAAAAGTGGTAAATACACCCTTTTCAATAAGGTATGGAACATGCACTGTGCCAGCGTTGCCCTTAAGAGGATCGAAGACTGGCCAGACTTGCTGCATCTCATGAAAACCTTCCCTTCCAAAAACAAACAGAAACTTATAGAGAAGTATCGAAAATTACCTTTCGAAACGGAAGCTACCCCTGAGGAAATCATGCATAAAACCTTTGGGAGGCAGATCTTTTGGTACTCACCACAAAATAACAAACTCAACTGTGACGTCATTGTAACTCCCCGTACCAAGAAACACAATGAGACATATCGTATTTCACCAGTAGGCGACAGGAGAATCTACCACTTTATTGGGGCACAGGCCGGTTTTCGTAGCGTACTGTTGGACACAATCATTAAGGTTGGATAATATGACCATTAAACCGATCACCACCACCAACATTAGCACCAATCCAATGTTGATCGTCAACCCCGAAATTGTTGATAATACCCTTAATGACCTTCTGCAACCGGAAGACCAAGTGTTACAGCATGTTCGAGCCACCTGCGCGGACAAAGGTTTGCCGGCAATCGAAGTTAGTGCCCAACAGGGGAAAATGTTAGAGCTGCTAGTGCGTACAGCCAAAGCTCAAAACATCCTGGAGATTGGCACCCTTGGAGGGTACAGCACAATTTGCCTTGCCCGCGGTGGTGGAGCCGAAAGTTTCGTTACAACATTGGAATACGAAGAGCACCACGCAAAAGTGGCTCACGAGAACCTTAGGTATGCAGGCGTTCACCACAGGGTAGGTATTTTGGTGGGTGACGCTCATACAACTTTGGCAGCGCTTAGCGTAAGCGCAGACCCTGCATACGATTTCATCTTCATTGATGCCGATAAGGAAAGCAACTTGGACTACACCAAGTGGGCTTTGGCCTTAGGTACCGAAGACGTTACTATCCTGGTAGACAACGTCATTCGTGACGGCAGAGTAATAGACCCCAAACGCCCTGACAAACTTGAGTTCATAAAGTTTCTTGGTGAGCACCCCGAACTTGATGTAAGCGTAGTGCAAACGGTTGGCTCTAAGGGCTGGGACGGCTTTGTCCTGGCAAAAAGGAAGAGGGTCTAGTGCCCCAAAGCAACCTGTCAATAGCTCTACACAGCAGGCCATTTCAGATGGCCGGGGCACGCTTTGCCATGAAACACCGTAGGGTTTTGATAGCCGATCAACCAGGGCTAGGTAAAACCATCCAATCTATCGCTGCTGTAGTCGGTAGCAAGACTACGGGTTCGGTATTGGTTGTGGCACCGAAAACTCCAGCCTTTGTTACCTGGCCTGCAGAGCTAGCACGGTGGCTAGCCGATATCTCTCCTGATGATGTGTTGCATGCAATTACGGGAAACCTCAACAAACCCGAGCGGTTGGGCGTTGTGCGCAACGCCATACACTGGCACCTTAACAACACAGGGGAGAACGCTACCGGTAAAAGGCAATGGGTCATTGTGTCCCCCAACTATTTACGGTTTCGATGGGAGTTAGACGGCAACAAAAACTTTGTGTACGACAGCAACGGTGACAAGATACTGTTGCCTGTACGGGAAGCTATTAAGCCTCTACTCTACATTGATTGGAGCGCCGTCATAGTCGATGAAGCTCACGAAACACTAGCAGGTGCTACGGGAAACGTAAAGAAGCAGAGTGCTCAAAGTCTGGGGTTACGCCAACTTAGCCTTGTAGATAACGGCCTGTTGATGGCTCTGTCAGGAACGCCATTTCGAGGCAAGCACGAAAACCTTTGGGGCATACTCAATTGGTTAGACCCGAAACAATATCCGGACGGCAACCACGGCGGCAAAGGGACTCTACCTTATTGGCGTTGGATACACAAACACTTTGAGGTGTACCATGATGATGTGTACGATCAAGACATCATAGGCAACTTGCGTAGCGAAGCCGGGTTGTCACAAGAATTAAAGGGTTACATGATTAGACGTACCAAAAAGCAGGTATTGCCAGATCTTCCCGAAAAGTTCTATGGCGGTACGCCTTTGTATCCCAATAAGAAGCCTCCAGCAGATATAAAGTTGCCGGCAAAAGTTGCTGCATGGTATGACCAAAACAACCCAATTGCCGTTTGGCTACCAATGGATGGTGCTCAACATAAAGCCTACCAACAGATGAAGAAAGAGGCGATGGCCGATTTGGAGGGCGGTACGTTGCTAGCTAACTCAATTTTGGCTGAAATGACACGGCTGAAACAGTTCGCCAACAGCGCGGGCTATCTCAATAGCGCTGGAGAGTTTGTTCCGAGCTTGCCTAGCAACAAATTTGATTGGGTACTAGAGTTCCTAAAGGAAAGGGGCATAGATGGCCCTGAACCGTCTGGTGCCCGCGTGGTGATTGCTAGCCAGTTTACTAGGCACATTAACCTTTTCGCTCAAGAACTGAGAGATAAACACAAGATACCTTGTTACGTGTTGACGGGGCAAACACAGGCGAAAGATCGAATGCTGATGCAACAGGCATTTCAGGAAGGCAAGACAGCCAGTGGTGATGTGAGTCCTGAAGTGTTCCTAATCAATACAAAAGCGGGTGGCGTTGGTATTACTTTGGATGCCGCCGACGATATGGTTGTGGTTGATAGTACTCACAACGTTGATGATCAAGTGCAGCTAGAAGATCGGATTCACCGCATTTCGCGTATTCACCAGGTATCTATCTGGAACTTAGCAAGCAAGGGCACTATCGATCAGCAAATTTTGAAGGCAACAAGACAGACAGGAAGAAGCCTGAAACGTATCTTGGATACTCCACAAGCTGCATTAGCTTTGTTAGATAGCTAGCCTATGGATTACGTGTTAGTAGGGTTAGTGAGTTTCGGTGCTGGAGTAGCTGTTACTTCTGTCTTGGTGTGGCGAACAAGGTATCTGTTTCTGACGCGCCTTAAAAAGAAATATAGGGTCTTGCAGGTCACCGCCGACCTCGAGAACCGTAGGGTGGGTTTCGATTCCGGACGGCAGCAACTAGCCCGCGCTAAGGCCGGTCAACCGGCGCGCATTTCGGACGGCATGAACACCAAACTAGGGGTAGTTGGTAGGCACCTGAGAGATATAGAGACTACTAAGAAAATCGACCGGCCAGGCAGTGGACATTGACGGCGCGGTCGGGTAGTGTTGGTGAGGTCAATCGGTTCGGGCGAACCCCGAAACAAGTAGGAAAGTAAGGAAACAACTCAAATGACTGAGACTGTTGAGAAGTCGGCAGATACGGGCGAAAAGAAGGGCCGGGGCCGTAGTGGTCCGCTTCCTTTCCGGGAGACCCCTACTCCCCGTGACCGTGTGGTCGGCGAGAGTCTTGCCAAGAAGACCCTGGAGACTACTGGCCGTACGATTTCCATGATGGACTGCCTGGCAGTCAAGTGGGCTCTTACCCGGTGGTACGATGACCCGGAAACCAAGGCCCTCCTGAAGAACATGGACAGCCAGATGAAGCGGGCCAAGGCACAGGAAAAGGCCGAAGCCGCGCGTAAGCTTCTGCTGGAAGCGGAAGCAGAGCTGGGAGACATTGAGTCTGATCTGGACTCGGATGACGCCAGCGAGGATGAGGACATCGAGGCCGCAGCTGCGGGCGATGATGACTCTGATGAGGATTCCGACGAGGACCTTGACGAGGATGACCTCTTTGATGAAGAGAAGGTGAGCACCACCTTCTGATCCCCTAGTGCAGCTATCGGGTTGTGGATTAAGTAGTAGGTACCTTCCATCCACCTACCAAGTACGCGCCATGGCTTAACCTACCCCGGCAAGGTGTGTCTCCGCAATCCGATAGCTCTAGGAGGGTATAGGGATAACCCTTAACTTATCCCTATGCCCCCTTAGAGAGAATGCAAACTAAAACCAATATACCTCTAATGAATTGCACTAGAGGAAAACCACAAAAAGGAGAAAATGATGGAACAACTTTCAAAGGCGAAAGCCATAGCGTTGGATAAGCGCTTGCGTCTTGCTGCCAACAAAACAAGGGACAGTGTCCAACTTGTTGCGGAACTTTTGGAACAGGCGCAAGCTGGAAACATCTGGAAGACACTAGGTTTCCGTAGCTGGCCATCTTATGTCCAGGATGCCCTTAAAGGTAAAATCAACGTAGACAAGACTACTCGGCAAGCTCTGGTAGCTATCATGACTGGCGATGGCATGAGCCAAAATGCCATAGCTGAAGCGCTTGGCACGACGCGCGATTGTGTACGGGGGCTGGAAGAGATGGATGTCATTCTTGAATTAGTGCAGGAAGTACACCAAAAGGTCAAAAACCTTACTGACAATAACGAATACGGAGGCGACCCACAGGAAAGTAAGCTTATGTCTAGAGTGTCAGAAATGCTCACTGACACCCAATGGCTTGTTAACAGCTTGATTACAGAAAGCCGAGAACGTCTCATGAGCACTATCAAACGTCACCGTATGAGTAGGGTATCTCAAATCCTGCGAGACCTCTCTTAGCCTTGTTGCCAAGTCCATCACAAGTTAGCGTGTCACGCGGGTTGTCTTCAGCACTTACCTCTTTCGAAGAATCGAGGCTGGCCTGGAGCACGAGAGATGAAGTCGTTCAGCAGAGACGATCTGCTGTCAGATATGAGAAGGGATGAGTGATGAGAAGTCCGATCTATTTGGGAGATGGTCTCTACGCAGAAGATCAAGGCTATCAGATCAGATTGTATGCGTCGAACGGCCTCGAGGCTACTGATGAAGTCTTTCTCGACAGGGAGATGCTTGAGAAGCTGAATAAGTGGGCAGCTCGTGAGTGACGAAGCTGTCTCGATCGATCTTGATCTTACGCTCGAGCTGACGAAGTCTGGCATCTGCGACTTCTGCAAAGAGCCCTACTTAGTGAATGATCTAGTCCCTTCAGTGTTCAGGCAACCCCGAAACCCTTTCTGACGCTATGTCAACAATGGTGGACGGCATGGCGCGGACACTCAAAGGCCAGCGAAAATACCTGGAAGGGGCATTCGATGACATCAAACTTCGTGGTGAAGTTGAGGTGTTACGGCAGAATTACTCACAGGCTTTGGAGGAACTTGAAAGCCTAAGCTGACTAAAATCCCTGTGTGATAGGCACAAAAGTAGGTTCGATTCCTACCAGGGAACGTGAAAGAGATACCCTTGCTCCGAAATTCGGAGAGGCATGATTTCAAGAGGTGCCCGTTGCGGTGGCACTGGCGTTATCAGGAACAGTTAGTTCCAGTCAATGTTACTACCGGCCCTTTACTTTTCGGTACCCTAGGCCACCTAGCCCTAGCGGAATGGTACGTTCCAGGCAAAACCAGGGGTGTAGAGCCGCAGGAAACTTGGGAGAAGATCACCCAAGAACTATGGGACACTATCAAGATCGAAAAGTACGTAGATGACGAGATTGAGGGCACTTGGGAGGATGCCCGACGGCTCGGACATTTGATGCTGGGACACTACCGTGAAGTGTACGGCCTAGACTCCCATTGGGAAGTCCTTTGGGTGGAAGACCAATTCCATCAGAAGATACCAGACCCACGGGACATGCTGAAGGGCAGGGCACGTCAAACCCGGAAATACGGCCCAATTGCCGAATACGTAGGCACCATAGATCTTATCGTGCGCAACCACATGACCGGCCAAATAGAGTACGTGGACCACAAGTTCATGAAAACCATTGAGACCGATCACCTTTACATCGATGACCAAAACGGCGGCTACCTCGCCATTGGAACGCACGAACTGCGCAAGCGGGGGTTAATCGGACCTAAAGAGTCAATCCGCGTGCTGGTCTACAACTTTCTGCGTAAGCAGAAGCCGGATGAGCGGCCAAAGAACTCAGAGGGCAAGAACCTCAACAAAGATGGTAGCGTCTCTAAAAAACAGCCAGCGCCGTTCTTCCTCAGGGAACGTATTGAGCGTACCGGGGCAGAGCGTAACCGGCAAATCGAACGCATTGCAAAGGAAGCTTATGTAATGCAACGGTTTCGGGACGGCACACTACCTTTGTTCAAGACACCAACAAGGGACTGCCGTTGGGACTGTTCCTACTTTGACATGTGCCAGGTGCATGAAAGTGGCGGTGACGTTAGCTTTGCCAAGGCACAGATGTTCACCAAGGAAGACCCGTACAAAGAGTACGAGATTGGAGCCGAAAGCCCGAAGTTGCTGCACGAGAAGGATAGATAGAGTACATGACTGAGAAGAAAGAGTACTAATGCCCACTTGGGAAGAAGCAATAGCAGATGATGACATTGTCTCGCTGGAAAACATAAGCCCTCACCCGAACTTTTTGGTGTTTGGCGCTAGCGGCAGTGGAAAGACTGTACTAGCGGGAAGCGATGACAGAGTACTGTTTATCAGTACCGAAACGGAAGGGTGCCTAAGCGCACGCCGATTTGGTAGTAACGCTAAGCAGGTCATCATCAAAGACTGGAATGACGTCGAGAACTTCTATGAGAAGGCTTATGAGTGGGGTGAAAGCGAAACTGGTATTCCGTTTACCTGGTTCGTTTTTGATTCCCTCACTGAGGGCCAGAACATGCTAATGGAGAAGATACTGGAGGAGAAAGGTATTGAGGTCGAAGGGTGGCCTGAATATCGTAAGAACCAAAAGGTTTTGTTGCGTACCATTCGCAAGTTCAACGCTTTGCCGGTGAACATGCTGTGGCTGGCACTGGACCGCAAAGAAACCGACCCTGACGGCGAAGAGTTCTACTGCCCTGAGATCCACGGCAAAGGGTATAGCATTGCTATGCAAGTTGCTGCACAGATGACTAGCTACGGCTATCTGCAGGTGAAGTCCGAGAAGAAACCTTTGATGAAAGATGGTAAGCCAGTACTAAACCCGAAGACCCAAAAGCCGCGAGTAGCACTGAGTACTCACCGCTACATCTACTGGCAGGATATTCAAAGCCTGAGAGGTAAGGACCGCACAATGGCACTTGCACCGTACACAAAAGACTTGACGCTCAAACAGATCCGCGAGAAAGTGGAAGAAGCTTTTGCCGGCAACACTGCTGGTGAAGAAGAAAAGAAAGTAGGATAACACCATGGCACGAGTAATGAAGCCGCCGTCAAACTTTAAGGACAGCGTTGACACTGGAGGTGACTGGTACGATGGCCCTCCCCCGACGCCCGGAATTTACGCTGGCACCGTAAAGAAGATGTTACTCACCAAGGTTAAGGGTGGTGAGAAGGACGGCGAATTGCGCATTATGGTTGTGTGCGAGATCAACGACGGCAAGTTTAAGGGTGCCGGTGTCTCCAAGTGGCTGCAAATCACCGAACAGGGTGCCCCGTGGCTGAACCAGTTCTTGCGTAGTCTTACAGACGGTTCCGACGCCCAATTCAAAGGCATCCGAGAAGCCTTCTGGGATATCGGTTATGCCGTCGATGATGCCGACGACAAGGGCAGGCTTCCCATCGTTCGTATCGGCAAGAAGACGAACCCAATTGGGTTGCCTACCATGTTCTCAACCAAGTTGCGGCCTGGTACTGATGGTGTCACCCGCGCGGAGATTGTCCGCTTCATCTCCAAGGCCGTTGACTCGACTACCAGTGACGATGATGAGGACGTGGAAGATGATGCCTTGGTTGAGGATAGCGCCGACGAGACCTATGACGTCAGCGGCATGGATGAGTTTGCCTCTGATGACGAGGACGATGACCCCTGGAGTAACAATGGGTAGCTAGAAAATATCGCATTGATGGCTGGCTGAGTGCGTTAGAAACCCTTTTAATCATTTTCAGGGTTATCGGCAAGCTAGGGTGGCAACCTGGTTTTTGAAACTTCTCACCAAATAGCCTACTGGCCCATTAGTGTTAACGGCAGCACAGGCAGCTTTAGCAACTGCCTAGTGGGAGTTCGATTCTCCCATGGGTCACGAGATGTCCCTGTAGCCCAATCGGCAGAGGCATTCGGCTTAAAACCGGAATAGTGTGAGTTCAAATCTCACCAGGGACACGCAAGAGTTGCGTTTGAACGCGCTTGTTGGTTCCGCATAACCACCGGATGAGGGTCTGGAAAAATGTGGTCAAACTGAAAAGTGGGCGTAGGGACTCGTAATCCTGAAACCATCCCTTCACTTTTCAGTGCGAGCCTTTGTAGCTCAATTGGATAGAGCAACGGATTTCTACTCCGTAGGTTGCAGGTTCGACTCCTGCCAAGGGCACACGAGACAACAGAATAGGTGTGATGAAGGATCATAGACATTAAGTCTTTGAGTCGAGCTTAGTGCAGGTAGTAAACCCGTCCTGAACGGTACGCTGACCCTGGGCTACCACTAACAAGCGGGAATCTCAAAGCCCGTCACCGATCTATTTCCCCGGTTAAACGGTTTCCTATTCTGTTGTCTCCCAACGCAACACCAAAAGGTGAGGGAGATTTGCCTAGTGATATATGTATCGTTGCATTCACATACGACATTTTCGTATGGCGACGGCTATGGGCCTGTCGCAACGCATGTGAACCGCGTTGCCGATCTTGGCATGTCCGCGCTTGGTGTGAGCGAACACGGTAACAGTTCTAGCTGGGTGCAGCTCGAGAAGGCATGTAAGACTAGGGGAGTCAAACCCATCTTCGGTCTCGAAGCTTACGTAGCGCCACCGAACCAACCTCGCAAGACCCACATGATCCTGATTGCTCAAAACCCTGAAGGTCTAGCGAACCTGAATAGCATAGTTACTGAGAGCTGGAAAACTCTCGGAACTACTAGCAAGTCTAAGTTTCCCACGGTTCACACTCCAGTGCTGAGGAAGTATGCCAGAGGAATTATCGCCCTCTCAGGGTGCGCAGACGGCCCAATCTCCTGTACTTTGTTGGGTGGAAAGTTTTTTGGTGAAAAGCGACTGGAATACTCTGACAAGCAATTTCAACAGGCCAGGGTTCTCGCTGAACGGTTCCAAGAGATATTTGATGGACGGTATTACCTTGAGACCCAACGATTTCCTGGTTTGCCTCGTACTTGCGTACTTAACCCGGCCTTCGAAAAGCTCGGAACCCTTATTGGAGCACCTTTGGTTGCTACTGCTGATGTGCATTATCCCTTCCCAAACGAGAATGCGCTGCAACGCATTTTGCATGCGGCTCACCGTGGTGGCACTGTTGAAAGTGCTGATGCTGACTGGGAATACGACATCCTACTTACGTACCCTGAAAGCGATAAGGAAATATTCAGAGACCTTGTGGGAACAGGGTTATCAAGAGAGGCAGCCAAATTGGCCATAGAAAACACGGCGCTTATTGCCAGCAAGTGTGAGGTTGAGCTACCCAAAGCCCCTCCCCCGCAGTACATCATTGACCCCCTAAGAGATTGGGAACCATGGAGTTAGATAGGCCAGGATGTGTAGTCGATTGGTGCTCAAAACCCATGAAAATCACCAAGTCTGGCACACTCAACATCATGGGGTTTTGCACCACCCATGAAGGGCGTTACTACCGTTATGGCACACCCACTCCAGATGTGGCTTGTTTTGAGTGCCACACTACATTTCCCTTTTCATTTCCCGGTTCCCATATTGTAAAACAAGGCAATGGTCCACAAAAATTTTATTGCCCTACCTGCAATGTTCTGTTAAGCAAATACAATCATTTAGTGCCTAACCATCATAGTTTACTATATTTCTACAAGCTCACTCCGGTCGGGTATATCAAGCTCCTAATAAGACAGAGATTTTCATGTGCATTGTGCCATACAAGTGACGTGAAACTTGTAGTAGATCATGATCATTCATGTTGTCCAGGTAGAGAAAGTTGCGGTAAATGTGTGCGGGGATTGGTGTGTTACAACTGTAACATTTTTCTTGGACGGTATGACACCAATCCTGATATACTGCAACAAACCCACGAATACCTGGACTATTATGATGTTCAAAGGCGTCTCTCATGAAAGAAAACGAACGGTTGTTCAGGTTTTGGATTTCTGAAGGATGGAAGTTCAGACTTCGACAGTGTCCTTACATTCGTAATGAGATAGTACAATACAAAAAGCGTGTACAACATGAAGTTTCTGTGATTATACAAATGCCAGGGTATGTCGACTATTTTCTGATGGTTAGCGACATAGTACGATACGCAAAAGACAGTGGTATTATGGTAGGGCCAGGAAGAGGTAGCGGTGCAGGTTCTTTGGTTTGTTGGTTGATGCGTATTACTGAAATTGATCCTATGTTGTATCCAATGTTGTTTGAACGCTTTATTTCTGTGGATCGCACTGATCTTCCTGACTTGGATATCGATTTTGAGGACGAACGCCGAGGAGAAGTTATCCGGTACGCGCAAGAAAAGTACGGAATGGATAGGGTAGCTAATATCCTCAACTTTGTGCGGTACAAAGGCCGTAACAGCTTGGATGATATAGCGCGCGTTTATAACATTCCAGAGTGGAAGATCGAAAACGTTAAAGAGCGTTTGGTTGAGCGCGCTGAAGGTCACCCACGGTTCGCCAACACTCTCGAGGACACCTGTGAGGCCAGTGAAGAAGTGGCCGCAATCTTTGAGAGCGCTCCGGAGCTGGAGTACGCCAAAGAGCTAGAAGGCAATTACCGTAACAGCAGCATTCACCCTGCTGGAATTGTGATCAGTGGTACTCCCTTGCACAACATAACCGCAACCTATGAGAAACAAAGCGGAAAAGACCGTGGTAGCGGTGTTGCGTACGACAAGAAAGACAGTGAGTACTTAGGTCTCCTGAAGGTCGACTTCCTTAGTCTTACAACACTAACGGGTATCCGAGCAACCCTGGAACACCTACATCTGGTACGCAACCACATTGGTATGTCTATTGAGGACTTTTACCGGATACCGTTAGATGACCCAAAGGTTTTCGAGCTTTTCCGCGCTGGAGACATGCTTGGCATATTCCAGTTCGAGGGATTGGCTACCCGTAGGGTTTTGACGGCAGTTCAGCCAACCAAGTTCATGGATCTAGTAGACGTGAACGCCCTTTCGCGGCCTGGCGGTGATGACGCGGCCTATTTAGCAAACAAGCGTAATGGCACACTTGGCGTAGCCGAAAACCACGAAATCCTGCATGAGCACCTCGCCTGGACATACGGCACCATTGTGTATCAGGAACAAATCTTGCTAATCCTTAGAGACCTAGGTAATTTCGCGCCTGCAGACGTCAACAGTGTCCGCAAGGCAATCAGTGCCAAAAAGGATGCTACACAGTTCAACTTGTTTCGCGATCAGTTTGTGGAAGGTGCTGCTACCCATGATGTTTCCCGCGAAGAGTCCTTAGGAATTTGGCAGCTGATCGTTAACGCTTCAGGGTATGCATTTAATATCAGTCACGCTGTGTGCTATACGGATACGGCCTACCGACAAGGGTGGCTGAAGGTGTACCACCCCGAGTTCTACCTCGGACAACTCATGAAGTGCCCTGACACCGACCCTGGCAAAGAACGCCGTCGCAAGCTAATTGTTGAGGCTGAACGCAAGGGCATTAAGGTAAGCGCGCCGGATTTGGTTGAGAGCCAAGAAAACTGGGTGCTGAAGGATCGCACCCTTTATGCAGGCTGGACCTCAATTAAGGGTATAGGCCCTAGCAACGCAGAGAAAATCGTTCAATGGCAACAGGCACAGCAAGGCTTGTTCACCATACCCTTTGAAACAGGAGATTTGTGGGACGGCCTTTTGGAGGTGCCAGGTATTGGGCCAGGCCGCGTTAAAACAATACGGGAGTTTGCCGAAAGCGACGACCCATTCGGGGTGTTGAAAACCCAACGGACACTAGACTCTATCAGGACAGAGTTTGAAGAAGGGGCGTTTCCTGGAGTACCAGAACCGACACACGTAAGCACACAGATTGTTACCAACGATGAGTTCGTTGTGTTCATGGGGGTGCTAAGGAAGAAGACCTACAAGGACACGGTACAGCAACGCCTAAAATATGGCGGGGAGGGGTTAACACGAGAGGGAGTCTTAGAGAGCCTAGATGATCCGCACTTGGTAAAGTACTGCACCCTAGATGTGGACGATGAATACGATGAGCCAGTACGTCTTCGGGTTAGTCGCAAGGTTTTCCCAAAGTGCAAGAACCTAATTGGGGCCGCTAAAATTGGCGTTGACGTAATCCTGGTGACAGGGTATGTTACTGACTTTGGCGGCCTCGCAATACAGGTTAAAGACCTGATAGTGATCGAACCTGAGTGAAAGGGTATGTAACACAATGAATTTGCCTAACCTTCTGCAAGAGTCTGTAGGGTTTTCGTTTATGACTACTGCAGACGCTTGCGTTGCAACTACCGTTGCTGATTGCGTACTTAAAGGCGTTCGCCTCGAAACAGATAAGGACGTTTCGTGGGAAAAGCTTTGGTACTCTACGGGAATTAGCAACCCTTTGACACGCATTATGGTGTCGCCAATTCGGCCGTTGAACCTTGTTACTGCAGTAGCGCGGTTTGCGTGGATGATCGGCGGCAACAACCGTGTGGAAGACATTGCGTTCTATGAACCTAAGGTACGAGGGTTTAGTGATGACGGCCTTACTGTGCCTGGCAGTGATTACGGTTTGCGGCTAGTACAACCCCGTCCCGGACTAAACCAGATTGAGGGTGTGATAAGGCGTTTGAAAGAAGAACCTTTCAGCCGTCAGGCAGCTTCAGTTGTGTGGCAACCTGAGGATGCAGTGCGTGAATCTTCAGATATTCCATGCACTTTCGGGTTGTTCTTCCACGTACGGGACGGCGCACTACACATGAGCGTTAACATGAGGTCCAATAACGCTTTCCGTATCCTCCCGTTCAACATTTTCGAGTTCACAATGTTGCAGGAAATCGTTGCAACAGAACTTGGTTTGCCCGTTGGACTATACCACATTTGGGCTGCCAGTATGCATGTGTACGAAAACAAACACGAATGGGACCTTACCGCCAAACTTGCAAACACCGTAAGAAGCGGCACCGTTCCAGCACCAATCTTTATGGCCCCCATGCCACTTGAATTTTCCGCGCTGGGGCAGGCACAGCTTTTGGCGCGATACGAAGCAGGGTTGCGGCACAGCTGTACGCCACAAGAACATTTTGACATGCTGGATGCAGCTAGTGTTGAGATGCACCCTTATTGGCACGGCCTATTGGGAATTTTGGCTTGCTGGATGCAGGCAAAGCGCGGCTGGACAATGGACCTGCTGACAGTGCCAGAACCGTACCGTAACATTATCGAGTCTAACATCGAGTACATGCTCGAAAAGGAAGGCAAAAGATGACAGACCCCGGCGCTCAAGAGTTCTCAAAAGCTATGCAACAGTTCATGGACGTGTTGCGCCGCAGCGCGGACAAGCAAGGGGTGAAGGCGTTACCTGAACGAACGCCAGAAGAGAATAACGTTGCCCTGGAAAGGATGAAGGCTCTTAACTACATGCTGCGTGAAAAACCGAGGCCCGTTCTCGAACAGCTAGAGTCCCTAGGAATTACGTACCAGGTTGTGCAGAACGTTCCTGATGACCGCAGGTTTGACACTGTGGTTCTGTTGATGAAAGAAGTTGAGGCAGCTGATGCAGCAATTGCAGCCAAGGGTAGTTTGTACGACCAAATGTACGGAAAGGATAGCTAGACATGCAAGTTGATTGGTGGTGGATACCGCTTAGCTGGGTAATACTTTTCTTTACCTTGCTGGGATCGATTGGTGTGCTTATCGCTGTTGCTATGATCCGACAGGGCTTAAGGCAACAAAGGGAAACACAAAGTAAGCTAGACGCGTTTACAGAGTATAGGAACAGCCAGAAACAAAGGGGTGACTAGGTATGGCACAAAAGGTTTACGTAGCAACGTCTTGGCGTAACACACAGCAACCACAGATTGTGCGAGATCTACAGGCAATGGGGTACGAAGTCTATGATTTTCGCAACCCTTCTGGTAACGCTGGTTTTGCGTGGTCGCAAATCCCTTTGCACGGCAAAGAGAACCATGATTGCATTAGCGCGCACAGTTATCTAGAGGTACTTGATCATCCGCGTGCTCAAGACGGCTTTGAGAGCGACTTTAACGCAATGCAGGCTGCAGATATTGTGGTGATGGTGTTGCCGTGCGAACGTGACGCACACTTGGAGTTAGGTTGGGCCGTTGGCGCTGGCAAGCAGACACACATTGTGTTGGATGATCCTTGCAAGGCCTCACTTATGTACCGCATGGTTGACTTTATCCATCCAACTGTTGGTGGTTTGTATAATGTACTGGGAGTAAACAAATGAAATTGAATGTTAGGTATGGAAAGCATGCTTTGAATGAAGGGCGTGTAGGGGTGATACGCGATCCAGGTAATTACATTGGCCGCCATCGAAGGAAGAAACCCAATGCAACCCTGTTCGAGAAGCAGGAATTGAGCGAAAAGTACAGATACAGATCAAACTTGCTGAGCGCCTACGCCGTCATCGCCGGGTTGCAGAACCAGGTAGAGGACGACGAGCGGAACATGCGTGCGGCACGGCGGCAAATTGAGTTGTTCATGGAGGACGGGAAGCGGGAGCGTCTGACTGTGGCCTTGGCCGCCATCGAAGGAAGAAACCCAATGCAACCCTATATGCTCCGGAAGGGTGGTAAAAAATGGCTAGTGGCCCTAGTGAATCCAAGAAGATTATGCGGTCTAGCCACAGTGTGCCTGCCGGCAAAACGTTGATCAATCGCCTAGAGTTACAGATGGATAAACGCCGAAAAGTACTGGAGGAGATGCTTGTAAAGTATGGCAAAGAAGTTTGTGATTCTAGCCCGTCCTACGCAATCAACCGGGGCCGATACGAGGGCTTTGCAGCCTCAATTGCCGTATTGCGTAGTAGCGGTGTGGCTTTCGAAATACAACGCAGCAACGAAAGGTTAGGAATAGAATAATGGCTAGCAAGGCAATTCACGGTGCAAACGGTGCTGACGGGCAACCTGCCGTTTGGGAGAAGGACGAAAAAGGTGTGTTGGTAAAGGTTAAAGACGCCACTAACGGCGAAGACGGTAAACCTGGCCAGGGCACCGGTGGAAATGGTGGCAACGGTGGTCGCGGTGCTGATGCGGTGTATTCTTCTGCGGGAGAACTACTTTCACCTGCAACCAATGGCGGCAATGGCGGGCCGGGCAGCTTTCTTGGTGGAGGGCATGGAGGTAACGGCGGTGACGGCGGTAATGCCAAAGGTCCGGAAGCCGTAGCAGGACATGGAGGTAACGGCTGTCACGGTGGCTTCTTTACTGGCAACATGGGTCGTGGTGGAAATGGCGGTATTGCGCGGTCAACCGGGGTAGGTGCGAAAGCCGTAGGTGGTAACGGTGGTTCGAGTGGTACAGAATCATGGCGCGTTTCAGACACAAACCTGAAGGGCAACAGTTGCGGTGGTGGGGACGGCGGCGACGCTATCTCAGAGCTTGGCAACGCCTTTGGAGGTAACGGCGGCTACGGTGGTCACGGTAAATGGAACAGCGCTGGGCCTGGAGGGCGAGGTGGCAACGCAGTGGCCTACGGCGGCAACGCTTTTGGTGGCAACGGCGGTCTAGGTGGTGGGGTGTTTATGGGCACAGCTGCCGCAGGTGGTAACGGCGGCGACGCAAAAGTGTTGCAACCCAACAACCTTGCAACAGGAGGCAACGGCGGCGAAGGTGGTATTTGCGTAAGTTTCGGTAAACCTGGAAATGGCGGGAATGGCGGTAACGGTAGCCATCCCGGTATCGGCGGTCCTGGTGGCCGTGGGTTTTTGAAAAAGGGTGTTAACGGTGCTAATGGAGAAAGCGAAACAAAATGAACGAACGGTGCAGAGCTGTGGTAAATATCGCTGGGGCGCACTATCAATGTGATTGGGAAGGGCCGCATGATGGTTGGTCACACCAAAACAAGCAGGCACAGGCACTTTGGTGTTCTGATGCTGAAGCTCGAAAGTTCGGTAATGAACCAAACACCAGGTCAAACTGATGGTCGCCAAGAACCCTAAGGGCACTTCAATTATCTTTGTTGGCGGTCCTCGCGATGACGAAACTTTTAAGTACCCAACGCCTTTGCCAAGGCAACTAGTGTTTCAATACCCCGGCACTGGCAAGAGTGTTGAGGTGTATTACCGAAAACCTAACAGTTGCACCTATATTCACGAAAGCAAGGTGCCAGACCCTAAGATACGTAAACAGCTAGGTTTGGGGTGATTAAATGGCAAAAGTCGCTAACGGCGGTGGCAGTGCCCCGTGTTTACCAGAATGTAAGTGTCGCAAACACTTTCGTACCTTTTGGCACAACCAGAAAATTGGTGACGGCGTTCATCGAGCGATGGCTAAGAAACGTAAAACATCTAGTGAAAGCAGAGGTTAGTATGCCAACACATGACGGCCGAAAACTGGTGAGTGAGAGCCACTTTCGCAAACCCCACCAAGCGCGGGTTGTGGTCACCTTGGAGGTGGAACTAGATATTGACACCATGAAGGCCATGCCCGCGTGGAGGCGTGGAGCAATAGGGTACCTACGCGCTTTGGCAGAAGAGTACAACAGCCCTGAAGCGTTCTTAGCGGAACTTGAAGAAAGACACGGAGTTTACGTTACCGACGAGAAAATTGAGGTATACGGGTGAACGAAATGAACGGCATGAACGGGGTGAACGGCATGAATGGCAGAGGGGTGAAGAAACGGTTAGGGGGAAGGCTAGGGCCTAAACGAAATAACGTTCAAATACGAATACCAGGTTTTAAGGGGCCAGACCCCGAAAGTTTTTCGACAGGTAAGTTGGAAATCCTGGCGTTTGACCCCGGCCAAACAACAGGTTGGAGTTTGCTTGTTGTACCAAGGCATATTATGAACAAGGATTGCCTAAACTGGCCTCTCATAACGATATTGGAGCACAGTATTATTTGGGAACACGGTGAACTTAACGCCTTGGCAAACGAAGACGAATGTGCATACCAAATGTCGAAGATGGTCAACAGCTATCCGGCAGCCGCAATCGTAGTGGAAGACTTCATTTTACGTGCTGAACGTAAAGAGAAGTCGCGTGAACTACTATCGCCAGTGCGCATTACAGCAAAGCTGGAAGCGTATATGTGGCAAAAACACCGAAAACCGTTCCTACAGCAACCTTCTCAGGCAAAGACAGTTGTAAGCAACGAAAGGTTGAAAGCTTGGGATTGCTTAATGGAAGACGGCGTTACCGACCACGCGCGGGATGCCGACCGGCACGCAATCCTGTTTTTGCGCAGATGCCTAGGGCCACAAGGTGTTTCGCTTAAACGCGTTGCCTGGCCGCACATCTACGGTGTGTTGGAGGACGAAACGGACATACGTCCCGTACATGAGTTTCGGAAGGGTGTCAAGGGTGTCGACCAGGCGAAGATCCACGTGGGCACTGCGGTGGCGTTGTTGCAGGCGCACATGGAGGCGTGCCGGTGAGCGACGACGGCTGGGAAGCTCGAATGGCCAGGGGCTGGCCGATCCGGCTTCGAACGCAACCGCGAACGCCAACAGGCCAAGACGGGCCGCGAAGTAGCGACCGGGTGCAACCGACCTGGCTCAACGGATGGACTCGGGCCACCGCATCGGGTGAAGTGCTCATCGGTGTCGAGGTGCATTGCGTGTGCTGCGGCAGATCGCGCGGCATCACCTGTGTGGCATTCGCAACCGACTGGCAACCGCCTGGCCCTGAGCCCGAATGGCCGTTTCATCCTGACGACTGCCCACTATGCCTGGCGCTGGGGTGGGTATAGGGGGGTGGGTTGGCATCGTGAAACGCGCGCAATGGACTCGCGACACCAAAGAAAAACTCGCCTTAGAAAGAAAGGTTCGTTAAGTGCAAACCTTTGTCACAGCAACAATTGAACGTATTGACCTTGTAGAGGTGTGTCGGGAAACGGCTGCAGTGCTAGACAGTCCTCGCCTTGGCAAGCAAAGGGTAGAGGCGAAACAAATACTGACGGCGTTGCAAACCGGTACAGGATGGGTACACCACCCGGCAACCAAAATGTGGAGGGGACATGAACTGGCACTAGCTATTTACGGTTGGTACGTGTGCCTGGAGTGGCAACGGCGGGGTTTTAAAGACAACCTAGGAGATTGGTTTGCAGACCAAATGGGAGAGGGCCTGACGGGGAGTCAACGCCTGACGGCGTTTCCTTGGTGGTTCGGCAACGCCAAAATGGTAGCAACACATCGTAGTAAGCTAATCGGCAAGAGCCCTTTGTACTACGAAAAGTTATTGTATGACGGCGGCCTGTGGAGTGCCGAAGACGATAGTACCCCAATCGATTACATGTTGCCGTATTTGTGGCCAGACCCTGAGGAAGAAGGTGTGTTTTCAATCAGCGGCGCAGAATGGCGTCGGCGTGACGGGCGTTTGTGGAACGTACCGCCTAATTGGACAGTAAACGAATGTAACAGAAGGGTTTCCTTTTCATGAGTAGCGTTAGTGGCAGTGGAGGCGTTAGTGGTGGTAGCGGTAGCGTTAGTGGTGGTAGTGGTGGTAGTGGTGGTAGTGGTGGTAGTGGTGGTGGTGGCAATGAAGCCAGTTTAAGTGGAGGCGTTAGTGGCAACAGTAGCGGTAACGGAAACAGAGACCCTCTAACACAAGCCGAAAAGCTTTTGGCAGAGGGCGGTGTGTACCAATTTCCCAAAACTGTTGTGGCCCTAAGCCTGCTGAGTTTGGCAAAAGACTTGCGTACTATCCGTAAAATTCTTGAAGTTCAATACCGGTAAACTCGCCCTAAAAGAAACTCGCCTTAGAAAGAAAGGTTCGTAAGATGAACGAACTGTCCCTAGTAGTCCCTTTGAGCTTGTTGCCGGCTGACGTTGAGCCGTCGGAAGTGTTAGCAACCCTACAAGATAGTGCCGAACTCCGCGCTATGATGGAACAGATGAAGGGCACGTACAATAGCCTTATTGTTTTGTTTCGGTCACAGGCAGCTAACCTGAAACTGATTTTGGACGAAGTAGATGACGAATTTGAAAAGGTTAAAGCCTTGCGAGGGTTAGCTTCTAAAATGCGTGATGCTGCTGATGCCCTGGCAGAACTGTTATGATTAATTGCTTACTGTCAGTAAAGTTTCGCTGTGGCGGGTCGTACTGTAAAAACCCGGATGAGACTGGGGTGCCTTGTGAATTTTGCCAAACAAAAGCGTCCAAGGCAGCCCGAATTTGTTGCTGCGATAGGTGTTTAGAGTCGCGACAGAACTGGCAGAATCCCCCCAAACTTCGGCCACAGAGAACTTCACTAGCAAAAATTGTGCAGGGTAAGGGAATAAGGCAAGGGCTTATCGTGCAAGCGCGCAAAAGGGCTGTGGACGCCTTGCGCGAACTGGGTTTGAGCGATAAGGAAATAGGTGAGGAACTAGGGTTTCCAGTCGAAGGCGTTGAGTTTTATAAGTTCGGTTACGAAGAAGCTCTTAGAGAATATAAGGAAGCCTATATCAATGGCAGGAAAATTTATACTGTATATAGGTTTTACGATAAGTACAAAAACTTACTTTATGCCGGTTTAACGGGTGAATTTTTAAAACGAATGAGGACACATACTGCCGAAAAGCCATGGTTTACATCGGTTTCTACCATTACTTTAGAGCACTTCGAGTTTCTTGAAGAGGCAAGGGCCGCAGAGCTTAAAGCTATCAATACCGAGAATCCTCGCTACAATGTTGGTGACTTTCTACATTTGTTGAGACGCGGCGAGTAGTGCCGTCTGCCTGTCCAGGCTACCAGATGAATGGGTGGTCAAACCGCGTTTTCGCAGGTAGGGTTAGCGGTCTGCAGGCGGCGGGCGTGCCTCGAGAGGGTGGCTGAGAGGGCCTCAGGCTGGCGAAAACGGGTGGGCCGCTAGGGTTTTCTAGGCCCGGTTCGCGAAGAGAGGAAATGTAGGTTTGATGTTAGTTTGGAAAGGGTAATTTCAGCGTGGAATCACAACCTTTCGTTAGGTACGCTAAGCTTTACGCAAACAAAAACTGGAACATCTTTCCCTTGCCGGAGAAGAAGAAGGCACCTCCACTAGGCAAAGAGGATGACCCTCAAAAGAAGGGGTTTACAGGGCGACGGGGAAGGCTTGTAACAGAAGAAGATTTAGACGGCTGGGTAGATGACCCTAAGTGGGAGTTTGGCAACATAGCTTTCAGGCCAGGAAACGTAATACACCACAACGGGGTAGACGTAGAAGTACTTGGTATCGACGTTGACAATTACGGCGAGAAACACGGTGGAGAGCACCTCAAAGAACTTGAGGAAGCTTATGGGCCTCTACCGAATACGTACATAACCTCTGCGAGGAATGACGGCGTTAGTGGCATTCGCTGGTTTTTGACACCAACCGGGTACGAATATATGGGCAAACCGTACCTGAAAAGCACTGAGGGTTCTAGTGACTCTATCGAGATTATCCAACGCAACCATCGATATGGTGTGATGCCGCCAAGCATCCACCCTGAGGGGATGCAATACCGTTGGTACGGTAGGGGAGACGCTCCGGACGGCAAGAACGTGTTTGCCGGAATACCTGACATTCAACAGCTTAGTGTGTTGCCTGAAAAGTGGTTTAGGTTTTTAAGTCGCAATGGCATTCCGGCGCTAGGTGTTAACGACATTGCGATAGATATGGACAGCTCCAATTCGCAAGTTGTGAAGTGGGCCAACAAACATTTTCCCAAAGGTGACATGTGCCTTAAGGTGGAAAAAAGTTTGGCGAAAGCCTTAGTGGCAGTAGAAGAAGCCGCCGACCACCACGAACCTCTACTGAAGGCACATTGGCACCTGTATCGCTTAGCGGCAGAAGGGCATACCGGCTGGAGCGAAGCCGTACAGCAAGTCAACGACCTTTGGACTGCAAGGGTTTTGGATGAAGGCGTGCGGTCGCTTGGACAAGCAAAACATGAGATTATTCGCAGCCGTTTAGGTGGCTTACGAAAGATAAAGGGTGCCTACGATTCCTTTCGAGAAGAAGGTGCTGAGTACCTTGTTCACGATGACCCTTGTGCTAGTGTGCAGCAGGCCGGGGTTGCTTTATCAGGCAACGGCCCGAATCTAACTGTGTTACAAGGCGGTAGCAGCGGCAGCAGCGGTAATGGGAGTGGCGGCAGCTCGGGAGGAAGCGGAACTGGCGGGCCACCGTTTATTCGTACAGACACTACAGTAGACGGGGTTGACCCGGCAGACTTTGACAAAAACGAAAAGGGGCAGGCAGAGCATTTTGCTGCAAGAATAGGTGATAACGTCAAGTATATCAGCGATTTTAACGGTTGGGTAATGTTTGCTCAAGACGGTTGGGTGTTGGACAAAACCGGGATGGTTGTAGACTTGTTTATTAACAAGTGTAGTCTCACCAGTAAAGTTGCGGCACAACAAGTTCGTAGAGATTTAGAGGCAGCAACGGCTAGCGGGTTCTTTACAGCTACAGGCACCGGGGCAGACCCAACATTGGCATCGTGGTTAGCTTTGGCCAAAAAACTAGAGGCCATAGCAGATAGCTTTGGCAACTATAAGAAAGCCCTAGAAACACTAAAGGTTTTTTCTACCATTCCAGGTAACACGGTTGAATATAAGGAATTGAACTGGGACCCAACAGTTTTGGCAATGCCGAACGGGAAGGTGTTGCGGCTTGTTAAGCCTACAAATAAACCCCAACCTGACGTTAAAGCTGTAACCCTAGAGAAGAACAAAAAGGAATACCTGACTACGCTTTGTACCGGGGCAAACCTGTTGCCTCCCAAGGATATTGATCCTGAAGAAGTTATGTTGTGGAAGGATTATTTGGACTTGTTTTTGCCGGCAGAGCCCGCGCTGGAGGAAAGTGGAGAAGAGACAGTAGATTTCTCGTATCGCAGGTTTGTGCAAAAAGTGTTGGGTAGCATGTTGTTTGGAGGTAACCCTGAGAAGGTTGCTGTATTCCTGAAGGGCATTAGTGATAGCGGCAAAAGCACAATGCTTAAGGCTGTTATGGCATCTTTAGGCGACTATGCTAAACCGTTTGAACCGAACAATGTGTTTATTGGTGGTAAGGATACAAACCCTGAACTTGGTAACTTGTTGCATTGCAGGGTGATTGGTACCAGTGAAGCAGGTTCTCAAAAGATACAGGCTAACCCCTTAAAACGGAATACTGGTGGCGACCTGATTAGCGTTACAAGGAAATATGCCAATGCCCAGGTTCACGGTGTGCCACATTTTGTTCCTATTGTGGCCACAAATCAGAGCCCAACTATCGACGATGCAGATGAAGCGACGATTAAGCGAATATTGGTGCTACCCTTTGATTATGCAGTCCCGGACAGGGAAAACGATCGCACTATGGACTCAATAATTGAGGAAAAGTGCAAAAGAGCCGTATTTAGTTGGCTTGTTAGTGGTTATCGACTTTATATAAAAGAGGGTTTGGCGTGGGAGTTATGGCATCCTAAGGCTCTTAAAGCAACAAAGGAATTTTCGGCAGAGCTAAACGACGTATCAAATTTCGTCAACGATTATTGTTGGGTGGCTTCTAAAGCCGTGAAAGTTGAATTGGAAATGGTTCCAGGAAGTTTGGCAGCCGCTGAAAAACACGAAGCGTGGCGACAGGTAACCCTTCAAAAACTTTATCAGATGTTCGACAGTGAGTTCCGAGGAACAAAGCAACACATGGGAAAACGGGCATTTTCAAAGAAGGTCAAGGAGCTATTTGGTGTGAAAACCGAGTGGAAAAGGGCTGGAGGAGAGGAAGATACAGCCGTCGGAAACAAGAGCCACGAAACGGTTTTCGTGGGTTTACGGTGGAAAGGTGAAGCAAATCGTGTTAAAACATCACAAGACTAAGGGAGATTTCTGATGGTTCGCCTACGACATTTTCTAAGGTCAGGGCGTTGGCCGGAGGCCGGTTTGACCTCACCTACACCTCACCTACGGCATTTTCCCAAGTCAGAACATATTTGTAGGTGAAGAATTATGTAGGTGGAGTTGAATTTACAATGGGGTTTAAAACATGAATTTGGCCTATACCCCTGGGGGTATCCAATGGGCCTCCAAAACGGCCCGTTTTTCCTATATAGGGTTTTCCGAAAATTGGGCAGTTTCACCTACAAGGCCCGAAAAACGTACTCTGACTAGGGCAAATAGGCCGTAGGTGAACTGAAAATTTGACATTTTCCCAAGACGCTTCACCTACATAGCCCCTGACCTCGACAAATCCAAAGTTTTAGCAAGTCAAAGTTTTAGTCTCAGAGACGCAAACTTTTGACCTCGAATAACTTAGCAACCGTATAAGATTGGAGGGCACACTGGAAACGATGACAGGCAACCTTTTTGAGCACGCGGGTTTTGTGCCTTGAGGGCCTAGCAACAAATACGAAAACAGAGTAATTTTTAGGGACCCAATGACAGACATGATTTTTGACTCTAACGGAAAAGTTATAGAACCTGGAATAGACTTGGTTGGTAACGTTCCTGGTTGTGAACTTTACTTGGGAGAAGACAATGAGTGACTACAACCCTATGGCAAGGCACAAGTTTGATCAGGGAGGAATAGTGGGGTTTTGCCATCTGTGCGGTTTGGCGAAAGGCAATGACATCCATGACGTTTCGGATGCCGGCAAAGATAGGGACACACAGGAAGACGGTGCCGAAGAATACAATGCAGTAGAGCCGCCTCATTACAAGGGGTTTTCCAACGGCGCTGAAGTTATTGATATCGTGGAAAATTTAAACTTCAATAGGGGTAGTGCCATTAAGTATTTGGCAAGAGCAGGTTCTAAAGATGTAAGTAAAGAAATAGAGGACTTACAGAAAGCTAGTTGGTATATCACTCGCGAGATTGAAAGGCTTAGTAACAAATAATGGGGATTCCCAGAATAACTTTCAGTAATGGCTTTATTTCAAAGGCCATTAAATATCTGGAAAAACACTCAGAGGGCGTTCTGTTACTAGGGCTAGATGCTTCCGGTACCAGCGCGGACATGCAGCGCCGGGTATAATGCCGAATAAGTGCCCTAGTCTTGCTAGGTTTTTGGATAAGGGAGACACGAAATGCCACTAGATCCACACAGTGACGCTACATTTGACGGGCCGTCTGAGTTTTGTTGGGGGCCAGGAATGTTCCCACCTGGTGTTGCACAGAATGAAGGGCAAGCAAGAGCGCAGGACGATTTCGGCGTAAATATGGTGCCTCCAAGGGTTGCCGAAAGGCAAGGGTCACATGGAGATAACTACGCACGAATGGTTGCTGACAGGCGAACTGACAGCCTAGACCCTGAAAGCAACAGAGACTTTGATAGCCTAGGGAATACAGACCGTTACGGTGCTAGTCCCCCTCTTGTTCGGGCAGACACTCAACCCAATATCTCACAGCACCCTGTTGTCGAAAAGGCAAAGATGGAACGTAAATGGTAGACCACCTAATCAACGGCGGTATAGCCCTAGCGTTGCTAGTGGTTCTGTTGGTTGTTAAGCGTTTGGTGCTATGGTACAGCTTGCCGCAAGACGTAAAAGCTAGTGTGCCAGAAGGTTTCAGGTCCATTCGGCCGTGGCCTTCACATGACAATACAGGGATATCGCCTAGTGGCGTTAGTTGGGATAGCAGAGAATGACCTTTCGCTATCTAACACCGCCTAAGTACGCTAACGAACTCGACTCAAAGAACAGACGGAAGGTTATGTTTCAGTTTCTCGAGGACCGTTTAAACCACTTCTGTAAATGGCTGCAAGACAGGCAAATTGAGGTATATACCAAGGATGGCACCTTGGTTACCCCGCGCATGTGGGTTAACTTAGTGGAAGAGTACGTCAATGGGTGATTGCCTCGTTAGGTGCCATCGTTGCCGGCGACCGCGTGACAACGGCAAAACACATGATCTGTATTGCCCTGTGTGCCTAGTGGATATGAAGGAAGAGGCAGAAACGGCAGAAAAGGCTTGCAGTTCGGCAGAAAAGACTTGCCTCACATGATGAACCGTAAGTGCCGTCGGAATCACCAAGGCCATTGGAAGACAAAGGTTTTGTCTGATAATCGGCGGCTAATTGTGTGCAGCCTTTGTGGTTCGATAGACAGCGAATGGAAAGTTAAGCCGAAACAGGCTAGCGAAACATTAAGTAACACAGGAAAGGTGACACAATGACCGCTTTGCCATATACCGTTTCGGTGAAAGGGCCTCGGGGAGGTGTCAAACA
>WBZU01000154.1_pt1 | contig 68426 bp, 50 predicted proteins | sample 5204311 | NCBI WGS metagenome assembly WBZU01 (sample SAMN12344359, study PRJNA552823) | activated sludge metagenome | biome: Activated sludge suspended growth; feature: Nitrification reactor; material: Wastewater; isolation source: activated sludge from nitrification reactor of wastewater...
CTTCTCTCGTTCGTATCCTTCGGCGACGACCACGAGCGCATAATCCGTACGCGCCAAGGCTTCGGCGATTTCTTTGAGCACGACGCCCGGAAATTGAAAAAATGGCAGCACGATGAGATGCGCGCGTGCCGCAACACCGCAATGCAATGCGTGTCGACCGCTGCGATTGCCCATCATTTCGAGCAAATAAATGCGCTTGTGCGTGTACGCATCTTCGTAGAGGCCGCGCGCAATCGTCGCCCCGGCTTCGACTCCGGAAAGAAAACCAATCGCGCGATCCCCACCGAGGTCATTATCGATCGAGACGTTCACGAATCCCGCTTTGGGACGCGGATGCGTATGATCGAGCAAAGCCTTCAGCCCCTCGTACGTGCCATTTCCACCGATCGCAATGACGTGGGAAAACCCTTGCACCCGGATCGTCTCCGCCGCGACTTGTCGATTGCTCGCCAAATGAAATCCCAAATATCGTTCGCTTCGAAAATCACTGCCCGCATCGAGCACGCGACGTCCCATGCTTCGCGCCGGAATTCCCTTGGCCAATAACGCATACCGCTCTTTGCGGCTCACGATCAGCCGCTCGAATCGCGGTTCCGCAGTCGCATCGCTCGTGAGCGATCGATATCCTTCCGTCGCCGCCCAAACCTCATAACCTCGACGGGACGCTTCTTCCGTGAGCGCCACGGCGACCGACGAGTAACCCGGTGCATCGCCGCCATCGAAAATAAGAAGCATGCGCCGATCTGAAAACGGCATGGCTGCGGGGGTACCAAATTCGACGACGTTCGACATGCGCGCGGGGACCTAGCACGGAATCGACTGGGGAGGGAAGAAATTCCGCCCCGAGCCGGCGAAACTCTGCCGATGCCGAACGAACCGCCTGTCGCGTACGTCAAGCGTCGTCGGAACACGTCGACGTCGCCTTGGAGGGGGTTTTTCGAGGTACGTCCAGAACAAGACGCCATGAACCCACGACATCGGAATACAAACGCCATTCATGGGAATAACCATGGGACGACAACCACGATTCGGTTGTCGTATGAGTTTGGCCGGTCAATCCACGTGGGCCAGCACGACCACCGAATAACCCACCGCCGCATCGCGCCGCAGGTTGTGGTACGAATGCCGTTGATCGCCCCGAAAAACCACGACATCGCCCGCTGCGACCAAAAACTTTTCGCCGCCCACGACGAGCTGAATCTCGCCCGCTTCCACAGTTAAATATTCACGCGTGCCCGGCGTATGCGGAACGCCCGTCATTCGCCCGCTCGGCGGCAGTTCGATTCGATCCATCTCCATGCCTGCAATCGCGTCGGGCAACAATTTTCGGACCGTTGCTTGCCCTGGAGTTCGTACGGGCAAACTTCCCTTGGCGTAATGACGCACGATGCTGCGCGGAGCACTCAGCAGTTCTTCGATCGACACCTGCAAAGCCGTGGCGACGCGATGAAGAACCGACAACGTCGGGTTTGCCTCGCCAGACTCGAGATGCGCCCACGTCGCTCGCGGCACTTCGGCCAGCTTGGAGATTTGTTGCTGCGTCAAACCTCGCGCTTCGCGAAGTTGCTTCACGTTCTTGGCCAGTGTTCCCGGAAGATCTCGGTCCGCGTCCATAGATGCTGGTGCCCAGAAGAACGCGTTCGAATCGCAAAATCAAGTCTACGTTTGCTTCCGACCCGCAAAGGCGTTCGTCTCGACCGTCGAAAATGTGCGCGTCGAACCTGGAAAAGAGCAAAAATCTTACGCATCACGCGCTTGACTCCGCCCTTAACAACCGGCGATCGTGCCGTCCAAGCAATCGATTGAGTCACGCTCCGGCTCGTCGGTGCACGCTACGTAGGTTTGGCAAGGGAGTCGGGTGTTTGTCATGAACGAAACTCTTCAAAAGTATCTCGATTTGGCCGTGCAAATCGGCATGAACGTGGGCATGAAAATCCTGGGCGCGCTGGTCCTCTGGATCATCGGGCGCCTCGTTGTCCGCGGAGTCATCAGCGTTGTCGACAAGAGTCTGGCGGATCGAAAGATCGACGCGACCGTTTCGCGCTACGTGAGCTCGGTCTGCAGCGTGATGTTGAACGTCCTGCTGATGTTGGCGGTGCTCAGCGTCTTCGGCATTGAAACGACCACCTTTGCCGGACTTCTCGCCGCAATGGGCGTCGCCGTCGGCGTCGCTTGGTCGGGCCTGCTCGCCAACCTCGCCGCAGGCGTTTTCATGATCGTGCTGCGGCCTTTCAAAGTCGGCGATTACGTGATCGCCGGCGGTATCGAAGGTACCGTGCAGGCCATCGGCCTGTTTGTCACGGAAATCGACACGCCCGACAACGTCCGCACGTTCGTCGGCAATGGAAAAGTTTTCGGCGACACCATCAAGAACTTCTCCACCAATTCGTTTCGCCGCGTCGAGCTCGTGGCTCAATTGTCAGGCGAAGCCGATATCGACAAAGCCATCTCGACGCTCAAGGAAAAACTCAAGACCATCCCGAACGTGTCGAAAAAGCCCGAACCTTGCGTCGAGGTCCTCACCTTCACGCTTTCCGGCCCGGTGCTCGCCGTTCGTCCCTTCTGCCATACCGACCATTACTGGGATGTGTATTTCGCGACGAACAAGCTCATCAACGACGAGCTCGGCAAACTCGGCTTCCCCGCTCCGATGCAGCCGGTCTTGCTCAAGCAACACAAGGCGGCTTGATTACGTGGTGGCGCTCCGGGGTCGTCAATCGGCGACCCCGGTTCACCCAAACTGGTTTTACCAGGCGTACGCTTCCGGCGCTCGACCTCCCGGTCCCGGGAAGATCTCGTCGAGCTTTTTCATCGTTTCATCACTGAGCTTCAGGTCGAGCACGGCGGCGTTTTCGTCGAGTTGTTCGACCGTTCGTGGTCCAATGATCGGGCCGGTGACGGCCGGCTGCGCCAAGAGCCAAGCCAACGCGACATCCGCAGGCTTTTTGCCAATCTCGGCGCAATGCCCCTCGAACTTTTCCAGTTTGTCGCGGTACTTGTTGACGTTCTTTTGTGCAAACTCGCTCGTGCGGCGTCCTTCGTTCATCTTCTGCAATGCGCCGCCCAAAATGCCGCCCTTGAGCGGGCTCCACGGGATCAATCCCAATCCGTACGATTGGCACGCCGGGATCACTTCGAGCTCGATCGTGCGATCGATCAAATTGTACAAACTCTGTTCGCACACGAGGCCCATGAAGTGGCGCGATTTGGCAATTTCATTGGCTTGGGCGATGTGAAAACCCGCGAAATTCGACGAACCCACATAGGTGATTTTGCCCTGCGTCACGAGCGTTTCCATCGCTTGCCAGACCTCTTCCCACGGCGCATCGCGATCAATGTGGTGCATTTGGTACAGCTCGATGTGGTCCGTTTGCATCCGCTTCAGCGACGCTTCACACGCGCGACGAATATGCAATGCCGACAAACGTCCCTCGTTGGGCCAATCACCCATCGGGCCGTACACTTTCGTGGCAATCACGGTTTTTTCGCGGCGACCTCCGCCCTGGGCAAACCAGCGACCAATGATTTGCTCGGTAATGCCTTCGCCTTTCTTCCAGCCATAAACGTTGGCCGTGTCGAAAAAGTTGATCCCCAGCTCGAGCGCCCGATCCATGATTCGAAACGAATCCTCTTCGGACGTATGCGGGCCGAAATTCATGGTTCCAAGGCACAACCGACTGACTTTCAAGGCCGTACGGCCAAGACGCGTGTATTGCATGCGCGCACGATACACGACCGTCGAAAAAGTGCCAACTCCTTTTGATTGGGGTTTCACCCCAAACCCGACGAGGGGCTGTCCGCCCCTCGACCCGGACCAGCGAGCGCTGGACCAATACGTTTCGTGTGCTTCGCACCCGAAACGACCAGGTTTATGTCTGCTATTGCTTTCTGAACCGTGTTTGGTTTGACCGCGTAGCGGACAAACCAATACAAGGGTCAAGGGCCAGGGCCCTTGCGCGGGTCCCGGGGCGCGGAGCCCCGGGTGGGTCTGGGCGAAGCCCAGTGCGACGAGGCTCAAAACAGCGACAGCTGCTTGGGGGCGCCGATGAGGTCGTCGAAATCGCGGCTGCCGGCGAGACGCAGGATTGCATCGGCGATGGGGCGCAGTTCTTTGACGAGGTAATGCTCGTAATCGGGCGGAGCCGTGAGCGCATCCATCGGTTCGGGACCGTGCTTCGTGATGATGTACGCAATGGTGCGTCCGGGAACCTCGTGCGAACGACGCGCGGCCTTGACGTGCGGCGGCGTTGTCTTTGTGTACGCTTCGAGTGGCTTACGCAGGGACTTTTGCAGCACGAGCTCGGCATCGAGTCGCCCGGCGCGCAGATCGGCGACAAACCCTCGGACGAACGATTCGACCGGTTGGTCATGAAATACATGGTCCAGCAATTCACGTTGAAATCGGCGCACCAAGGGACTTGCATCGCGACGTACGGCTTCGAGCCCCACGATGTCGATCTCCGAACCTCGCGGGCTCGTCAGGAGCCCGGCGTAGCGCTTTTTGCTGCCTTCCGCACGATGACGCAATTCGGGCAACCACAAACGTGAGTAGACCTTTTGCAGAGCCAAATCGAGAAAACTCTCCACGTTGAAATCGTCCCGCAGACGCTGCGCCAAGTCTGTCGCGACCAACGTGCGCAATTGTTCCGCCCGCTCCCGTGCGCGTTCGAGGTCCGTTTCCGCCATATCGACGAAAATCGAATCGGTATCTCCATAAAGCACGCGATAACCATGTTTGGCCACGAGCTGCGTAGCGGTTCGAATCACGTATTGCCCCGCGACGGGGATCGCATTGGCCACGACCGGATGGAACAGCCGTGAGGCCGGCGTGCCCAGCACACCGTACATCGAATTCATCAAAATCTTGATGGCATAAGCTCGCCGTTCATCACCGCCTTTGCGCGCCGCCGACCGTTGTTCGCCCAGGTTGGCCACCATTTCGGGAAAAATCCCCGGCGGACCGTCGCCAACGCTTCGGCGAAATGCCGCTCCACTGGGCGTGACGATGACGTCGTCGTGTTTGTCTCGAGGATCCATTTCCCCGACGAACGTCAACGGATCCATTTGGAACGTGCGAATGATGCTCGGATAGAGGCTCTTGAAGTCGTACACCGCCACATGCCGGTACATGCCGGGGATCGCGTCGAGCACCAATCCGCCGGCGATCGGTTCGAACTGCTGCGTCTTCGGGATCGACGGGGCGACTCGTCCGCGGGCGCGCAGCGCGTGCAAGTAAATCGAATCAATCGCGGCGATTTGACCGCCGATACGATCCGGAGGCAATCCCGTGAGCAAACTTCGTTCGACAGCCAAGTCCACGAGCGCCAATTTGTTCAAAATGTCGCGTACCAGCCGAGCGTCTTCCAAATTGTATTCCGCGAGCGCGACCGGATCATGCTGGAACGAACTCTCGATCTTCGCGCCGCGATCATCGTGGCCGAAAAGCTTGCCTCGGCCCAGGATCGCTCGTCCGGCGGTTTCCAAGCGGTAATCGTCCAGTTTGACAAACGCTCCGCGCACGAGCGCCAAACCATCGAGCACCGAACGTCCCGGGACGAACGCTCGAGCTTCCCTGGTAAAACCCGGGTCTTTACGAATCGTCACGCCGCTCGCCCCACGCCCGAGGTCACATGGAATCCCCGCGCGTTTGCAAAATTGAACAATCGCGGGCAAGTCGAAGTCCGGAATGCTCCAACCCGTGAGCACGTCCGGATCCGCGTTGCGAACGTGATCAAAAAAAGCCGATAACAAGGATCCTTCGTCTGGAAAAACATCCACGTAATCCGGAAAAACCGTCCGTTTGTCGGGATGAATCAAAAACACACGATCACCGCCCTCGCCGGCACTGGCGATGGAAAACAAATGGCGGCCATCGAGGCTCGTTTCGATGTCGAACGAAAGAACCTTGAGCTGCGGTACGAAGCGCGTCGGGGACAAACGAGGATTCTTGTAGACTTTGCCGAGACGCCCGCGATCTTCCGGGACACCTTCGAGCGCAAACGAGCCGAAGATGCCGTGATCGATGAGCCATCGCTGGGCAAAACGCACGTCGCTCTCCAAAGGCTCGATGCCGGCGCGCACCAACGCTTCGCGCATCTCGTCAAGGCGTTCGGGGTTTGGCGCTTCCATTTTTCCCACACGAGCGCCATCGAATGCGCGCAGATTCGTCGGCTCGACCTGGGGTTTGGGGCGAAAGTCGCCGTCGGCGATCTGAAGCCCCAAATGTTCAACCTGGGGTTTGGGGCGAAAGTCGCCATCGGCGATCTGAAGCCCCAAATGTTCAACCTGGGGTTTGGGGCGAAAGTCGCCATCGGCGATCTGAAGCCCCAAATGTTCAACCTGGGCGTTTGTCACTTGCGCCGCGCGAGCTGCGTCGTATTCCCGGACAAACAAGTACGGTTTCAAACGATCGTCGAGAATGACGACGCGCGCTCCATTTTCCAACACGGCGTGAAATCGGACTTCCGTACGATCATCGAAGGACCGATACGTACCGGTGAGGAGAAAACCGCGTTCGACCATGGGTGAGTTCGTTCGAGAGTGCGTGGTCGACTCTCATTGGTTCGTGCGGTTTGGAATGGCACGGCGGCAGAGCCGACGCCAGTGGAAAATCAGTTTTTCCGTGAAGAACGCGGTTTGGCGCTTCGATTCGTCCGTGTCGTTCGGCGTCCCGCGCCCCTGATGGCGACGAGCGTGGCGAGTCCGGCGAAGACGATGCCCAGGTTTGTCTCGGTATTTCCAACCATGCGACAGCCGCAAGAACTGCTTTCGCCCGAGCCGCCGTTTGCGCCGCTGCCGCCTGCGCCGCCCATTGCGCCTGCTCCGCCCATGCCTCCCGTCATGCCATTGCCGCCATTGCCGCCATTGCCGCCGCTGCCGACGAATTCACCGCCGCTGCTGCTGCTATTGCTGCTGGAGCTCATCATGGAGGGATCCGGCACGCATTGGCTCGCCATGCAGATTTGTCCGGCCGGACAAACGGCGCCCATGCAATTGTCGACGCATTGACCTGCCGAGCAGAATTGCCCCGCGGGGCACATCATGCCGACGCAGGAAGGTTCGACGCAGCGTTCGATGCCCGGATCACACGCCTGACCGTTTTCACAGGGCAAACATGAACACTTCGGAACACAAGCTCCATTTTCGCAGGTTTGGTTGTTCGGGCATTGCACGCCGGAACAAGGATCGACGCATTTACCGACGCGACAAACCTGGCCGTGAGGACAAACCACATCGCTGCACGGCGCTTTGCATTGCCCGTTGACGCAGACTTCACCCGATGGGCAAGTCACGTCTTTGCATGCCGGATCGACGCAATATCCGGCGCTCGAACAAACCAGGTTGGGCGGGCATTGAAATTCGGCGCCGCCGCATTTGTTGACACAGGTGCCTTTGTCGCAAATGAACCCGGCTTGGCAGAGGTCGCCTTCATCGGTGGAACCATTGCAGTCGTCATCGAGGCCATTACAAGCTTCGGTTTGTGGCGTCACCGTCGGTGAACAGGAAATGCCCATGGTGGAGCATTGCGTCACGCCTTGCGAACAAATGCCCGGCTGACCCGTATCGCAGGTTTTCCCTCCGCCCGCACACGTCAGCCCCTCGAAGAAGTACACGTAATCGTTGTAATCGCCGTCGTTGTTGAAGGAATTGGGAGTGGCGCCGACGTCGCCGTCTTCGAAGGCCAAGTAAAACGCATTGGGGGTGTTTTTCGAGACGTACGACACCGCCGTGATCCAAGAAGCGGGGGGATTGCAGGCCGAGCACAGGGGATTCCATTTCTGTTCGGAGTAATGGATCTGAAATCCCGACCCGATGATGGCAAACCCGATGAGGCCGCCCTTGTAGGCCGCATCCGCTTTGATGTCGGCGCCCGTGACCACCGTGCCGACGGGCGTGAATGCGGGCACGACGATATGAATATCGGCGGCGGTCGGAGGACTTACGGCGGCGGGATCGACGTTGTACCAACCGACCCCCAAATTGCTGGCCGATTCATGCAGGAGAAATGTGGCTTTGAAATCGCACAGTGGAGAAAAAACCGTCGGCTGCGTCGCGGCATCGGTTTGATAGTCGATGGCCTCACCGCGCTGCTGAAATAATGTATAGACCTGGACCTCACCATTGGCCGAATCGACCGGCATAATGGATCCGTTGGGTTGTGTGACCGTGGCCCCGGCGAGGGACGAGGTCAACAGGAGGGGGAGGAGGGCGAGTGCGGCGCGAAGATGGTGCATTGTCGCAGTGGAACATGATTTTCGCTTGGAATCAACATTGACATCGGGCTCGGTCCGTGAACGATAGGCCCGGCTACGTTTGCACAATAGGATTCCGACACCGATGAAGCATTACTCCTGGGAAGGTTTGTCCAAACGCTGGGTTTTTCCGGGCGCACTCGTGCTCCTGGGTGTGGCGATGCCGCGACCGAGTTTCGCCGATCTACCGCGCCCTCCGGGGTGGGAGCCGTCGTGTACCATCGAAAAAGAGCTCGCCAAAGGCGGGGGACCTTGTGAAGACGTGCACGGCTGGCAGGACCCGGATCCTCGACAAAAAGCGCTGGCGGACAAGGGATATTCGCGACGGTGCACGGAAGGCGGCGCGGGAAGTTACGTTGCCGTGTGGTGTTTGTCCGCGGCGGGAACGGCTGCTCCGACTCCCACGCCTGCTTCGACCTCGACAAACGCTTCCACGACGACGCCCGCTTCCCCGCCCACGGTCGCTCCGGCCGCGGACAATCGCCGCGGAAGTGGGTTGTGCAGTGTGCAGGTCATTGGTCAAGACAAACCAGCGTCGTTTTTCGCCGTACTCGTCGGGCTGCTCGCAGCGGCCGGAGCCGCGCGGCGGCGTTCACGATCGCGCGGGGAAAACCGTTGATCTGAAAGCGAAAAAATCACGCTTCCAAAGTGCCCGCATGTCGCGCTAGACTGCGCGACGACGCATTGATGTGCGTCTTCGCATGATGATCTCGCTCGCGCCCGGCAGTATCTTCGCTCAGCGATACCGCATCGTTCGCCTGATTGGACAAGGCGGAATGGGTGCGGTGTTCGAAGTGGTGCATGTCGAGACCGAACGGCGTTGCGCGCTCAAGGTGATGCAGCCGAACATGGTCGACAACGAGGCCATGCGGGCGCGCTTCCGACAAGAAGCGAAGGTCGCGGCGTTGGTCAATAGCGAGCACATCGTGGATGTGTACGACGCGGGCTTCGACGAAGTGACGCAAATGCCGTTCCTCGTGATGGAATTGCTCTCCGGCTACGAACTGCGTCAAAAACTCAAAAAAGACGGAAAGTTCACGCCGCCGGAAGTGGCGCTTTATCTGCACCAAACGGCGTTGGCGCTCGAAAAAACGCATCGGCAGAACATCATCCATCGCGATCTGAAGCCGGAAAACCTCTTTCTCACATTTCGTGAAAATGGCGCTCCCCACGTCAAAATCCTCGACTTCGGCGTTGCCAAGTTCATGACCGAATCCGCTTCGCACACGAGCGCCACGCGCGATGTCGGAACGCCGCTGTTCATGGCGCCCGAACAATTCACCATGGGCTCCAAACCGTCCGCCCAAACCGATATTTATGCCCTCGGCATGATCGCTTATCATTTTCTCACCGGCGTATCGTATTGGGCCGACGATCATGGGGCCGCGGCGACGATTTATGCCTTCGCAGTTCACGTCGTGCAGGGAATTCCCGAAGCTCCGACGATTCGAGCTCGAAGGCGTGGCGTCAATTTACCTCCGGCATTCGATACCTGGTTTGCCCGCGCGACCGCTCGCGATCCGGCGCAGCGATTTCAATCGGCATTGACGGCAGCGGCGGAGCTCGCGGATGCCTTGGGCGTACCGCGGTTCGTCTCCGAACCGTCGGCATTGATATCGAATGTTGGGTTTCGGGCCGAGATGGGTTCGTCTTGGTCGATGTCCCCGGCGATCGCGCCCGCGACGGGTTCCGGGGCCGGAGCCATTACGTCGGAACCGGCCCCCGCGACGGGGGCTCCGTTGGCGACGACATCGGGAAAGACAAACGATTCGCGCGGGAAATACGTATTGCTCGGGGCTCTGGCGGCAGTATTCGTGGTTATTACGGGGTTGGTGCTGTTTTTGGGCTCGGGTTCTTCTTCCCAAGCGAAAAATGCGTCTCCCGCGGAAACGGCGCCGCGCCCGGAAACGCCGGTTCAACCGACGACGACTGCGGGACCGACGTTCGGTCCAATTGTCGAGCCCGTGGCATTGGCATCCGCGTCCGCCGAGGCAACGACAACGTCGAAGCCGGTCAAAAGCACGGCGAAAGTCGTCAGTCCCGCCAAACCTCCTCCCACAACGCCACCCAAAAAAGACCTCTTCACGAGGGACTGACGCATGGATGTTCGGGGCGATCGCCGTCGATTCACGAGGACGAACCTATCTCGAATTCTTGGTATCCCCATTTTTTCGTTGTGGCTCGTTGCTTCACCGACGGGCGCGTACGGGCAAGACATCGTCGCCGCGGAGACTCTGTTCAACAAGGGCGTCGAGGGGATCAAGGCGGGGAATTTCAAGGAAGCGTGTCCGGCCATTGCCGAAAGCCAAAAGCTCGATCCGCGGCCCGGGACGCAATACACATTGGCCGAGTGTTATGCGCGCTGGGGTAAAACCGCGACGGCCTTCGTGACATTCGAAGATTTTTTGCGCACCGTGAAGGCTCTTCCGTCGAATCTGCGCGGTCGTTATGCCGATCGCGTCAAGAATGCCGAAGCGAAAAAGAGCGAACTGAAGCCGAATATTCCGGAATTGACCATCACCGTACCCGCGGATGCGCCGACAGGATTGAAAATCACGCGTGACGAGCTGGACGTCAATGGGCCGATGGTGGGTTTGTCGCTTCCGGTCGATCCCGGTTCGCATACGATTGTTGTCGAATTGAGCGGTGAATCGTCGACACGGCAGGAAATTTCGATCTCGCCCGGGGAGCGAAAAACCATTGAAGTGTTGATTCCGGGGCGGGAAGCTCCGTCGTCGGTCGAGCCGGATGACGGCAAACCTGGAAAAGCTCGAACCATTGCCACGTATGCAGCGTTCGGGGTCGGCGCGGTGGGCGTTATTTTAGGTGGCGTCGGCGGAATCGCAGCATTGAGCGACAAACAAGACGTAGATGCCCAATGTCCCAAATTCGGCTGCACCGCACAAGGATTCGAGGCGGTGGAGCATGGTCGTTCGATGGCCCGTCTGAGCACCGTTGGATTCATCGTCGGAGGTGCGGGAATCGCCGCGGGGGTCGTGCTCTTTTTGACTCGCCCCAAGCAACCGCCGCCCGTATCCGCGGATGTAGCGATCCACCAAAATGGTTTTGCTTTGACCTTGAAGGGGGTTTGGCAATGAAAACGAATTCCGGATTTTATTTTTCCTTTGCCGGTCTTTTCGTGCTCGGTGGTTTTGTCGTCACTTCGGGGTGCGAACAGATCATTGGTTTGGACGGACCATACCATCCGGAATCGTCGGGAGGTACGGCCGGGGGCGGTGTTTCGGGGCCGTGCGAAGATGGCGCCATAGAAGAGTGTTATTCGGGCGATCCGAAGCTCAAAGGTATCGGCGCTTGTCAGCCCGGGGCTCGAGTTTGTTCCGGTAACAACTGGGACGCATGCATGGGGGAAGGGGTGCCCTCCATTGAACGATGCGACGGCACGGACAGCGATTGTGACGGCGCGGCCGTATGTTCCGGCAACGTCGATTGGGTGATTTCTTTCGGGGGCGCCGGGGAGGACAGCGCGACGGCGGTGGATGCCGATCCGCAAGGCAATATCTTCGTTTCGGGCAATATGAACGCTCCGATAAACTTCGGCGGCGGATCGCTCACGCCCGTCGGCGGAGACGACATGTTCGTCGTCAAATTGGATCCGACGGGCGCTCATTTGTGGAGCAAGTCATTTGGATCCGGCGGCACGGACAATGTGCGGGGCTTGGCGGTTGATGCGCAGGGAAATGTCTTTATTGTGGGCACCGTCAGTGGATCCATAAGTTTCGGCGGAATCCCCGTGCCGCACAACAAGGGGACCATTTTCATTGCGAAATTCGATCCGAACGGTCAACACATCTGGAGCAAATCGTTTGTCGGCGCATCGGGAATCTCCAATATGGATGCAACGGTCGACGGTTCCGGCAATGTTATCTTATCCACCACGCTCGGCGGATCCATTGATTTGGGAATGGGACCGACAACCATTGCCAACGAAGCATTGCTCGTCGCAAAACTCGATCTCAACGGCAATCTCGTGTATGGAAAGCTCTTCGAAGCTTCGAAATGCTGCGGGGCTTTGCGTTCGGTCGTCGCCGGTGCGCCGGACGGCAGCGTTGGTTTTGCCGGTTCTTTTACCGGGTTCATGACGTTGGGCGCAACGACGCTCATGTCGGCGCAAGAAGACATTTTCGTCGCCAAACTATCTCCCACCGGCGAAGTCGCCTGGGCAACTCAAGGCATTGCGGGACCCGCCTCCGATGTCGATGGGATCGCCGTCGGGCCGGACGGTGGGTTTGTCATTTCAGGTTCGTTCGAAGCGGCGACGTTGGTCTTCGGGCCGCATGAAATCGCCGGCTATTCGAACGACGACGCGTTCGTCGCCAAATTCGACGCCAACGGTTCCTATCTTTGGGGTCGCGCTTTCGGTGAAAATGGGGCTGTCGAGCGCGGGGCCGAAATCGTGGTCGATAACGCGAACAATGTTTCGTTTACCGGAACGACCTCCTCCAATTCGTTGATCATCGGAACTGGCCAGCTGGGTTTGGCCGGTATGTTCGTCACGAAGCTCGATTCCTCAGGAAACGTGCTGTGGGCAAAATCAAGCGATGCCGCCACGACACCGTACCCCGAATCCACCATCGGCGCGGACAAACAAGGTCATACGCTCTTGGCTCGTGAATTCCTTGCGCCATTTACCTTTGGAGGTACGCCGTTGACGAGCAAAGGCATGGCGGACATCTTTGTCATCAAACTCCGACCATGACGCACACACCATGATCGACAAACGCGTTCTCATTGACGAACTCCGCAGGCGCCTCGAAGAAGAACGAAATACCTTGACGCGTATCGCGCTCGAGGCCGCCGCTGCCGTCACGCACGAAGACAACAAGCCCGAAAACGACAAAGACATGCGGTCGACCGAAGCGTCGTACTTGGCGCGTGGTCAAGCCGAACGAGCGCGGGAGGTCGAACGATCGCTGGCTTTGCTCGGTACCTTGCCGGTGCGTTCTTTCGCGGCCGGAGAAAAAATCGCCGCGATGGCCCTGGTTGAACTGTTGCTGGGAAAAACGACATTGGTTTGTCTTGTTCTTCCCATGGCGGGTGGGCAGCGCATCGTTCTGGACGGCGTGGAAGTTCAGGTCGTCACGCCGACGAGTCCGCTGGGAAAAGCATTGATGGGTTTGGCCGAAGGGGACGACGCGGAAGTGAGCACGCCGCAAGGGGCGAAAGTGTACGAAATCGTTCGCGTATCGTAGGAATGCCCCGAACGCCGGCGGAATGGTTTTTCTTGGTAGAATACCGGCGTTCGGTTGTCGTGGCTGATGGTCGTCAAACGACTTCGGTCGCGCCATCCGCACGCAGCGAAAGAATCGCTACGCCTCCACGCGAGCGAATGCCCACGCGTATACGATCCGTAGGTCCAACGGGTCGCCATTCGGCTTCGAGGCCGTCGCCTTGGACGATGCCGTCGCCTTCCCAGCGCGTCGTAATGGCACAATTCGCTCCTTCGAGCCGCACGTGCAAACACTCGTCTTCTTTTCGCGCGACGAGTTTGAGTTTGGGCGGGTCGAACAAGGGCAAATCAATCGTGCGCACCGTCGTTTTCGGCGATGTGTCGAACCATTGATCAATGAGGCGTAATTTCGTTGGAGCTCGCACGGGTTCGGGTTCGAATTCGAGCAACCCCATTTCACCGGCATCCGGAGGCGGAGGATCCACCACCATACCGCCTTCGCCGGCTCCACCGCCGGCCCCGCCAAACCCACCCATACCTCCGTCCGGCGGCAATGGATCGACGACCATGCCTCCTTCGCCGCTGGACGTCGAGCCGCCGTCGGGAGGAACCGGATCGGTCACGAGTCCCGTGCCTCCGCCGCCGCTCGTCGTCGTCGGCCCATCGCTGCATCCCGCGTACGCGGAGACCGAAACCGAGAGGGACAAACCCACGGCGACGCTGGCCTTGAGGCGCTGGAATCGATTCGACGGTTTTACGATGCGCGGCGCTTCGTCACGCGGATCCTGCGTAAACGCGCGCATATCGGCGTAAATGGCATCGAGTTCTTCATGCCAATGCTTATCGGCGGCGGCGATTTCCAGGCCCAAGAGCAATGTCTGCCTCTCGAGCGCATCCCAATCTTCGAGCGGCGTACGTTGCGCCAGTTGAATGGCTTTCTCCAGGTATTCGGCTGTATCGAGGGAAATCTTGCGCGTCAATTCGCGGGCGCGACGCACGAATACATCCGCGCCGCCGCGTTCATTGTAGAAACGTCGCAATACGTTCGCGGCGTATCCGAGGCCCATGTACCGATTGGCCACGCCGTTGGGCGCAAAGTTTCGTTCCCGGAACGCAGCGGAACAAATGCGGAAAAGCAGCTCCGCTCGGGGATCGTTGATGCGGTAATTGAACCCGAGGTAACTTCCGCCCAGGTCTTGATCCTTGGAGAGGTCGACGTGCAGCGACGTACCATAATAAGGTTCGGCGCGACAAAAGTTGACCGGGTGATCGGCGTGATCCCGAATGAATTGCACGTTTTCACGCACGTCGGCGACCTTGGCTTCGGGCTCGAAAACCAGCAGATTGTAACACACGAAAATGCCCGCTTCGCGACACGATTTCAATGCTTCGCGCACGTGGGCTTGCTGCGTCCCGCGTTTCAAGTGATCTCCGCCCGCTTCCGAACCATTCTCCACGCCGACGTACAATCGAATCACGCCCAAATCGGCCAATTCTTTGGCGAGCGTCGGTGTCACACAATCGGGCCGCGCTTTGCCGACCATCGCAATGCGTCCGACACCGTATTCATCGAGCGCCGTGCGGATTTCGCGAATACGCTTGATCGACAACTTTTCGCTCGGAAAAATAAAGTTGTCGTCGTGGAAGCAAAAAATACCTTTACCTCCGGCCCCGTCGAGCAGCAGGGCCATTTCCGCGGCGATGTTGGATGCACTGCGCATACGCACGGCTTTGCCCCCGCCCGATTCGACGGCATCGTCGTAAAACGCAATGATCGAACAATAACTGCATTTCCCCCAGCAGCCGCGTCCTCCGATGATCGGAATGAACGGAATGTTCATGTGCCGATTGTGTTGACGATATCGGCGCGCAAATGGAACCGCATCCAAATCATCGAGCAAACGCCGCGGATTCGTACGTACAGGGGCGCCGTCGTCCGCGCGTAAAGCCAGACCCGCAACGTCGTGCAGCGATTTGTTTTGACTCAAAGCGTCGAGAACATCGACCAGCGTTTCTTCGCCATCATGCAAAACGACGCTGTCGACGCCATTACGAGGATCGAGCACTTCGCGATAAGCGAGGGTTGGAAATTGCCCGCCCGTGGTGATATGTCCGCGAAACCCAGCTTCCCGGAGTTTTCGCGCCAGCATCAAGAATTCTTGAGCGCGATGTTGAAATTGAATGCTCAGTCCGGCAATGTCCGGGGCATCTTCCACGATTCGACGTATGACGCGATCGGTCTCGGAAACATCGTTGAACGCGACGATCGTCGCTTGATGTCCGTGTTTTTCCGCGACGGCGGAGAGGATTCCGATCCCAAGGTTTTCTTCGAGGTCAGCACCAACGAAATGAATGCGCATGTTAAGCGGCCTCCTACCTAATCGATCAATATACACTCATTTGCGCTGAAAAAGTCGGCAATTTTAGATTTTTATGAAACATAAAAAGTGCCGTAGCGGCATTTGTTGGAACGAATTCGAGTCACGTAATGCTTCGAAGGCCCTACGCGGACGTGACGTCACAAAGTCTGGCGTCCGTCGTCGAACTGGAGTAAGGCAACCTCATCGAAGTGTTCAGGAGTCCTTGTTCATGCGCAGATTCGTCAGGTTTTTCGGAATATCCGCCCTCGTGACCCTTGCCGCGTGCGCGTCCGCGCCCGAGCCTCATCCGCCGGTTGCCGCAGCGACAGCAACGGCGGGAGCGACGACACCGGCAACGACCGTGCCCACAACCCCGCCGAGTACCCCAGCCATGACCAACCCATTGCTCGAGAAATGGACCGGCCCTTTTGGTGGCGTTCCTCCATTTGCAAAAGTCAAAGTCGAATTATTCACGCCGGCGATGATGGCCGCGATGGATGAACAACGACGCGAAGTGGACGTCATCGCGAAAAACCCTGAAGCGCCGAATTTCGACAATACCATCGCCGCCATGGAAGACATGGGACGCGCCCTCGACCGAGTCGAGACGTTGTATGGCGTTTGGTCGTCGACGATGAACGGTCCCGAGTTCCAAGCCATCGAGCGCGAGATGGCCCCGAAGCTCGCGGCCTTCTCGGACGAAATCACGCAAAATGAAGCTCTGTTCAAGCGTATCGAAGCGGTCTACAATTCTCCCGAAAAAGCCAAGCTCACGCCCGAACAACAACGTTTGACCTGGCGCCATTACACGAGCTTCGTTCGAGCCGGCGCGAAACTCGATGCCGCGGGCAAAAAACGCGTTGCGGAAATCAATCAACGTTTGGCGTCGTTGTTCACGAATTTCAGCCAAAACGTGTTGGCCGACGAAGAAAACTACATGGTCGTCATCGAAAAGGAAGCGGACCTCGAAGGTTTGCCCGATTCGGTGCGTTCCGCCATGGCCGCCGCTGCCAAGGGCAAAGGAATGGAAGGCAAATGGATCGTGTCGAATACTCGTTCCTCCGTCGAACCATTTCTCACGTATTCGAATAAAGACGATCTGCGGGAAAAGGTTTGGAAAAACTTCGTCAATCGCGGCGATAACGGCGATACGCACGACACGAAGAAGCTCATTACCGAAATTTTGAAATTGCGCGCCGAACGCGCCAAGCTGTTGGGATACGCCACGCACGCGCATTGGCGCGTCGAAAATGCAATGGCCAAAACGCCCGAACGCGCCATGGCTCTGATGGAGGAAGTCTGGCCCGCTGCGGTCAAACGCGTCAAAGAAGAGGTCGCCGATATGACCGCGCTCGCCAAGAAAGCCGGCGTCAAACGCAAGATCGAACCTTGGGATTATCGGTTTTACGCGGAAAAGGTTCGCAAAGCCAAGTACGACCTCGACGAAAACGAAGTCAAACCCTACCTGCAATTGGAAAAACTCCGCGAAGGCATGTTTTGGGTCGCCGAACAGCTCTTCGGTTTCGTCTTCTCCCCGGTGAAAGACGTCGAAGTGTATTACCCGGACGTACGAGTTTGGGAAGTCAAACAAAAGGCGACGGGCAAACACGTGGGCCTTTGGTATTTCGATCCGTATGCGCGCAAGGGCAAGAAGTCGGGCGCGTGGATGAATGCTTATCGCCCTCAGGAGCGGTTCAAGGGCGAAGTCACGACGATCGTCAGCAACAACAGCAACTTCGTCAAAGGCAAAGACGGCGAACCGATCCTCATCAGCTGGACGGATGCGGAAACGTTGTTCCATGAATTCGGCCATGCATTGCATGGTTTGAGCTCCAACGTGAATTATCCGACGATCGCGGGGACGCGTGTGGCTCGCGATTACGTCGAATTCCCGTCGCAATTACTCGAGCATTGGTTGCCGACGCCCGAGCTCTTGGAGAAGTTCGCGGTCCATTATCAAACGGGCAAACCCATTCCGAAGGAACTGCTGGCGAAAATCGAAAAAGCCAAGACGTTCAATCAAGGGTTTGCCACGGTGGAGTATCTGAGCAGCGCGCTCATCGATATGAAGCTGCATCTGGCGGGCGACAAGGACATCGATCCGGGAGCGTTCGAGCGGGATACGTTGAAAGCGTTGGGAATGCCGGCGGAGATCGTCATGCGTCACCGAACGCCGCAATTTAATCACGTCTTCGCGGGCGATGGATATTCGGCGGGATACTACAGTTATCTCTGGTCGGATACGCTCACGGCCGATGCGTACGAAGCGTTTGTCGAGGGCAAAGGTCCGTACGACGCGTCGGTGGCCGAACGATTGCGCAAGAACGTGTTTTCCGTGGGAGATACGATTGATCCGGCGGAAGGTTATCGAGCATTTCGCGGCAAAGATGCCGGTACCGCGGCGCTCATGAAAAAGCGTGGATTCGTTACGGCTGCTCCGGCGGCGAAGCCCGCCGCGCCGAAGAAAAAGTAATCGTCACGGGCCCACGTGTTCGGCGGGCCCGTCGTTCACCATGTCGGCAAGCCACGCCGACAGTTTCTTTCCCTGCACGGTCGTCGAATAAAGCCCCGCCAAGAGGTACGTGTGTTGCGTCGCGTCGATATAATACGTCGACCATGACGCCGCGCCCGTCATGTGGTTTTTGCGCAAATCATCGAGCCCCGCGGCATAAACGGCCCCGTCCACGGGCGTCGCAATGCCATCGAGATCTTTGCAATCGTTTTTCCCGTACCCGAAAAAGAGGGTAATGACATTGTCGCGGGTCGACGAAATCAAGCCGAGTTTAGCATTGGGATATTTGTCGCCGATGTAGTCGACGTAATTCACGATGCCGCCGCCATCGGGACCGATGCATTCGGGACAGCCGGCGGGCAAGGTTTCCTTCAAATTCCAAAGTCCCTTCCAACGCGTTTGCAAACAAGGCGCGATGTAATCGTCGGCCATCGGAGGTCCCGAGTCGTCGACGAGGACCACGGGGGCCGGGCAAAACGCTTGCGCCACGCGATCGTAATTGTATGCCGCGCCAAACCCTCCGGCGCTGATCCCCGTGAGCAGCACTTTGCTGATGCCCGGGAATGTCGGAACGATGCGTTTCAAGTACAGATACAAATTCGAGTAGCCGACGAATTCTTGGTTTTGCGGTGACAACGCTCCGGGGACGTCCACTTGCGAAGCCTTGCCCGCATGAATATCGCCCGAGCAATACGGAACGTAAACCATGTTCCAATCCTTGACGGGATTGTCGGAATTGTCCGTCGCAAAAATGCCCGTATTTCCTGCCGAACTGGCCCAAGCGCCGAACGCCGCCGAACCAAACGATCCGGGATTGATTCCACACGTCGTGCCACTAAAACACGCGCCGCCGCCTTCGAGATAGATCACGAGTTTGTCCGAACCGGATTGCGTGCGAATTCCAAATCCCGTGGGCGATCCGTCGCGGCATTTCGCCCCGTCGACGCCAATCCACGACCATTGGCCCGGCGGAGCGTCGATCGGTTTGATCGCCGGTCCATCCAATGGTCCTTCGGGCATGCACATCGGGCCGCTGCCGCCGCTTCCCCCGGCCCCGCTGGAGCTTCCGGAGCCGGACGAGCCGCCGGCAAGGCCCGTTGTGGAGCCGTCGCCGCCACAACCCGGCAATGAAGCGAGTCCAAAGACCAAAAACCCAGAAAAAAGAAGGCGAGTTGTCGTCATTTTGCGAGATTATCGTTCGTTTTGCGAAATAGCAAGCCGGCTCTTTTGAAGCCTTGGCAAGCATGGGGCTCTTCGGGCATACTCGCGACCCGTGACACCTCGCTGGGTCAATCGACTGCTGCGCCATTGGTTTCGGCATGATTTGACCGTTTGGTACGATCCCGCCTATCGTTTGCCGCTCGCGGGTCTCGAAGCGCCGACCGGAATGGAACCGCGACGCGCCGATTTCGTCGCCTGGTATTTGCTCGACAAACAAATCATTCCCGCGGACGCATTACGCACGCCTGCGCCCATTTCATACCCGGATCTCGGGCGCGTGCACGATGCCTCCTGGCTCGAATCTTTGGCGACGCCCGCGGCATTGGCTCGCGTTTTTGCCGCCCAACCCGAAGAGATTCAAGTGGATCCGCTGCTCACGACCGTGCGTCTGGCTTGCGGCGGAACGCTCGAAGCCGCTCGTTTTGCCCTCGAACATAAAAATGCGACGTTGAATTTGCTCGGAGGATTTCATCATGCGAGTCGCGCGTCCGGCGGTGGGTTTTGCGCCGTAAACGACATGGCCGTCGCCTTGGCTGTCCTTCGAGCGGAAGGTTTTACGGGGCATACCACGTTTTTGGACTTCGACGCACATCCTCCCGACGGTACGGCCGACTGTTTGTCGGAGCATTCCAAGGTTTGGATCGGATCCATTTCCGGATGCGATTGGGGAAAATTGCCGACGGTGGACGAAACCGTATTGCCCGAAGGCTCGACCGATGCGCCCTATTTGGAAGCGCTCGATGCTCTCCTGGCCCGTATGCCCGAGACCGAATTGGTGTTCGTCATCGCGGGCGGTGATGCTCTCGCGGGAGATCGTCTGGGCAAACTGAGTTTGTCGCTCGCCGGCGCACGCGAGCGCGATCTTCGGGTGATGCGCAAACTTCGCGGTATTCCCAGCGTTTGGTTGCCCGGGGGAGGGTACAACGACAACGCTTGGCGCTGTTTGGCCGGTACAGCCATTGCTCTTTCGCTCGAAACCGATCGCGCCATTTCTCGGGCCTATGATCCCTTGTCTCGTCGTTATGCGGTCATTGCCGCCGGATTGACGCCAAGCACCTTGGGACACGACGACGAAGAAGGGGGCGACGATATCCTTGCGGCATTGGGCCTCGGAGGGACAAAAAGGCCGCGGGCGCTCGGGTATTACACCGCCGAGGGCATCGAATATGCCTTCGAGCGTTATGGCCTCTTCTTTCAATTACGGCGATTGGGCTACGAACAATTGCACACCCGCGTGGATACGACGGGGACGGGCGATCGCATGCAGGTGTTTGGCCATGCAAACAAGGAAAAACACTTGCTCATTGAAAATGTCGTCGAACGTCGAAATGTCGGCGGAAACGATGTGCTCTACATTCATTGGCTGACGTTGCGGCATCCATTGGCTCATTTCACCGCCGGCCGTCCGCAACTTCCGGGGCAAGAGGTGCCGGGATTGGGTTTGGCGAAGGAGATGAGCGAAATCGAATTGCGTATTGCGATTCGATTGGGGTTTGCCGGTATTGCTTATCGACCCAGCTGGTATCATATGGCGTACGCCGGTCGCGCCAAATTCCATTTCGTCGATCCGCGTCGCCAAGGCCGCTTTTTGGCCATGATTCGCGATTTGGGCCATCATCCGTTGCTCGCGGTCACGCTGGCGTGCGCCGAAGGACGCGTGTGTATGAACGGCGCGCCGTACACGTGGGAGGCCGATGAGATGGTGTATTTACTCGACAAACCGCCCGAGGCCGACCCCGCCATCGAGGAAGAAATGCAGCGGGTTTCGTTTCGATTGGAATGAAATGTTCAACCCGGAAGTCGATTCAGGCCGTGGGAGTCGACGCCGAATGTCCGAGGATGAAATCGCGCAGCACGGGATAGGTGTGTTCGCGCCAGCGGTGTCCCGAAAAAATGCCGTAATGGCCCGCTCCGTGGACCAACAAATGCTTGTGATGTTCGGGCCGGACATTAAAGCACAACTCGTGCGCCGCTTTGGTTTGTCCGATCCCGGAAATATCGTCCTTTTCGCCTTCGACCGTGAAGATCGCCGTGTCTTTGATCGCCGACGGATCGACGCGAACGCCTTTGACGTTCCACGTGCCTTTCGCCAAGGCAAACTCTTGGAAAACGACCCGCACCGTTTCCAGATAATAATCGGCGTCCATGTCGAGCACCGAATTGTATTCGTCGTAAAACCGCTCGTGGGCTTTGCGTGCCGCTTCGGCGGATGCGCCTTTGTGCGAATCGACCCAATAATTCCAATACGCTTTGAAGTGGTTTTTCGGGTTCATCATCACGAACGCGGTGAGCTGGAAAAAACCTGGATACACGCGGCGCCCTTTGCCTTTGTAAGGACCGGGGACCTTGTGAATCATGTTCTTCTCGAACCATTCGTACGGATGCTCGACCGCCAATTGGGTCACCGCCGTGGGACTGATTCGCGCGTCAATGGGGCCGCCCATGAGGGTCAGCGTGCGCGGGGTTTTTTCTCCGGCTTGCGCAAGAAGCGAAACGGCGCCCAGCACCGGCACGGTCGGCTGACAAACCGCCATGACGTGGAGCGTCTCCGCGCCGAGGTGGCGAATGTAACGCATGACCGTGTGCACGTAATCGTCCAGATGAAAAACGCCTTCATGCACCGGCACATCCCGTGCGTCCCGCCAATCGGTTACGTAAACATCGTGATGCGCGAGCAACGTGCGCACGGTATCCCGCAAGAGCGTCGCGTGGTGCCCCGACAAGGGCGCGACAATCAAAATGCGGGGATCTTTGTCCAATTGCCGGGCCAGTTCGGCGTCGTGCGTGCGCCGAATGAAATGGATCAATCGGCAAAACGGCTCGTCGATCACCGTTTCTTCAACGACGGAGACCGTGACTCCATGCGCTTCGACCTCCGGGATGTCCCAAGCAGGCTTGTTGAAACGCTTCGTCAAGCGATGAAACAATGCCTGCGAAGCCGCCAATGTGCGCACATTCGGGAGCCACCGAAATGGATTGCTGGGATGCCGCAATGCTTTCGATGACCCCGCCGCGAGCTCCGACAATGGCTCGACCATCATCCGCTGCAATTCATGCAGATGGTAAACCATGGGCGGCTGAAGAAATTGCGCGGCACGAGAAAGAAGCGGAGGTCGGCGCATAGCCTCGCACTCTACCATCTTCCGGCGCGTTCTTCAATGCATCCCATGACTTACACGACAGCGGCAAATCATGCTCGAACGCGCGCCGTCGGCAGCCCGCGAGCATGTCTCGGGTAAGACGAAAAGGTTTTACCTGAATGAGGGGGCTTGTGCGGACAAACCCTACGCCGCCATTTGATCGACGCGCGATCCAATCGCCGACAAGAGCTTTTGCACGCTCGCTTTGGCATCGCCGAACAACATCAACGTGTTGTCCAAGTAGCACAGCGGATTGTCCACTCCCGCATATCCGGCCGCCATGCCGCGCTTGAGCATGATCACTCGTCCGGCCTTCCAAACCTCGAGCACCGGCATGCCGTAAATCGGACTTTCGGGATCATCGAGCGCGCTTGGATTCACGATGTCGTTCGCGCCAATCACGATCACGACATCCGTCTCGCCAAAGTCCTCGTTGATCTCCTCCATCTCTTTGACGATCTCATACGAAACGTTGGCTTCCGCGAGGAGCACGTTCATGTGCCCGGGCAAACGGCCCGCCACGGGATGAATCGCATATCGAGCGTTGATCGCCTTTTTCTCGAGCAGAGACGTGATCTCTTTGACCGCGTGTTGCGCCTGCGCCACGGCCATTCCGTACCCTGGAACGACGACGACATTCTTTGCACCCAAAAGAAGTTCGGCGGCGCCTTCGATGTTTGTCTCGTTCACCTTCTTCGGCGCTTCGCCCTTCTTTGCCGCAGGAACCGCTCCGCCCTGTTCACCGAATCCGGCGAACACGACGTTCCAGATCGAACGGTTCATCGCTTTGCACATGATGTAGCTGAGGATCGCACCGGAACTGCCGACGAGCGCGCCCGTGACGATCAACAGATCGTTGCCGAGCATGAATCCCGCTGCAGAAGCAGCCCAACCCGAATAACTGTTCAAGAGCGAAACAACGACCGGCATGTCGCCACCGCCGATCGCGAGCACCAGATGCGCCCCGAGAACACTCGCAATGCCCGTCGAAATCAGCAGGTACATCACCCGCGTCGATGCATCCGCGCCAAACGCCAACGCACTCAGCGCAACACAACCCGTGACCATCAACGCATTGATCGCGTGACGCCCGGGAATGACGAGCGGACGTGAACCCATCGTTCCGCGAAGCTTCAGAAAGGCGATCACCGAACCCGTGAACGTGATCGCGCCGATGAATACGCCCGCGTGAATCTCGACGTGGTGCGCGACATCAGCCGTTGCGGAATGACGAACCCCATCGATTTCACTGGCGATCCCGACGAGCGCTGCGGCTGCGCCGACGAAGCTGTGCAGAATCGCCACGAGCTCGGGCATGCTGGTCATCGCGACGCGTGCGGCGAGAACCGATCCGACCACGGCGCCGAGGCCGATGGCGCCGGCGAGCAAGCCGAGTCCTTCGACCTGCATGGTTTGTTGCGTGTGGGCCGCGGATTCGGGCGGCATGAAGATCGCGCCGAGCGTGACGATCACGGCCAGCAGCATGCCGATGGCGCCGAAAAGATTTCCGCGTCGCGCTGTTTGTTGCGAGCTCAGGCCCCGTAGGGACATGACAAACAGCAAACTGGCCACGAGGTATGTGACGTTCACGAAGCTGGTTCGCATCGACCCCTCACCTGCGGAACATGCGCAGCATGCGCTGTGTCACGAGAAAACCACCGGCGACGTTGATCGATGCCAGAAGCACCGCGATCGCGCCGAGAATCGCCGCCATCGTCAAGCCTCCGCCGCTTGCCGCGAGCAACATGCCGCCGATCAAAATGATGCCGCTGATCGCGTTCGTAACGCTCATGAGCGGCGTGTGCAGAGCGGGCGTCACGTTCCAAATGACGTGCCATCCGATCACGCATGCGAGCAGAAAAACCGTCAAATGCTCGACCAATTCGGGTTTGCCGAAGAGCCCCACCGGCGCCAGGAACGCAATGCCCAAGACCGTGGCAATTCGCGCGGGCCAAGGGTTTGGCGGAGCTTCGGGTTTGGCTTGGCCATGTCCCGGAGGTTTGGCCGCGGGCGGCGCCGGTGCACCGGGACGAATCTCGGGACGCGGCGGCGGCCACTTCAGTTCACCTACGTGGAGCACGAGCATGCCGCGTTGAATTTCATCTTCGAGGTTCAGGGCCCATTTCTTGTCTTTGCCCAAGATCTCTTCGACGAGGTTCACGATCGTCATCGCGTAAAGCTCGCTGGATTGTCGCGCCATACGGCTCGTGAGGTCCGTGTAGCCGATGATCGTGACGCCGTATTCCTTGACGACTTCATCGCGTTTCGTGAACGCGCAGTTGCCGCCTTGTTCCGCCGCGAGATCGATGATGACGCTGCCGCGACGCATGTTGACGACCGCGCCGCTCGTGATGAGCTCCGGGGCTTTTTTGCCGGGAATCAACGCCGTCGTGATGACGATGTCGCTCGAACGGCAATGCTCGGCGATGAGTTGTTGTTCGGCCGCGAGATACGCGTCGCTCACTTGTTTCGCGTAGCCGCCTTGGCCTTCGCCGGACTCGCCTTGGAATTCAAACGGGACAAACTCGGCGCCCATGCTCGTGACTTGTTCCCGAACGACGGGCCGCGTGTCGAAAGCTTTGACTTGCGCGCCCAAAGCTCGAGCCGCGCCGATGGCCGCAAGACCGGCCACGCCGGCGCCGATGATGAAGACTTGCGCGGGTTTGATGCGGCCGGCCGCGGTGCTTTGACCACCAAGCAATCGTCCGTAGTTCGCCGCAGCTTCGATGACGGCGCGATACCCGGCGACGTTGGCCATCGCCGACAATGCATCGAGCTTTTGCGCGCGTGTGATGCGCGGGACTGCATCCATCGCGAGGACGGTTGCACCTCGCGCACCGAGTTTGTCCACGAGCTCTTTGTTTTGCGCGGGCCACAAAAAGGAGATCAGGTATTGCCCTTTGCGCATCAAATCCGCTTCGTGTTTGTCCGAGTTCGGATCCGGTGCGGGAGGACGAACCTTGATCACGACATCGGCTCGTTCCCAAAGCTCGTCGGCTGTCGGGACAAACGTGGCCCCGACTTCCGCGTATTCGGCGTCTTCAAAGCCTGCGGCTGCGCCAGCTCCGGCTTGAAGCATGACGTCGAACCCCAGTTTTTTGAGACGAACCACGGACGCGGGCGTGGCGGCCACGCGTTTTTCCAAAGGATCGGTTTCTTTTGGAATGCCGATCGTCAGTCCCAACCCCTCGGCGTCAGCGCCACTTTCTTTGCTTCGACGCGCTTGTTCGACCATTTCGCGCGGCACTGTACACGAATCGAGTCGCGGGTAAACCGCAACGTGCAGATATGACGGTACGTCAGGGTCGGTTGCGCCGGCGAAACCCCGAGAATATCGGTGAAATCAAGCGAATTTCTACGGCTTGACAAGTATCCGACAACCCTCTCTGCTCGGATTTCTCGTGGAAGAAATCCTCAACATTGCCGAGTTCAACCACTTGTCTCCGCCCGCGTCCCATCTTTGGGTGCTCGGGATCGACATCATTGCGATTTTTTCGGTCGGTTTGTGGTTACGGGAAATATGGTTGGCCCGTCGCGCCGCCGAGCTTGCGAAACGCACGGAAAGCAACGCTACGCCGCTTTACGAGGGGGCTCGATTCCTCACCGGCGACGTCGAATTCGCGAGCGGCTCGAATGCCGCCGTACGAATTACGATTGGACAAACCGGCCGCGAATCTCTCAGCCAGAAAAATCGGTCCCACACTTGGCATGAAACCACTCGGGAAACCGAGGCTCAGCCGTTTTACGTACGCACGAAAAATGGCGAACGAGTACGCGTCGAACCTCCGAAAGACGTGATGCTCGTGGACAAACTCGATCAGATGGAATGGACGTCCGCGACCTTTCGTCGGCGCCGAGCGGAGCTCACCGCGGGAGAACACGTCATTATCGAAGGTCGCCTCGAACGAGGGTCCGATCCGGAGGCCCGGGAAGCGGCGACGACGTACCGTTCCAACGCGCCCGTCGGTTGGGTCATGCGCGACACGAAACGACGGGGAATGCACATATCGACGGAAGGTTTGTCCAAGCGGCACGAACTGCGAGCCCGCGCATTTCTCCGCGCATTCTGGATCGTAGCCCTTATCGAATGTATGGTGCTCGGGCTGATGGCGCCGTACCACGTCCGCTTGGCGCTCGGTCGGAATGTCGTCGGGAATTACCACGGCAAACGTTTTTATGAAACGACCGATAGCAAACGTCGGGTCGTGCCGCATTACACGGCAATGGTCTCCTACCAGGACGATTCCGGGGACGTCTACAGTGAGCACGTCGAAGTCAATTCCGGGGTTTACGACACGTTGCCCACGAGAGATCGCCGTATTTGGATTCGATATGTACCGCGAAAATCCTGGGCGACGGCGCTGGGCATTGGTGCGTCCGTGAACGCGCCGATGCTCTTGTTTTGCTTGACCTTCGAGGTGATCGCGATGATTTGGATGGTGCGGGCATACCGACGCAAGCGCTGGTACGAGGCTCCGCTCGTGCAACAAATGCCGGGAGAACTTCCTCCACCCACGCTGGAGCGATTTCGACTCGAGCCCATTGAACCGCCGCCGACTGCCCCACGCCCCGCCGCTCCCGATGTCGAACCCATTTCCGCGAATTTCTCCGCAGGTTCCGAGCAAGAGCGGCAGGATTGACAGGTAAAACCTCAGCCGAGAACGTTGAGGTGTTTGCCCGAGGATTTTCCTTCAATGCCGGCAAAGAAATCGTTGCCTTTGTCGTCGACGACGATGAACGCCGGGAAATCGACCACTTCGATCTTCCAAACAGCCTCCATCCCGAGCTCGGGGTATTCGAGCACCTCGACTTTTTTGATGCAATCCTTCGCCAAACGCGCCGCCGGTCCGCCGATCGAGCCCAGGTAAAACCCACCGTGTTTGTGGCACGCTTCCGTCACCGCCTTGGAACGATTGCCCTTCGCCAACATCACGTACGATCCGCCGTGCGCTTGGAACAAATCGACATACGCGTCCATGCGTCCGGCAGTTGTCGGGCCAAACGATCCCGACGCATATCCCGCAGGCGTCTTCGCCGGTCCGGCATAATAAACCATGTATTGCTTCATGTACTCCGGCATGCCTTCACCGGCGTCGAGACGCTCTTTGATCTTCGCATGCGCAATGTCGCGCGCGACGACCATCGGCCCCGAGAGCGACAATCGCGTCTTGATGGGATATTGCGAAAGCTTCGCTCGAATCTCGCTCATCGGCTGATTCAAATCGATCTTCACGACATCACCACCCAATTGATCGTCCGTCGTCTCCGGCAAGTATTTCGCCGGATCCCGCTCGAGCTCTTCGAGGAAAATGCCGTCCGCCGTGATCTTCCCCAAGGCTTGACGATCGGCCGAACAAGACACGGCAATACCCACGGGACAGGACGCACCATGGCGCGGGAGACGAATGACCCGTACGTCATGACAAAAGTATTTCCCGCCAAACTGAGCACCAATGGCCGTTCGTTGCGCAATCTCGAGGATCTTTCCTTCGAGGTCCCGATCGCGAAAACCTCGACCCAATTCGTTTCCATCGGCCGGAAGCGAATCCAAATAACGCGCCGATGCGAGCTTTGCCGCTTTCAGCGTAAATTCAGCGCTCGTTCCGCCGATCACGACGGCCAAATGGTAGGGCGGACACGCCGCGGTCCCCAAGGAACGAAGTTTCTGTTCGACAAATGCCAGCAGACTGTCCGGATTGAGCAGCGCTTTGGTTTCTTGATAGAGGTAGCTCTTATTCGCCGAACCACCACCTTTGGCCATGAACAAGAATTTGTAGGCCGAGCCTTCGGTCGCATACAATTCGATTTGCGCCGGAAGGTTTGTCTTCGTATTCACCTCGCGGTACATATCCAGCGGGGCGAGCTGCGAATATCGCAAATTCAGCGTACGATACGCGTCGCCCACGCCCTGGGCAATCGCCGCCTCATCGCTGCTTTCGGTGAGCACGTATTGCCCTTTTTTGCCCATGATGATGGCCGTGCCCGTGTCTTGGCAAGACGGCAAGACAAACCCTGCGGCGATGCTCGCGTTACGTAATAGTTCCAGCGCCACGAAGCGGTCGTTGGCACTCGCTTCGGGGTCTTTGAGGATCTTGGCCAACTGCGCCAAGTGTCCCGGCCGCAAAAGATGCGAGATGTCCCGGAACGCTTCCCGCGTGAGCAGCGACAAACCCTCCGGTTCGACTTTCAAAAAAGTTCGTCCCGCCGCTTCGATCGTCGAAACGTAGTCTTTCGTCAAGAGCCTGTACGGCGTCTCGTCTTTGCCGATCGGCAACATGTCCTGGTACTGAAAGTCGCTCATCGCCTCGCCTTTCCGGTCTGTTTCGAATGGTGCAGGCATACCTCCGAAGCGTGGTCGATGCCAAGGGGGTCGAGCGATTTTTTCGTGACACACCGCTGAGAGTCGCTGTGCGCTTGGCCGCCAAGCGATCCGAGGGGCCGTCGGCGGTGAAGGCTCGATCGAAGCGCGACCGGAGGAGGATTTCCCGCCAAACTCGTTACCGATGAATCGCCGAAATGACGGGGTTCAGACGAGCATAGAAAGTACGACTTCGGCCGATTACAAAGATTCGTTGTCCATGGCGGCTGCTTTTTTCTCCACCTGCTCCGCTCGGGCGCGTGCGCGCTGGAGCAACGGAAAGATGACCTCGTGCATGTCGCGATCCCGCGGAAATGCTTCGCGAACGATTCCCATGGCGCGATCCATCGTCTCGAAGTGAGCATCTCGTAATTCGCATTCCTTGATAAATGCTTCCCGATGCGCTTTCGTCGCTTCGTCGTAGGACGTCATTGCCGTTTCGAGTTGCGCGTGTGCCGCGCGCAATTTCGGCAACCACGTATTTCGATAATCGTCGATTCCCGCCAAATTCGACGACATCAGCCGTTCGATGACGTCCCGTATCGATTTCGCTTGGTCCGGTTCCGCTGAACGCGCCATTGCGCGAACCCCGTCTGGAAAAATGGCCCGCACCAAAGCTCCATTTCGCCCCCCGGCCTCCACTTGGGCCGCGTGATACGCCGATCGCATGACGCCGTCCTTGTGATAATCGGCGAATCGCAGCGCCGCTCGAGCTTTCACGACCGGGACGACCAAACTCACCCGTTTCTGAAATTGGGCGTGTAATGCCTCATTGATCGTGTGCACCAACGTTGCGGCATGAGCAGTTTCGGGAAATCGCGCCAAACCTTCATACAATTCCACTCCATATTCGTATCGCGCCGCCGAAGAAGCACTCACATGATAATTTCTCATGGATTCCTCCCGAGCCAATCACTGGAAAAACTGTTCGTCTCCGTTCCTGGTGAACGTCACCTTGAACAACCGCTCTGGTGCATTCATGCCGCGTTGCGTTCAAAGAATTTTCGTACGAGCACAAAAGTTACGTTCCGCTTCAACCGGCTGAATGACCTGGAAAACCGTGAGGGACGTGGCCCCGTTGGCTCTCGCCCGAGCACAATCTCCACGCTCGCCCACGATGCATGGTGAGGAAGATCTCTCGATTGCCTACCGCGCGTGGTCGAATTCGTGCTCGCCGGCGAACGCGGGGGCACGCCGAATTCATGCCTGTGCGCCTTGTGTTAAAAAGATTACGGATCCTGAGCGCCGAAGCTCGAGCCTATCGGGATGAGAATGGGGAGTTCCGGGCGATTTCCGGAAGGATTCAGGGGGATTTGGCGATCAATGGTAATAACTCACGAGCCCCCAGCCTTTGCTCGCGGCATTGCGGAACCATCCGCGCATGGCGCTGATGACGTCGGCGACGTGGGAATCGCCCCCCGAATATGTGGCATTGGCGAGCGCTGCGTCGACTTTTTTGACGTCGGCGGGACTGACCCAACCGGTGCACGGAAAATCATCGGGGCTGGGGACTTTGACCGGGAGGCCGCCCCATTGAAGAGTATCGAATTTGAACGGCACGCCCATATCGGCGAGGGCTTTGTCGAGGTCGGTGAAATCGGGTGAGTTCCACGGATAGACGCAGCCGTTGTCCTGAAACTTGCCGAAGTGTTCGACGAGCAATTTGAAGGCATAGGAATACACGCCGCCTCGTGCGCCTTCCGGAATGCTTCCGTCGATGATTTGGCGCAGAGCTTCGTATGTGTTTGGATTGTCGAACATGTCGTCGAGCCGGGCGATGTCGCGTTTGAATCGCCCGCCGATCATGCGGCGCAGCTTTTCATCTTTCGATCCGGCAACCTGTTGCAGTTTGTCCGTATCGACCGCCCAAATCATGAAGCCATAACCCATGCACCAAACCCTCCGGCGCAGAATGTACGCGAAGGATTCGAGCGAGAAAAGTTTTTTCTGAGAGGGAATTCAGCGGGCGGGATGTTGGGGAGGGACCAACGAGGGGTTTGTCACAGCTTGCTGATGAGTTGGTCGCCGAGCTTCTTTTGGTCGATATTGCCGAACCAGATGCTCCAGGTGCCCTTCATGAACTCGATGCTGTCCACCGTCACGGAGCCTTGGCCGGCGATCGTGAAGGTCGTGGTTTTCGCGGCCGCGTCATATTTGATCGTGAACGTTTGGCCTTCTTTGAGTTCGTTCGGGAACGCGGTGAGGACCTTGTTGATCTTGGTCGTGTCGGTGTAGTTGTTCTTCGCGTACGCGTCTTTCATCGCGGTTCGGAGTTTTTCGCCCTCGATGTCGCGGAGCAACTTGCATTCGAACTTCTTGTCGACGTCCGCATTGATGACGGCGGCTTTGGATTTCTCCGCCGGTTTTTCTTTCATGTAGTGGTTGATCGAATACACGTTCACGTCGACGACGAGGATCGTCTTGACGCGAATGCCGGAACCCGTATGAATCCAGTCGCCCGCGATGGCCGTGCCCGTGAGCACGACCATGGCCGCAATGGCGGCAAGAAATGAAAAGAATTTGGCGCGCGTGAGCTTCATCTGCTTCTCCTTGGGCCGATATCATCGGCGGTAAGTTCGTCCGAACCCCCGAACATGTCGGAGCACTGGCAGCATAAGGGAACTCCTCCCGGGTGCAAGTGCAATGCACGACGCCCGGTCATTCCTTGACCTCTGCGCACTGCGTTGAAAAAAAAGCTCGACGCCTTCGTTTCTTTGAAGATAGCCTGAACGAGAATGACGACGCCTCCAATCGGCACCAAGACGTTTCAGCGCAGAATCGGCCGACATGACGTGCGTGTCGACGATGACGACATCCTGACGCTCATCGTCGATGGAGACTTGCGTGCGGACGAAATGCGCGAGATCTTGCGCGAACACGACTCCAAGCTCATTCGCGACGGAGATCTGTATGTTGTGAGTGATTTGCGGCGTTTGGGATCCGTCGAGCCGGAAGCTCGTCACGAGCTTGGTGCGCGCTCGAGAACGCTGCCCGGGTATTGCGTCGCGTATATGGTTTCGGGTTTCAAAATGAAACTTTTGCTCGAGTTCATTATAAAGGCCGTAAATGTTCGGCTTACCGGTAAAGTTGTATTTCGATTTTTTGACAACGACGCTCAAGCTCGAGAATGGTTGCGATCGATGCAGCAACAACGCGGGCGTCGATGATTTTTGGGATGAAACCGGCGGAGTAACGAAAGCGAGTGAATTGATGAGTCATCAAGAGATGGATGAAGAATGGGTGGATGTCGGGAGTGTCGACGATCTATCGACGCGCAGCGTGCAGCAGGTGATGGTGGGCAGTGTTCGTGTGGCCTTGACGTTCAAAGACGGCGTATTCGGAGCCATCAATGGCGTTTGCAATCATGCCGGCGGGCCTTTGGGCAAAGGAACGCTCGACGGCGAATATGTGGTTTGTCCCTGGCATCAATGGAAGTTTCATCGAATCGGCGGGGAAGGGGAACGCGGATTCGAAGAAGACGTGGTGCCGGCATATCACGTGAAAACAGAAAATGGTCGGGTGCTCGTGAATCCGAAGCCGCATAAGAAGCGCGCCAAAAAGCCTCATGCGCCGCATCCTTTGACGCGCGCCGTGGATCGCCCGCCCGGGAAAGCGCGGATCGTGGGCATATCGACGACCGCGATGCAAAAGGATCATCCGCGATTTTCGACGTCCGAAGCTTTACTCGAAAAGGCGCTCGTGCATGCCGCCAGCAAAGGGCATGAAACGCAGCTCATTCGATTGCGGGATTTGTCCTTTCGAGCGTGTGAAGGGTTTTATTCCAAGGCCGCTCGCGCCTGTACCTGGCCGTGCTCGATCACGCAAATGGACCCGAACGATCAATTGGATCGCGTCTACGAAGCGATCGTGCATTGGGGCGACGTGTTCATCATCTCGACGCCGATTCGTTGGGGCGCTCCAAGCAGCTTGTACTTCAAAATGGTCGAGCGGATGAATTGCATCCAGAATCAAGTGACCATTGCGGGCAAGGTGCTCCTGCAAAACAAGGTTGTCGGGACGATCATCACGGGCGGTCAAGACAACGTGCAGGCCGTTGCTGGACAGATGCTCGGGTTTTTCGCGGAACTCGGTTGCCAATTCCCACAGTTTCCGTATGTGGCGCATTCTCGAGGGTGGACGGCAGAGGACATGGAGCGGAACATGGCTATGGTCCAGGCGAGCGAAGAATTGGCGGAAGCATCGCGCGAGCTCGTGGATCGCAGCATTGACTTGGCCGAGAGGCTTTTGGCGACGACGCCGCCGAAACCACCGCGCGCCGGACGCAAAGGAAGAGCATTGCCGGTGGTGGGGTGAGCTGAGGCGTTCGATCGTTCGCCCGTCACTCCCCATTGTCACCTGTCGTCAGCCGTTGACACATTTCGCTTCGACCTGTCTCCCATGGACGACACGGTTTTCCTCCCGTACGTGCAAGCACCACATCTCCGCTCGTTTTTCCCATAAGCGCAGCCCCGCGTCTTCGCGGCACACGACGTGCTTCTTGCCGCGCCGACACGACATCGTTTCGACAAGGGTAAACCAATGAAAACGCGTAATCATCTCATCGGCTTGTTTGGCGCCTTGATCCTTTTGGGTGGCTGCAATTTGGGCGGCGACGCGAAAAAAGATACAGCTGAATCGGTCAAAGCCGCTCCGGATTCGAAGGTTGCCGCAGCTCCGAATGCGCCGGCGGCAACGCCCGCCGGCGGTGAAAAGAAAGCCGAAAAGCCCGAGGAAAAGAGCAAGCCCGAGGCCGAACCCAAGAAAGCCGAAGGCGGTATTTGGGTCGACAAAGCCAAGCTCGAGGTGATCGAAGGCCGCGCGTTGCTCGATAAAGAAACGAATTTCCTCAAGATCTCCGGTGAAGTGAAAAATAATACCGGGCAATGGATCGAGTCGGTCCGGATCAATGTGCACTTGTTCGATTCCGCCGGCAAAGAGCTCCTGCCCGACGCCATTACGATTGCCGTCGCGGAAGACAACAATGACGAAAAGGTGGACAACGTTTACGCCGAACGTCATTACGTCCCACCCGGTGAATCCGCCGTGTTCACGTATATGCGCGATGCGGCCAAAATCAAAGGCGGATATGCTTCGCATAAACTCTCGGCTCGCGCCCGCATTGCGGACAAACCTCCGACGGCCGTCATTGAAGACTTGGTGACGAAAGATGAAGACGGCGGCAAAGTGACGACAGGCAAAATCGTCAACAAAGGCACGGTGCCGTGTCGTTCCCCCAAAGCGGTGCTCGGTTACATGATGGCGGGCGGCAAAGTGTGGGAGGCGAAAAGCGAAGAGCCGGATGAGATGTTTCAGAAAATGCTCGAGCCGGGAAAGTCTGTCGCCTTTACGCTGAAAAATGCGGACGCCGGCAAAGACGTCGTCGACATCAAAGCGTGGGGCGATTGCAACGAGCCGCTGTGACGGCGTATCGCGACGCATTGCTTCGTTTTTGACGCATCACCCACGCCAAAACGTCGGAATTGGCACTTGCTCTGATGCAGACGCCTCCGCCGAATTTCCGACGAGCCTCCAAAACATTTTCAGGGACCCATTCCACACTTCGGACGAGCGTCGTGCTTCGAAGCCGGTGGGGCGCCAGGATTTCCGGCGAGCGTCATGCTTCGATGCTCGTGGGTCGCCGGTGATGTTGACGCGGGATCGGACCGGCGACGAAGCTGAAACGGTGAATTGGTTCACCATGAACGGCTTTTCCAAACGGCCGGCCGCACAAAAATCGGCCCTCGCACACGATCACACGAAAGCTGGGAACCTTGGGTCGAAAGCGCTGTCTTGGGTGGGCATGGAACGAACGTCTCCGAAACGCCTGGAAAGTGGCCGGTTCGGAGAACTCGTGGCGAGCGCGCAGCTCGCGCTGCCATGACGACCAACAATTTTAGAAACTTGAAACCCTGTACGCAGGGATGAAATCCGCCGAAGGCGGAAACGGCACGAAGAAAGGCCCGGACACCATGAGCAAGCAGAAAGTCGCATTGACGTTTGCCCTGTATCAAAACGAAGCATTGGTTCGTCGCGAGACGGTGACCCAAGATATCGTGAAAGTCGGAAAAGATCCGAAGAGCCATTTGCGTGTCGACGACGAACTTGCGTCGCGTATGCACGCGGTCATTGAAGTCGCGTCGCCGGAAGACATTACGTTGATCGACCTCGGCAATGAGCCCGGAACGCTCGTGAATGGCACGCGGGTGAACAAGGTCAAGATTCACGTGAATGACCAGGTGACGATTGGCGGGACAAAGCTGATTCTCGAAAAGGCCGAAGCAGCAGTTGCCGCGGTTGCCGCAGCGCCTGCGAATCCGTTTGCCGCACCGGCGGGAAATCCGTTTGGCGCGCCCGCACCGGCGGGAAATCCGTTTGGCGGAGGAAACCCGTTTGCCGCAGCTCCGGCCGCCGCAGGGTTCGGCGCGGATCCGTTTGGCACGAACAACCCGTTTGCAACGCCGAAGCCGCCTGCGCATGACGAAGTTCCGCATGACGCACCGGAAGGTTCGTACACGTATCAATTGGTGAAGAGCGGCCCCGACGTCCCGAATGAAGAGGTCGAAATGCCGACCGCGTCCGTGGAAGTGATGATTATGTGGGATCAGACGATCCTGCACGTTGCGCACTTGACGCCCCCGCGCTCGTATTACGTGGGCGAGGAAAAGTCGAAGACGTCGCAATGCGATTATTACGTGCCGCAAGAGAAGATTGGCGCGGCGCGCGTGCCGGTTGTCTTGGCTGACCGCGGCGGTTCGATTTCGGTCGTGCTTTTGCCGAAAGCCAAGGGCTCGATTGAATTGGCCGGCCAACCGAAGATGACGGTGCAACAAGCGATCGATAGCGGAAAAACGCAGCCTTGCGCGGAAGTTTCGGGCGCAATGCAAATGGCGCTTCCGGCGGGCAGCAAAGCGCGGATCGATATCGACGGATTGGTTTTCCAGGTGTCGACGGTGAATGCGGGTCGTGCGGTTGCGGGGCATTTCTCGGTGGATCCGCAGAGCTACATGTACCATGGTTTGTCGGCTGCGGTGCATCTTGGACTTTTGGCGGCCATGGCGTTTTTCATGCCCCCGCTCGGAGCGACGGGTGAAGACGGCATTTCGGATGACCAGAAGTTCATGATTCAGCAATATCTGAATGCGGCTGCGGAAAAGGAGCAAGAAGAGAAGCCGCCGGAGGAAACTGCGGAAAACAATGCCGATAACAAAGAAGGCGGCACGGGCACTCGCGCCAAGGGCGAAGAGGGTTCCATGGGGAATCCGACTACGAAGGCGAGCGGAAATAAGTTTGGCGTGCAAGGCCCGAAGGACAACACGGATCCGCATATCGCGCGTCAAGCTGCATTGCGTGATGCAGCGGAATTCGGCATGATCGGTCTGCTCAATGCAGGCGCCGGTGGTGATCCGAATGCGCCGACGGCTCCTTGGGGTCGCGATGATTCGCTCGGTAATGATCCATTGAGCGCACGTGGCAACATGTGGGGCGACAATATCGGCGATTCGTTTGGCGCGGGCGGCCTTGGTTTGTCGGGTATTGGTGAAGGCGGTGGTGGACGCGGCGAAGGTATTGGTCTCGGCAATATCGGAACGATTGGCCATGGCGCCGGAACGGGCACCGGTCAAGGGTTTGGCTCGGGACATGGCCGATTGCAGGGGTCGCACCGGACGAAGCCCCCGCAGGTGCGTATGGGCGCAACGAGCGTGAGCGGTCGTTTGCCCCCGGAGGTCATCCAACGCATCGTGCGTCAGAACTTCGGCCGATTCCGATTGTGTTACGAAAACGGATTGCGCAACAATCCGAACTTGCAAGGTCGTGTTTCGGTGCGTTTCGTCATCGGTCGCGACGGCGCGGTGTCGAACGTGGGTAATGGTGGATCGGATATGCCGGACGGCGGCGTGGTGTCCTGCGTGGTGCGCGCCTTCTATGGTTTGTCCTTCCCGCAACCCGAAGGCGGTATCGTCACGGTCGTGTACCCGATCATGTTCAGCCCCGGCGGCTGATCAATTCTCTCGCAATCGTAATGGTTTGTCGAGGCTCGCCGGTTGGCGGGCCTCGCGCCATTTTGGGGGTCGGGAATGAACGCGCGTCCGGTGAATTGGGGGCAGGAGGAATTGAGGCCGCACGCGTTGAATTGCACGTTCGCTCCGCGCGCTAACAAGCGCGCTCCGCGAAGAGTTTTGTTTGTGATGGTGGGCTCCGCTCCCTGACCGCCGGCTGGCCTTCGGCCAGACGGCGACGGTCGCTTCGCCCCCCAAACCCCCCATTGGGATCGGGATTGAAAGCGTGCGCCAAATGGCAATGAGGGGGCTTTCAGGTGGTGGATATCAATGACGCATGTATGCCTGTTCTACTTTTTGCAGGCAACGTTTCATGTCCACCTCGAGCTGCGCTTCGGAAAACCCCAACCATTTTCGACGTAATTCAATCGGTGGACAATGCGACGTCGCCGTCCACAACCGAGCATCGTCAGGACCGTCCATCGGTTCGAGATTGCGCCAGATGGTGATCAGTTTGTCTCCGGATGTCGTGAGAACCTGGCGGCCATCGGGGCTGAATACAGCCGAATACACCGAAAGCGTTGAAACACGAAACGTCAACGGTTCTCCCTGACCATCCATGTTCCAAATGCGAAAAACTCCGTCGTTCGAACTGGTCAGGAATCTCTTGCCATCGGGGCTGAAGGCATTTTCTCCGGCAATGGAGGGCGTATCGTCGTGGGGCTGCAATGCCAAGGGTGGGCTTTGACCTCGAGGATCCCAGATGCGTACGATTCGGTCAAACGCCGCCGAGACCAGACGTGAATTATCCAAGTTCCAAGAAACCGCGTTGACGAGTGCATCGTGCTTCAACGTTAAAGTTTGTCCAGACCCATCGGCATTCCACACGCGAACCGTCCGGTCCAATGAGGATGAAACGACTTGTTGGTCGTCTTTGCTGAAGCTCACTGCGGTAACTTCGGACTCGTGACCGCGCAGAACAACCAATTCTTTGCGTTGCTCGGGATCCCAAATGCGGATGGTCTTGTCTGTCGAGGCGGAAACGATACGTCGCCCATCATGACTCCATCGGGCGGACCCAATACCCGCCTCGTGACCTCGAAGAACCACGGGTTCGTCTTGACCATTGACGTTCCAGATCCGAATCGTCGCGTCGAGACTACCGCTCGCAATGCGGCGACCGTCGGGGCTCCATGCGAGCGCGACGACGACACTCGTATGGCCACGAAACGTGCGGCGCAATTCCAGATCATTGCTGTTTCGCAGCAAAACAGTCCCGTCGACCTGAGCAGATGCAATGAATTGCCCGTCGGGGCTGAATCGAGCGTGAATGGCGGCTCCGTTTGGAGAATAGGCAACGAGTCGACGTGATGCGTCTTCTACGTCCCATTTTCGTACGGATTGATCGTAGGAGGCGGAAACGACGTATTTGCCATCCGGACTGAATGCGACTCGATTGGTATTTCCGGTGTGCCCTCGAATGACCGTGGGCGTGCCGGAGCCGTCCGTATTCCATATTCGCACGGTTTTGTCTTGCGACGCAGAGGCAATACGCTTGCCGTCGGGGCTGAAAGCGATCCCAAAGACTTGGCCATCGTGGCCTTGAAAAACCCGAATAGGTTTGTCTTCGTCCACATGCCATAAGCGAATGGTGTTGTCCGCCGAAGCACTGGCAAAGTGTTTCCCGTCCGGGTGAGCGGCGACAGCCCAGACGACTCCATCGTGTCCGCGTTTGACGCTTGGTTCTCCCGAGCCGTCCGAATTCCAAACGCGGACGGTATCATCAAACGATCCCGATACGAGGCGTTCGCCATTGCCGAGAAACACGACGGAGTGAACTGCGTCTTTGTGCCCTCGCAAGACGGTTGGTTCACCCGAACCGTCCGAATTCCACACCCGGATGGATCCATCCGCGGAAACGGAGGCTATTCGTTTCCCATCTGGGCTGAAGGCGGCTTCGCTCACGACGGCATCATGTCCGCGCAAGACAATGGTTTGTCCTGACCCATCGCTGTTCCAGACTCGCACGGTGTTGTCATGGGATGCCGAGACGATTTTTTTCCCATCGGGGCTGAAGGCCGCGCTCCAGGCCGCGCTTTCGTGGCCGCGTAGAATCAAAGGTTCGCCGAAGCCATCCGCATTCCACACGCGCACGGTGCCATCGAGGCACGCCGATACGATTTGTTTTCCATTGGGATGATATTGGACATCACGCACGGCGTCGCCGTGAAGCAAGACCGCCCTTGCGGTGCTGGCATTTCGAGCACTCACCACCAAATCGTTCCAACCGCGGGGCACCGATTCTTTTTCCACTTCGCGCAACATGGCGAGCACTATGGTCGGATCGTCTTGATGCTCCCGCGCGACGGCCATTCGCGTCGCATTGCGGGCTCGCAGGGCATTGAGTTCGGCGTCGAGGTTGGCGTTTTTCGTGCGAATGGCTTCTTCGTTTGCTCGGATGGCTTCGAAGTTTGCGCGTTCGGCTTCTCGACCGGCTCGAATGGCCAAGGCGGAGATGACGAGGACGAAGGCCGCCAAACTCCCGGCGAACAACGCCGTTATGATTCGTTTTCTTCGTCGCTCGCGTTCGCCCAAGGCGATGATGGCTTCGAGAAATTGCGTTTCTCGAGCGAGCAAATTGGTTGTTCCCGGCGAACCGTCGAGTGATCGCCAATGTGTTCGAGCTTCATCAGCCGAGCTTCCGCGCCATAACAATCCTTCGGGTCGTCCTTCCTGCTCCCATTCTTTGGCCGCTGTTCGCAAGCGCATCAGAAACCGCGCGTCGTCTTTGCCTTCTTCGAGCCATTGCTGAAAAAGAGGCCATTTGGTGATGAGACTCTCGTGAATCAATTCGACCGTGCTTTCGGTTTCGGTTCCTTCGACGACGATCAATCGCGCATCCACGAGGCGCGCGAGTACACGTTCCACATCGGGGGCGGCTTGTCCGCCGATTTCCGCCAGCTCTTTGCGCGTCACGATCGCGCGCGTCGCTTCGGAAGTAACCAATCGCAAAAGGAGCGTTTTCGCCCATTTCTTTTCCGCTCCGGTCATGGTCGCCAAAATGCTGTCCGCGTGGCTCGCCAAAGCCCCCTCGACGCCGCCGATTTGTCGATAGGTCGCTTCGGTGAGCAGGCGTCGGGCTCGGTCTCGTCCGTCCCACAAGTGCGCGGCGGTAAATTGCAGCAATGGCAATGCGCTCGTGGTCCGCACGAGGGTATCCAACATTTCGAGCACCATCGTTTCGGATTCCATGTGAAAACCCAAAACTTCCGCCGGTGCCGTGAGCGCTCGACGCAACCCCGATCGATCCAATGGCCCGACCAATACCGTGCCGCGACTGATGAGTTCCGCGAGCGGTCCCGAGGTGGATGCGACGCGATCGAGAAAATCGTGGCGAATGGAAATCATGACGCGCACGGGCGACGTGGAATCGTCTGCGGCACCCGTCAAACATTGAAAGAACAATTGTCGGTCAATGTCCGAAGCCAACGTGAAGATTTCTTCGAATTGGTCCACGAAGAGAAAAACATGTTCACGGCGTCGCACGGCACGGGCGCGCAATTGTACTCCGAAAAACCCGGGCTCGTTTCGAAGCTGTTCGACCATGGTGTCGCGCTGATTGGATGGTCCGGACAAATGCTCGCGGCGACTCGACGGCGCGTCCATACTGAGGCTCGATCGTTGCCACGAATGTTGGAGCAAAAGGTCCGCCAATATGCTCAAGGGATGCGGTCCCGGACGAACCACAAAGGCTTCCCACGCTTCACCTCCTTGCACGAGTGCGGGAATGACGCCGGCTCGAGCCAAGGATGATTTGCCCGCGCCGGACGAACCGACGAGCGCCAGGAGTGGACTATCGGTCAAGCGCAGGAGAATATGCTCGACCAAGGTTTCCCGGCCGAAGAACCACCGCGCATCATGTTCTTGAAATGCGGACAAACCCGCATAAGGATTTCGTTCTTCGTCCCGAGGATTGCCTGAACGCAGCTCGTTTTGCTCGCGACTGATTTCTTCGAGCTGTTTGCATAATTCGTCGGCGGACTCCACACGATCGTCGCGAAACTTCATCAAGCAGCGGTCAATCAACGTGCCCAAGCGACCGATATCGGGCAATCGTTCCCGCACGCCCGGCATGGGAATTTCGCGTTTGGCAATTTCAATCAATGCTTCGGGTGTGAGAGGCGAACCCGCCGGATGCACACCGACGGCCAATTGATACATCATGATACCCAGCGCCCAAAGATCGGTGCGTGCATCCACCGGCTCGCCCCACCATTGCTCCGGCGCCATATACGACCTGGTCCCGACCATGGCCCCCGTTTCCGTCAACCCGCCGGCATCCGTATTCTTCAATGCCCAATCATCGGGTGAGCCCGCCGCATCGAGCTGCGTATCCGCTGCGTCGTCCAAGATCTTGGCGACTCCGAAATCGAGAACTTTGACCGTGCCGCTGTCCGCCAGCATGATGTTTGCGGGTTTCAAATCGCGATGCACGATGCCTGCTGCGTGAGCGCATTGCAATGCGCGAGCGACCGGAAGCATCAATGCGGCAATACGGGCCGCGGGAACTTCACGAATTTGCTGGTCCGTTTTTCGTTCCAACATCCACGAAGAAAGCGTTTTTCCTGGTACATATTCGAGCACCATGTACGGACAGCCTGCGTGTTCGCCGATGTCGTGCAACGCGACAATGTTTTCGTGCGACAACTGCGCCGTCGCTTTGGCCTCCACGAAAAAACGAGCCGCGTGTTTGGCATTCACCGTCAGGAGAAACTTGAGCGCGACCCGTCGCCCGAGGCGAGTATCTCGGGCCAACCAGACTTCACCCATGCCACCTTTTCCCAAAGGTCGCATGAGCTCGTAATGAGCCACGGACATCCCCGCGGCAAACGGCTGACGGACACCCGGCCGGCCCGTCGCGGCTCGGACGGGTTCCGGTTGGGTCACGAGTTCCGGTAGTGTCGCGTCTTCCGTGCCGGCCATTCGCGGCATGCTACCTGATGTTGCGGTCGGCCATCAAGCGCCATCGAAATCTTGGCAATGGCGTACAACACACCATGGGTGATAACTTGCACGCGTATCCGTTGGTTGTGCGTGCGAGGTTGTCGCAGGCGTACGCAACATGTTTGGCACGAATCGCTTGGGCCGCGTCAATGCCTTCGAAAGGCGCAAACCATGGTTTGCGGCGAAGTTTGTCGAAAAAAACAGATGTTCGATGCGGATTGATTTCGGGATGAGGTGCGTCGGATACGTTTGCGCACGCCGTTTTACAAGACGATCAGAACGCGCAATCGTTTTGATTGAGTTGTCTCTCGAGCTGCACGCCGACGGTGCGGGTTTCGTACCTTCCCGAACCGCTGACCGTCATACAGTCCCAATGCTCGGGCGTACGGCCTTGCTTGCAGGATCGCAGCGAACCCGGTGCGGCGGGGTCGCACAGGCCGAGGTCAATGAGGCCGCAGAGGCTGGGTACGTCGTCACAAATGCGTTTGTCCATGTACGCTTTTCCGTCATCGCTCTTGCATGTGGAAGCCAGCTGATTTTCACGGCAGATATAGGCCGCAAATGCGGGCGTATCCGCTGCGATGGGGTCTTGAGAATCGAACATATTGCCATACAACGTGGACTCGTCGAACGGCATCAGAACATTCCACAGCGGGTCGGTTTGGATCGGCGCCGTATCGCCCTCGAGAAGAATCGGAACTTCAATACCAAAGTAATTGAGACGCGCGAGCATGCAGCCGGTGAGCCATTCTTGCTTGTCACGCAACCCCGCGATCGGCGAAGTGATCCAATCGGGGGCAATTCCCCACCAACCTTTGATGTCCAGCCCCGTTTCATTGTCGTGCACCGTTTGGTTCTCCGTGAGTGCGCATTCGATGAGATCAATGGCGGCTTTGGGGTAGGTAATGAGGAGGTCGTGAAGCGGTGATCCCACCGGCGCATTGAGAATATCAACGCCTCCGCTTTGGCCAATCGATAGCGGCCGGGACTGTATATCGCGGTAGGCAGTTTGGGCGACTTCACTCCAAAATTCCGAGGGGCGAAGGCCATTGCGTCCCGAGGGAGGTTCATACGACGTGCCGCCGGTATTGGGTTTGAGGCCGATCTGAATCTTCTCGTTGTTCCCGACAGAGTCATCGACGGGAGCACAAGCACTCAGCATGAGCGCCATTGAGACGATGGTGAAGACGGCGTGAGGCGAAGTGGTTTTCATAAGGGTCTCCTTGTTGAAGATCAGTCGACCAACGTGTCACCCTATCATGAAAAGCGGTGGCGCAACACCTTTGCAGCAATCATTCGCCGATAAACTCGACAGCTCACGGCGCGTATCGAATCATTGGGTACGGGCTATTTTAGTGCGTTTTGCCACGCATCCTCCCTTGCGTCGTATGAGTTACACGATCAATTCATTGTAATAAATGCGCCTATTGTCGTCACCGCCGACGCGGGCAGCGAATTGCCATCACGCGTGAACGCGGCACGGCTCTTGCTGAGCTGTTTGTGTCCCCCAACAACAGGGAGTTCATCATGCGAACGACGCTGCTTTCCTTGTGCTCGATTCCGCTCGTATTGGGCCTCGCTTTCGGTTGCTCCACGGTCGTGGAAAAGAATACGCCGCCCAAAGTAGACCCCGGAACGGTGATTCCTCCGACGCAATTGCCGCCTGAAAAACAAGCCGAACTCGATGCTCTCATGAAACAGGCCGAAGCTGCCGCGAGTATGACCGCGGCGGATTTCAGCAGCAAATACCCTGTTTCATTCGCTCCGGGCCTCAATTACGACCCCACCCAAGCCGCCGGAATGCCCCTGATTCAGGCTTCCGCTTTGGCGCTCGACGCCGACGAATTGGCCAAGCTCGGAACAAATGGCTTCGTCATTTCGGAAAAGCAGCATTTCCCCACCTTCGTTTACGGTTATCAAAACGTGTACGCGCAGGACTTGCCGGTATACGTATCCGCCGATTCCATCATGTTCGCGGTGCACAAGTCCTACGACGCCATTTTGAAGGCCGTGGAGCTCGCATCTCTTGCGCCCGACCTGCAAGATATGCTCAAATCGATGCACTCGGAATTGGCCGCGGGGGGGGCGCAAGCGCTGGGCCCGCAAGCTCGAGCCGACGCGGACCTTTTCATTGCCGTGGCGCGTTCGCTTTTGACGGGTCAAGTCGTCGCGCCCGTGGCCGGTGGTGATGCCGCAAAAATCAATGATCTCGTGGCCAAAGCCAATGCGCACGAAGGCATGAGCGATATCGTTCTTTTCGGCAGTGAACGCCACATGGACTTTTCGCAATTCGAGCCTCGCGGGCATTACACGGATTCACCCGAGCTCGAGATGTATTTCCGCGCCATGATGTGGCTCGGCCGCGTGGATTTCCGCTTCATTGAAACGCAAGAAGACGGATCGCAAGTCTTTCAACGTCGGCAGCTCGAAGGCGCGTATGCCTTGCAAGACTTGGCCAAGGCGGATGCGGTCGCGCGTCACACGCGAATCGACAGCGCCGTCCGCGCATTTGTCGGCGAAAGTGATTACATGACGCTTCCGCAGCTGGGAATGCTCTTGCAGGATCTCGGCGTCGCCGATGTTTCGGGCTTGGCGGGTCTGTCGGACCAGAAGATCGTCGATATGATTGCGCAAAAAGGTTACGGAGCGCAACGCATCTCCAGCCATATCATGATCAATGGCCTGGGGAAGGGCACGTTGCCGCTTTCGTCGAGCTTTGCGCTGTTTGGTCAACGTTACGTCGTCGATTCGCACGTTTTCTCGAACGTCGTCTACGATCGCGTCAAAGAAGGCACTGTCAAGCGCATGATGCCGAATCCGCTCGACGTGGGATTTGCCGCGTTGGGTAATGATCAGGCCGGTGTTTTGCTCAAGCCGGAAATGCAGCAATACGATTATGCGGGCGACTTGCACATGATGCGGGTCCTCGTCGACGCGCATCCCGCCGAATTCTGGCAGGATAACCTCTACAATCGTTGGCTTGTTTCTTTGCGGGAATTGTCGCCCGGCAACGCCATGGCGAATCCGATGGGCTTGCCGCAAATCGCCCAGACCGAAGCGTGGGGTCGCCGATTGCTGAATACCCAGCTCGCATCTTGGGCCGAATTGCGCCACGACACGATTCTTTATGCCAAGCAATCGTACACGGGCGGAGCTTCCTGCATGTTCCCGACCGCTTACGTCGATCCGTATCCGGCATTCTATGCTCGCGTGGTGGAATTCGCCGAGCACGGAGCCGCGATGGCTGCAACCCTTGATTTCTCCAAGAATCCCGGATTGGCCACGCAAGTGCCGACGTACTTCCAGACGTTGCGCGACGTCGCGAAGAAACTCGGCGAAATGGCGCAAAACGAACGTGACGGCATTCCGCTCACCGCCGATCACCTCGCATTCATCAACCAAGCCGTCATGGTCCAGTTCGGCTGTGGGGATCCCGAAGGTTCGTCCGGGTGGTACGCGCAATTGTTCTTTGATAATCACGGCAGCGTGCAGGAGGATCCGACGATTGCGGATGTGCATACGCAGCCGACGGATGAGGTGGGCAATGCGGTTGGAAAGGTCTTGCATGTGGGGACGGGATTGCCGCGATTGATGGTGGTGACGGCGGATCCTTGTGGAACGCCGCAGGCTTACGTGGGTGTTGCGTCTGCATACTTCGAGCAGGTGACCGAACAATTCCAGCGTAAGACCGACGAAGAGTGGCAAAAGGATTTGCAAAATGCCACGCCTGCCGATGTGCCTTGGATGAGCGATCTCGTCTCGCGTTGAAGTGGCGCCAAGCCGTGACGCGCGCGTCCTTCCGGGCGCAAATTGGCACAGCCTCCGCAATTTCATTGCATTGACGTAACGCCTCGTGATATTCCTCGCGACGTCATGCGTTCCACAGCTCTCACCACCAAGCTGGGCATCGAAATTCCGCTGATTTGCGGCGCGATGTATCCTTGTTCCAATCCTGAGCTCGTCGCGGCGGTTTCCGCGGCGGGCGGGATTGGAATCGTCCAACCGATTTCGATCTCGTATGTCCACGGGCACGATTTACGCGAAGGATTGCGATTGATCCGTAAATTGACGGACAAACCCGTCGGGTTTAATGCCATCGTCGAAAAGTCGTCCAAGGTTTACGAAGACCGAATGCGCAAATGGGTGGACATTGCGCTGGAGGAAGGGATTCGGTTTTTCATCACCGCGCTGGGAAATCCGCAATGGGTTGTCCAAAAGGTGCATGCGGTGGGGGGAACGGTGTACCACGACGTCACCGAGCGGAAATGGGCCGAGCGAGCATTGGAAGGCGGCGTCGACGGCCTCATTTGCGTGAACAATCGGGCGGGCGGGCATGCGGGGAGCAAGGCCCCGGAAAAACTATTCGAAGAAATGTCGTCGCTCGGCGTGCCGCTCGTGTGCGCCGGAGGTATCGGGGACGAAAAAGCGTTTGTCCGAGCGATTGACATGGGGTACGCCGGCGTGCAAATGGGGACGCGATTCATTGCGACGACGGAGTGCCGAGCGCATGACGATTACAAACTGGCCATCGTTCGCGCGCATGAATCCGATATCGTTCTCACGGATAAAATCAGCGGAGTTCCGGTCAGCGTCATTCGCACACCCTATGTCGAGCGAATGGGTACGAAAGCGGGGCCCATTGCGCGAGCGCTTTTGCGTCATCCCAAAGCGAAGCATTACATGCGTATGGTGTATTCGCTCAAGAGCATTTGGGAATTGAAGCGTTCGTCGCTGCGCGGCACGGGATACAAAGAGTATTTTCAGGCCGGCAAGAGCGTCGATGGTATCGACAAGATCGAGTCGGCCGGGGACATCGTCCGGCGGTTTGGGGAAAGTTTTCGAGCCGGCGAAGTGTCCGCTTGACTCGGCGCGAACTCTGGTGAAAACTCGAACTTCGCCCCACCTGCCCAATGCGCACGCACATTCATCCCGTACGTAACGAGGAGCCCGCGAAGAGCGCCGAAACCGCGCTTGAAGAGGCGAAGGCTCGGCTTCGTGGCGACAACGATGCGTGGCATTTGGGGCGTCGCGGTCGCGACGACCATGATCCAATGGCCGGCTTGAATGGCAGCCAGATCGACTTGACGCAGGTGATCCGACGACGGAGGCTGCGTCGTTGACGTAGCCTCCCGGTCATCGTTGACGAGCCGATTCAGCGAATTTCGTTCACGCCTTCGTGCTGGGCTTTCATTTCCGCAGCGCGATCGAAATACGGTTTCGGCGCGTTCGTCATGTAAAAGTCCACAATCTTGTTGTACGCGTCCTCGAACTTCTTGTTGATGTCGGCTTCTTGTTTTGCGCACGTACGATCGACTTCTTCATCATATTGCGCATTGAGCGAATCGAGGCGCTTTTGCGCATTGATTTCCCCGAGCAACGTGGTGGCTTGATCTTTGGCCCGTTGTGCGGAATCGAATTGCGGATCGAAACGCTTGTCGAGCGCCGCAAAACATTGCGCGACCTTCAGTCCTTCGGGGCTGTGCGCATACTTCAATTCGCGCGAGCACTTACGATACTTGGGTTTGTCGTCGAACTTGAATTGTTTCGGCGGCGTGGAAACGACATCACCACGGCGCAACCGCGCCTCTTGAAATCCCGCCGTCCAGGCCGTCATCCACAATTCATCGGCCGTTCCCGCATCATGCGTGAGGAAAGGTTCCGTCGAACCATACACGACCGCGCCGGGGAGGGGATTCGTCCACAGATTCGTCCAGCCCTCGACGTCGCACGTATCACTCAAGGAAGGCTGCAAATCCACAGCCAAGTATTTGGGGAATTTGTCGCGAGCGTGTTCGATGACGACGTATCGCAAACCATTGGCCGTTCCCGCATATTTCATCGTCAACGATACCGTGACTTCCATCGATTCGAGTGCGCAGGCGCCTTCCGTGTACGACTTCGCCAATCGGCGCAAGAGCCCGGGACCGCGCGTGCGTCGGGCCGGAATGTCGTAGCGTTGCAATTTCGAGCCCTTGGCGCCGCCATCCAAGAAAAAGTCGCTCGCGCCATCGTCGTCGCCGCCCGCCATTTTCATGTGCGATATCACGGTGTAACACTTGCCCGCTTCGGCTTGGAACTTGAAGCTGACGGGTTTGTCTTTGCCGCTCAATTCGCCTTGCGTCGTCACGGCGCCCTTCAATTGCTTGGCCAACGCGTCGCCCGTATTCGCCGCATCGCCGCGCCAGGCGTTCTCGAGCTTGTAATACGTGAGCAGGTGCGCCACGTAGAGCGCTTCATTTTGCAGCCCCGCTTCTTCGAATGCCGTCTGCTTCTCACTCATGGCGGTGATTTTCGCCGCCGGAATCGCATCCGGGCCTTCGATGAGCGTCTTATCCATTTCGGCCATCAAATTTCGCGTATCGTCGCGGAGTTTGTCTTGGTCCTCCTTGGCCGATTTGGCTGCATCCTTGGGTTTGCTCGAAGAACCACTGCCGCCCGCGCTGCCCGAACCTCCGGACGACGTCGAGTTTGTCGAAGAGCCGCTGGACGAACCCTTTTCTTCCGCCTTGTTTTCAGCCGTTTTGTTTTCTTCCGAGGACGTGAGCTCGGCGAGCGTCTTCGTTTCCCCGTTGATGTTGACCTTGACCAAGCCGCAGGCGCCGAGAATGAACGGCGCTACGAGCAGCCCCCAGTGATTTTTTGCTACTTTCATCGCGGATCTCATGACTTCCGACGGTTTTTCCGAGCCGCATTCCTTGGCGATCCGGAGAGAACCCGGGTTGTTGATCCGCGCCTGGTATCGCCGATGAAGCTGGCCGTCAAGCGTCAAGTGCTGAACGGATGGGCAAAAAAATCTGTCGTCCGGGGCCTCGCGTTCCGGTACGTGACGCGTTACGATGCGCAGCGAGGCGCACCATGAGCAACAGCTGCAAAACGGACGACGAATATCGCGATCAACTTTCACCCGAGCAATTCGCGGTGACGCGTTGCGGAGGCACCGAACGCGCATTCACGGGCAAGTTTTGGAATCACAAAGCGGACGGGATTTACACGTGCGTTTGTTGTTCCGCACCATTGTTCGACTCCAAAACGAAATTCGATTCGGGAACCGGTTGGCCCAGCTATTTTGCCCCGGTTTCGAAAGAAACCATCAAGGAAATCGAAGATCGCAGCCATTGGATGGTGCGGACCGAAGTGCGTTGTGCCAAATGCGAGAGCCATTTGGGGCACCTTTTTCCCGACGGACCGACGCCCACGGGCCTGCGGTATTGCATCAATTCCGCGTCGCTCGATTTCGTGCCCCGCAACAACGGTTGAATGTTCGCCCGTCGCAGCGGCTATTGGTCGCGATGCACCGTGCTCGGCGAAAACGCCGGCTGACAAATCGCGATATATTCGGCGCCTTCTTCACCCGGCGTCGAATAACGAATCCATTCGCCCTTGTGCGTGATGATCGCTTGCCCCGCCGCCACGTCCGTCGTCCCGTGTTCGTGTTCGACGCGTAAAACCCCACGCAAAACCACCGTGTATTCGTCGAATTCCGGGCGTTGTCCCGGCTCGACCCAACCTCCCGGGCTGCGCATGTGCGCAATGCTCACGCCTTCCGTGCGCGAATTGACCCGTCCCACGTATTCGTCAATGAGCTTCGGCTTATTTCCCGCCGCTTCAATGCGCGTCGGTTTCTCGATGAATGTCGGCATAACGCCTATGTGGTCGATTTTTCCCGGCGCGTCAATCAGCTTTGCCCAAGCGACATTACGCCACCCGTTCATCGGCGCTTTCTTCGTCCCACGTGACGCCGCCATGCTTACGCCAAAATGCTTCGAGATGCGGCGCTTGTGCCTCCACCGCTCGTTCCGCTGCCCGACGCAATTTTCCTTTTTCCATTTCCGTCAACGACCAACTCAGCGAGACATTACCGCGGAAACAAAACGTGGCTGTCGAGAAAAACCCGGCGCCGAATTCATCCTTGCACCTGCGCGCCACGAATTCCACAAGTTCGTCATTCCGAAACAGCATCGCCGATTCACGCGCCGACAAGGCTCCCACTGCGGGTGAAACGAGCCCCTCGACGCCGCGCTCCATTTCCGAGGGAGGCCGTCGTTCTTCGAGGCGAAAATCGGTTCCTTCGGCGCTGCGCCGCTCCACCATATCGCGAATTTGAATCAACAAGACGCCCGATACATTTTCTTTCAACCAGCGCTTCATTTCACCCGCACGCGGATCGCCGCTCACGCAGGCTTCGAGCCACGCACACGCGACGCTCGTTCCATAATTATCCCAATATCCGGCATCCACGACGCGGCGCCTGGGTGAAGTGGGCACGATGGCCGCGGGCGACATGTACGGAAACGAGGCATTGAGGCGCGTCGCGACCCGCAAAGGAAATCCTGGCAATTCGCCGGGAAAAAGCCGCGCAAGTTCGTAGCCTCCTCGCGAATAAAGCACGTCGTCATCGTGACTTACCCGCGGCCCTTCCTGCACCAGCAAGAAATCGAGGTCCAAATTGGAAATGACCAGGCGCCTTCCATCCTCCGCCAACATGGGACAATACACCAGCGATGGGCACCAACCCGCGGTTTCACCTGGGTTTAGATCGCCAAACGTTTTTCCAAAGGCGCTCGGAACGTTCTGCTGAAATGCTTCTTCCAAGGCCGAACCGCGATCGGCCCAGCGGGGCATCGTAATCAAGGACGAAATGATGTCTCGGAAAACGAACCGTTGCGTCGTCAGCGACAAACAGTCGCGAGAAACGCTGTCGAACAAAGCTCGGCACGAGATCGTATGCAGATCTTCGCCGCGCGACGGCAATACCTTGGGCGGGGGTTTTAATGTGGCGACATACGCGCCCGCGCCGTACATGCCTCCGGATGCGCCGGAAATGAGCCGAATATAATAGGGGAATCCCGGTAGCTTTTGTTCGAGCGCACAAAGAATCGCGGTGGTCCACGAGGCCGCTCGAAGTCCCCCGCCACTGGAACAGATCAAGACGAGCGGGCGTTTGCCTTGGTGAAACGGCAATGACGAACGCCATGAAATCGAGTCGTTTTCGATGAGGCCCACGTTTTGCGCCGGCAGCGGTTGATATCGCGCAAGACGGATGAGTTTTTTCGGGTCGTAATAGGCTTCGAGGTTCGTGATTCGGCGTCGATACATGCTGCTCCCGGCGAGACGTACGACCAACACCGCGATACCGATCAAAACAATGACGTGCGTCCCTCCGAGCCAAAATGAAAATGACCCGAGCGTTGCGGCGACGAGGCCGAGCGTAATGCAAATACCGGCCGCGGGAGGAATGAACACGCGATCGAAAAACGCGGCGGAGAAGTAAACCCCGAACAAGACTGCGGAAAACGACGTGGCCAAAACGTGCAAATGGACCACTTTGACGCACGGCGCATCCATTTCGAGCGACGCGACGAGGCTCTGCGGCAAGACTTCACAAATACCGGGAGACAAAGTGATGGCGATCCAATCGCCAAGGACGACGAACGCCGCGGTGAGCGCCAAACCGCCGATGGCTCCGACCAACATCGGCCAACGCTGCTTGGGGCGAATGCCTGCGGCGCCGCGAAAAAACAACGTTATGAGCGGGAGCAGCGCGACGCCGAACGCCAGCAGGCAATGCAATAGATAAATACGTACGGGCATTTCCGCGACGACGGCGTCGGGGCGACGGCCCAAATCCGGTCGCTGCACCAGCAACGAACTGATGAAAAACAGACCATTGACCAAAAGCATCGCCGTGAATCCGACAATGCCCTGTTTACCCGGGTGCTCGTGCCAAAATAAGCGTGGCAATCCGTACGATCGTCCGACGCCCAAAAAAATGATGCCGACGACCGCCGCGAGTTCGAAAAGCAGCAAAAGGTGACTCGAAAAATCCGCGGCGACGCGCAGCGTGTTGAAGAGCCAAGTGAAAATAGGCATTGCCTCGATCGTAGCGCTCGATCGCAGGGATGGGCAAGGGATGATCTCGGAAAACGCAATGTACGTCGCCGGATGTTCGTTGACGGAGGCATAAGCTTGTGCGTACAGTTTTTCTCGATGTCTCGAGCGGGCGATCAAAACGAATCGAAACCTGGGCGATCAAAGAATCGGCAAGCGGGAAAACGATTGATTGTCGGCGCATCGATTTTCGTGTTCACGGGCTGCGGGGCATCGTCGGCGCGCCTCAGTGTCGGTCCGATGCTCGATTCCAAAAGCAACGTGGCCATTGAAGCGACATTTTCGTTGGGATTCGGCATGCCGGTCGATTATCACCAACGCTCGCGCCATTACGTGCAAGGTTTGGCCTTCATCGGCGGCGGCTCCGATGTCGATACCGGTGAGAAAATCTTCACGACGGGGCTCGGTGCGGATCATATTTATGCGGCACATCCGCGATTCAATTTGCGCAGCGGCATGTATTTCGTTTATCGCAATCGCGACGAAAAACCTCATGAACGGGACTTCTTGGGCTGGGGCGCGCACCTCGCGCTCATGCCCGTGGGCGCATCCGACAATTCGAGTTTCATCATTCCTCAATTTTGCTTCGGACCCGAATTTCGCCTCGACCAATCCTGGGACGCTCATTCCGGCATACCTCGAACCCATTTCGGAGTTCCGCTCGTCGTCGAAGTGAACCTGCTGGTCGCCGGCGATTGATTGGTTCGTTTCGAAAAACAATTGACGCCACCCCGTAGCGTCTCGCGCTGCGCGCTCGACAACCTCATCCATCGACGGACATTTGTTGTGGCGACTACGTACGGACCTCGTTTGGCGTAAAGTGTAAAGTGCCACTTGACACTTTACGTGAGCCCACCTAGAACGGGGCAACGATGAGTACCGAACGAAACGAGTCTGCTTTTTCGCCGCGAGCTTCTTCTGTCTTGGGCGGGCTGCCCAAGTTCATCACGTCGCGTTTGGAAGTGATCGCCGACGATGTGCGGATGATCGTGGGGGGTTGGTCGGGACAAGCTCCACGTCCGTTCATGACTCGCGAGCCGTTGGCGCGGCACAAGCTGGCGACGCCTGCGCGGGATGTGCTCGTGACTCGCAAACTGCGGATCGCTCGGGTGATTCGCGAGACGCCCGATGCCGTTTCGCTCTTGTTGGCGGACCCGACGGGCAAACGAATTTCCTTTGTGCCCGGACAATTTTTCACGCTGCTCGTTCATCTTCCCGATGGGGAAGTCGTCAAGCGTGCGTACTCGATCTCCAACACGCCGGATGCCGACGGCGCGGTGAGCGAAGCGCGGATCACGATCAAACGTATCCCCGAAGGCGTCGTCTCGAACTACTTGAACGACCACGCCGCGGAAGGCATGGCGGTCGAGGTCCTGGGGCCGTCGGGTTCGTTCACGACAAACGTTGTCTCGACAAACCGTCGGCACATCGCGCTCTTCGCCGGAGGAAGTGGCATCACGCCGCTGATGAGCATCGCGTCGACCGTGCTCGCGCGTGAGCCTTCGTCACGCGTGTCGCTCGTGTACGGAAATCGATCGGCCGCCGACGTCATTTTTCATGACGAACTTGCCGCGCTCGTGACGGCGTATGGGGATCGTTTCGTCGTTCGTCATGTCTTGACAAACCCGCCCGAAGGTTTTTCCGGACGCTCCGGCCTTCTGGATCGAGCCGCGGCGACCGCGGAACTCGATACGCTGCCTTCCGCCGATGAATACTTTGTCTGCGGGCCCGAGCCGATGATGCTCGCCGTTCGTGAAACGCTCGAAGCTCGAGGTGTGGCTGCGTCATCGATTCGTGAAGAGCGTTATTCGTCACCGGGGCGCAGGGTTCGTCAAAGCACACCGTTGGTGCCGCAACGAATGCTCGTCCGTCAAGGTTCGTCCGCGCGTGAGGTCATGGCCAAAGCGGGACAAACGGTGCTCGAAGCGGGACTGGAGGCGGCGTTGCCGATGCCGTTTTCATGCAGCATGGGCGGCTGCGGAGCGTGCCGCGTGAAACTCGTCGAGGGCGAGGTGGTCAGCGACGAGCCGAACTGTTTGTCCGCGGACGAGAAACGCGCGGGGTTTGTCTTGGCGTGTGTTTCTCGACCGGCCTCGGCGTGCGTCGTGGAGGTGCCATGATGTCGGTGGGCCACGTCGAAGCCATATCGCCGGCCACGAAGGTCGATCGCGTTGCGTATCCCTATCGCATGAAGGACTTGTGCGAGCGGACGGGGTTATTGCGTCAGGTCATTCATTTCTACATTCAGCAGGGGCTCGTGCCCGAGGGCCATAAAACCGGACGCAACATGGCTTATTACGGGGACGAACACGTCGAACGCATTTTGCTCGTCCGGCGATTGCAACACGAACGATTCTTGCCTTTGCGAGCGATCAAGGCGCTCTTGAACGAGCAGGATGAGGCGTTTAGTCCGGCGCAGCGGCAATTCGTGAATGAAGTGAAAACGCGCCTCAGTCAGTCTTTTGGATCTCGCCCTGCGGCTCCGGCGACGGTTCGTGTGGACGAACTCGTCGAACGCCAAGGATTACGCGCGAGGGACATTGAAGACTTGATCGAGGCCGGGGTTGTCGGGGCGACCGAGGAACGCGGGGCCGACGGGCGTACGTACCGCGTGATCGCGCGCGACGACGTATGGATCATTGAAACGTTTGCGGAATTTCGCGTGATTGGTTTTACCGAGGAAATCGGTTTCGGAGCGCCGGATGTGGCTATTTACGCGGAAGCGATGAGCGACCTTTTGGCCAAAGAAACGAAATTGCTTGCGGAGCGATTGTCGAAATTGCCGGCGGATGTGGCCGCGAAGATGGTCGAACGCGCGGCGCCGCTGATTCATTCGTTTCTGGGACGATATCATGACGCCCTCATGAGAAATTACTTGGCGACTTTGTAGGCGTACGAGCGGGAAAAACACGACACGAGGAGAGCGACGATGTTGGACACGAGCCGTTTGACGAAGTTTTTGCCGGCGAGAATGCAATCGCAGGTCGACGCATATTTCGAGGCGCTCGAAGTGCTCACGGCGGTCAAGGATCCCAAGGTGCTCGGCGCATTGGGGCCGGCGGGGATTCGAGGGTTGTTGCTGCGTCGAGGTCGGCAAGGCAAACCCACGCTCATCCAGGCTTCGCATAAAGCGCATTTCGATTGGACGTATCCGAGTGATCAGCCGGAAATGGCCGAGCTTTATCGACGTGCAAAAACCGGGCAATGGGACGGCGACGCGCTTCCTTGGCATATCGACGTCGATCCGCTGAACCCCGAGCGAGAGCTCATGCCGCTCGAATTCGTCGCCGTGGACGATATCGAAAATGCGGGCGTGAAGCTGACCGAAAGCGAGCAACGAAAATTGGCGTATTCGCTGGGCACTTGGATGCTCAGCCAATTTCTGCACGGAGAACAAGGGGCGTTATTCGCCGCGGCTCAAGTCACGGAAGCGGTTCAGTTTTTCGACGGCAAGCTTTATGGCGCCACGCAGGTGATGGATGAAGGTCGCCACGTCGAAGTCTTCAATCGATACCTCGATACGAAAATGAACAAAATGTATCAGGTGAACGATAACCTCTTCGTGATCATCGATTCGCTCATGACCGACGGCCGGTGGGACATGAAGTTCCTCGGGATGCAAATCATGGTCGAAGGGCTCGCGCTCGGGGCGTTCGGCACGATGTACAAGATGACGAAGGAGCCTTTGCTGAAGGAACTATTGGCCAACGTCATTCGTGATGAAGCTCGACATGTGCATTATGGGGTTTGCGCATTACGCGAGCATTTCACGAAGCACATTACGGAGCGCGAACGTCAGGAACGCGAAGATTGGGCGTTCGAAGTGGCGCTGCTCATGCGCAATCGTTTTACCGCGTATGAAGTGTACGATGAATGGTTCGAGGGATTGATGACGCGAGCGCAATGGCGGGACGTCGTGTATCGATCGCCGGGAATGCGTGAATTCAGGACGACGATGTTCAAGCGGCTCGTGCCGAATTTGCGTGAAATCGGCCTTTTGTCGCCGCGAATCATGCCGCGGTACGAAGAGGTGGGATTGATGCAGTATTTCGGAGGATTGGCAGCGGACAAACTCACCGCGGAAGCGCTGGTTTCCGACTTGGCGGCTTGACACGTCGTCCTGGGCTTCGCCCAGACCCACCCGGGGCTCCGCGCCCCGGGACCCGCGCAAGGGGCCAGCCCCTTGACCCTTGTATTGGTTTGTCCTGCGGACAAACCAAACACGGTTCAGGAGGCAATAGCCGACTTGACCCTTTTTGATTTGGCCGCGTAGCGGACAAATCAATATTGGTCCAGCGCTCGCTGGTCCGGGTCCAGGGGTGGATAACCCCTGGTCGGGTTTGGGGTGAAACCCCGACGAAAGGTTGGGACACAGGTCAGAAGACTTGTCCCGAAGCTCCGGGGCTGCCGCTGTTGCCCATCGACGTGCCTCCGGTTCCACCCATTCCGAATGTCAGGATGTTTCCCGCCGTCGATACATTGATGCTATTGACGCGGTAAACCGAATAAGACAATCCGCCGGCACCGCCGCCGCCGTGTCCGCCATTGCCGCCTTTTCCACCGGTGCCGCCATTTCCGCCGGCGCCGACTTCTGCTGTGCACGTCGTTGCGCCCGAACCGCCCGTCGCACCATTGCCGCCGGTTCCTCCCACGCCGCCGGCGCCGCCATTACCACCTTTTCCGCTGGCAATCGTGTTGTTGGTCAAGGTCATTGTCGCCCCCGTATTGACGACGAAAAGCCCGAATGAACCACCACCGGCCGTGCCGCCCGTGCCCGCCGTGCCTGCGCAGCCGCCCGCGCCGCCGCCGCCGCCGCCATTACCTCCACCGGGAATGACGAAGCTGCCGCCTTGACCGCCGCCGCCGCCGCCACCGCCACCGCCATTGCCGTGCGTTCCCACCATGCCGGTGCCGCCCGCATTGCCGACCCAGAAATTGCTTGCCGTGGATCCGCCGCTGCCGCTCGTTCCATTGCTTCCATTGGGTCCGGCTTGACCATTGCTGCCGGTGGCTCCCGGAAACCCTGGATCACCGCCGTTGCCGCCGTTGCCGCCCGCGGTGCCTCCGGTCCCCGTGCCTCCATTGCCGCCGCTGTTTGTCCCGGCCGCACCACCGTTGCCGCCCACGCCGCCGGTGCGCGTGCAAGCCGATCCGCCGCCATTTCCACCGGTGCGCGTGCCGGACGAGTCGCAAGCACCGGGGCTGCCCGGCGAACCTGTTTGTCCCGACGCGCCCGCCGTGCCGTTTGCCCCGGCTGTACCATTTCCCGCCGCGCCCGCAATGAGCGTGCTGTTGCGCAAGCTCACGCCGCCGCAGTTGTTGCAATACATGGCGTAATTCGAGGTGCCGGCCGTGGTCGTGTCGAGCGTTTTGATGGTCAAACGGTCGAGCGTCGTGGCGCTCGTGATGCCATTGCCGTCGACCGCGGTGACGCGTCCGCCGCTGACGACGCCCGATTGAATCGTGACGATATTGGCCGCGCTTCGGGTCCAATTGTTTTGAGCCGAGTAACCGCCGTAGATGGATATGCCATTCACGAGCGTCACGCGGGCGTCGTAAATGCCTGCCGAGACATAAATCTGGGTTTTGTTTTGCTGAACGGCTTTCGCCAAAGCTCCGGCAAGCGTATACATCGGTTGTTGTTTGGTGCCGGGGTTCGCGTCGCTCCCCGTGACGGCCACGAAAATCGCCGCGTTTGCGTCGCCGTCGATGCCGTCGCAATTGGTATCCGCGAAGGAATCGTCCGGAAGATCCGGGCCCATGTATTGACATTCGCAACCATTTTGAGCGTTGCCGTCGGTATTGAAATACCCGGCCAAACAGGTTCCGAGTTGACAGGTGCCGGCGGAACAACTCACGTTGGCGTTGACCATGGTCGTGGCGCAGTTGTTATTGCAGCCGCCGCAATTCATGGAGTCGGAGGCGGTATTCGTTTCGCAGCCGTTGGGCGCCATGTTGTCGCAATTGGCATATCCCGCATTACACGCGCCGAGCACGCACGCGCCGCTCACGCAGGAATTCGCGGCGTTCGCGAGCGTGCAGGGAGAATTGCATGCGCCGCAGTTGTTCACGTTGGTATTCGTGTCGATTTCGCAACCGTCCGCGGCCATCATGTTGCAATCCTTGTACGTACCCATGCACGCCGCGATCGCGCATGAACCGGCCTGACAAGCTTCGGTCGCATTGGCAAGATTGCACGGAGTATTGCACGCACCGCAATGACTTACGTCGGTTTGAACGTCCGTTTCACAACCATTGGCGTTTGTCCCGTCGCAATTCTCATAAGGCGCCGTGCAGGCGGTAATGAGGCACAATCCGGCGGCGCAGGCTTCCGTTGCATTGGCCAAATCGCACGCCAGATTGCATCCGCCGCAGTTCATCATATTGGTCGTCGTGTCGATTTCACAACCGTCGGCGTTCATGTTGTTGCAATCGGCAAACCCCATGTTGCATGAAGCAACGGTACACGCGCCGCTCGCGCACGACGTCGAAGCATTCGGAAGTTCGCAAAGATTGCCGCATCCACCGCAATGTTCGAGCGAGGTATTCGTATTCGTTTCGCAGCCGTTGTCCGGCAGATTGTCGCACGTCGCCGTTCCCGCATCACACCCGAGCGATTCGCCCGTGATGGGCACGACGACATCGGGAACCGACATTCCGCCGACCGTCGCCGTGACGACGGCTTCAGCGGGCGGGAGCATTTCCGCAATACCCCGGGACGTGTACGTCACTTCGAAATACAACGATTCACCCGGCGGGCGCGTCGAAGGAAGCATGATCGGAACGCGCAACCATTGGCTCGGATCATTCGGAGGATCTTCGACATAACGAACGGTTTGGTAGGAAAAATCCGGATCCTGGATCGTAATGGATTGAAAAATCGCATCGGCGCTGCTGTCGTTATCGATCCGGAAGGACCGCATTCGTTGCGTACCGGCCGGGACGACATCGAAGGCCAAATTCGCAGGATTGGCGCAAGGATCCGCGGGACCGCCATCGTTCAAAACGCAGAGGCTCAATTTCGTGACGCTTCCGCCTCCGGCGCCACCATTGCCGCCGCCGCCGCCACCGCCACCACCATTACCTCCACCGCCGGCATTGGCCCCGCTGCTTCCGCCATTGCCTGACATGCCTCCGGCGCCGCCCATTCCGCCGGTGCCCGCCGCCCCGCCGTCTCCCGCTCGCCCTCCGTCTCCCCCGGACGTCGATGTCGATGATGCGTCGACTTTCCCTCCTTCGGCGCAACCGACGACAAACGCCATCGCCGCTGTTACCGCACACGACACAACCGCGTCCGCCAAGCGCAATTTCAAGGATGTTCTCATCTGGATATGAAACCACGAAATGGCGATGTTGTCCACGGACCACGGTTGAAATACGACCATCGAGAATGAATTCGACGCTCGTCGCCGCAGGGGCGACACCGGCCAACGTACCGGCTCCGTCCCACCCGTCGCGTGCGCGTGGTTGGATGCGGTTCGTCCTTTATGTTCGACACCCCTTGAAGAGTGCCCGGAGCTGGTGCATCATGCGCGGGTCGGATACGCGGACGAACCCTTGAAAATACTTGTTTTCATCTGGTTTTGACGTTGTCTAGGAGCAGGGATGATCACGCTGCGTCGGGCTCGAGAACGAGGACACGCCAACCACGGTTGGCTCGACAGCTACCATACTTTTTCGTTTGCCGGGTACTACGACCCTCGTCAGATGGGCTTTCGGACGTTGCGCGTCATCAATGAGGATCGCGTGGAGCCTGCTCGTGGATTTGGAACGCACCCGCATCGGGATATGGAGATCGTCTCGTACGTCATCGAAGGGGCGCTCGAGCACAAGGATTCGATGGGCAATGGTTCGGTGATTCGGCCGGGCGATGTGCAGCGAATGAGCGCGGGGACGGGCGTTACGCACAGCGAATTTAATGGGTCGCGTACGGAGCTCGTGCATTTTTTGCAGATATGGATCATCCCGGAAAAACAGGGGCTCGCGCCCGGATACGAACAGAAACATTTTACGACGGCGGAAAAACAGGGCAAATTGCGATTGATTGCGTCACGCGACGGACGAGAAGGATCGGTGACCATTCATCAAGACGCCGATATTTTCGCCACGGTCCTCGATGCGGGACAAACCATTTCGTATTCAATCGCGCCCAATCGTCATCTGTGGGTGCACGTGGTTCGAGGAGAAGCAAATGTCGGGGGAAATGATTTGAGTGCGGGGGATGCTGCGGCCGTCAGTGGGGAAAACGAATTCACCGTTTCGGGGCTGAAAAGCGCGGAAGTACTGCTTTTCGACCTTGCTTGAACACGACATCCAGTTGATTCCCAGGAGAAACGATCGACATGACGAAGGTTGCAATCATCTATTATTCATCCACCGGAACGAACCACACGATGGCCGAAGCCGCCGCCGCGGGAGCTCGTGAGGCCGGCGCCGAGACGCGCGTGCGTCTCGTGACGGAGACGGCTCCGGATGCAGCGATTGACAGCAATCCGGCGTGGCGGGCATTTGCGGATAAAATGAAGGGCGAACCGCGCGCTTCCCACGACGACATGGAATGGGCCGATGCCGTCATTTTCGGAACGCCGACTCGATTCGGAAACGTCTCCTCGCAACTCAAAGCGTTCATCGATTCGCTCGGTGGGCTTTGGTTCCAAGGCAAACTTGCCGGCAAGGTTTACGCCGGGTTCACTTCCGCGCAAAATGCCAATGGCGGTCAAGAAGCGACCTTGTTGTCGTTGTACGTGTCGTTTTATCATTTCGGCGGAGTCGTCGCCGCGCCGGGATACACCGAGCCGCTCGTGTTTGCCGCCGGTGGCAATCCTTATGGCCCGTCCGTCACGACGAAAGCGCCTCCGACGGAACAAGATATCGCCCATGCCCAGCTTCTTGGTCGGCATGTGACGAAAATTGCCTCGAAACTCCGCGGTTGAGATGAATGAACGTTTCGACGCCGCCCGGGTGATTCATCCGCCGGCGTCGATTCATTCCGTCGCTTCCGCTCCGCGCGCTCGATGATAAAGGCGTGCCGTGTCAATCGCCAGCGCCGCTCGATGGGCCAAATCTTCGGCCAAAGCCAAATCCGATGTATCATAACGCGGCTGGGTTTTTCCGCGTACAAGGGTAATGGCGCCCAAAATACGCCCGCGTGCGGCCATCGGCACGCATAAATACGACGACAAACCCAATTCCTCGAGCAATCGCAAATGCGCCTCGTTGCGCGCAAATTCGCGGATCCACGCTTCCGACACATCCGCCACGAATTCCGATGCTCCCGTCCGGGCCACCTGCGGCGCTCCGTGAGCATCGTCGGCATGGGGAGGATGCCCGAGCTTCAATTGATGAGCGACCGCGCGGCGAGCGGGATCCGCGTGAGCCACCGTCAGCCGGGAAAAAAATGGTTTGGCCTGTGAATCCACTTCTTCGTCCGTTTCGGCGGTATCGATGATGCACCAATCGCCGAGATGCGGCACGGCCAATACGGCGACGCTGGCCAATGTCGTCGTGTAATCGAGCGACGCGTCGAGGAGCTCACTGGCTTCGGCCAAAAATGCAAATCGCGCTTTGGCGGCTTCGGCTTCGGTTCGAGCGGCCTGTTCTCGGGCAAACAGACCCGCACGATCGATCTCCGCCTGCTTCAAAGCTTCGAGCGTCACGTCGGCCGTGCGTAATGCCGTCCGTAAGGCTGCGGCCAGGCCGCCCAGCAACACCGAGACGACAAAAAATGCGCCGAAACGAATGATGGTGCTGATGTTGATACCGCCCGATTCCGCCCAAAATGAGGGCAGGAAAAACTGCAGTACGGCCCAACTGCCCAAAGCGGTGGCCAACATTCCCGGACCAAGGCCGCCAAGACATCCGGCCAGCATCGTAGCGAAAAAGAAAAATGGAAAAGGACTCGGCACGATCCACGGCCGAAGCAAGAGCGTCACGACCAGGGCCGCCGAAAACAAGATAATCGCGATGCCGTATTGGATGTGAAGCGGTCGCTCCCGAATGACCAAACCCTGAAGCTGTCGAAACGAAATGAATTGTCGCGTCATTGCGATTCACCACCCGAACCATGACGAAATAGCTGCGATCCCGACGGCGGGACGCCGTCCATGTCGCGACCGTCCGAATCGGCGCGCAGCTGGTATTTGCGAATTTTGGCGGCCAACGTCACGCGGCTGATATTCAAAATTCGCGCCACGCGACTTTGATTGCCACCATGCGCGGCGAGAGCATCGGCGAGAATTTCTTTTTCGACCCGCTCGATGCGTTCTCGTAAAGACAAACCATTGTCGTCCGGATGATTTTCGCGCGGAATCGGGTTTTCACGAGGCGGCGGTGCGGGCGGCGTGGGCGGCGTGGCGACCGGGGGGCTCCATCGAGCGCCCAAAGAAGCCGCTTGCGCTCGTTCCCAATCGGGAAGATCCAATACCGGGCTGGAATTGAGCGCAATCATGCGGGCGATGGCATTTTCGAGTTCTCGGACATTTCCCGGCCAAGGATGAGCCGTGATTCGTGCCGCGAGCGCCGGAGTGATCGTAATGGCACCAAGCCCGAATTTTCGCCCGTAATGCCCTGCGAATTCTCGAGCCAGCGGGACAATGTCTTCGGGACGTTCGCGTAGCGGCGGTAAATACAAAACGACGACGCTGAGGCGATAAAGTAAATCAGCGCGAAATGTGCCTTCGTCTACAGCTGCACCGAGATCTCGGTTCGTCGATGCAATGACCCGGACATCGACGCGACTTGGACCGTCACCCGGGCGCCTGCCTCCAACCGGTTGAATTTCACCATTTTGCAAAACGCGCAAAAGCTTCGCTTGCACATCGATTGGCAATTCTCCCACTTCATCGAGCAAGAGCGTGCCTCCGTCGGCTTCGGCAAAAATTCCGCGACGACTTTGATGCGCGCCCGTAAATGCTCCATGCGCGTGGCCGAACAATTCGACTTCCGCAAGTCCCGCGGGCAACGCGGCGCAATTGCAACGCACAAAAGGTTTTCGCGCCCGACTGCTCGACGCGACGATTCGTTGCGCAAGCATTTCTTTTCCCGTTCCGCTTTCGCCGAGCAAAAGCACGGGAAGATCATGCTGAGCGACGCGTTCGGCCGTCTCGAGCAGCCTGCACATGGCCTGGTTTTCCGCGACAAACGAGACCATGGCGGGCGGAGTGTACGAAGATTTGGAGCTTGTGTCGAGCGCGCCGCTCGAGGTCAAGAATCTGCTTGATGCGCGAAGGGCCGTCATTGAGCTGACCAAATCGATCGTCGTCCAGGCGTCGAACACAATCGTAGCACGTACGGCGGACGAACTGATCAGAAATTGATCACCGCGCAGCATTTGCAGATCAGCCGGCCGATCAATTGCTGAGCAGATGTTCCTGACGCACCGCGTGTGGATCCCGAAATTGGTCGAGAATTTCAATGAGACAGGCGCTGCGTGCACGCTTCGCGCAACTGGCACCAATGCTGCTCCGTACGGCAATCCGTCAACGCAGGCTTCGGGGGATGGAGTGTAACAATGGGTACAATCGAGCGTCTCTTGGAAGTGGATTCGTCTCCGTCGGCATTCGTAGAATCATTGCAGGAATATGCACTGACCTCACATGCGGCGAATCACCCGCTGCTCGAGCGAATCGCCGTCGGCGATCTTCCGGATATCAAGGCGAATATCACGTTCCTGCTGAGCGAGTATTACCATTACAGCCATCAGTTCACTCGATACTTGACGGCCGTGATGGCCAACCTCGAAGCGCCCAAGAGCCGCTCCGCGCTGGTTCAAAATGCCGCCGACGAGAGCGGTTATTTGCAACCTTCCGAAGCGGCGGAGCTCGTGAAAAACGGCATTGATCCCGAACATGCCAAGGCCCCGCATCCGGAGCTTTTCCGCCGGTTCCTGCGGGCCATCGGAGCCAAACCCGAAGAAATCTTGAAACGTAAACCGTTTGTCGCGACGTTCGCTTGGGTCGACGCTTTCCGCGGTTTGTGTATGCACGGCGGCGAAGTGCAAGGCGTCGGAGCGCTCGGCATCGCCACCGAAGGTATCGTCGCCGTGATGTACCGACGAATTCTGCGCGGCATTGCAATCGCTTGGCCCGATATGGCTCCTCGGGACCGCGTCTTTTTCGACTTGCACGCCGTCGTGGACGATGAACACGCCCACACCTTGCGCGATATCGCCATTTCGCTTGCCGATACGCCCGAAACGAAGCGCGAGCTTGCCGTCGGGGTGTACCGCGCGCTCGTGATTCGCAGCGCATTCTTCGATGAAATGATGGCTGAAATCGACGCGTCCGCGGCAATCACCCCCCGACCGGCGATCAATGTCGCAGCCCAGGGAGCGTTGGCATGAATTCCGATAACAATCGCGTCGCCAGCGAATCGTTTACCAATACGAACCACAATCGCGATTCGCTCGAACCCATTCCGTCACGAGAGCCCGGGCCCGATTGCGTGCACCGTGACGTCACGGTCGTCGATACGCCTGCCGCCGACTTTTCACGTGAACGAGGCCATCCTGTCTATTCCGTGAAATTGCCCAGCAGGAACGTGAGCCTCAGCATCGGCGACCTCGATCCCGGGGCATCCACGTCCAATCATCGGCATGGTTACGAATCGCTGATTTACGTCATCTCCGGTCGTGGGTATACCATTACCGAAGGACAACGATTCGATTGGAAAGCCGGCGACGCCATTTATGTCCCGCCGTGGTGCTGGCATCAGCATTTTGCTCACCCGGACGAATCGGCTCGATACATCACTGCGACAAACCTCCCGCTGCTCAAACAATTGGGTCAAACCGTCGTTCGCGAAGAAGCGAAGTAACGGTACGTAACTCGATTGCGCGTTCCCCCACGCCCGCCCACGACCGTTCGGTTTTCATGACAAACGGTTTGTCTTCCGTCGTGAAGTCGTGATAATCTCGATTTCATGAAGTACAACATTCTCGTTTTCAGCTTGTTGGGCCTGGCCATTGCCGGGTGCGGCACCGATGTCCAGTCGGGGGGCCAAGGCGGTGGTCAATCTTCATCCAGTTCGTCCGGTACAGCCGGCACCGGTGGCGATGGCGGCTCGATGGGAACGGGTGGCAAGGGCGGGGCGGGTGGAGCGGCGAGCAGCTCCAGCGGCATGGGAGGCTCCGGGGGCGGTGCGTGCGGTTTCTGCGATTTCACCTGCTGCGGAGACGCGTGCACGAATCTGAACAACGACATCAACAATTGCGGCGCTTGCGGAAAGAAATGCGATCCGACAACGCCGTATTGCGATAATGGCGTGTGCAAGACGCCTCCTTGCAATGGCGCTCAATGCGGCCCAGCCGGAACATGCTGCGGCGCCAATTGCTGCATGCCCGGGGAACTCTGCTGCAATGTCCCCGGACCCATCGGCGATATGCTCGGATGCCATACGCCCAATGCCAATGGAACCTGTCCGACGGGATGCACATCGTGCGAATGCGCTTCGCCCGATACGCTCATCGCTACGCCCACCGGGGAAAAACCCATCGCGTCGCTCGCCGAAGGCGATCTCGTGTACAGCGTTCATCACGGGGCGATCGTTGCCGTACCGATTCGCCGAACACAACGCAATCCCGTGACAAACCATTTCGTCCTGCACGTGGAACTCGAGAGCGGTCGCGTTCTGGAAATCAGCGCCGGCCATCCCACCGCGGACGGGAATTCTTTCGGCGATTTGAAGCGCGGCAGTCTGCTCGGTGGGATCATGGTCAAGGATATTCAGCGTATTGCCTACGCTCATTCCTCGACCTACGATATTCTGCCCGATTCCGAGACCGGGACGTATTTTGCCGCCGGAGCGCTCGTCGGCAGCACGATCTCCAAGCCAGCCGCCGCATCCACACCTTGAGCGAGCACGGGTTCAGGCGGGCACGAACCGCACGTCGCATTTCGTTGGTCCACGCACCGTAAGCGACTCATTCCACTGCATTTCACCCACGAGCTGCACGGCGCGAATGCGCGGCAAAAGCTCCTCGAGCACGATTCGCGCTTCGAGCCGAGCCAATGTTGCTCCCAAGCAAAAATGAATTCCATGACCAAAGGCGAGGGAAGCCTTCTGCTTGCGGTCCATATCGAAACGATCGGCATTCTCGAAATAGTGTTCGTCGCGGTTGGCCGACGCCAATAGCGGCATGACGGTCGATCCTTCGGGCAATACAACGCCTGCAAGCTCCGTGGTTTCCGTCACGAGCCGTAATCGAGCATGCGTGGGAGGTTCAAAGCGTAAAACCTCTTCGACGAAGGCGGCAATCGAGGTGGGATCCGCGCGGAGCCGGTCGACGAGTTGCGGGTGCAGGGCCAACATTCGCAAGGCTTGCGTAACGAGGTGCGTCGTCGTTTCGAAGCCTGCGGTGACGAGCAAGAAGAAGAAACTCACGACATCGTCATCCGACAGCTTTTCACCATTGATTTCGGCTTCGAGCAATTGGGTGGCCAAGTCGTCGCGCGGCAGGTTTTTGCGGTCTTCGAGCATCTGTCGCACGTGCGCTTCCAATTCGTGCACGGTTTGAATGATACGCGTCTGGTGCTCGATACGCGTGCCCGGATTGACCGAAACGAGATCCTCGGTCCATATTCGCAGTTTGTGAACGGATGCGTCATCGAGTCCCAGCAAATCGGCAATGACGTTGCCGGGAAGAACCGTGGAGATTTCATCGCAAATGTTGACGACGCCCAAATTCGGGGCTCGAACGGCGAATTCCGCGCAAACGACACGCGCAAGGGGCTCGACGCGCGGTAATACACGTGTACCGAATGCGTGCGTCACGAGCGCTCGGGTGGCCGTGTGCTCGGGTGGGTCCATGAGAATGAGGGAACCCGCGATGGGGTTTTTTTCGAGCCACGGTTGAATGGCCAGCTCTTTGCCCCCTCGCGACGAAAAAAGTTGCGGATTTTTCAGGACGTAGATGACGTCTGCATAACGACTCACCGCCCAAAATCCACCCGGATCGACTTGACAAACCGGCGCTTGTGTCCGCAATTTCGAGTATGTCGGATAAGGATCCGCTCGAACTTCCGGCGCCATGAAGTCGATCCGAGACATGCTTCAGCGCCCGATTCTCTTCAAAATGGCCCGCAGATCGTCGCCGTGACTGGCTCGCGCCCCGAATTGCTCGAGCCAAGCGATTTCGTAGGCGGATGGAGGCTTGGGCCCGGTGACCATCTGCACTTGCATGCCCAATTCGAGCGGCAGCGACAAATCCAGCTCGAAAATATCTCCGCAAACGAGGACTTCTTCGGGCTTTGCCCCGATGCGTTGCATGATTGCCGCCAATGCGTCGAAATATCGGCCGCGTCGGGGATAAACGGGCCGTTCGAGTCCCGGGAGGGTGATTTGTTCGGGAATGCGGGCGAACCGGGTATCGGTCGATTCTGCTTCGCCCACGACGAACTTACGCGCGTCACCGTGAACTTCGATTTTTTCAATGCCGACCGGGCCGAGCGTGCGCAATTTTTTCTGGGCCGCATCCGTGCGCGCATTGGTCACGACAAACGTCGGGATCCCGGAAGCGGCCAACGATTCGAGCACTTCTTTGGCTTGCGGTCGGAATGCCGTAAGCGTGTTTTCGTAGGCGTGATGATACAGGGCCTGGAGAATCGCGGCGCGGGTTTTTCCATCCTTCAATACGCCCGCCGCGTCGAACATCAAATGAGCGGTCGTCGTCGTCAAAATATACGGATCCGCATTCGCCGGCGCGACGATGCGACCTTCGTGCACCCAGCCGTAACGTCCAGGGTTTTCGGCGATACGTGCCGATTGCTCCGCCCATTCCGCAGGCAATTCGCGACCCAAGAGGTCGAAAACGGCGGCGCGAAATGCATCGACGAAAGGCTCCGCTTCTCGCGCGACATCGGTGAACGTTCCGTCGAAATCCAAAATGATGCACTTGGTGGTCAAGGTTCCCTCGGAGGCATGAGTGGTGACACGCGGCAATGGACGATTGTTTACAGACTGTTCGTTTCGTTCGTGAAGTTTTCTCGGATCCAATGCGTGAAGCCGGGCAGATGCAATCGTGAAAGCAACGGCAAGTAGGCTCGTTCGACGCGGTCTTCACGGGTGACGGATTGAAATGGACGAACCCCGACGTCATTGGACGCCAAGACAAACGGCATCACTTCGGTTTGCCCGTCTTCGAACGCATCGCACATCAATGACGCCTTCATGTACGCAGCGGCGACATCGAGAAACGCCGGGCGAATGCCCCGAATCGAGCGGCTGAATGGTTCGGCGATGACGCGCTTTTGGGGCGTATCTTCCAAGCCCGCCGATTCGAGCTGCATACGGAAATATTCGGAAGCCGATGCGCCGGGAAATTGCGCTTTGCGCTTCTCTCGTTCGTATCCTTCGGCGACGACCACGAGCGCATAATCCGTACGCGCCAAGGCTTCGGCGATTTCTTTGAGCACGACGCCCGGAAATTGAAAAAATGGCAGCACGATGAGATGCGCGCGCGCCGCAACACCGCAATGCAATGCGTGTCGACCGCTGCGATTGCCCATCATT
>WBZU01000155.1_pt1 | contig 68320 bp, 60 predicted proteins | sample 5204311 | NCBI WGS metagenome assembly WBZU01 (sample SAMN12344359, study PRJNA552823) | activated sludge metagenome | biome: Activated sludge suspended growth; feature: Nitrification reactor; material: Wastewater; isolation source: activated sludge from nitrification reactor of wastewater...
GCGGTCGTGGCTGTCCGAAACGATGCAGGCCTTCATCGGAAGTCCGGGTTGGCGGCGGACATGGCAGGACGCGTTTCCACGGCAGGCCGCGACCGATCCCGCTCACCACTTCGCGCGAAGCCGGCCGTCGACGATCTCGTGCGGAAAGACCCTGAGCGGCGCGTCGCCCTTGTCGACGCACCTGCCGGTCGCGACGTCGAACGCCCACGCGTGCTTCGGGCAGGTGAGCCGGCGGCCGGCGAGCGCGAGGTGCGGGATGTCCGTCGACTGGTGCGGGCACAGGCTGTCGTAGACGCGGATCGTGCGCGCCTTCTTCCAGACGAACAGGCCGCGGCCATCGCGCTCGAGCCGGACCGCCGCGCCGTCCTCGAGGTCGGCCACCGCGATCACGTCGTGCCACCCGGGCTCCCGCGCCGGCGCGGCGGGCGGGCCCTCGATCGCGAACTCGGGCAGCTCCATCTTCAGGATCACGTCGATCGCCCAGACGATGTTCGCGAGACCGAGCGCGGGAAACGCCATCAGCAGCGCGTCGATCACCTCCCCGGCGGTCGCGCCTTCGCGCAGCGCGCGCTTCAGGTACTGCTTGAGGCCCCCCTCGGTGCGCGAGTGGACCTTGGTGATCACGGAGATCAGGTTGCGGGTCTTCGGGTCGAGCCGGCTGCCGGCGTCCTTGAGGAAGGCGAAGTACGCCGTCATGGCCTCGGGACGGGCCTTGACGAGGTAGGCGAGCGCGTCGCTCATGGCGGATGGGGTGAGGGGCGACCGCGGCGAGGCGCGCGCAGGCAGAGGAGCGGCGAGCTTACGTGGCCCGCGCGCGGGCCGTCAAACCGCGCGTTGCCGCGGCCCGTGCGGTGCGGGCGCGCGGATCCGGTCGCCCGGGGACGGTCAGCCGGCGACGGGCCCCAGCGCACGCTCGAGCAGCGCGCCCAGCTCGCCGCGCTTCCAGAGCTCGTAGAGCACGTTGTGCTCCGCGCATCCGGGCACGACGATCCGCTGCGCCGGCACGAGCTCCGCCATCTCCTGCGCCTTGCGCGTGTCGCGCTCGGCGCCCTCGCCGAAGACGAGCAGCACTTCGGGCGGGCGGCCCGCGCGACGACGGACCGCGGCGTCGAACTCGTCGATCGACAGCTCCTGCGTCTGGACGCGCCGCCCGACCTCGCTCGGCGTGACGCCCCCGACCGACACGCCGCGCTCGAGGCCGAGCGCGTACGCCGCCCAGACCGCCGCGAGACCGCCCGCGCTCGTGCCGAAGCTGACCGCGCGCCGGTAACGCGACGGCGGCGCCAGGGCGGCGATCCGGTCGAGCGTCGCGGGCAGCGTGTCGCCCAGGCCCGCGATCCCGCGCAGGTAGAACGCGTGCGCGGCGTCGTACGCGACGAGGAACTCGTAGCGGTCCGCCGGGCAGTGCTGCAGGAACAGCGCGATCGGCATCATCAGCCGGTGCGCGTCGCCGGTGAACGCGATCACCAGCGTGCGCGACGCGCGCTCCCCCGGCACGCCCGGCGCCGCGTAGAACGTCGCGCCGTCGACGAGCGACTGCCGCACGTAGCCTTCCGGCGCGGCCCCGTCGCGGAGGATCAGCTCTTCCATGCGATCGAGCCACTTCGCGACCACCTCCGGCAGGCCGGCGCCGCGCTCGCGCGCCTGCGCGGCGAGCAGCGCGACCTCGGCGGGCGCGAGGATCATCTCGAGCGAGATGATCAGCCGCTGCATCTGGTTGACCGTCCTGCAGCGCGCGACCTCCGCGACGAACGTCTCAAGCACGAAGCCGCTCCAGGAGCCAAGCCGCGAGCTCGCCCAGCGACCGGTAGCGCCCGAGCTCCTCGGGCGCCATCGACACGCCGGTGCCGACCTCGATCGCGATGCAGAGCTCCATCCGCGCGAGGCTGTCCATCGCGAGCTCGTCGAAGGTCAGGTCGCGCGCGCCGTCGAGGTACGCCTTGCGCGTCTCCACGTCGTTGATCGGATGGACCGCGCCGGCCACGAGCCCCTCGACGAAGATCTCCCGGATCGCCGCGTCGTTCACGTTTCGCCCCCCGTCCTCGCGAGTCGCGAGGCGATCTCGCGCTTCATGATCTTGCCCTGCGGATTGCGCGGCAGCGACGCGAGGATCTCGACCCGACGCGGCGCGCGCACGCCCAGCGCGCTGCGCGCGTAGCCGACGAGCTCGGCCGCCGTGCACGCGCATCCCCGGCGCAGCTCGACGGCGGCGACCGGGATCTGCCCGTGGATCGTCGAGGGCAGGGGGAACGCCGCGGCCGCTTCGACGGCCGGATGCGCCTCGAGCGTCCGCTCGATCTCGGCGGGAAACACGTTGATGCTGTTCATGATCATCATGTCGTCGGCCCGGCCATGGAGGATCAGGAAACCGTCCTCGTCGAACGAGGCGAGGTCGCCCGGCATGAACCACCCGTCGCGGAAGTGGGCCGCCGTCATCGCCGGGTCGGCCGCGTATCCGGTCGCCATGCCGGGGGCGCGCAGCCGGATCGCGCCGATCTCGCGAGGCGGGGCCGCCCTGCCGTCGGCGCGCACGATCTCGACGTCCACGCCCGCGACCGGCGGGCCGACCGACTCGCGCCCGTCGTGCATCGACGGGAAGGCCAGCGCCACGATCGAGGTCTCCGTGGTTCCGTAGGAGACGTGGAGCCGCGGCGACGCCTCGGCCATGATCGCGCGACGCAACGCGATCGGCACGCGCGCGCCGCCCACGCGGACCGACGTGTGCGCCGGCAGCGGACCCTCGGCCCGGCAGGCGGAGAGCAGGTCGGCGCCATGGATCGGGGAGAGTTCGAGCCACGTCGCCCGGAGGCTCTCGCACTGGCGCCGCAGCGACTCGCGCGAGCCGTCCGCGAGCAGGCAGGTGCCTCCCTGCCACAGCGTGTAGAGCCGCATGCGCTTCGAGTTGTTGTACTCGACGTGGGCGGCGCGGAGCACGCGCTCGCCGGTGAAGTCGATGTGGCCCTCCGCATGCAGCGCGAGATCGTGCTGCGAGTAGACGATGATCTTGGGCTCGCCGGTCGTGCCGGAGCCGGTGAAGACCAGCGTGGGCGCCGTCGGATCCGCGCGCGGCGGCGCTTCGCGGCGCGGGCGCGCGCGCGCGGACGCGAGCGCGCCTCCGAGGTCGATCCAATCGAGACCCGCGACCGCGTCGTCCGGCCGGTCGGCAAGCACTGCGGTGACGCCGACGCGCCGGGCGAGCCGCGCGCGCATCTCGACCGGGTCCCGGGAGGGGAGGCCGACCTGCGCGACGCCCAATTCCATCAGCGCCAGCGCCGCGAGCACGTGGTCGATCTCCCGACGCGCGGTGAGGGCCACGACCGATCCGCGCGCGACGCCGCGCGAGCGCAGCGCCGACGCGAGCGCGTGCACGTCGCTCGCGAGCGCGCCGTACGGGATGCTGGCGTCCCGCGTGACGAGCGCGGGCGTGTCCGGAATGCGGCTCGCGTGCAGGAGCAGGCGCTCGTGGAACGTCGCGGGCGCCCCGGTCATCGCGATCGCGCCGCGTCGGTCGAGCGAAGCCGGGCCGACACGCCCCCCCGGCGCGAAGCCGCGCCGCCTCGGCGCGGGAGCAGCGTCCGGGCGATCGCCGGCAGCCGGTCACCCACCTCCGGTCGTCTGTCCACGCCCTGGATCCCCCTGGCACGGCAACACGCTGCGCCGGCGCTCCCGCCCGCGGCGCTGCCGGCCGCTGATTATATCGGCGCCCGGCCGGTGGCCGCGGCGGACACGCGCGCGCCGCGGCGTCAGCGCTGCGCCCGGCGCCGGAAGCGCTCGGCCTCGGCGCGGAAGACGCGCTCGGCGTCCTCGGGCGGCCCGGACACGACGTCGGCGCCGACGTCCGCCAGCGCCGCGCGCACCGCGTCCATCGCGAGGATCTCGCGGAACTGCGCGTTGAGCGTCGCGACGACGGGATCGGAGGCGCGCGAAGGCGCGAACTCCGCCTGCCAGAGGCTGAAGTCGAATCCGGGCACGAGCGTCTCCGCGATGGTCGGCAGCCCGTCGAGCCCGGGCAGCCGCGATCGCCGCGCGGTCGTCACCGCGATCATGCGCACCGCGGCCTGCTGCGCGAGCGCGGGCGTCGCGCCCATCGTGAGGAAATCGATGTGCCCGCCCATCAGGTCGGCGAACGCCGGCGTCGACCCGTTGTACGGGACGTGGATCGCGACGGCGCCGAGGCGCTCGACCAGCTCGGCAGCGCACAGGTGCGTGCCGTTGCCGATGCCCGCCGACCCGTAGGTCATGCCGGGGTGCGCCTGCAGGTAGCGCGCGAATCCGCGCGCGTCGTGGATGGGCAGCGTCGCTCGCACGACGAGCACCATCGGCGTCGTCGACGTGAGGATGACGGGCCGCAGCGAGGCCGCGCCGGCCGCGTTCTCGGGATTGGCGATCGCGGAGGTCGCGAACAGCAGCGTGTCGCCGTCGGGTTCGCTCGCGGCCACGCGCGAGATCGCGCGCGCGCCGTTCGCGCCGGGCACGTTCTCGACGATCGCGTTGCGGCCCGTCAGATGGGCGAGCTCGGGCGCGAGCACGCGCGCGACGCGGTCGGCCGCGCCGCCGGGCGCGAACCCGACGACCAGGCGCACGGTTCCTCCGCGCGCCGGCTGCGCACGCGCGCCGCGCGCCGCCGCGAGCGACGCCGCACCCGCCGCCGCTGCGACGACGAAGCCGCGCCGCGCCCGGCTGGGCGGAACGCCCGGATCCCGCGACAATGCGCCCCCCTTCCGCGGGCGAGGCCCGGGGACGCCGTGTCCCGCCCGAGTCCCGCGGCGGGCCAGTATAGCGGCGTCCCGGGACGCGCGCGGGGGGGGCGGCGCGTCGCGCTCGCGGATCCGCGCCGGGGGGGGCACGAAACGTTTGACTCGATTGCATCGTTCCGATACGCTTGTTTCATGGTTCGCGCCCGCCCCGCCGACGCCCTCGCCGACCGCGAGTTCGAGAGGCTCTCCCCGGTGCTGCAGCGCGCCGCGCGATGGCTGCGCGAGCACCCTCGCGACGCGGGCGTACGCTCGATGCGCGAGTGCGCGCGCCGCGCCGGCGTCCGGCCCGCCACGATGACGCGGCTCGCGCAGGCGCTGGGCTACGACGGCTTCGAGGCGCTGCGCGACCCGATGCGCGAGGCGATGCTGCGCGGTCCCGCCGACTACGCGCGGCGCGCGGAAGCGCTGCAGCGCGAGAGCGCGCAGGCCGCGCCGTGGCTCGCGCCGCTCGCCGAGGCGCAGGTCGCCAACGCCGGGCTCGCGATCGGACGAAACGCGCGCGCGACGCTCGAGGCGGCGGCGCGCGAGCTGCTCGAGGCGCGAAACGTCGCGATCCTCGGCCTGCGCGTGTGCCACGGCGTCGCCTGGCAGCTCCACTACGCGTGCCAGCTGATGGTCGACCACGCGCGGCTCCTGTCGGACGCGGGCGGCACGCTCGCCGACCAGCTCGACGCGCTGGACGAGCGCGACGTGCTCGTGGCGATCAGCATGGCGCCGTACACGCGCGCGACCGTCGACGCGGCGGCCGAGGCCGCGCGCAGCGGCGTACGCGTCGTCGCGATCACCGACGCCGCGCTCTCGCCGATCGCGCGCGTCGCCCGGCACGTTCTCGCGTTCCGCGCCGATTCGCCGTCCTTCTTCCAGTCGCTCGTCGGGGCGACCGCGCTGGTCGAGGCGCTCGCGGCCACGATCGCGGCGGTCGGCGGCGAGAGCGTCGTCGCGCACCTGCGCGAGCGGCAGGCGCGGCTCGCCCAGCGTCGTGCCTACTGGGAGCGTCCGGCGCGGCGGCTCCCGGCCTCTCCGCGTCGCTCCCGATGACCCGCGTCCTGCACCGCCACCTGCACCGCACGCCGCCGGTCGCCGTCGGCGGCGAAGGCATGTTCGTGACCGACGCGGAAGGCCGGCGCTACCTCGACGCCTGCGGCGGCGCGGCGGTCTCCTGCCTCGGCCACGGCCATCCGGACGTGCTCGCCGCGATCCACGCGCAGGTCGACCGGCTCGCCTACGCGCACACGAGCTTCTTCACGACCGAGGTCGCCGAAACGCTCGCCGACGAGCTCGTTCGCACCGCGCCCGCGGGCACGAGCCACGTCTACTTCGTCAGCGGCGGCTCCGAGGCGGTCGAAGCGGCGCTCAAGATGGCGCGCCAGTACTTCGTCGAGATCGGGCAGCCGCAGCGTTCGCACTTCGTCGCGCGGCGCCAGAGCTACCACGGCAACACGCTCGGCGCGCTCGCGGTGGGCGGCAACGAATGGCGCCGGCGCGAATTCGCGCCGCTCCTGATCGACGTCACGCACGTCGCGCCCTGCTATCCGTACCGCGACCTGCACGAGGGCGAGTCGCCCGAGGCCTACGGCCGGCGGCTCGCGCGCGAGCTGGACGAAGCGATCGTCGCCGCGGGCCCCGATCGCGTGATCGCGTTCGTCGCCGAGACCGTCGGCGGCGCGACCGCCGGCGTGCTGACGCCCGCGCCGGGCTATTTCCGCGCGGTGCGCGAGGTCTGCGACCGGCACGGCGTGCTGCTCGTCCTCGACGAGGTGATGTGCGGGATGGGCCGGACCGGGACGCTGCACGCGTGCGAGCAGGAGGGCGTCGTTCCCGACCTCGTCACGATCGCGAAGGGACTGGGCGGCGGCTTCCAGCCGATCGGCGCGGTGCTCGCGCAGCGGCGCATCGTCGACGCGATGTCGCGCGGCAGCGGATTCTTCCAGCACGGCCACACCTACCTCGGCCACCCGGTCGCCTGCGCCGCCGCGCTCGCCGTCCAGCGCGTGATCGCGCGCGACGGCCTGCTCGAGCGCGTGCGCTCGTCGGGCGCGGCGTTCGAGGCGATGCTGCGCGCGCGCTTCGGCGGACATCCGCATGTCGGCGACATCCGCGGACGCGGGCTCTTCTGGGGCGTCGAGCTCGTGCGCGACCGCGCGAGCAAGGCGCCGTTCGACCCCGCCGGCCAGCTCCATGCGCGCGTCAAGCGCGAGGCGATGGCGCGCGGGCTCATGACCTACCCGATGGGCGGCACGATCGACGGGCGGCGCGGCGACCACGTCGTGCTCGCGCCGCCGTTCGTCGCCGGTCGCGAGCACCTGGGCGAGATCGTCGAGCGGCTCGCCCCCGCGATCGACGCCGCGATCGCGTCGCTGTGAAGGTTTCCCCGACGTCCATCCGCAGAAGGAGCCTACGATGAAGCGAAGCACCCTTGCCGTCTCGCTGGCCGCCGCGCTGGCGCTCTCGGCCTTCGCCGCGCCCGCGTCCGCGCAGCAGAAGTTCGTCACGATCGGGACCGGAGGCGTCACCGGCGTCTACTACGCGGCGGGCGGCGCGATCTGCCGGCTCGTCAACAAGGACCGTGCGAAGCACGGCATCCGCTGCTCGGTCGAGTCGACCGGCGGCTCGGTGTTCAACGTCAACACGATCAGGGCCGGCGAGCTCGACCTCGGCTTCTCGCAGTCCGACGTCCAGTACAACGCGGCGAAGGGGCTCGGCCAGTTCAGGGACGGCGGCGCCTACGGCGACCTGCGCGCCGTGTTCTCGGTGCACCCGGAGCCGTTCACCGTCGTCGCGCGCAAGGAAGCGAACGTCAAGTCGTTCGCCGACTTCAGGGGCAAGCGCTTCAACGTCGGCAACCCGGGCTCGGGCACGCGCGCCTCGATGGAGGAGCTGCTCGCGGCGCTCGGCTGGAAGATGAGCGACTTCGCGCTCGCCTCCGAGCTCAAGGCCGACGAGCACGGCCCGGCGCTGTGCGACGGCAAGATCGACGGCTTCTTCTACGGCGTCGGCCACCCGTCGGCGAACATCCAGGATCCGACCACCGCGTGCGGCGCGCAGCTCGTCTCGCTCACCGGCCCCGCGATCGACAGGCTCGTCGCCGACAAGCCGTACTACGCGAAGGCGACGATCGCGGGCAACCTCTACCCGAACAATCCGAACCCGACCCAGACCTACGGCGTGCTCGCGACCGTCGTCACGTCCTCGAAGGTGCCCGCCGACACCGTCTACCAGGTCGTCAAGGCCGTGTTCGACAACTTCGAGGAGTTCAAGCGGCTGCACCCGGCGCTCGCGTTCCTGACGCCCGAGGGCATGGTGCGTGACGGCAACTCGGCGCCGCTGCACGAGGGCGCCGCGCGCTACTACCGCGAGAAGGGCTGGCTGAAGTAGCCGCCAACCTCCGGAACCACGTTCGATCCACGTTCCGGGAGGGCGTGGTTCCCGGGGCGATCGTGCCATGACGAGCGACCTCGAGAAGGCCTCCGGCGAGCTGCAGGAGCTCGTCGCGAAGGCGGACACCGGCGCGCGCAAGCCCGGCGGCGCGACCGCGAAGCTCGTCTTCGCCGTCGCGCTCGCCTGGGCGCTGTTCCAGCTCTGGTACGCCTCCCCGCTTCCGTTCGCGCTCCGGATCGGGATCCTGAACGACACCGAGGCGCGCTCGATCCACCTCGCGTTCGCGCTGTTCCTCGCGTTCCTCGCGTGGCCCGCGACCGCGCGCTCGCCGCGCGACCGCGTCCCGCTCGCCGACTGGGCGTTCGCGCTCGCGGGCGCGTTCGCCGCCGCGTACCTGATGCTCTTCTACCGCGAGCTCGCGACGCGCCCGGGTCAGCCCACGCCGATGGACATCGCGGTCGCGACGGCCGGCCTCGTGCTGCTGCTCGAGGCCACGCGCCGCTCGGTGGGCTGGCCGATGGCGCTGCTCGCGACGCTGTTCATCGCCTACAGCATGGGCGGGCCCTACCTGCCCGAGGTGCTGCAGCACAAGGGCGCGTCGCTCAACCGGCTGCTCTCGCACATGTGGCTCACGACCGAAGGCGTGTTCGGCATCGCGCTCGGCGTGTCGACCGGCACGATCTTCGTCTACGTGCTGTTCGGCACGCTGCTCGACCGCGCCGGCGGCGGCAACTACATGATGCAGGTGAGCTTCGCCGCGCTCGGCCACCTGCGCGGCGGCCCCGCCAAGGTGTCGGTCGTGAGCTCGGCGCTGAACGGGATGATCTCCGGGTCGTCGGTCTCGAACGTCGTCTCCGGCGGCATCTTCACGATCCCGCTGATGAAGAAGGCCGGCTACGGCGGCGTCAAGGCCGGCGCGATCGAGACGATGTCCTCGGTCGACGGGCAGATCATGCCGCCCGTCATGGGCGCGGCCGCGTTCCTGATGGTCGAGTACGTCGGCGTCCCGTACTCGGAGATCGTCCGCAACGCGATCCTGCCGGCGACGCTCTCGTACATCGGCCTCTTCTACATCGTGCACCTCGAGGCGCTCAAGCTCGGCATGAAGCCGATCGTGAACCGGCGCGAGCGGCCGCTCAAGGAGAAGCTCGTCCGCGCCGGCCTCGGCCTCTCGGGCACGATCGTCGTGGTCGGCGTCCTCTACTACCTGCTCGCGGCGGTGAAGGCGCTCTTCGGCGCCGCGGCGCCGTGGGCGGCCGGCGCGATCGTCGTCGCGCTCTATGTCGGCGCCGCGTGGATGGCCGCCAGGTCGCCCGATCTCCCGGACGACATCGACATCGAGAACCCGCGCGCGCTCGAGACCTGGCCGGCCGTCAGGGCGGGTCTCCATTTCCTGCTGCCGATCGGCACGCTGATCTGGTGCCTGATGGTCGAGGAGATGTCCCCGGCGCTCTCGGCGTTCTGGGCGATCGCCGTGCTGATCGGACTGATGCTCACGCAGCGGCCGCTGATCGCCGCGTTCCGGCGCGCTCCGGCGAGGGGCGCGTGGAAGGCGGGCGCGCGCGACGTCGTGCACGGGCTCACCGACGGCTCGCGCAACATGATCGGCATCGGCGTCGCGACCGCCACCGCGGGCGTGGTCGTGGGCGCGATCACGCTGACCGGACTGGGCCTGCGGATGACCGAGTTCGTCGAGTTCGTCTCGCACGGCAACGTGATCGTGATGCTGCTGTTCATCGCGTTCGTCTGCCTGCTGCTGGGGCTGGGCGTGCCGACGACCGCGAACTACGTGCTCGTCGCGACGCTGATGGCGCCGGTCGTCGTCGAGCTGGGCGCGCAGGCGGGCCTCGTGATTCCGCTGATCGCCGTCCACCTGTTCGTCTTCTATTACGGCATCATCGGCGACATCACGCCGCCGGTCGGCCTCGCGACGTTCGCGGCCGCGGCGATCTCGGGCGAGGACGCGATCGCGACCGGCATCCAGGGCGCGATCTACGCGCTCCGCACCGTGATCCTCCCGTTCATCTGGATCTTCAACCCGACGCTGCTGCTGATCGACGTCGACAGCGTCTTCGAGCTCGCGATCGTCGTCGCCGCGTCGATGCTCGCGATGCTGATCTTCGCGGCCTGCACGATGGGGTGGTTCCGGGTGCGGTGCCGCTGGTGGGAGGTCGCGGTGCTCGGGCTCGCGTGCCTGCTGCTGTTCCGGCCGGATTTCTTCATGGACCGGCTCGCGCCCGAGCACACGCACCTGCCCGCCTCGAAGGCGTACGACGTCGCGCGCGACCTGCCCGCCGGCGGGCGCCTCGTCATGGTGATCGAGGGCCGGACGATCGAGGGCGACGACGTCCGCAAGACCGTCGCGCTGCGGCTCGGACCCGCCGGCGACGACGGGCGCAAGCGCCTCGCCGAGGCGGGCCTCACGCTCGCCGGGCTCGGCGACTCGCTGAAGATCTCGGGCGTCAAGTTCGGCTCGCGCGCGAGGAAGTCCGGATTCGAGCAGGGCTGGGATGTCGCGCGCATCGAGGTGCCGTCGGGGCGCGCGTCGCCGTACTGGTTCTACCTGCCCGCGCTCGCGCTCGTCGCGCTCGTCTGGTGGTCGCAGGGGCGCCGGATGGCGCCCCCGGCGGGGACGCCCGCGCATGCCTGACGCCGCGGTCCGCATCGGCCTCGTCCACGCGCTCGCGCATTCGATCGCGCCGATCAACGCCGAGCTCGCGCGCGCGTGGCCGCAGGCGCGCCGGATGAACCTGCTCGACGACAGCCTGTCGGCCGACCTCGCGGCGAGCCCGTCGGGACTCGACGAGCGGATGACCGCGCGCTTCCTCGCGCTCGCCGACTATGCGTTCGGCGCCGGCGCCGCCGGCCTCCTGTTCACGTGCTCGGCGTTCGGGCCGTGCATCGATGCGGTCGCGCGCCGCTGGCCGGAGCGGCCGGTGCTGAAGCCCAACGAGGCGATGATCGACGACGCGGTCGCGCTCGCCGGGAAGGGCGTGCGCCGCGTCGCGCTCGTCGCGACGTTCGCGCCGACGCTCGCGTCGATGCCCGCCGAGTTCCCGCGCGACGTCGAGATCGTGCCGGTGATGGTCGAGGGGGCGATGGCCGCGCTCGACCGCGGCGACGGCGCGATGCACGACCGGCTCGCCGCCGACGCCGTTGCGCGCGCGGTCACGATGCCGGTCGGCGCGATTGCGCTGTCGCAGTTCAGCCTCGCGCGTGCAGCGGGGGCCGTAGCGCGCGTCACGACGGCGCCGGTGCTGACGACGCCGGGATCCGCCGTGCGCGCGCTGCGCGCCCGGCTCGGCGCCCGTTAGCCGCACAGCGGCCCGCCCGGGCCGAACCGCAGCACCCGTCCCCCCGCCGCCGCCGCGTCCGCCTCGTCGTGCGTGACGAGCAGGACCGGGATCGCGCGCGCGAGCGCGTGGTCGAACACGAAGCGCCGCACGTCGTCGCGCAGCTGCGCGTCGAGCTTGTTGAACGGCTCGTCGAGCAGCAGCGCGCGCGGCTCGGCGAGCAGCGTGCGCATCAGCGCGACGCGCGCGCGCTGCCCGCCCGAAAGCGTCGCGGGATCCCGGTCCCCGAAGCCCGCGAGATCGGCCTCCGCGAGCGCCGCCTCGACGCGCTCGCGGCGCTCGCGGCGGCCCCGCACGCGCTCGGCGAGCGCGAACGCGAGGTTGCCGCCGACGGTGAGGTGCGGGAACAGCAGGTCGTCCTGGAACAGGATGCCGATGCGGCGGCGCTCCGGAGGCCGCGCGCCCACGTCCTCGCCGTCGACGAGCACGCGGCCCGACACCTCGAACGGCGGCGCCAGCGATCCCGCCACGAACGCGAGCAGCGTCGACTTGCCGCAGCCCGACGGTCCCATCAGCGTCGCGCACTCGCCGGCGCCCACGGCGAGGTCGAGGCCGTCGACGAGCGCGCGGCCGCCGACGGCGATCCGCACGCGCTCGAGCGACAGCGCCCCCCTGCTCACGCGCCGCTCCCCGCCCGCGCCGCTCCCCACCGGCCCGGCAGCAGGACGGCGGCCGCGTAGGCGACGAGCGGCACGAAAGCCTGCGCGAGCGCCCACGCGCCGATCACGCGGCGGTCGGCGCCGGCCGAAAGCGTGACCGCCTCGGTCGTAAGCGTCGGCACGAGCCCGTTGCCCGCGAACACCGTCGGAAGATAGAGGCCCGCGCTCACCGCGAACGCGACCGCGCACGCGACCGCGACCGGCTTCGCGAGGATCGGCAGCTTCACCGAGAAGAACACGCGTGCCGGCGACGCGCCGAGGCTCGCCGCGGTGCGGGCGTACCGCGGGTCGAGCGCACGCCACGGGTCGGCGAGCGACAGGAACAGGTAGGGAAGCACGTAGACCAGGTGCGCCCACGCGACCGCCGCGACCGTGCCGTCGAGGCCGGCGCGCACGAGCAGCACCTGCGCGCCGAACAGGAACGCGACCTGCGGCACGAGGAGCGGAAGGTAGAGGAGCGCGAGGCTGGGCGGCGGGCCCGCGCGGCGCCGGCGCTGCTCGGCCTCGAGGCACGCGAGCGCGAGCGCGAGCGCGACGAGCGTCGCGACCGCCCCGATCGCGATCGTGTTCCATGCGGGCGCGGCGAGCTCCCCCGCCCGTCGCGCCCATCCGCCGGCCGCGAGGCCGGCCGGGAGCGCCTCGGGAAACCGCCACTGTGTCGCGAGCGACCACAGCGCCATCGACGCGAGCGCCGCGCACGCGAGCGCGCCCAGCGCCACCACGAGCCCGGCCGACGCCACCGACGCCGCGGTGAGCGGCGTCCTTCGCCGTCCTCCTTCGACGATCCGCAAGCCCACGGCGGCGACGATCCGCTCGAGCGCGAGCCACGCAGCGATCGAAACGGCGACGACGAGCAGCACGAGCGTCGCCGCGGCCGCCGCGGGGAACCAGAGCCGCACGTCGGCGTCGGCGAACCAGCGCACCGCCAGCACCGCGAGCGTCGGCGGATTGCCGGGGCCGAGTACCAGCGCGACGTCGACCACCGACAGCGAATACGCGAGCACGGCGAGGACCGGCAGACGCACCTGCCGCCAGACCTGCGGCAGCACCGCGCGGATCCACGCCTCGGACGCGCCGTAGCCCATCGACCGCGCGAGCGCGACGTGCTCGCGCGCGCGCACCTGCCCCAGCGCCGCCGCCGTCATCAGCACGAGGTACGGCACCTCCTTGACGACGAGTCCGAGCACGAGCGCCGCGCCCGAGGGGTGGCCTACCGTCGCCACGTCGGGCGGCACGTCGAAGCCGGTGAGCCACGGGGAGAGCGCCCGCACGATCCAGCCCGACGGCGCGATCACGAACGCGAGGCCGATCGCGAACGCGGAGTGCGGCGTCGCGAGGATCGGCGCGAGCCACGCCCCCGCGCGCGGGCCCCAGGCGCGGCCCGACGCCCACGCGCAGAAGCCGAACGCGACGATCGCCGAGACGAGCGTCGCCGCGATTCCGGTCGCGAGCGTGAGCTTCACGCTCGTCGCGAAGCCGGGCCAGGCGGCGAGTTCGCGCCAGGCGTCGAGCGACAGCGCGTTCCCGCCGATCGCGGGCAGCCAGCCGAAGGCGGGCGCGAGCGTGCCCGCGAGCCCCGCCGCGATCGGCAGCGCGAACGCCGCGACGGTCAGTGGCGGCGCGAGCGCCAGCCACCCCGCGGCGACCCGCGTGGGTCGGGCTTCAGCCCGACGATCTATTTCGTGTACCGACGCTCCCACTCGGCGGCGATCCGCGTCATCCACGAGGGATGCGGCTCGAGAAGCGCCGTCCCGAGCTCGGCGTTGGTGGGCAGCGCCGGATGGCGCGGCAGCTCGTCGAAGCGCCTGCGATCCTCGGGCGAGAGCTTCGCGAGGTCGAGCACCGTGAAGTTGCCCATCTGCTGCACGTCCTGCGCGCGCGCCTGCGTCGCGGGTTCGAGCAGGAAGTTCGCGACGACCATCGCGCCCTCCTTCGCCGACGCGTTGAACGGGATCGCGACGAAGCTCGTGTTCCCGATCGTCCCCTTCGAGAACGTGAACGTCCGCACCGAGTCGGGCAGCAGCCCCGCGCTCGCCGAGACGGCCGCTTCCGACGGATTGAACGAGATCATCATGTCGATCTCGCCGTCGTTCAGGAGCTGCCGCTGCGCCGGGCCGTTCTCCGGAAACTGCCGGCCGCCGCGCCACAGGTTCGGCTTCAGCGCGTCGTACCACGCCCACATCGCCGCGGTCGTCGACGCGAAGTTCTCGTCGGTCGCGGGACGCTGCAGCACCGACGGGTCCGGCGCGAGCTCGTAGAGCGCCTGCTTGAGGAACGTCGAGCCGAGGAAGTTGCGGACGTTCGGGTGAGTGAAGCGGCCCGGGTGCGCCTTCGCCCACGCGAGCAGCGCAGCGACCGAGGCGGGCGGATCGTTCACGCGGCGGCTGTCGTAGACGAACACGATCTGCGCCATGCGCCACGGCGACTCGTACCCTTCGTTCGGGATCGTGAAGTCGATGAGGTTCGACCGCTTATTCGACGTGTCGACGTAGCGCCAGTTCGGCAGCCGCCCGGCGTAGGGCCCGTAGAGCAGTTTCTGCTCCTTCAGCGCGAGGAAGTTCGGGCCGTTGATCCAGACGAGGTCGACGCTCCCGCCGGCCTCGCGCCCGGCGGCCTTCTCCGCCACCACGCGCTGCACCGCCTCGGCCGTGTCCTTGAGCTTCACGTGGACGACCTTCACGCCGTATCGCCGCTCGGTCTCGCCGCCGACCCAGGCGATGAACGCATTGGTCTTCTCGTCGCCCGCCCACGCGTTCCAGTTCACGGTCTGGCCGCGGGCCTTCGCGAGGACCTCGTCCCACGGCGGGACCGGCTGCGCGTGCGCCGGCGCCCCCGCCAGCGCGAGCGCGGCGGCGAGCGCGGCCAGCCGGTCGCGCAGCGCCTTCATTCGGCGGGATCGGCGACGAGCGGGATGACGCGCCGCGCGCCGGCTTGCGCGTGCCCGCCGCGTGCGGCACGACGTCGAGCGCGCGCCGCCTCGAGGATCGGCCCGAGCACCTCCTCGTGGAAGCGGTCGCAGCCGATGCACAGATTGCGGTAGGGCGCGCCTTGCGGCGTCGCGGTCGCCGAGCGCTCGACGAACGTCGCCTCGCTCCAGCCGTACGCGACGCCCATCCGCTCGGGGTGACCCATCGTGATCGCCTCGTAGACGGGCTCGCCCGCGAGCGAGTCGAGGATCGCGACCAGGTCGTCCTCGAGCAGGCTCCCGATCGGCAGCCGGGTCTTCACGCAGCACGGGTAGACGCTGCCGTCCGGTTCGACCGACACTTCCGACCCGTTGTAGGCGTGCCGCAGGAAGTTCAATCCGCCGGACCAGCGGTTGCAGAAGTTGTCGGCGAGCGTCGCGCTCGACAGGCCGTTCTCCCACGCGCGCCCGCGCGGCCACAGCTTGCCGATCCACGAGTCGGGCGTCGCGCCGAAGAACCCGTAGAGCGGCCCTTCCTCCTCGTGCCAGTTGCGCGTGGTCGCCGAGAGCCCGGACTTGCGCATGCCGTGGCGCTCGAACAGCGCCGTCAGATCGTCGACGAAGCGCCTCTGCTTCTCGGGTCCTTCGAGACCCACGTGGAAATCGTCGACGCTCGCGACCGAGATCATCCAGACGCCGCGCTCGAGCAGGTCGCCGACGATCGCGTCGGTCAGGAGGTCTCCGGTCGTCTGGACGACGACGTTGACGCCCCCCTGCGGCGCGTACTTGGCGGCGAGCCGCTCGATCACCCTGTACGTCACGCGTTCGCGCACCGGGTCGATCAGCACTTCGCCGCCCGACAGGATGATGCGCCCGCTCTTCTCGGGGAACGACCCGTCGGGCCGCGGGTCGTCCTGGTCGAGATAGGTCATGCGCGCCGGAAAGGCGTCGACGATCCGCGGGAAGTTCGCTTCGGCCTCGCGGACGACCGCATCCAGCGCGCCGCGCACGTACGGCCGGAAGCGATCCTCGTAGCAGTGCCTGCACCGGCGGTGGCAGGCCCAGCACATCACGTAGTAGATCGACTCCATGGCGGGATGTCGGCGCGGCGCCCGGGAGCTTACAGTCGCCCCGGAACGAGGGTCAGACCCTCATTTCTCCGGCGTCCAGTCGACGCTCGCCGGCCGCCCGGGCAGGTCGAGCGAGGCGCGCGCCGGCGGCGAGGTCGCGACGACCTTCCCCGCCCGGACCACCGCGAGCCGCGACGCGCGCAGCCGGATCGCCTCGACCGGGTCGCGCGCGTGCAGCAGCACCAGGTCGGCGCGGGCGCCGGGCGCGATGCCGTAGCCCTCGAGGCCCAGGATCGCCGCCGGCGTCGTCGTCACCGCGTCGAAGCACGCGCGCATCGCGTCCCGCCCGGTCATCTGCGCGACGTGGAGCCCCATCGCCGCGACCTCGAGCATGTCCGCGCTGCCGAGCGGGTACCAGGGATCCATCACGCAGTCGTGCCCGAACGCGACCGGGACGCCCGCGGCCAGCAGTTCGGGCACGCGGGTCAATCCGCGCCGCTTCGGGTACGTGTCGTGGCGTCCCTGCAGCGTGATGTTGATCAGCGGGTTCGCGATCGCGGCCACGCCCGCCTCGCGCATCAGCGGCAGGAGCTTCGACACGTAATAGTTGTCCATCGAGTGCATCGACGTCAGGTGCGAGCCGGCGACGCGACCCTGCAGTCCGAGCCGCTGCGCCTGGCCGGCGAGCGTCTCGATGTGACGCGACATCGGGTCGTCGGTCTCGTCGCAGTGCATGTCGACGCGCTTGCCGAGGTCGGCCGCGATCTCGCACAGGATGCGCACGCTCTCGGCCCCGTCCGACATCGTGCGCTCGAAGTGCGGGATCCCGCCGACCACGTCGACGCCCATCGCCAGCGCGCGCTTCAGGTTGTGCAGTGCGCCCGGCGCGCGCAGCAGCCCGTCCTGCGGAAACGCGACGAGCTGCAGGTCGAGGTACGGCTTCACGCGCTCGCGCACGTGCAGCAGCGCCTCGACGGCCAGCAGCCTCGGGTCGGACGTGTCGACGTGCGAGCGGATCGCGAGCAGGCCCCGGCCCACCGCCCAGTCGCAGTACGCGAGCGCGCGCTCGACGATCGCCTCCTGCGTGAGCGTGGGCTTGAGCTCGCCCCACAGCGCGATCCCCTCGAGCAGCGTGCCGCTCGCGTTGACCCGCGGCATCCCGTAGGTCAGCGTCGAGTCCATGTGGAAGTGCGCGTCGACGAACGGCGGTGCGACGAGCATGCCCGCGGCGTCGATCGTGCGCTCCGCGGACGCGGAGATGCGCGGCGCCAGGTTCGCGATCCGTCCGTCGGCGCACAGGATGTCGATGCCGGTGCGGCCGTCGGGCAGCGTCGCGTCGCGGATGAGCAGGCTGGGCACGGCGTCGGCGCGGTGGATCGGCGCGATCGCGGCGCGTCACTTGGTCCCGAAGATCCGGTCGCCGGCGTCGCCGAGCCCGGGCAGGATGTACGCGTGGTCGTTCAGCTCCCGGTCGATCGCGGCCGTGTAGATCGGCACGTCCGGGTGCGCCTGGCTGAACGTCGCGATGCCCTCGGGGCAGGAGACGAGGCACACGAACCGGATCGAGCGCGGGTGCGTCTCCTTGAGCCGCTCGACCGCCGCGACGGCCGAGTGGCCGGTCGCGAGCATCGGGTCGAGGACGACGGCGTCGCGCTCGCGCATCCCCGACGGCATCTTGAAGTAGTACTCGACGGCGACCAGCGTCTTCGGGTCGCGGTAGAGGCCGATGTGGCCGACGCGCGCGCCGGGCACGACCGAGAGGAAGCCGTCGAGCAGGCCCATGCCCGCGCGCAGGATCGGCACGAACACGAGCTTCTTGCCGTCGATCAGGCGCGACCGCATCCTCTCGAGCGGCGTCTCGATCTCGACCTCGTGCATCGGCATGTCGCGCGTGACCTCGTAGGCCATCAGCGACCCGATCTCGTTCAGGAGGCGCCGGAACGAAGTCGTGCTCGTCTCCTTCTTGCGCAGCAGCGTGAGCTTGTGCTGGACGAGCGGGTGGTCGAAGAGGCGGGCGTGGGCAGTCATCGGGAATCCTCGGTCGGCCTCCGGGCAGGCAGCGGCCGGAGGTCGACATTGTGGCGCATCCCAGCGCCGGCTCAGAACACCGTCCCGTCGCTGTCGATCGCGAGCGGCGGCTCGCCGCCGCGCAGCCTCGCCGCGGTCTCGCGCCCCGCCGCCCACGTCCCCCCTTCGAGGATGCAGGCGAGCGGCAGGTCGGGACGGCGAAGCTGCGAGCGCACGTGCGCGGCCAGCTCGTCGACGAGCGCGACGGTGAGCGCGCGCCACTCGACGACGAGCTCGCTGCCGACCGCGTGCCGGCGCGTCGCGTCGGCCTCGTCGCGCAGCGCCAGCACGCCGGTGTCGAGCAGCAGCCCGCCGTTGCGGTACTCGGGCAGCGCGGTGAGCGCGTCGCGCTCGACGATGCGGCATCCCGCGCGCTCGAACGGCTCGAACAGCGAGTAGGCGAGCCACTGCGACAGCTTGTGGAACGGCACGTAGCCGGCCGACGCACCTGCGCCGCCGGCGTGCGGGTGCGTCCACACGTCGCCGAGCGCGACGCCGCCGAGCACGAGGCCGTTCGGCCAGATCGTGCTCGTCCGTTCGAGCAGCACCGCGAGGATCTCGGCGGCGGCGACGTCGCCGCGTCGCTCGAGCAGCGGCGCGAACGGCATCGACGGACGGTCGCCGACCGCCGCCGCGAGGCGCCGCAGCAGCGCCGCACGCCCGTCGAGTCCGACCAGCGGGTTCGCGTCGCCGGCCTGGAACACCCGGGCCAGCGCCGCGGCGTCGATCGCGGCGAGCGCACGGGCGTCGGCGCGGAACGGGTCGCCGGACGTCGACGAGAACGCGCCGGCCATGAACGCGCGGAAGCTCGCGACGCCGAGCCCCTCGGAGCGCGCGAGCCGAGTGCCGGTCTCCCGGTCGGCGTACGACCAGCGCGCGCCGGCCCCCGCGTCCAGCAGGACGCTCAAGATCGCGAGGTCGATGCGCGCGAATGCGGCGTCGACCGGATCGCGGCCGGCGAGCGCGCGGTCGAGCTGCGCGGCGCGATCGACGCCTCCCGCCTCGAAGTGCCGCCAGCGGCTGTGATACGGAATCTCGAGCCCCGGGTAGCGGCGGCGCGTCACGTCCGCGACGACCGCCGCGCAGCCCTCGAGCTTCGAGCGGTCGACCGCGAGGTGCGCGGCGCGCCCCGCCTCGGCGGCGGCGAGCACGTTCGCGCAGCGCTCGCGAATCGTCGCTGGATCGCGCAGGACGGCGAGTCCCGCGGCGGCGGGTCGTCCGCGCGACGGCCGGACCGCCGCCGTCACAACCCGCGGCCCTTCGTCGTCTTGAGGCGCTCCGCGTCGGGCTTCTCGCCCTCGGTGAAGTAGCCCGCCGCCATCTTCGCGTCCATTTCGACCTTCGCGTCGGCCGGAACGAGGTCGTCGGGAATCGGCACCCGCTCGCCGACCTCGATGCCGCCGTCGACGATCGCGTCGTACTTCATGTTGCTCATCGAGACGAGCCGGTGGACGCGCCGGATGCCGAACCAGTGCAGCACGTCGGGCATCAGCTCCTGGAAACGCATGTCCTGCACGCCGGCGACGCACTCGGTGCGCAGGAAGTAGGTCGACGCCGAATCGCCGCCCGCCTGCCGCTTGCGCGCGTTGTAGACGAGGAACTTCGTCACCTCGCCGAGCGCGCGCCCTTCCTTGCGGCAGTAGACGACGAGCCCGACGCCGCCGGCCTGCGCGCCGCGGATGCACTCCTCGATCGCGTGCGTCAGGTACGGACGGCAGGTGCAGATGTCGGAGCCGAACACGTCCGAGCCGTTGCACTCGTCGTGCACGCGCGCGGTGAGCGTCACCGACGGATCGGCGAGCGCGTTCGGGTCGCCGAACACGTACGCGGTCTGCCCGCCGATCGGCGGCAGGAACACCTCGAGGTCGCCGCGCGTGACGAGCTCCGGGTACATGCCGCCGGTCTCCTCGAACAGCACGCGGCGCAGGTCGCCCTCGTCGACGCCGAATCGCGTCGCGACGCCCGGCAGCCACCACACGGGCTCGATCGCCGCCTTCGTGACGACCGCGGAGCCGTTCGGGAGCAGGATGCGGCCGTCGGCCTTCAACCGCCCGGCGGCCATCGCGCCGCGCACCTCGGGCATGTCGATGTGCGCCTTGGTGACCGCGATCGTCGGGCGGATGTCGTAGCCCGCGGCGATCTCGTCGCGGAACACGTCGGCGACGACCGCGCCGAACGGGTCGATCGACACGATCTTCGCGGGATCGCCCCACTGCGGGTGGGGGCCGATCGGATCGGTCGGCGCGGTGTCGGTGAGGTCGGGCCGGTGGCCGCTCATCAGCGCGCCGGCGGCGACCGCAAGCGCGCGGTAGACGCCGTAGCTGCCGCTGTGGGTGCCGATGACGTTGCGCTGGCTGCGGTTCGCGGTGCTGCCGACGACCGGGCCGCGCTCCTTCGGGTCGGCGCGGCCCCAGCGGATCGGCAGCGCGCCCCAGGCGCCTTCGGCGGGGTGCGAGGTGAGGCGGATGTGCTTGGGCTTCAGAGCGTCGGACATCGCGGGCAGCCCGGCGGAATGTGCATCGTGCGCATTATGCGCCACGCTCCGAACCGAAGGCGCCCCCCGGCACGCCGCCGGCTATCGCCGCCGTCCCGACGGGCTGTCGAAGAGATGGACGGCGTCGGGCGGGAACGCGAGCCGCACCGCGTCGCCTTCGCGAACCGGGGGACGGTGGTCCGAGCGCATCTTGACCAGCCGCCCGCCGATCTCCACGTCGACGATCGTGGTGTCCCCGAGATCCTCGATCAGGTACACGCGCCCCGGGATGCCCGAATCGGCGACCCGGACCGCGCCTGGGCGCACTCCGACGGTTACCTCGCCGTCCGTCCCCGGATCGAACCCGAGCGGAATGGCGTGCCCCGCCACCTCGAGTTCTCCGCCGGACACGCGGCCCGGGATGAGATTCATCGCCGGATTGCCGAGGAACCCGGCGACGGCGACGGACGCCGGACGGGCGAAGACTTCGCCCGGCGTGCCGACCTGCACGATCCGCCCCTCCATGAACACCGCGAGGCGATCGGCGATCGTCATCGCCTCCTCCTGGTCGTGCGTCACGTACACGGCGGTCGCTCCGAGCGCGCGCTGCAGCTTGCGCAGCTCGACTCGGGTCTCCACGCGCAGCTTCGCGTCGAGGTTGGACAACGGCTCGTCGAGCAGGAACAGGCGCGGCTTGCGGACGATGGCGCGCGCGAGCGCGCACCGCTGCTGCTGCCCGCCCGAAAGCTGTCCCGGGCGGCGGTCGAGCAGGTGGTCGATGCGCACCTTCGCGGCGGCGTCCCGGACCGCCGCGATCACCTCGGCCTTCGGTGTGCCCACCATGTTCAGCGGAAAGCCGATGTTCCCGGCCACCGTCATGTGCGGGTACAGCGCGTAGCTCTGGAACACCATCGCGACGTCGCGCTCGCCGGGCTCGCGGTCCGTCACGTCCTCCCCGTCGACGACCACGCGGCCGGCATCGGCCGTCTCGAGGCCCGCGAGGATGCGCAGCGTCGTCGTCTTGCCGGAGCCGGACGGACCCAGGAGCGCGAAGAACTCGCCCGGCCGGATCGCAAGGTCGATGCCGTGCAGCGCGGTGAACGCGCCGTGCCGCTTCACGATCCCCTCCAGCGCGACGCGACCCTTGCCGCTCATCGCCGCCCTCCTCCCTTGACCGCCCCCACGGTGAGCCCTTTCACGATGTGCCGCTGCGCGACCAGGCCGAGCACGATCACCGGCGCCATCGCCAGCATCGCGCCGGCGGCGAGGCGCGCCCACTGCGTCTGCTCGACGGAGATGAAGTTGAACATCGCGACGGTCACCGGACGCACGCGATTGCCGCCCAGCACGACCGCGAACAGGAACTCGTTCCACGCGTTCAGGAACACGAAGATCGTGGTGACCGCGATGCCCCCGCGGACCTGGGGCAGGATCACGTGCCACAGCGCGCGCAGCCGCCCCGCCCGGTCGAGCAGCGCCGCCTCCTCCATCTCCGGCGGGATGTCCTCGAAGTAGGAGACCATCAGCCAGATCGCGAAGGGCAGCGAGAACGTGATGTAGATGGCGATGAGCCCGCCGTAGGTGTCGAGGCCGGAGAGCTTCTGCAGCACGAGATAATAGGGAATGATGAGGCCGACCGGAGGAAGCATCTGCGTGGCGAGCACGTAGAAGCCGCCGGCGCGCTTCGCCGGCAGGGCGAGACGGGCGAGCGCGTACGCCGCCGGTATCGCGAGCACCATCGTGGCGAGGGTCGCCGATCCCGCCACGATCAGGCTGGAGGCGAGATTGGGCAGGATGCTCGACGCGCCGAACAGCACGTCGCGGTAGTTCGCGAGCGTCGGCTCGAAGACGAGCAGCGGCGGATACGCGAGCACGTCGCGCTCCGACTTGAAGGAAGTGAGGAGGCCCCACGCGACCGGGACCACCCAGACGGCCATGAACGCGCTGGCGAGCGCCAGGAGGGCCAGCGAGCGCACGCGTCGCGGCGTCATCGCGCGCGCCTCAACCGGAACATGAGCAGCGACACCGCCGACGTGATCGCGAGCAGCACGACGGCGAGCGCCGAGCCGTAGCCGAGGTTGAGCTCCGAGAACGACGTCCGGTAGGCGTAGAGGTTCAGGATCTCCGTCGCGGTGCCCGGGCCGCCGCCGGTCGCGGCGAAGATCGCGGCGAACGCCGAGAGCGCGGTCATCATGCGCATGATGACGACGATCACGATCGCCGGGCGGATCAGCGGCAGCGTGATGTGGCGGAAGCGCTGCCAGGCGGTCGCCCGGTCGATCCGCGCCGCTTCGAACACGTCGGGCGGCAGCGCGGCGAGACTCGCGAGGATCACGAGGAACGCGAACGGCGTCCACTGCCAGGTGTGGATCGCGATGACCGACACCAGCGCGAGCCGCGGATCGCCGAGCCAGTTGAAGCTCGCGAGCCCGAGCGCCCGCGCCGCCATGTCGACGAGCCCCACGTCGGGCGCGAGCACCAGCGTGCGCCAGAAGAGGCCGACCACGACCGGCGCGAGCACGATGGGCAGGATCGCCGCCACGCGCAGCAGCGCCTGTCCGGCGGGAATGCTGAGGACGAGCAGCGCGAGCGACAGTCCGACCGCGACCTGCAGCGCCACCGTGCTGGTCGTGTAGACGACGGTGAGCGCGAGCGAGTTCCAGAACCGGGGGTCGCCGGCCATCTGGACGTAGTTGCCGATGCCCGCGAAGCCGGACAGCCATGGCATCGAGAGGTCGATTCGCATGAAGCTCGTCCAGACGAGGTAGACGAGCGGGGTCGTCGTCGTCAGCACGAGGACGAGGAAGGCGGGCGCGAAGAGGACCAGCGCGAAGCGTCGCTCCGCGCGGGCCGCTCGCGCGCCCGCTGTCGTTGCGCGGGTCACGGGCCGCCGGACGTCCCTCGCCGGGTCACGCCTTCATGATCTGTTCGATGCGCGCCTGCGCCTCGTCGAGCGCCTCCTTCGGTTTCTTCTGCCCGACGAGCGCGGCCTGCACCGCGGTGGCCATGGTGTCGCCGATCGCGGGCCACTGCGGCACCCGCGGCCGCCAATCGACGTCCGTGTCCTGCTCCAGCGACTCGAGCGCCGCCTGGACGAAGTTCGCGCCGGAGTCCTTCATCGCGGCGCCGAACTCCGGTGAGCGCCACAGCGACGTGCGGTTGACGCCGGAGCGCTTCGCGGGCCCCGCGAACTTCCAGGAGGTCCGTGCCTGCGTCTCGGCCGAGGCCGCCCAGGTGACGAACAGCCAGGTCGCCTTCTTCGCCTTCTCCGGCAGCGCCGCGTTGATCGGAAAACCCCAGTTCCAGATCGACGTGACGCGCTTGCCCGAGGGCCCCTTCGGCCAGCGCGCGAAGCCGATCTTGCCGATCACCCTGGACTTTTCCGGGTTGTTGAGCACGGCGGCCGACGAGTGCGCGTCGATGTACGCGCCCAGCGTGCCCTGCGAGAAGGCGTCCGCGATGTCGGGCCAGTTCCAGTTGCGCACGGCCTGCGGCGCGTACCTGGTCAGGCCGTCGACGTACCAGACCAGCGCGTCGACCGCCTGCGGCGAGTTGACCTTGATCGCGTTCCCGGCGAACCACTGCCCGCCGTACCCGCGGAAGATCGACGGGTAGATGTACATGTTCTGCCCGGCGCCGGCGAAGCCGCGCAGCGCCATGCCGTTCATCCGGTTGGCCGGATCGTTGAGCGCGGCGGCGTTCTTCAGGAAGTCGTCGTAGGTCTCGGCGGGCTTCAGTCCCTTCGCGTCGTACAGGTCCTTGCGGTACACCTGCACCGTCACCTCGCCGTCGTACGGCATGCCGTAGGGCCTGCCGTCGATGGAGGCGGCGTCGCGCCACGCCTTCAGGATGTCGTCGTAGTTGAACCACGCGGCGTCCGTCAGCGCGGGATCGCCGAGGTAGCGGTCGAGCGGATCCACCCACTTGTTGGCGACGTAGAGCGGGTAGTACATCGGATCCGTCGCCGACGTCGCGTACGTCGCCGTCTTCGACGACAGGTCGAGCATGGCCTTTTGCCGGATCTGCCCCGGCGGCACCTTCTCGAAGCGCACCTTCACGCCGGTCAGCGCCTCGAACTGCGGCGCGAGCGCGATCAGGTTGTCGAAATAGGAGGCGGGAATCACCGCCACCGTGATTTCGGCGCCCTCCGCCTGCCGCCAGTTCACTTTCGCCGACTGCCATGGGCCGACGTCGAGAGCCTGCGCCTGCGCGAAGCGCGCGACCCAAGGCGCCCCGACGGCGACGGCGCCGATGGCCGCGCCCTGCGTGATCCACCGGCGGCGCGACGGCCTCGCCGGTCCATTGGTCTCTCGACTATCCATCGGTTCCTCCTCGTGGTGGGGCGCTCGTGGGCCATGCCGCGGAGCGGCATCGCGTCAGGTCGCCGTTCGGTCCGGCGGCGTGGGGTCGACATAGGGAAATCGTGCGCGCGGCTTCGCGCCGACCGCGCCCGTCGCGGTGGCGGGGCGCACGAAGCGCCTGGCGTCGCCGGCGCGCGCCTCGTAGTTCCATTCGGGGAACGCGCCCGACGCGAGCGCGAGTTCGCGCAGGAACAGGCGCCGCCGCTGGCTCGCCCGGACGCGGCCGTCCACCTCGACGGGATTCCAGTCGGCGAGGAGGCGAGCGCGCAGCGCGCCCTCGACGACGGCCACCGCAGGGTCGCCGGCGCGATCGCGAAGCTCCAGCGGGTCGTGCGCGAGATCGAACATCAGCGGCGGCAGTCCCATCGTGTACACGTACTTCCAGTCGCCGCGGCGCACCATCCGCGAAGGCGCGACCACGCCCTCCGCCGAGTATTCGGAGACCGCCTCGCGCCCCGCGCCGTCGTCGCGCCCGGCGAGGACGTCGACGAGGCTCCGTCCGGCGAGCGGATCGACCGGCGCGACCGGCGCGCCAGCACGCGAGGCGAAATCGAGAAAGGTGGGCAGGAGGTCGGCCAGCGACGCCACCGCTCCGCAGCGGCGCGGGGCGACGCCCGGCGCGCGCACGACGATCGGCACCCGCACCGAGCCCTCGTAGAAGGTCTGCTTGAACCACATGCCGCGCTCGCCCAGCATCTCGCCGTGGTCCGAGCAGAACGCCACCACGCAATCCCGGCCCAGTCCCGTGCGGTCGAGGGCTTCGAGCACCGCGCCGACCTTGGCGTCGACGTAGCTCACCATCGCGTAGTAGGCGCGGCGCGCGGCGCGCACGTGTTCCGCGGTGACCGTGTGGCGGTCCTGTCCGTGCGCGACGTGCAGCCACTGGCTGTGCGGGTCGAGCGCCTCGAAGGGCATCGCGGGCACCCGCGGCGCGTCGATCGCGACACCCTCGTAGAGGTCCCACTCATCCTGCCGCGCGACGAATGGCGGATGCGGGTGCGTGAACGACACGGTGAGGAAGAACGGGCCCGCCTTCTCCCGCGCGAGGTCGTAGACCTTCTGCACCGCGACGTGCGCGACCTCCTCGTCGTAGTCGATCTGCATGTTGCGCAGGCAGGGACCGGCGTCGACCACGTGACCCATGCCCACGCCGGTCGGTCGGTAGTCCGGGCCGCGGGACCAGTCGGGCACCCACAGGAAATCGGCGGGGTAGATGTCGGTCGTGAGCCGTTCGTCGAATCCGTGCAGCTGGTCCGGGCCGACGAAGTGCATCTTCCCGGCGAGGATCGCCCGGTACCCGGCCGCGCGCAGATAGTGCGCCATCGTCGGTATCTCGGATGCGAACTCGCACGCGTTGTCCCAGGCGCCGATGGCGTGCGGCAGGCGGCCGGACAGCATCGAGAACCGCGATGGCGCGCAGATCGGGAAGTTGCAGTACGCCGCGTCGAACACGACGCCTTCCGCCGCGAGCCGCGAGAGCGCCGGCGTCCGCACGACCGGATGGCCGTGGAACGGCAGCGCGAACGGCGTGAGCTGATCGGCCATCAGCAGCACGATGTTCGGCGGCGTGGCGCGCGTCACGCGGCCGCCTATTCGAGCTTGATGTCGGCGGCGCGCATCACCGCCGCCCAGCGCTTCACGTCGGACGCGAATCGCTGCGCGAATTCCGCCGGGGTGCCGGTCAGCGGCAACATGCCGCGTTCGACGAGTTGCTGCGCCACGCCGGGGGTCTTCACCGCCTTCGTGATCTCCGCATTCAGCGTCTGCACGACGTCGGCCGGCGTGCGCGACGGCGCGAACACGCCGAGCCATTGGCCGGCCTCGTAGCCGGGGAGGCCGGACTCCATCACGGTCGGCACGTCGGGCAGCGTCGGGAAACGCGTGGGAGCGGTGACAGCGAGCGCGCGCACTTGCCCGCTCCTGATCTGCGGCATCGCCACGGGAATGGTCGCGAACATCACCGAGAGCCGGCCGCCGATCAGGTCGTTCATCGCCGGCGTGCGGCTGTAGGGCACGTGCAGCATCTGCACGCCCACCGTCTGCGCGAAGAGCTCGCTGAAGAGATGGGCGGGGCTGCCGATCCCGGGCGTCCCGTACGCGATCTCGCCGGGCTTCGCCTTCGCGGCCGCGATCAGATCGCTCACGGACCTGAGCGGCGACGACGACGCGACGACGATCACGTTGCTCGTGTCGGCGATCGGCGCGGCGGGAACGAGGTCCTTCTGCGGATCGAACGTCAGCTTGCGCGCGCCCGCGACGTCGATCGCGAGCGAGCTCGTCGCCACGAGCAGCGCGTGGCCGTCGGGCGCCGCCTTGGCCACCTGTTCGGCGCCGAGCGTCCCCGCCGCGCCCGGCACGTTCTCGACGACCGCCGCCTGACCCAACGATTTCGTGAGCGCCTCGGCGACGATGCGTCCGCCGCTGTCCACGAGGCCGCCCGGCGCCCAGGGGACGACGAGCCGGATCGTGCGCGACGGGAAGTCGCGAGCGAACGCGCGTCCGCTCGCGAGCGCAAGTCCGCCCAGCGCGAGGGCGCCGAGGACGCGGCGACGGACGTCGTCCGGCTCGCGCGGCTTCATCACGAGCCGCCGCTCGCCGGAATGGCGGCGAACGGGCTGCAACCCGGCGCGTCGTTCGCGTCCTCCGCCTGCCTCAGCAGGTAATCCGGGAACGAGCCCCCCGCGTCCGCCACGCCGAGATCGAACAGGCGCTTGGCGACGTCCGGGTGCCGTTCGGCGAGATTCGGCGCGTCCGGCGCCGGCCGCGGCGAATCGTGCAGGAACGCGCCGCGGCCGTTGATCTTCGCGTTGAACCACCAGTCGTCGTCGATGACGGTCATCGCGCTCCCCCAGCCGATCGTCACGTGCTTGCGGGCCGCGGGCGCGCCTTCGAACGCCGTCTTCCAGAACGAGCGGCCGTCGATGGGCGCCGGCGGCGCGACGCCGGTCGCCTCGAGGAGCGTCGCCGAGATGTCGTGGTGCTGCACGAACGCGTCGCACACCGTGCCCGCGCCCTTCCCCTGCGGATGGCGCACGAGCAACGGCACTTCGTAGCTCTCGGGATCGGACGGGTAGCCGCGCTTGCCGATGTAGCCGCGCCGCTCCCACATGCTGTGCCCGTGGTCGGAGGTGACGACCACGAGCGTCTCGTCGAGCAGGCCGGTCACGCGCAGCGATTCGATCAGGTGCCCGAACCAGCGATCGCACATCTCGACCAGGCCCTGATAGTTCGCGCGCGTGCGCTTCACGAGATCCGGCGGCAGCCAGGGCATCTCGGCGTAGGGGGAGATCACCTGCTCGCGGCCGTCGCCGTCGTCGTACTTGCGCCGGTAGTGCTCGGGCACGAACCACGGCTCGTGCGGGTCGAACGACTCGACGGTGAGGAACATCCGCTTCGCGTCCAGGTTCTGCTCGAGCCAGCGCGCCGACTCCTGCATCACCTGCGCGTTGAACCACTGCTCCTCGCGCACGCGGTCGCGCATGTTGAGCAGGATGCGGCTCGAGAACCACGCGGCGCCGAAGCCCGGCTGCTCCAGGCCCGTGGCCTTGCCGCGCAGCTCCTGCAACTCGCGCGGCACCCAGTAGTCGATCTCGTCCTGGGAAGGCCACGGCCCGCTGCGCGCGGCGTCGGCTTCCTGCCCGCGGATGAAGGTCCACTGGTGGAAGCCGCGCCAGAAGTTCTTCGACGGCTTGAACTCGTGGTAGAGGTCCGAGACGAGTCCGGTGCGGAAGTGCGCCTGCTCGAACATCTCCGCGAGCGTGGTCTGTCCCTCGGGGATCGGGCCCCAGCCCGGCGCGATGCCCACGAAGTCGCCCTTGATGTGGCGGAAGTCGCCGTTGTGGAACGGGTAGGTGCGAAGCCCCGTATAGATCGTGCGGCGGGCGCACAGCGTGGGGAGCGCTTCCGGGTACGCGCGATCGAAGCGCACCGCCTCCTTCGCGAACGCGTCGAGGTTCGGCGTCGCGATCGCGCCCCACGGCGGCGGCGTGCCGTAGCAACCCACGGCGTCGCGGCGCAAGGTGTCGAAGACGACGAGGACGACGTGCTTGACGGGCGTGGGGGGGGTCATGCTCCTCCGGCGGTCATATGTATTCGTTTACATGAGCTTTGCGGCTTTTCGCCCCGTTGTCAACCCTGCATGGCAACATTGCCGGCAGATCCTCCGGGTCAGGGTTTGCAATCGATTCCACCGCAGGTATGCTGGACGCATGCACGACGACGCGCCCGCGGTCCGATCGCGCCCCGCCGAGCCGCCCCCTCGATCGAGCGCCCGGGACGTCGCACGCCTCGCGGGCGTCTCGACGGCGACCGTCTCGCGCGCGCTCAACCTGCCCGGCCAGGTCGACCCGGACACGCTGGCCCGGGTACGGCAGGCCATCGACAAGCTCCGCTACGTGCCGCACGGCGCTGCGCGCGCGCTGCGCAGCCAGCGCACGCAGATGGTCGGCGCCGTGGTGCCCTCCTTCGACTACGCGCTGTATGCGCGCACGACCAGCGCGCTCCAGCACACGCTGGACGAGCGCGGCTATTCGCTCGTGCTCGCCGCCCACCACTACGACCTCGCCACCGAGGTCCGCGTCACCGAGCAGCTCATCCGGCACGGCGTCGACGCGTTCGCCTTCGTCGGCCTCGATCACGACCCGGCCCTCTTCCGCCTGCTGGACGACTACGGCCGTCCCTACGTCCTGACCTGGGGCGTCGATCCGTCCGGCCGGCATCCGTCGATCGGATTCGACAACCATGCGGCCGCGTTCGCGGTGACCGAGCATCTCCTGAAGCTGGGCCATCGGCGCTTCGGCCTCCTTAGCGCGCCGCTGCCCGGGAACGACCGGGCGCGCGAGCGCGGCGCGGGCGTGCGCGCCGCGCTCGCCGCGCGCGGACTCGCGCTGGATCCCCGGCACGTCCGCCATTCCGCGATCTCGCTCGCGGCGGCCCACGCGACGATGCGCGAGATCCTGGCGCTGCGCGATCGCCCGACGGCCGTCGTGGCCACCAACGACGTGCTGGCCGTGGGCGCGATGCTGGCCTGTCGCGAGGCCGGCGTGCGCATCCCCGACGACGTCTCGATCACGGGCGTGGACAACACCGACCTCGGCGCGACGCAGACGCCGCCGCTGACGAGCGTTCGCACCCCGATCGTGGAAATCGGGAACGCGGCCGCGCTGCAGCTCGTGGCCCGCCTGGAGGGCGACGCTCCGCCGCTGCAGCAAGTCATGCCCTTCGAGGTCGTCATCCGGGGCAGCACCGCCGCGCCCGCCGACGGCGTGCCGGCGCGCCGCCGCCGGGCTCAGCGCTCGCCCTTGCGATAAGGCTTCATCAGCGCCTGCGGGTAGCTCGCGCGGCGCGCGACCGCGACGAGCGCGAGGATCGACAGCGCGCAGGGCAGCGCGAGCCACGCCTGATGGGGCAGTCTGCCGGCGACCGACTGCGAAAGCCTCGGCTGCATCGCGTCGATCGTGCCGCCGCCCGCGCGGCGGACCCGCCGCGCGGCACGCTCCCGATCCCCCGGCCCCGCCTCTCCCCGCCGTCCTCGCCTCGCCCCGGTCTCTCGGAACGACGCTCGCCGCGGCAAACCCCACGTACGCGACCGCCGCGCTCGCCGAGAGCGTCCGGCGCCCGGCCTCGCGTCGCCTGTTTTCGTCGAGAATCCCGGCGGAGCCTGGCTCCGCCGGGTTCTTCGACTGGTGACCGCGCGGCGGCCGACTGCCCGCCGTGCGGCGGCGATCCCGATCCCCGGTTAAGCGTGCCGCGCACGGCACGCAAGATCGCCGTCGTCGTGCCCGAAGGCACAACCTGGTGGACCGCGAAACGCAGCCCTTCGTTCCACGATGCTCCCGCCTCCCGAACAACGCGCCGGGCGCCCGGCGCGCCGACGCGGAAAGCGGCGCACCCTCCTACCGCCGTTCCACGCCGCTCGCGAGGAAAGCCACGAGCACGCCGAAGAGCGAAAGCCGCTCGCGCTCGACCGGCGCCTCGCGCTCGGGCGCGGCGAGCCGCACCTCGAGCCCGTCGCGCCCGCGCAGGCACGCGCCTCTGCTCCCGCCTCGCAGGTAGGCGAGGTCGTCACGGCCGTACGGTCGTTCCGGTTCCGCCGTCATTGCCTTCATTCTGGATGCCTCTCGTCGCAGTGTCGTTGCAGTCGAATGCCGCGCGCCCGGAACGAAAGCGCCCGGGGCCTCGCGGCTGCCGGGCTTGGCCGGAAGGAAGGCCGCGCCGTCAGCGGATCGCTTCCTGCCCGGCCGCCCGGCCGGTGTCCTTCATCGCCGGACCGCGCGCGTGCGTCGGACGGAGTCCCGTCGACGCGCAGCGCCGGCCATCGGCGTCACGTTGAATCGCGGGTTCGTTCATGCGTCGGGCCCTCCTTCTCGTCGCCGCCCGCGCGGGATGCGCGAGCGAAGCCGTTCGGCCGCACCTGCGGCGGAAGGACGTTCGAAGGAGGTCTGTGGCCTTCGACGGTTCCGCCGGTCCTCCGGCGGACGTCGATGCCGGGGGACTACCGCGCCGCGTCCGTGCCGGTCGGAACCGGCATGAGAACGCCACGAGCCGCGATGCACGACATGACGCGCCCGGCGCAGGGCGCCAGGTTCGCGGTGTCGAAGTGCATCGGTCGGTTCATGTCGGGAAAACCCTCTTGCGCGAGCGAGGAACGGATTCTAGGGAATCGTCCGCGCGCGCGCCAGTGATTTCCGCGCGACCTTCGCGTCGCCGTGGCGCCATTGCAACAGTGGGCAGGAAATCGTCGGACTGAAGTCCGACCCACGACGCTCTCCCCGTGGGTCGGGCTTCAGCCCGACATCGCATCTCAGTGGGTCGGGCTTCAGCCCGACATCGCATCGCTGTGGGTCGGGCTTCAGCCCGACATCGCATCGCTGTGGGTCGGGCTTCAGCCCGACATCGCATCGCTGTGGGTCGGGCTTCAGCCCGACATCGCATCGCTGTGGGTCGGGCTTCAGCCCGACGTCGCATCTCGGTGGGTCGGGCTTCAGCCCGACGGGCCGGCACTCCTCAGAGCGCCATCGCGACGCGCGTCCCCTGCTCGATCGCGCGCTTCGCATCGAGCTCCGCGGCGACGTCGGCGCCGCCGACGAGCGAGGGCGCCATCCCGGCCGCCTCGAGCGCGGCGACGAGCTCGCGCCGGGGCTCCTGGCCCGCGCAGATCACGATCGTGTCGACGTCGAGCACCTGCGCCTTCCCGTCGACGACGACGTGCAGGCCCGCGTCGTCGATGCGCAGGTACTCGACGCCAGCGAGCATCCTGACGCCACGCTGCTTGAGCAGCGTGCGCCGGATCCAGCCCGTCGTCTTCGCGAGCCCCTCGCCCACCTTCGACGCCTTGCGCTGCAGGAGCCAGACCGCGCGCGGCGCGGCCTCGGGCACCGGCGCCTTGACGCCGCCGGCGCGCGCGTACGTGGCGTCGATCCCCCACTGGTCGCGGAAGCGGTCGAGCGCGCCGCCGTCGGCATCGAGCGCGCTCGGCACCGGCGCGACCGCGCCCGCCGGCAGCGGATCGCCGGGGTGGGTCAGGAGCTCCGCGACGTCGAAGCCGATGCCGCCCGCCCCGACGATCGCCACCCTCGCGCCGGCCGCGCGCCGGCCGGCCACGACGTCGACGTAGCTCGCGACCTTCGGGTGGTCGACGCCCGGAATCGCCGGCACGCGCGGCACGATGCCGGTCGCGAGCACGACCGCGTCGAAGCCCGCCAGGTCGCCGGCCCCGACCCGCCTGCCGAGCACGACGTCCACGCGCAGGCGCTCGAGGCGCGCCCGGAAGTAGCGCAGCGTCTCGGCGAACTCCTCCTTGCCGGGAATGCGCTTCGCGAGGTTGAACTGTCCGCCGATCTCGCCGGCCGCGTCGAACAGCGTCACCGCGTGGCCGCGCTCGGCCGCCGTCGTCGCGCAGGCGAGGCCCGCCGGCCCCGCGCCGACGACCGCCACGCGCTTTTGCGACGCCGCCCGCGCGACGGCGAACTCGGCCTCCCGGCACGCCGCGGGGTTCACGAGGCACGAGGCGGTCTTGTTCTCGAAGATGTGGTCGAGGCAGGCCTGGTTGCACGCGATGCAGGTGTTGATCTCCTCCGCGCGGCCCTCGATCGCCTTGTTCACGAACGCGGCGTCGGCGAGGAACGGCCGCGCCATCGACACGATGTCGGCGTCGCCGCGCGCGAGCACCGCGTCGGCGACCGCCGGGTCGTTGATGCGGTTCGTCGTGACGAGCGGCACGCGGACGCTCCCTTTCAGGCGCCGGGTCACCCAGGTGAACGCGGCGCGCGGCACCATCGTCGCGATCGTCGGCACGCGCGCCTCGTGCCAGCCGATGCCGGTGTTGATGATCGTCGCGCCGGCGTCCTCGATGCCCCTCGCGAGCTCGACGATCTCGTCCCACGAGCTGCCGCCGTCGACGAGGTCGAGCATCGACAGCCGGAAGATCAGGATGAAGTCGGGGCCGACGGCGGCGCGCACGCTTCTCACCGTCTCGATCGCGAACCGGATGCGGTTCGCGTAGCTGCCGCCCCACTCGTCGTCGCGCGGATTGGTGCGCGCGGCGACGAACTGGTTGATCAGGTAACCCTCGGAGCCCATCACCTCGACGCCGTCGTAGCCCGCGCGGCGCGCGAGCTCCGCGGTGCGCGCGAAGTCGGCGATCGTGCGGCGCACGCCCGCGGACGACAGCGCCCGCGGCTTGAACGGCGTGATCGGCGAACGCACCGCGGCGGGGGCGACCGAGAGCGGATGGTAGGCGTAGCGCCCCGCGTGCAGGATCTGCATCGCGATCTTCCCGCCCGCCTCGCGCACGGCCGACGTGACGGTGCGGTGCCTCGACACCTGCCACGGGAACGAGAGCTGCGAGGCGAACGGCGAGAGCCGTCCGGCGAGAGCGGGCGCGATGCCGCCGGTCACGATGAGCCCGGCGCCGCCGCGCGCGCGCTCCGCGTAGAAGCGCGCGAGCCGCTCGAACCCGCGCTTCTCCTCCTCGAGCCCGGTGTGCATCGACCCCATCAATGCGCGGTTGGCGAGCGTCGTGAATCCGAGGTCGAGCGGGGCGACGAGGTGCGGGTAGGCGGACATGGGGAGCGGCGTCGGGCGCGGGATGGGGAATGGCGGGCGGTGGCCGCGATTATCTCCCGTCGCGCTCCGCCGGCCCTTGCGCGCGACGTCGGCCACCGCGCCGCCGACCGGCGGGCGCCCTGCGGAGGCGCCGCTCACCCCCCGGCGCGCGCCCTCGCCGGCACGAGGTTGCCCGCGCGCACGCCGAGAAGCCGGATCCTCCGCTCGAGCGGCACGCGCTTCAGGCACTCGCCGGCCGCGCGGCGGATCACCCTCGCGTCCTGCGTCGGCGCGTCGATCGTGTGGTCGCGGGTGACGGTCGCGAAGTCGTCGAAGCGGAGCTTCACGCCGATCGTGCGCCCCGCGTAGCCCTTGCGCGCGAGGTCCTCCGCGACGCGCTCGCACAGCCACGTGAACACGCGTGCGAGCTCCGCGCGGTCGCGCCTCGCCGAGAGGTCGCGCTCGAACGTCGTCTCGCGGGAGATCGACCGCGGCTCGCTCTCGGTCTCGACCGGCCGGTCGTCGCGGCCGTTCGCCGCGTCGATCATCCAGCGCGCGTAGCCGGCGCCGAACACCGACTCGAGCTTCGCGCGATCCGCCCAGGCGAGCTCGCCGATCGTCGCGATGCCCAGACGCTCGAGCCGCGCGGCCGCCTTCGGGCCGATGCCGTTGATCCGCTTCGCCGGCAGCGGCCAGATCACCGCCGGAACGTCCGCTTCCCGCACCACCGTGAGCCCGTCGGGCTTGTCGAGCTCGGAGGCGATCTTCGCGAGGAGCTTGTTCGGCGCGACCGCGACCGAGCAGGTGAGCCCGGTGGCCTCGCGCACGGCGCCCTTCAGCGCGCCGGCGACCTCGCGCGCGCGCCACCAGCGCTCGGCGTCGTCCTCGGGCGCACCTTCGTGCTCGGGCAGCCGGACGCCGGTGAGGTCGATGTAGATCTCGTCGATGCCGCGATCCTCGATCACCGGCGCGATCGCGCGCACCGCCGCCTTGAACTTCCGCGACATCGTGCGATACGCGTCGAAGTCGGCCGGCAGCAGGATCGCGTCCGGCGCGAGCTTCGCCGCCTTCATGAGCCCCATCGCGGAGCCCACGCCGAGCCTGCGCGCCGCGTAGGTCGCCGTCGTGATGACGCCGCGGCCCTTGTACCCCGCGAGCGTCCGGTAGCGGCGCTCGACCCGCCCGGTCGCCGGGTCGACGACTTCCTGCGGCACGGACTGGCGGCCGCCGCCGATCACGACCGGCCGGCCCGCGAGGTCCGGGTAGCGCAGGAGCTCGACCGACGCGTAGAACGCGTCCATGTCGAGATGGGCGATGAGGCGAAGACCGGGCATGCGATGCGCGAGATCCGCCCGATTATCCCCGCGCCCGGGGCGAACGCCCTGCCGATCGACGGGCTTCCGGGGCGCCGGCTCATGGTCTAAGCTGCCCGAACAGGTCCGGCCGATCCGGGACGGCCCGGCACGCCGGACGGGGAGCCGTCATGTCCGCCCAACGCCGCAAGCGGCGCGACGCGCAGCGCGTCGCCCGAATCCCGGCCCGCCTCGCCGTCGGCTCGTTCGCTGCGCTTCTCGCCGCAGCGACGACCGCCGGCCCCGCGCGCGACGCTCACGTGCAGGCCGCGGCCGAGTCGCCCCCGGCGGTGACCCGCATCGTCGTCCGCTTCAGGCCCGGCGCGCACCCCGCCGATGGGCACCGGCTGGCGGGCCGCGGGCTGGCCGACCTCAGGATGGCGCTCGGGCGGGAGTTCTCGGTCGACGCGCCTTCGCGCAACGGCGACCAGGTCCTCGCGCTCACGCAACCGGTGTCGCCCGGCGAGGCGAAGTCGCTCGTCAACACGCTGCGGCAGCGTCCCGAGGTGCTGCGCGCGGACGTCGAGCGCGCCGCGCGCCTGCCGGCCGACGCCCGCGCGCGCGCCAAGTCGATCGACGACCGCGCCACCGTGCGGCGCTTCATCGTCAAGTTCGCGGATCCGGCCACGCACGCCCTCGCCGCGTCGAACGCGAAGCTCTCGGCCGATCACGATCGCATGCTGAGCGACGCCGCCGGCGCGGCCCTGCGCGTGGCGCGCGCGACCGCCGACGGCGCCTGGGTGGTCGAGGCCGACGGGCGGGTCGACGGCGCCCGCGCCCGCGCGATCGTCGAGGCCCTGGAAGCGGCTCCCGGCATCCTCCGGGCGGAGGCCGTGTTGCGCGAGCGGCCGCAAGCCGCCTATCACCCGAACGATCCGTACTACCAGTCGGGCTACCAGTGGGACCTCGACGATCCGGTCAACGGCGACTGGTACGGCATCGACGCGGCGCAGGCCTGGGGGATCACCGTCGGCTCGCCGTCGATCCGCATCGCGATCGTCGACACCGGGGGCACCCTGCACCCCGATCTCGCCGGCCGCTGGGTGGGCGGATACGACTTCATCAGCGACGACGATCCGGTGCGCGACGGCGACGGACGCGATCCCGATCCCACCGATCCCGGCGACTACTCGCTTCGCGACGAGTGCGGCGACGGCGAGGCGCCCGCGAACAGCAGCTGGCACGGGTCGCACGTCGCGGGCACCATCGGCGCGCAGGCCGGCAACGGCTACGGCACCGCGGGCATCAACCACGTCTCCGGACTCCTCGCCGTGCGCGCGCTCGGACCGTGCGGCGGATCGACGCTCGACATCAACGAAGGGATGTACTGGGCCGCCGGCGGCCCGATCCCCGGCGTCCCGGACAATCCGCTGCCCGCGCGCGTGATCAACATGAGCCTGGGCGGCAAGGGCGAGTGCTCGCCGCAGCGGCAGGCGCTGATCGACGCCACGCTGGCCCGCGGCGCGCTCGTCGTCGTATCGGCCGGCAACGAGAACGACAACGCCGACCTCTACACGCCCGCGAGCTGCTACGGCGTGAGCACCGTCGTCGCCACCGATTCGCGCGGGCTCCGCGCGAGCTACTCGAACTACAGCAACTACGCGGACATCGCGGCGCCGGGCGGCGACAAGAACCGCTACAACGACGAGACCGAGGACATCCTGTCGACCGTCGACGCCGGCACCGGCGCGGCCTCGGGCGACTACGACTTCAAGTGGTACCACGGCACGAGCATGGCCGCGCCGCACGTATCGGGCGTCGCGTCGCTGATGCTCTCGGTCAACCCGTCGCTCACGCCGGCCCAGATGAAGGGCATCATGGCCGACACCTCGACGAACTTCTCGCCGAACTCCGCCTGCCGCGCCGACGGCGACTGCGGCGCTGGCATCGTCAACGCGTTCTACGCGGTCAAGGAGTCGGTCCGGATGCTGTCGGTGCCGAAGGTCGCCGTGATCGAGTTCTACAACGCGGCGCTCGACCACTACTTCATCGCCGCGGAATCGCAGCCCGACGTCTGGGCGCTCGACAGCGGGGCGATTCCCGGCTGGGCGCGCACCGGCCGGACGTTCAAGGCGTACGCGGGCGCCGAGTCCGGGATGGCGCCCGTGTGCCGCTTCTACATCCCGCCCGCGAAGGGCAACTCGCACTTCTACTCGGCGAGCTCGAGCGAGTGCGACGCGATCTACGACGCCGCGTACAACCCGGCCAATCCGGCGCACGGCACCTACGTCGGGTTCGTCTACGAGACCGGCGCGGCGTTCCACGTCGACCGCGCCGTCGACGACACGTGCCCGCCCACCCGCGTCCCGGTCTGGCGCCTGTGGAACCGGCGCATCGACACCAACCACCGCTACACGACCGACCTCGGCCTCCGCGGCCAGATGCTCGCGCAGGGCTACGTGGACGAGGGCATCGTCATGTGCGCGCTGCCCTGAGCCGGTCCTCCCGGGCTCCGGGGCCCGGGCGCCGTTGGTACAATCCGGGTCCGGCCGCCTGCCCCCCGACGGGCGGCCTTCGCGTTTGTCGCGGGCGACCCGCCCGCTCCCGGCGCGACGCCGGAGAGTCCGTTCCGTGTCCACCGTCCCGTTCAAGGCCGACCTGATCCGCGACGTCGCGAAGCGGCGCACGTTCGCGATCATCTCCCACCCCGACGCCGGCAAGACGACGCTCACCGAGAAGCTGCTGCTGTTCGGCGGCGCGATCCAGCTCGCCGGCACCGTCAAGGCGCGCAAGAGCGCGCGCCACGCGACGTCGGACTGGATGGAGGTCGAGAAGCAGCGCGGGATCTCGGTGACGAGCTCGGTGATGCAGTTCGAGTACGCGGGCCACGTGATCAACCTGCTCGACACCCCCGGCCACGAGGACTTCTCCGAGGACACCTACCGGGTGCTGACCGCCGTCGACGCCGCGGTGATGGTGATCGACGCGGCGAAGGGCGTCGAGGCGCAGACGGTCAAGCTGCTCGAGGTGTGCCGGCTGCGCGACACGCCGATCATCACGTTCGTCAACAAGATGGACCGCGAGGTGCGCGAGCCGCTCGCGCTCGTCGAGGAGATCGAGTCGGTGCTGAAGATCGAGTGCGCGCCGGTCACCTGGCCGCTCGGCATGGGGCGCCGCTTCAGGGGCGTGTTCCACCTCGGCACCGAGCGCCTGATGCGCTTCACGCCGGGCGAGGAGCGCGTCTCGGAGGACACCGAGACGATCGAGGGGCTCGCCAATCCGCGCCTCGACGAGCTCGCCCCCGACGACGTTCAGGCGCTCCGCCACGACGTCGACCTCGTGCGCAGCGCGAGCTCCCCGTTCTCGCTGGAAGCGTTCCTCGCGGGGAAGCAGAGTCCGGTGTTCTTCGGCTCGGGCATCAACAACTTCGGCGTGCGCGAGGTCCTGCAGGCGCTCGTCGACTGGGCGCCGCCGCCGCAGCCGCGCGACGCGACGGCGCGCATGGTCGAGCCGGCGGAGAGCCCGTTCACCGGCTTCGTGTTCAAGATCCAGGCGAACATGGATCCGCGCCACCGCGACCGCATCGCGTTCTTCCGCGTCTGCTCGGGCCGCTACGCGCCCGGCATCAGGGTGAGGCACCTGCGCGCCGGCCGCGAGATGAAGATCGGCAACGCGCTCACGTTCATGGCGAACGAGCGCGTCGCCTCCGAGGACGCGGTCGCCGGCGACATCATCGGCATCCACAACCACGGAGCGCTGCAGATCGGCGACACGCTGTCGGAAGCCGGCGAGGCCCTCGCGTACACCGGCATCCCGTACTTCGCGCCCGAGCTCTTCCGCGCGGCGCGCTCGCGCGATCCGCTCAAGACCAAGCAGCTCGCGAAGGGCCTGCAGGAGCTGGGCGAGGAAGGCGCGATCCAGGTGTTCACGCCCGAGTCGGGCTACTCGATCCTGCTCGGCGCCGTCGGTCCGCTGCAGTTCGAGATCGTCGCGCACCGCCTCGCGACCGAGTACAAGGTCGACGCGCTCTACGAGACGCCGGCGATCTCGACCGCCCGCTGGCTCACCTATCCGGACGCCGGCACGCGGCGCGACTTCGAGCGCCAGAACGCGGCGTCGCTCGCCACCGACGTCGACGGCAACCCGGTGTTCCTCGCGACCTCGAAGTACAACCTGCAGGTCACGATCGAGCACTGGCCGCGCGTGGGCTTCCACGCGACGCGCGAGCACGGGCGCACGATCGCGCAGGGCTGACCCGCGCGATCGAGGCTCAGTGGGACATCAGGACGGGGACGGTCATCGACTCGAGCATCAGGTTCGACACGCCGCCCCAGACGAGGCGCGACAGGCGCGGCCGGCTGTAGCCGCCCATCACGATCAGGTCGGCGCCGAAGTCCGCGGCGCGCGAGAGCAGGAACTCGCCCGACGCGATGTCCGGCGCCACCATGCGGTTGACGGTCGCGTCGACGTTGTGCCGGCGCAGGAAACCTTCGACCGCCTTGTCGGACACGTATTCCTGGACCGACTCGTCGTCGCGCGGCGCGACCGCGATCGCGAGGACGGCCTTCGCGTCCTTGAGGAACGGCAGCGCGTCCGCGACCGCGCGCGCAGACTCGCGCGAGTCCTTCCACGCGATCAGGATGCGCTCGCCCAGCGTCTTGCCCGCGCCGATGTAGGGAACGAACAGCACCGGGCGGCCCGAGTCCATCACGACGGCGTTGGCGACCTCGGTCGAGAACGCCGCGTCGGGCCCCTTGCGCATCGGCTGCCCGAGCACCGCGAGATCCGAGTAGCGCGCCTGCATCACCGCCGCGTCGACCGGATCGCCCGCCGGCGCCCGCCACTGGACCGACTTGATCCCGGCCGCGGCGGCCGCCTGGCGGAAGCGATGCTCGGCGTCCTTCTGCGCCTGCGCGACCGTTCCCATCCGCGCCCGGACGAGGTCCGGGGGCAGGAGCGCCGACTCGGTCGGCGTGAGGTCGCGCGTCGAGACGACGTACGCGCCGGTCAGCTCGGCCGGATAGTGGCGCGCGAGCCGCGTCGCGGCGTCGAGCCGCAGGTCGGTCTGGTCGGTGTCGTCGACGTGGACGAAGATCGAACGGTAGGTCATCTCGGGCTCCCGCGGAACGCGGCGGCGGCGCCGCCGCACCAATGCGCGAATGTTACCCGCCCGCCCGACCCGCCGGCGGTGAGCAGGATCAAGGTGCGCGCGCCCGGCGGCGCCGCGGTGGGCGCCGGCCGGCCCGGCCGCGCGCCTCCGGCGCCGCCTGCCGCGACGGCCGTCGGCACCGCAAGAGCCCCGGTGCGCCCGGCAGGCCGAGCGAGGGCCCGGCATCCACGGCCCGGTCCCGGCGTGGGGTGCGGACCGGACGCAGGATCGCCCCGTCGGTTGCGCCCGGCCCCGATCACCCGGCTCGGGTTCCGGGGGCGTTGCGTCGCCGCCCAGCCCGCTGGCGGTGCGACGAAGCGCGTGTTCGTCGCCCCCGGCCGCGGCCGCATCGGGATCGCGCACCCGGTCTGGAGCGTCGTAACGACGAGCGAGCGACGTGCGGGAGCGCCGGGACATTCGCCGCGCCCGGGCCCGGAAAAGTCACGGGGGCGGGGAGCGCCGTCGTGCAGGTCGGTTGCCGCGCGGTGAACGCCGGGGCATTGTTCGGATTCTCGTGCAGCCATGACGCCGATCCGTCCCCGCGCCGCCGGCATCGCAGTCGCCGCGCTCGCGCTCGCCGCGGGCTGCGCGGCGCCGCCGCCGGTCCCCGACGCAGCGTCGGTCTCGACGCCCGACGTCGCGTGCGCGGCGCTCGTCGAGGCCTTCGACGACGAGGTGGCGCGCGCCGGCGTCGCCGACGGCGGCTACGCGCGCGTGGCCGGCTACCGGGCGCTGCGCGTCGACCGGCTCGTGGCGAGCTACGCGCACGAGCCGATGGACGCCGGCCGCTTCGGCGGCTTCGTCGCCGCGATGCGCGCGCTCGACCGCGACGCGCGAGCGGTCGAGCTCGCGAACCTGCCCGCCGACGCCCGCGTGCGACTGGACGCACGCTCGCGCGAGGTGCCGGGCCTCGACCCGCGCGACGCACGGCTCGCCGACCGCGTCGACGACTGCGCCGAGCGCGTGCTCGCGCGCGACCTCACCGCGCCCCACGCGCGGGTCTGGCTGCTCGCCGCCGCGACGGTGCCCGACGACTACCGCGACACGCTGCGCGCGCTCGGTCTCTACCCGGTCACCGGCTTCGCGCTCGCGGCCGGCGTGCGGCTCTACGAGCGCGAGACGCAGGACGCGTTCGCGAAGCCGGCGCCCGCGCCGCGCGGCGCGCTCTTCCGCTATCGCGCGGCCGGCGTGAACACGCTGTCGCCCGCCTCGATCCGCACGACCGTCGCGTCGATGATCGCGGCCGAGCCCCTGCCGCCGCTCCCCCGCATCGAAGGCACCGCGCTCGACGCGCTCTTCGCCGCCTACGCGCCGGTCTACGAGATCGACACCGTCTCGCGCGACGACCGTCCGGGGCGGCCGACCCGGCGCGACGACAGCGTTCCCGACGTCGACGCCGGGACGCCCGTCGTCTACACGCGGCTCGCATGGACGCGCTTCGACGGCGCGTTGCTGCCGCAACTCGTCTACACGGTCTGGTTCGCGCGGAGGCCGCCGAGCCGCCCCGGCGATCCGCTCGCCGGACGCCTGGACGGCCTCGTCTGGCGCGTCACGCTCGACCGCGATGGCGCGCCGCTCCTGTTCGACACGATCCACCCGTGCGGCTGCTACCACCAGTTCGTGCCGACCGCGCGCCTCGCCGCGAAGGCGCCCGAGCCCGGCGTCGAGGAGGGCGCGCTCGTCGTCCAGCGGCTGCCCGAGCTCGCGGTCGGCGCGCGCGTCCGGCTCTCGATCGCGTCGGGATCGCACTACCTGCAGCGCGTCGAGCCGCTCGCTCCGGGGGCGAGCCCGCCTTCCGATGCGGAACCCTACCGGTTCGAGCGCGAGTCGGTGCTGCGCACGCTTCCGCTCGCAGGCGGCGCGACCGCGAGTCTCTACGGCCCCGACGGCATCGTCGCGGGCACCGAGCGGCCCGAGCGGTACGCGCTGTGGATCTCCGGCATCGAGAGCCCGGGCGCGATGCGCCAGTGGGGACGCCACGCGACCGCGTTCGTCGGCCGCCGCCACTTCGACGACGCGTTCCTGGTCGACCGCTACTTCGTCCGCGCGGCGCACTGACGCGCCCGGCGCTACCGGGGCGCTCGCGCCGCGAACGCCGCGACCTCGGCGCGCGTGGGGCTTCCCGCGCGGCCGCCGCTGCGCGTGCACTTGATCGCGGCCGCCAGCGTCGCGAAGCGCGCCGCGGAGCCGATGTCGCGGCCCTCCGAGATCGCGAGCGCGTACGCGCCGTGGAAGACGTCGCCCGCGCCGAGCGTGTCGACCGCCTCGACCTCCGGCGCGGGCACGTGCAGCGGGCCGTCGTTCGTGAGCCACCACGATCCCGCCTCGCCGCAGGTCACCGCGCACGCGTGCGCCGGTCCCTGCGCGCGCATCGCGTGCCACGCGCGCTCGAGTGCGGCGAGGCGCCGCTTCTCGCCCGCGCGCGCCGGCAGCGACGCCCAGCACGCGAGACCGTGCTCGGAGAACACGACGTGGTCGGCGAGGCGCACGAGCTCGTCGATGACGCTGCCGTCGGCGACGTCGGCATCGAGCACGCGCGGCACGCCCGCCTCGCGCGCGGCCCCGAACAACGCTCGTGCGCCCGCCGGCCAGCGCACGTCGGCGAGCGCGGCGCCGGCGCCGCGCACCTCGGCGAGCGGCAGCCACGCCGCGTCGTCGGGCACGTCGCCGTGATAGGAGACGATGAGCCGCTCCCCGCGCGAGTCCACGACGATCGCCGACTGCGACGAGCGGCAGCCCGGGAAGCGCCGGTACGCGCGCGCGTCGACGCCCCACGCGGCGAACTCGCCCGCGATCGCCGCGCCTGCCGCGTCGTCGCCCGCGCGCCCCCAGAACGCGGCGCGCCCGCCCAGACGCGCGATCGCGCACGCGGCGTTCGAGGCCATGCCGCCGCCTGCCTCGCGGTACGCGCTCGCGCGAACCTTGGTCGGCGACGCGGGAATCGCGTCGACCGTGTAGACGCGGTCGAGCGCCGCGTGGCCGAGGCAGACGACGTCGATGGTTGGGGTCAGAGCCGTAATATTTCGTGTCGAGGCAGAGGGCAGAACGCGACCAGCAGCGAAATATTACGGCTCCGACCCCTCGCGACGGTGGACAGAACGCGATCGGCAGCGAGATATTACGGCTCCGACCCCGCGTGACGCCATGCCCACCCCTGCACCGATCGAGATCGTCCACAACGCCGAGGCCCGCCGCTTCGAGGCGGTGATCGACGGCGCGCTCGCGCGCTGCGACTACCGCCGCGTGGGCAACGTGCTGCAGATCCATCATACCGAGGTGCCGGCCGCTCTCGAAGGCCGCGGCATCGCGGGCAAGCTCGTCGCCGCGACGCTCGAGCACGCGAAGGCGCAGGGGCTCCGCGTCGCGCCATACTGTTCGTACGTGCGATCGTACATGCGCCGCCATCCGGAGACGCAGGCGCTCCTCGCTCCCGGCCAGGCCGTCTGACCCGGCCTCCCCCCGGAACCACGCTCGATCCACGTTCCGGGGGCGGCGGTCCGCGGCGGCGCCGTCACGCGGCCGCCCGCTCGGCGAGGAAGTCGACGAACGCGCGCACCTTCGCCGAGAGGTGACGACGCGACGGATAGGCCGCGTGGACGGGCAACGCGGGCGGCGCGAAGTCCGCGAGGATCGGCACGAGGCGCCCGTTCGCGATCTCCGGCGCGACGATGAAGTCGGGTTCGAACGCGATCCCGGCCCCCTCGACCGCGAGCGCGACCAGCATCCGTCCGTTGTTCGCGTGAATCGGCCCGGCAACGCGCACCGCGCGCTCGGTCCCGTCGGGCGCGGCGAAGCGCCACTGGTGGCGGACCGGCGCGTGCTCGTAGGTGAGGCAGGCGTGGCGCGCGAGGTCCTCCGGCGCGCGCGGCGCGCCGCGCGCCGCGAGGTAGGCGGGCGACGCGCAGCAGACGAGCGCCGTCGAGCCGACGCGCCGCGCGACGAGGAACTGGCTGCGGATCGCGCCGATGCGCACCGCGAGGTCGATCCCTTCGTCGACGAGGTCGACCGTGCGGTCGGAGAGCTCGACGTCGACGCGCACCTCGCGGTGCCGGTCGACGAACGCGGCGATCGCCGGCGCGAGCACGCGCACGCCGTAGGTGATCGGGCAGGTGAGCTTCAGCGTGCCGCGCGGGGTCGCGCCGCCCTGGCTCGCGCTCTGCTCCGCCTCCTCGAGGTCGGCGACGAGCTGCACGCAGCGCTCGTGGAACGCCGTGCCCGTCTCGGTGAGCGAGAGGCGGCGCGTCGTGCGGTTGAGCAGCCGGGCGTCGAGGTGTCTTTCGAGCTCGGCGACCTGCCGGGAGACGGCCGACACCGAGGCGTCGAGGCGGTCGGCGGCCCGCGCGAAACTCCCGGCCTCGACGACCGTCACGAACGCCTTGATCGCCTGGAACCTGTCCATCGGCACATTGTTGCACATTAAGCAACAATCTATCAACAAAATGAATATTTATCCCGACATGCGCAACCAGCAGAATTAGCTCACCGCGGCACTCCGCCGCCTCCACCGAACAGGGACCCACCATGAACGACCGCCGCATCGACCTCGCCGCGCTCTTCCTGCGGCTCACGCTGGGCACGATGTTCGTCGCCCACGGCCTCCTCAAGGTCTTCGTCTTCACGCCCGCCGGCACCGCGAAGTTCTTCGAGTCGCTCGGACTGCCCGCCCCGCTCGCCTACCTGACGATCGCCGCCGAAGTGCTGGGCGGCGTGGCGCTCCTCGTCGGCTACCGCACGCGCCTCGTCGCCTCGGCGCTGGTGCCGATCCTGCTGGGCGCTGCGTGGGCGCACGCCGGCAACGGCTGGGTGTTCAGCGCGCCGAACGGCGGCTGGGAGTACCCGGTGTTCATGGTCTTCACGTCGATCGCCGCCGCGATCCTGGGCGACGGCCGCTACGCGATCGCGTCGGCGCAGCCCGCGCCGCGTCTCGCGACCGCCTGAGCGCCGCTCGGCGATACTGAAGGCCGGTCCGCTCCCCGCCGCACGCCGGCGGGTCGCGGGGTGCCGGAACGCGACATCGTCACGAACCACGGAGACACCATGAAGCTCTACTACGCGCCGGGCGCCTGCTCGCTCGCTCCCCACATCGCGCTCGCCGAGGCCGGCATCCCCGCCGACATCGTCCGCGTCGACCTCAAGTCGCACACGCTCCCCGACGGCACCGACTACCACTCGGTCAACCCGAAGGGCTACGTGCCGGTCCTCGAGCTCGACGACGGGACGAAGTTCACCGAGGTCGCCGTGCTGCTGCAGATCATCGCGGACCGCAAGCCCGGGGCGCTCGCGCCCGAGGTGGCGACGATGGAGCGCTACCGCCTCAACGAATGGCTCAACTTCATCGCGACCGAGATCCACAAGGGCTACAACTCGCTGTGGCACCCGGAGTTGGGCGAGGCCGCAGTCGCCGGCGCGACCGCGACGCTGAAAAAGCGCTATGCGGTGATCGAGACGCAGCTCGGCAAGACGCCGTACCTGACCGGCGACGCGTTCACGATCGCCGACGCGTACCTGTTCACGGTCACGAACTGGAGCAACTTCCTGAAGCTCGACCTCTCGGACTTCCCGAACCTCCAGGCGTTCATGAAACGCGTCGCCGCCCGCCCGGGTGTCGTCGCCGCGATGAAGGCCGAGCGCCTGATCAAGTAGCCCTCGACGCACGCGGCGTGCCGGGGCCCCCGGGCTCCGGCGCCGCCCCGGAGAACGACATGCCGACGCTGCCCACGCTCTTCCTCTCGCACGGTTCGCCGATGCGCGCCGTCGACCCCGGCGAGGCCGGCGCGGCGTGGTCGGCGATCGCGCGCGCGCTGCCTCGCCCGCGCGCGGTGCTGATGGTCTCGGCGCACTGGGAGACCAGTGTGCCGATGGTGACCGCGAATGCGAAGCCGGAGACGATCCACGACTTCGGCGGCTTCCCCGACGCGCTCTATCGCATCCGCTACCCGGCGCCCGGCGCGCCCGATGTCGCCGCGCGCGTCGTCGAGTTGCTCAAGGCCGCGGGCGTCACGGCGGGGCAGGACGGATGCCGCGGCATCGACCACGGCGCATGGGTGCCGATGCTGCACATGTACCCGGACCACGATGTGCCGGTCGTCCAGCTCGCCGTGCAGCCGGGCCGCGACACCGCGCACCACCTGGCAATCGGCCGCGCGCTCGCTCCGATCACGCGCGAAGGCGTGCTCGTCGTCGGATCGGGCCACGTCACGCACAACCTGCGCGACTGGATGACCACGCACGGCCAGCGCGAGCCGCTCGCCTACGCGGCGTCGTTCGCGAGCTGGCTCGCGGACACGCTCGCGCGCCACGACGACGACGCGCTCCTCGCCTACCGCGAGCGCGGGCCGGGCGCGGCGCGCGCGCACCCGTCGGAAGAGCACTTCCTGCCGATCTACGTCGCCTGGGGCGCCGCCGGACGCGACGCGATGGCCGAGCGCGTCTACGCCGGCTACGACGGTGCCGCGCTCGCGATGGACGCCTACGCGTTCGCGGCGCCCGACGCGGTGCGCGTCGCGCCGGTCGCGCGAGCCGGCGCGGTCCCGGCCCGATAGTCGCCGCACGCGCGCCGTCGCCGGCCGCCCAAGCGGCCATCTGCTACGATTTCGCCGACGATATCCGCGAGCGAAGGCCATGGCCGCCCCGAACGAACGCCCCGACGACATCCAGATGGACACGGCCTCGCTCTGCCGCGAGGAGATCTACACCGACCGCCGCTTCGGCACGATCCGCGCGCTCGTGCCGGTCGACCCGCAGGGCAACGTCGACCGCAAGCGCGCCACCGTCTACCAGGGCGAGGCACAGATCATGACGCAGGTCGGCGCGCTGCCGATCAGCTTCGAGATCGACGCGACGACGCTCGCGGAAGCGGTCGCGGGCTACGGCGCGGCGGCGAAGGTCGCGCTCGACCGGACGATGAAGGAACTGGCCGAGATGCGCCGCCAGGCCGCGACCGGGCTCGTGATCCCGCAAGCCGGGGGAGGCGGGCTGAGCGGGATGGGCGGACTGCCCGGCGGCGGGCTCGGCGGCGGCGGAAAGATCCAGCTTCCCTGATCGCCCCGGCGCGGCGCGCCGGTCAGCGCACCGCGTCGGACGACAGGAGCGCCGACGCCCCGACCGCCGACACCGCCCCGGCACGCCCCCCGGCGCTCGCCCGCGCGGACGGCCGCGCCGCGACGCGGCTCGGCGCGGGGACGCCGAACATCTGCGCGATCGCCTCGCGATACAGCGAGGCGCCGACCCAGGACGTGTTGTAGTGGCCGCCGCCCTCGACGAGAACGAGCTTCTTCGGCTCGCGCGCGGCCGCGTACAGCGCCTCCGAGAAACGGTACGGGACGAGCCGGTCGCCGGTGCCGTGCACGAAGAGCATCGGGGCGGGCACCTTCGCGACCTTGTCGATCGTGTCGAAGCGCTGCGTCACGAGCCAGTCGATCGGCAGCCACGACGGCGCGAGCGCCTTCGCCATCTCGGGCAGCGACGTGAAGCCGCCCTCGAGGATCACGCCGGCGACGCCATCGCGCGCTCCCGCGTCGATCGCGAGCTCCGTGGCGACCGCGGTGCCCAGCGAGTGTCCGTAGACGTAGCGCTTCGACGGGTCCGGCTCGTGGGCGGCGAGCCAGCGCCAGGCGACGCGGGCGTCGTCGTAGACGCCCTCCTCGGACGGCATCTCGCCGTCGCTCTTGCCGAAGCCGCGGTAGTCAATCGCGACCACCGAGAAGCCGAAGCTCCGCAGGTTCTCGATCCGCCGCAGGTGGCCGGTCAGGTTCCAGCGCACGCCGTGCAGGTAGAGGAGCGTCGGCGCCCGCGAGTCGTCGCTCGGCCAGTACCAGGCGTGCAGGCGCTCGGCGCCCGGCGCGTCCGAGACCGGCAGGTAGAACTCGCGGACGTCCGCGGGCAGCCCCGAGAACCAGCCGGACGCCTCGCGCGTCGGCCGGAACGTGAGCTCGCGCTCCTGCGTGACAAGCGCGGCGCAGCCCGCCCCCAGCAGCACGGCGAGCGCGAGGAGCGCGGCGCCGAAGCGGCGCCCGGGTCGGAGGCGAAGAGCCATGAACGCGATCAGAGCGCGGACCGCCGCGCGAAGTTCCCCGGCGGACGGGTAGCATAGCGCCGCCCGGTCCGTGCCGGGACCGTCCGCGAGCGCCGAAGGCCGATCCCGTGACCAACGCCGCCATCCTCGCCGCCTCGGCGCTGCTCCTGTTCGCCTACCTGCTCGACATCCTCGGGCGCCGCTACCGCCTGCCCTCGGTCGTGCTGCTGATCGCGACCGGCCTCGTGCTGCGCCACGCGCTCGACCGGCTGGGGTTCGTGTTCGAGGGCGCCGACGCGTTCGTGCCGATCGTCGGCACGCTGGGCCTCATCCTGATCGTCCTCGAAGGGGCGCTCGACCTCGAGGTCAGCGCCGAGCGGACGCCCGTGATCGTCAAGGCCGCGGCGTCCGCCGCGGCCGGCGTCGTGCTCGGCTCGCTCGCGTTCGCGGCGTTCTTCCACTTCGGGCTCGGCTTCGCGCCGTACGCGTCCGCGCTCGCGGCGGTGCCCTTTGCCGTGATCTCGTCGGCGGTCGCGATCCCCAGTGCGACCGGGCTCGCGCCGGCCCCGCGCGAGTTCGTGATCTACGAGAGCTCGCTCTCGGACATCGTCGGCGTGCTCGTGTTCTACGCCGCCCTCGCCTCGGAAGGCAGCGCCGCGGCGTTCGCGCTCGACCTCGTGGGCGGCGGCGCATTGTCGGTCGTGGTCGCGCTCGCCGCGTCGCTCGGCCTGTACGCCATCGTCAACAAGGCGGAGGGCCACGTGCGCTTCCTGCCGATGCTCGGGGGGCTCGTCTGCCTCTACGCGATCGGCAAGGCGCTGCACCTGTCGCCGCTCGTGTTCGTGCTGGTCGCGGGGCTCGTCATCGGCAACCCGCACCTCCTCGACCGGTGGCCGCGGCTCAAGCGCCTGCACGGCCCCGACTACGACCGGACGGTGCGCGAGTTCAGGGGCATCGTCGCCGAGCTCACGTTCGCGACGAAGTCGCTGTTCTTCCTGCTGCTCGGCTACTGGACCGACGTCGCCGCGCTGCTGGAGCCGCTGGCGTGGGGCGTCGCCGCGGCCTGCGTCGGGTTCGTCTACGCGTCGCGGCGAGGGATGCTCCGCGCGCTCCGCGTCGGCGACGCGGCCTCGCTCACCTGGATCGCGCCGCGCGGGCTCATCACGGTCCTGCTCTTCGTGACCGCTGCCGAGACCGGCGAGCTCGGCGCCTTCCCGTTCGGCGCGCTGATGCTGACCGTGATCGCCACCGCGTCGATGGTCGCGCTCGCGCACCACGACCGGGACGAGCGCCGAACCGCGCTCTCCACCTCCGCGATCGACGGCACGCACGCGCCGCGGGCGGGTGGGCCCGCGGCGAGCGCGACGAACGCGCCTCCAGCCGACTGATCGCGCCTCACGCGCCCGCGGAGCGCAGGCGAGCACGCGCGACCGACGCCCTCAACGCGCCGCAGGCGCGCGCGCACTCGCGGCAGGCGCGCGCGGTCTCGTCGCGGTCGAACGCGATCGCGCAGCCTTCGGCCAGCGTTTCGGCAAGCGCGAGCGCCGCCGTCGCGTAGGGGCTCCCGCGCTCGAGCACGCCGGCGGTCGCGCCGAACACCTCGACGCCGTCCATCGCGAGCCGCGCCCGGTCGTCGGCGCCCTCCGCGCGTCCGGTCGCGGCGAGCATCCTGCGCGCGCATGCGTCGGCCGCGCGCCGGCAGGCGCCGACCGCCGCCGCGTGGAGCGACGCCGCGGCGTCCTGGCGCGCGCGCGCCTCGTCGAGCGTGAGCATCCGCGTTCCTCCGTCCCGGGCCGTGCAGGAGTCACGGCGACTCGCGATCCTGGCCGTGCACGCCGGCCGCGGGCATCGGCGACGCGGCCGCGATCGCGTCGTCGCGCGTCCGACGCCGGCACGCCCGTCGCCGCGTCGGACGATTGCCGACGCGCGGTTGCGCGCTGCGCCGATGGTGCGGGCGGCGCCGCCCGCCGACAATCGATTCACCGGTCGTCGCGACCGGTTCTCGTCACGTCTACGCGCGGGTGAGCGACGGCGCGGAGCTCGTCCCTGCTGGAGGGAGCGGCTCCGTCGCCACGGGCGCACGCGCACCCTCCTCTCCTTCCTGGCTCGCCCCCCGGGCCAGGACGGTGCCCGTTGTCACGGGCTTCACGGGCAAGGTCTCTTGCCCGTTCTTTTTTTTGCGGCGGCGGCGCGGCTGCCGAAGCGCGATGTCGGCGCCGTCCGACACCGGGGTCAGCGCGCCGCCGCTCGCGCGACTTCCCGTCCGGACGTACGTTGAGTCCGGCAGCGGCGGCGTCGACCTCGCGTCGAGTCCGTCGTGCGCGTCTCCTCGTCCCCCGCGCCCGTGAGCACCGGCCCTCCCCGCGCCTCGGCCGAACGGCCGAAGGCGCGACGGCCGGCCGCGCGGGAGGATGCACGCATCGCTCGCGGCTCCGGAGGGGGATGTCCTCCCTCCCCTGGACAGCTCCTTCCGGAGTCCGCGGGCGAGCCCCCAGGGGCCTGCCAGGAGACGACGATGCGCCAACCACGCGATCCCCGGACGCTCTCGACCGAGCGCGAGTACGCGGCCGCGCTGGACGAGCTCGACGCACTGATGCTGTGCGACCCGGACACACCAGCCGCGAGGCGCTTCGACGAGCTCCTCGCGCTGATCGAAGCGTGGGAGCTCGCGCGCGATTCGGCGGCGACCGGGCCGCCCGACCTCACCTGAGCGGCGCCGGGATCGCGGGGCGCGCGGGACGTGGCGCCGGTGAAGCGGGTTGGCTGCGAGCGCCGCGGTGGTCTAGCATGCCGGCGACGAGCCCCCCGACCGTCCGGATGAAACAGCCCCCGTTCCCCGCCGACAGCGCCGCCACGACCATCGTGCCGGGCACCGCCGCGCGCGACACGGCCACGCGCCTCGACCGCCCGAAGCCCACGCCCGCCCGGCGCCGCCGCTGGCGCGGCTGCATGGTCGGCGGCGCGGTGGGCGACGCGCTCGGCGCGCCGGTCGAGTTCAAGTCGCTCGACGAGATGCGGGCGGAGCTCGGTCCTGGAGGCGTGCACGGCTACCTGCCGGCGTTCGGCCGCTACGGCGCGATCACCGACGACACGCAGATGGCGATGTTCACCGCCGAAGGCCTGCTGCGCGCCTATGCGTGCAGCGCCGTGACCGGAACGGTGGACGTCCCGTCGGTGGTCGGCCACGCGTACCTGCGTTGGCTGCACACGCAACGCGAATCCGCGACGATCGCCCCCGCCCTAGACGGGTGGCTCGTGCGCGAAAAGGCGCTCTTCGCGTCGCGCGTCCCCGGTGTCACCGTCATCGACGCGCTCCGCGCGCGCACGTCGTTCGGTGAGCGCCCGCGCAACACGAGCAAGGGCTGCGGCGGTGCGATGCGCGTCGCGCCGGTGGGACTGTGGTGCGCCCGGCTCGACGAAGGCATGTCCCCCGACCGGATCGCGAAACACGCGTTCGAGCTCGGCGCCGACACCGCCGCGCTCACGCACGGCCACCCGACCGGCCAGCTCGCCGCGGGCTACGTCGCTGCGCTCGTCGCGCTGCTCGCGCTCGAACTGCCGCTGCACGACGCGCTCGGCCGCGCCACCGCGATCCTCGTGCGCCGCCCGGGGCACGCCGAGACGATGGCCGCGGTCGAGCACGCGCGCAAGCTCGCCGCCGCCGGCGAGCCCCGCGCCGAGTTCGTCGCCCGCCTGGGCGAGGGCTGGGTCGCCGAGGAAGCGGTCGCGATCGCCGTCTACTGCACGCTCGCCGCGGCGGACTTCGACGCCGGCGTCCGGCTCGCCGTCAACCACGACGGCGACAGCGACTCGACCGGTGCGATCGCCGGCAACCTTCTCGGAACGCTGCACGGGATCGAGTCGATCCCGACTCGCTTCACCAACGGGCTCGAGCTCGTCGAGGTGCTCGCGGGGCTCGCCGACGACCTCGCCACGTTCCCCGCCTGGCCGATCGGCCAGTTCCAGCCCGCGACCGACGCCTCGGCCTGGTGGCTGGACCGCTATCCGCCCCACTGACCCGCAGGTCGGACCTGCCCCCGCGTTGTGGCGCCGTCGGTCGCTCGCCGACAGGACGGGCGCCGGCGTCGCGGACCGCCGCCCACGGCCTCGCGACCACCAGATGCGGGATGTCTCGATTCCTCCCACCCCATTCTGTAGCGCACACAAGGCACCGCTTCACACTGTCCAGCGGCGTCATGCACGCCACAAGCTGTAGCGCGTAACTCCCGAAATCCGGCATCATTCGCGGACCGCGGGCCGAGAGGGGGGTGCGGCACGCGGCGGCAGCCCGGCCCAGGGCGCCGGCGACGTACGCCACAACTGCGTAGGCCGCCCCGCCCCCGGGGAGTTGTCGATGCCGACGCGCCGCCGCGCCGACCTCGCCGGACCTCGCCGCCGCGTGACGGCGGGCTGACCCGATGGCCTTCCGCGACGACCGTCACCGCGGCCGCTCGCCGGCGCCGCCCGCGCTCGCGCCGGCGCTCGCGCGGTTCTACGCGCTGCGCTTCGCCGTCACCGCGATGACGATGCTCTCGGTGGTGCTGCTGCCGTGGATCGTCTGGAGCGCCACGAAGCGGATCGACCTCGCGGGCCTCGTGATGCTGATCGAGGCCGGCGTCCGCCTCGCGATGTCGCTGTACGGCGGGCAGATCGCGCACGCCGCGGGCGGCCGCGTCTCGTTCGCCGGCGCGCAGGCGCTGTGCGCCACCGGATTCGCGCTGTTCGCCGCCGTCATCTCGCTTCCGGGCGACAACGTCCCGCTGCTCCTCGCGCTCACCGCCGCCGCGATCGCCGTGATGCAGTCCGGCATCACGCTCGGCAACGTCGTGACCGAGGCGTGCACGGTCGCGCTGCTGCAGTCGGGTGCCTCCGACGTGCCCGCGCGCGTGCGCGTCGTCGACCTCGTGTCGACCGGCTGCGCGCTGCCGCTCGGCGGCTGGCTCGTGTTCGCGTTCGACGCGCCGCTAGCCGTCGTGGCGCTCGGCTTCGCGCTCGCCTCGGGCGCCGCGATCACGACGGCGCGAGCGGGCGCCGTGTACGACCACGCGAACGCCCGCATGAGCGCGCGCTTCTCGCTCGTCGACGCGCAGGCGTGGCGCTGGCTCGGGTCGAGCCGCCGCGCGCGCGCGCTGACGGTATTCCTGCTCGTCGCGAGCGTGCCGGTCACGATGCTGTTCGGCGCGCTCCCGTTCCTGCTGGCGAGCCGGACGGCCGCGGGCCTGCCGGCGTGGATCCGCCCGACCGACGTCCTGTTCCTCACGCACTACAAGGCGCTCGAGTCGATCACCGCGGCGTTGCTGCTGCTCGCCTGGGTGCGCTGGGCGGGCGCCTCGCGCCGCAAGCCGGTCGCCGTGCACGCCGCGTTCGCCGGGTACGTCGCGTCGATGACGGCGCTCGTCGTCGCGGAGTCCGCGCTCGCCTCCGCGCTGGCCGCGATCGCGCTGGCCGCGAGCTTCTCGCCGCTGCTGGTGTGGGTCCGCACCGAACGCGCCGCGCTCGTGCCCGGACACAACCGCCAGCGCATCGCCGGGCTGCTCGTCGCGATCGACGCGACCGCCTACGTGCTGGGCGCGCTCGCCGTGCGCTACGCGGGATTCGAGCCCGCCGCGCTCGCCGCGATCGCCGTCGCGGCGTCGGCGCTCTTCGCGCTGCTGCACGTCGAGCCGCGCCGCGCGGCCGCGCCGGCCGTCGCGGTCCGCGCGCTGCCGCCGCTGGACGAGAAGCTCGCACGGTTCCGCGCGTGGCTCGAGTCGCACCGCGGCGTGGTCGAGGCGCGGCTCGTCGAGGCGGCGCCCCGGCTCGGGCTGGTCAAGCGCGCCGTGGCGCCGCCCGGATGGGCGACGCCGCTCGCGGCCGCGCCGGTCGACGCGGTGGCGCCTATCGGCGTCGGGCTGACGCCGCTCGTGCTCCCGCGCGCGCTGCGCGACGCGGGCATCCGGACCGCGTCGCTCGCGGCGTCGACCGAGGAGGTCGCCGCGCTCAAGCGCCCGATCGCGGAAGTGCGCGCGGACGCGCTCGCGCAGGGCTGGAGCGCGCGCGTGCTCGACCACCTGCTGCCCGACTCGCCGCGCGAGCTCGAGAGCCGGATGCACGCGGCGTTCCACCGGCTGCGCGTCGACACGCTGCTGCGGCCGGGGCTCGCGCCGGACGGCGACGCCGACGCTTCGTCCGCGGCGCTCGCGACCCGGTTCGCGCCGATCGAGGTCAACAACGGCGGCTCGCAGGGCCACTGGATCTGCTCGGCGGTCAACCACGCGCTCGTCGCCGCGCTCGGGCTCGAGGGCAGGCGGATCTTCGACCGCCCGGACGCGCTCGTCGACGACGTGTACGAGGCGTTCGTCGACTGGCTCGCGGCGCGGATGACGCCGCGCCGGTTCGCGCACGCGTTCCCGCGCGGCCAGGTTCCGCTGGCGTTCGTGAGCGGCCCCTACCCGGGGCGCATGGTCAACGACGTCGAGGGGCCGCGGATCGCGGCGCGCATCGCGCGACGCTACGGCGTGGCGGGGGGCTACTTCGTCGGCTTCGACGACCTCGAGCTCGGCCGGACCCTGCGCGTGCGCGACCGCGAGATGGCGCTGGTGAAGCCGCGCGGCGCGGACGACGCGGACTCGTACGCGGTCTGGAGCGACCTCTACGTGACCGACTCGATGGACCACGTCGCTGCCGCTGTCGACAGCGACGACCCGCGCACGCGCGCGCTCGCTCGCGCGTTCCTCGAAGGGCGCGTTCTGGGCATCAGCGCGTGGCCGGGCCGCGAGCTCGTCGAAAACGACAAGGCGCACGTCGTCGACAAGGCGCACGCCCACGCGCTGCGCGCGGTGCTCGAGCTCTCCGCGGCGGACGCGGCCGTGCTGCAGCAGGCCGCGCCTCCGGCATTCGCGATCGGCGGCGACGAGGCCGTCGTCGCGAAGCTCCGCGACGAGCGCGAGCGCTGGGTCGTCAAGGCGCGCTTCGGCTGCGGCGGCAGCTCGGTGATCGTCGGCGCGAAGCCGTCCTGGCCGACGCAGCGCCTGCCGCGCGTCGACCTCCGCGGCGGCGCTGCGTCGATCGAGCGCGTCCCGATCGCCGAGATCGCGCGCGCGGCGGGCGTCGCGATCGGCCTGGACCGCGAGGGCCGCGTCGAGGCGGCGTCGTGGGCGCGGCTGTGGCCGCACCTCGTCCGCTTCGCCGCGCGCTCGCCGGGCCACTACGTCGCGCAGCAGCGCGTCGAGCCGGCGCCGTTCCACGCGATGGTCTTCGACGGCCGGCGCGTCGACGCGTTCGAGGCGACGACCGACTTCGCCGCGGCGTTCACGCTCGGCTGGGAGCGCGAGGGCCCGCGCCTCACCCCGAGCGGGACGCTGTGCCGCGCGGTGCCGCTCGGCCATCCGCACACGAACATCACGACCCGCGGCGCGCTCGTCCCGGTCATGTGCGAGGACGAGTTCGACCGGATCTACGTGGCGCTGGGCCTCGACCGCGAGAGCGTGGGCGTCCCGGCCGCGCACGCGCCGCCGCGCGAGGAAGCCGCGCTCCCCGCGTGAGACGCGGCGGCGGGGGAGCCCCCTTCCCGCGGCCGGTCGTCGTATGATCGTTCGCGCGGCCGCCCGGGCCGCGAGCGCCTCGATGACCAAGCCGATCCCGTCTTCGCTCCGACGCCGCCTGATCGGGCTCGTGGCGCTCGCCGCGGCCTGCGCCCTCCCGCCGGCCGCGCGCGCTGCCGGCGAGGGGCCGGCGGCGCGCGCGTACCTCGACCTCCGCGCGGCCGCCGCGAAGGCCCATCAGCCGGACGCCGTGCTCCCCTACCTCTCGGCCAACTACCGTCGCGTCGTCGCGAGCCTGCCGCCGGCCGAGCGCGACGGCTGGTTCCAGCGCTTCCGGCGCTTCCCGCCTTCGCCGGTGACCATCCAGGCGCAGGCGGTCGCCGGCGATCGCGGCGCGCTGGGCGCGGTCGCGCGCGACGCGTCGCACGTCAAGTGGTCGGGGCGCATCGAGATGGTTCGCGAAGGCGGCGCGTGGAAGCTCGCCGACGAGAGGTGGTCGAGCGAGCCCAGATGACGCGGCGGGCGCACGACGCCGGCGTCCGGCGCGGCGGGGCCGCCGGGGGAGCGTGATGGCCGACGACGTCGCGAAGTGGCTCTACCGGCTTCCGGCCAATTTCACCTGGACCTCGCCGTTCGCGCTCGACGCGGACTACGCGTTCGCGGACTCGCGCGGCCGCGTGCGCCTCGTGCTCGAGCGCAACGGCGCGATCACCGTGACGCGCGGCTACACCTGGAACGGATGCAGCCCCAAGTTCCGGATCCTCGACCTCCTCGTCGGCACCCCCGAGGGGGTCGTCAACGCCCGCACCGGCCAGCGCAAGACCTATTTCGCGTCGCTCGTGCACGACGCGCTCTACCAGTTCCTGGCCGACGGCCTGCCGCTCACGCGCCGGCAGGCCGACCTCGCATTCCTGTTCCTGATGCGCGAGTCGGGCTTCCGCCTCGCGCCGGTCTACTGGCTGTTCGTGCGCGCGTTCGGCGGGTTCGTGCGCGCCGCGACGCGACGGGTACGCCGGTGGCGCGGGACGTCGACGCGCGTCGACGCCGAAGCTCCGCCGGCTGCGCGGCCGGCCGCGTCCCCGTCTCCGGGCCCGGCCGGCGCGACGGGCGGCATGTCGGCGGCGAGGCATGCCTGCGCGTCGCGCCCTCCCGCGATCCCGGCCATGCGCCTCTCGTCGCTCGACCACATCGTGCTCACCGTCGCCGACATCGACGCGACGGTCGCCTTCTACGTGCGCGCGCTCGGGATGGAGGAGGTCGCGTTCGGCGCCGGCCGCAAGGCGCTCGCGTTCGGGACCCAGAAGATCAACCTGCACGCGGCGGGCCGCGAGTTCGCGCCGCACGCGGCGGCGCCCACGCGCGGCTCCGCCGACCTCTGCTTCCTGACCGACGTGCCGCTCGGGCGCGTCATCGAGCACCTCGGCGGCTGCGGCGTCGTCGTCGAGGAAGGCCCCGTGACGCGCACTGGCGCGACCGGCCCGATCCGCTCGGTCTACCTGCGGGATCCGGACGGCAACCTGATCGAGGTCAGCAACCGGGCCGGCGCGTGAGCTTCCGTGGCGAGCCTCCGCCCGGGGAGGCGGTCGCGATCAGTGAAGACGTTCGCGCGTCTTCCGGCCGGAGTCGGGCGGACCGCGCCGCGACCCGCGCTCGCGCGCCGCGCTCGCGCGCCGGCGGTCGTGCCAGTAGCGGTAGATGAGCACCGCGGCGAGCGGCAGCTCGTCGACGAGCGAGGCGCGCTTCTCCTTGTCGTCGATCCACTCGGCGAATTCGGGGTCCTGGTCGCCGAACGCCAGCGCCTCGATCGGAAAGACCCAGTCGCGGGCGTCGCGCGAGTCGTAGAGCGGCTGCCAGTCGTCGTCGCGAAGCTTGACGCCGGCCATGTAGCCCTCGCACCAGGCGGTGGCCTCGCCCGGCCCCTTCTCGGCCTTCGCACGCTCGTCGGCGAGGTAGAGGAGCGGCTTGAAGCGCGTCGGCGACTCCTCGAGCGTGCGCTGCAGCCCGACCAGGTGCCGGAGCATCAGGCCCATCACGCGCTGCGCCTGCCCGGAGGAGCCGTACGCGGGCGTGGCGGCGCGGCCGCCCTCGCTCCAGACGCCCGGGATCCACTCGGAGGGCTGGATCACCGCCGGGCCGCTCACGATCGCGCACAGGTAGCCGTCGAGCATCTCGAGGTCCATGCAGTCCTGCGGGACGGCGTCCGAGGCGAGGAACGCCTCGAGCTCGTCGAGCTCGGCGTCGGTGAGCGGTTCGTCGAGGGCGCGGTCGGCGGAGCGTTCGGCCATGGGCTTGGCACTTTCGGCGGCGAAGAACCCGATATGATCGCCTGCCCGGGCCCGGAACGCAATCGGCCCCGCCCGACGCCGGGGCGTCCGCGCCGGCGTGCTACGCTTCGGGCCGCCGAGACGACGCGCCGACCGATGCCGCCGAAGATCAAGACCCAGGCGTTCCTCGCGACGCTCCCGCTGTTCAAGGAGCTCGCGCCGGCCGAGCTCGACCGCCTGGCGGCGAGCACGAACGAGCTGCACGTGCCGCGCGGCGAGATCCTGTTCAACAAGGGCGACCCGACGACCGGCTTCTACCTCGTGATCTACGGGCAGGTGAAGCTGTCGTTCGTGACGCCGTCCGGGCAGGAGAAGGTGGTCGAGATCATCGGGCCGGGCAACTCGTTCGGCGAGGCGCTGATGTTCATGGAGAAGCCCTACATCGTGATGGCGCAGACGCTCGCCGACACGATGCTGCTCCACGTCTCGAAGGAGGCCGTCTTCGACGAGCTCGCGCGCGAGCCCGCGTTCGCGAAGAAGATGCTGGCGGGCCTCGCGCGCCGGCTGCACTCGCTCATCTCCGACGTCGAGAGCTACTCGCTGCAGTCGGGCACGCAGCGCGTGATCGGCTACCTGCTCCGGCAGGACGACGCCGCCGCCGCCGACAGCGGGACCGCGACGCTCACGCTGCCGGTGTCGAAGGCGATCGTCGCGTCGCGGCTCAACCTGACGCCCGAGCACTTCTCGCGGATCCTGCACGACCTGCAGGCGCTCGGGCTCATCGACGTCGAGGGTCGCGAGGTGCACATCGTCGACGTCGCGCGGCTGCGGGCGTACACCGGCTAGCGCCGAGCCCCCGCGGGTTCCGGCCCGACGAAGGTCGAGTCGGCGCGAGCGCGCGACGAGGCGGTGGCCGGAAGGCGTCCGGCTGAAGCCGGACCTGCGAAGGGCTCGAAGCGCCGCGAATCCATGCAGGTCGGGCTTCTGCCTGACGACGTTCGAGTCGTGTCGCTCAGGCTTCGGCAACCGGACGCCTGCGCGGACCACGGGGGATCCGGTCCGACCGAAGCCGGACCGACAGGCGCTAGTGACTCGTCCCCGCCTCGCGGGTGATCTTGTTCCAGACGTTGTACTTGCCGACCGGCTTCGACGCAGGCAGGCGCTTCACTTCCTTCAACGTCGCCGCGTCGTAGACGACGATCGCGCCGTCGTTCTCCCAGACGCTCGCGAGCGCGTACCTGCCGTAGCGGTCGAACTCGATGTGCGCCGCGGTCTTGCCGGGCGAGGGCGTGACCTCGCCGGCGATCTCGAGCGTGCGCTTGTCGATCACCTGCAGCGTGTCCTTGCGCGCGCCCATCATCGAGTCGGTCCACGCGTAGGGCGTCGCGTCGTGGCTGCGCATGAAGAAGCCCGGGCCGTTCGTGCGGATCTGCTTCACCGGCTTCCACGTCTTCATGTCGATCACGCTGACGACGCCTTCCTTGAGGTTCGGCGTCGCCATCACGCGGCGGCCCCCGTAGTCGAACGTGATGCCCGACCCCAGGTGCGGCATGCCGGGCAGCTCGAGGTCGGCGATCTTGCGGCGCACGTCGAGCTGCACGACCTGGCCCTTGCCCGCCTCGCGCGAGGCCCCCATCACCTCGCTGTAGTCCTGCGTGAAGAAGAAGTCGTCGAGCGTGTCGGCGAGGATCGTCCGGCGCGGGTTCAGGAACGCCGGGATGAACGCGCCCTCGCGGTACTGGAAGTCGTGGATGACGCCGATCGGGATGTCGGGCGCCTTCGGGTCGTAGCTCACTTCCCAGACCTCGGAGATGTCCTTCAGCGCGACGACGAAGCTCTTGCGCGGCGTCGCGTCGTAGACCGCCGAGACGCGCGAGGTCGCCTTGCCCTCGCGGTCGACGACCGGCATCACCTTGACGAGGTCGAGGTCGGCGTCGAGCACGACCAGCGTGTGCGGCAGGTAGTTGCCGACCATCACGTACCTGCCGTCGCCCGAAACCGCCGCGTTGCGCGTGTTGAGCCCGGCGCGCACCTCGGCGACCATCGCGAGGTTCCAGAGGTCGTACTTGCTGATCCAGCCGTCGCGCGACGCGAAGTAGACGTAGCGCCCGTCCGGCGAGAACTTGGGGCCGCCGTGCAGCGCGTAGCGCGTCGGGAAGCGCGCGAGGCGCTCGAAGCGGTCGCCGTCGAGGATCGACGCGTGCTGGTCGCCCGCCTCGACGACGACGAACAGGTTCAGCGGATCCGCGGTGAACGACGGCCTGTCGGGCAGCGAGTCGCGCGTGCGGTGCACGACGCGCGAGGCGCGGATGTCGGCTTCGGTCCACACCGGCTTCGTCGCCGGCGGCGTGTAGATGTACGCGACCAGCGCGTCGATCTCGGCCTTCGTGAGCGCCGGCGAGAACGCGGCCATCTGCGTCGCCGGCCGGCCCTTCGCGATCGTCTCGGCGGCGGCGGGCCTGCGCAGCCGCTCGAGGCTCTCGGGCAGGAGCGCCGGTCCCATCAGGCCGAAGCGGTCGGGACCGTGGCAGGACGCGCAGTGCGTCGCGTAGAGGGCGCCCGCGTCGACCGGCGCGGCAGGGGCTGCGCCCGGCGCGGGCGGCTGCGCGGCCGCCGCGCCCGCGAAGGCGACGACGAGCACGGCGATCGCGAGATAGACGGCCCAGCCGATCGCGCAGCGCCAGCGCGAGAGCCGCGAAAGCCATCCGCCCGTCGACGGGGCGTTGCCGCAGGCGCAGGCCGCGAACGCCTCCCGATCCGGAGCTTGCGGTCCCCCCGCCGTGGATTGCGCGGGCTTCATGTCCGCACCGTGCCGGCCTTCGTCGGCGCGGCGCCATCGATCGCCGCATTCGCGGGAGTCGCCTCCGCGCGCCGCACGCGGACGTAGGGCTTGGCGACGAGCCGCTCGCCGCCCCCCTCGATGCCGAGCTCGTCGTCGTCGAGATAGCAGCCGGGATCCTCGGCCCACGCGTCCTTCGCGATCTGCCAGGCGCGCACGCGCGTGTTGCCGCCGCAGACGTCGAGGTACGCGCAGCGCGCGCATCGGCCCTTCACCGGGCGGGGGCTCGCCTTCAGCCCCGCCATCAGCGGGTCGGAAGTGTCGCGCCAGATCCCGGAGAACGGCCGCGACTTCACGTTGCCGAGCGTGTAGTCCCACCAGAACGTGTCGGGATGGACGTTGCCGAGGTTGTCGATGTTCGCGATGTTGACGCCCGAGCTGTTGCCGCCCCATTGCGCGAGCTTTGCGCGCAGGTGCGTCTCGCGCTCCGGGAAGCGCTCGCGCACCCAGCGGAGCAGGTAGACGCCGTCGGCGTCGTTGTTGCCGGTCACGAACTCCCGCTTCTTCCCGGCCTCGATCGCGCGCCACGCCGCGCCGAGCACGAGGTCCATCGCGTCGCGCGTCGTGCGGAACACCGCGTCGGTCTTGCGGTTGACGTTGCCGCGCCCGCCGTAGTTGAGGTGGGACAGGTAGAACTTGTCGATGTCCTCGGTCTCCATCAGCCCGAGGAGCTCGGGCAGGTCGTGCGCGTTGTCCTGCGTGAGCGTGAACCGGATGCCGACCTTGAGACCCGCGTCGCGACAGCGGCGCACGGCGGCGAGCGACGCGGCGTACGCGCCCTTCCTGCGGCGGAAGCGGTCGTGCGTCGCCTCGATGCCGTCGAGGCTGATGCCCACGTAGTCGTAGCCGATCGCCGCGACCTTCGGCAGCATCGCGTCGTCGATCAGCGTGCCGTTGGTCGACAGGCCCACGTAGAAACCCATCGCCTTCGCGCGCGCCGAGATCGCGAAGATGTCCGGGTGCAGCAGCGGCTCGCCGCCCGACAGGATCAGCACGGGCACGCCGAACGCCTTCAGGTCGTCCATCGTCCGCTCGATCTCCGGCGTCGAGAGCTCGCCGGGGAAGTCGACGTCGGCCGAGATCGAGTAGCAGTGCTGGCAGGCGAGGTTGCAGCGGCGGATCAGGTTCCAGATCACGACCGGGCCCGGCGGGTTGCGCTTCGGGCCGACCGGCGTCGGATGCCGCACTTCCTCGAGGTATTGCGTCACGCGGAACATCGCGTCGCTCCGTGGGGCGCCCGGCTTTCCGGGCGCGACTTCCATGCATTATCCGCGGGATCGGCGGCCGCGCATTGATCCGGCCCAAGGGGCCGTCAGGCGAAGCGCAGCCCCGTCTTCTTCAAGACCCTGGTGCTGTAGAGGACATCGCGGGCGCGCGCCGCGTCGCCCAGCAGCGCCGCGATCTCGCGGACCTGCGCCTCGCACTCGCCGCGGTCGCGGCCGTGCACCATCGCGAACAGGTTGTAGCGCCACGCGGGCGGCCGCCGCGGCCGCCGGTAGCAGTGCGAGACGCCCGGCAGCGCGCCGATGCGCGCGCCCAGCTCGTCGACGCGTCCGTCGTCGACGTCCCAGACGCTCATGCCGTTCGCGGTCCAGCCGAGCCGGTAGTGGTTGGGCACGACGCCGATGCGGCGGATCGCGCCCGACGCGAGCATCGCGCGCATGCGCTCGATCACGACCTCGGACGCGACGCCGACCGCCTCGGCGACCGCGTGGTACGGGCGCGGCACGCGCGGCAGGCCCGCCTGCGTGGCGCGCACGATCGCGGCGTCGACCGCGGCGGCGTCGATCGGCCGGTTCACGCGGGGAGCCTCAGCTCGACGAAGTACTCGCGCTCCTTGGGGAACGCGAGCACGGCGAGCCCGGTCGCGGCCTCGATGCGGCGAACCGCGTCGTCGATGCCTTCGGGCGTCGCCGTCGCCACGACGAACCACAGGTTGAGCTCGTGCTCGCGCGCGTAGTTGTGCGCGACCTCGGGGAACGCGTTGACGATCGCCGCGACGCGTTCGACGTCCGCCGCGGGCACCGCCATCGCGGCCAGCGTGAACGCGCCGCCCATCCGCGCCGCGTCGAAGAGCGGCCCGAACCGGGTGAGCGTGCCGTCGGCGAGCATCCGGTCGATGCGCGCGATCAGGTCGTCCTCGGCGATGCCGAGCGCCTCCGCCGCCGCCGCGAACGGCCGCTCGCACAGCGGGAACTCGCCCTGCAGCGTGTTCACGATCGCGCGGTCGACCGGGTCGAGCGCGGCCGTCATCGGGCGACCGCCGCCGGGACGTCGCCGGCCGGCGCGGCGGCAGGACGGCCGCGCCTGGGCACGTAGCGCGCGCCGCGCTGCTTGAACGCGGCGAGCGAGAACAGCACGTCGTGCGCGTGGCGATCGAGACCGAGCGCGGCCGCGATCGCGTCGCGCCGCGCCCCTACCGCTGAGCGATCGCGGCCGTGGATCATCGCGTACAGGTTGTAGCGCCAGCCGTCGGCGCGGCGTCGCCGGTAGGCGAGCGTCACCGCGTCCTCGCGCGCGAGCGCGGCGCCCAGCGCGTCGGCGTCGGCGTCGGGCACGTCCCACACGCACATGGCGTTCGCGGCGTAGCCGAGCGGCCGGTGGCGCACGACGAGGCCGAAGCGCGAGATCACGCCGCGGTTCAGCCACTCGGCGAGCCGCACCGACAGGTACGCCTCGGTGACGCCCGCCCGGCGGGCGACCTCCGCGTAGGGCCGCGGCGCCGCGGGGAGCCCGTCCTCGAGCGCCGCGACGATCCGGCGGTCCCGCTCGCCCAGCGCGAGCGACGCGACCGGGGGCGCGACGCGCCGGGCCGGCGCGACGTGGGTGCCGCTCGCGTGCACGTCGAACCCGAGGTCGATCCAGTAGTCGCGCACGAGCGGCAGGCGGATCACGGCGAGTCCGGCCTCACGCTCGATCGACGCGAGCGCGGCGTCGAGGTGCGCCGCGTCGGGCGCGGTCGCGACGAACCACAGGTTGAGCGCGTGCTCGCGCTCGTAGTTGTGGTTGACTTCCTCGTGCGCCGAGACCGCACGCGCGACCTCGGCGAGACGCTCCCGCGGCACCGCGATCGCCGCGAGCGTCGAGGCGCCGACGACGTTCGGCCGGAACACCGCGCCGACGCGGCTCACCACGCCGTCCGCGAGCCGGCGCGCGACCGCGGCGATCACCTCGCGCTCGGTCGCGCCCAGCGCCGCCGCGATCGCCGCGTAGGGCCGCGGGACGAGCGGGAAGCCGCGCTGCCAGCCGTCGACGAGGCGCCGCTCGAGCGCGTCCAGCGGGGCGATCGGCGTTCTCGCGCTCATCTCAGAATCCGGTGCGCGCCGCGCGCGACGTGAAGAAGATGCCCGACGGCGCGTCGGAGGCGAGCGTCGCGACGGTCTTCAGCGACTCGGTGTCGACGACGACGACGCGGTTGTCGTCGCGCGACGAGATCCAGACTTCCTCGCCGCGCGGCGTGAACTCCATGTGCAGCACCGCCCTGCCCGGCTCGAGCGTCGCGGTCACGGCGCGCGACTCCGCGTCGATCACCTGGACGCGCCCGTTGTCCGGGAACGCGAAATTCACCCACACCTGGCGCGCGTCGGGGCGCGCGATCACGAACACCGGCTGGCCCGCGACCTTGACGCGCGCGACCTCGCGCCAGTCGCGCGTGTCGACGACGAGCACCTCGTGGCGGCCGATGGCGGGCAGCCACGCGTAGCCGCCCGCGATCGCCCAGCCGCGCAGGTGCGGCATCTTGTACACCGGCAGCTTCTCCTCGCCCATGCCGTAGCCCGGCAGCACGCGCCTGACGCCGCGCCCGGGGTGCCAGAGGTCGAGGAGCGCGAGCCCGTCCTCGCCGAACAGCCCGGCGAGGTACCAGCGTCCGTCGGGCGTGACCAGCCCGTCGTAGGGCTGCCTGCCGATGTCGCGGAAACGCTCGACCTTCGGCGCGCGCGGATCCTTCGCGTCGATCACCCAGATCTCGCCCGCGTCGAACAGGGCCGCGACGAAGCGGCGGCCCGGCGCGTCGGCGAGCCCCACGACCTTCGACGGCTTGCCGTCGGGGCCCGGCGTCGCCGGAATGTCCGCGAGGAGCTCGAGCGTGACGGCGTCGAACAGCTTCACGCCGCCGGGCGCGTAGTTCTGCGCCGCGATCACGCGGCCGTCCTGGCTCACGGCGCCGCCGATCGAGTTGCCGGCCTGGATCACGCGCTTCGCGATCCTGCGCTCGAGCAGGTCGACCCTGGTGAGTCCGCCGTCGCGGCCGAACACGTACGCGTAGCGCCCGTCGCGCGAGAACACGACCGAGGCGTGCGAGAGGTCGCCCAGCCCCTCGACCGTGCCGAGCACGCTGCGCGCGGTCGTGTCGACGACTTGCACGCGCCCGGCGGCCCGCTCGATCACGACGCCCAGGTCGCCGGTGCCGCGCAGCTCCGCGGCGACGGCCGACGCGGTCAGCGCGAGCGCGGCGAAAAGGAGCCCGCCCGCGTTCACGAACGCGCGGCGGGCGGCACGATCAGCGTGCAGCGGCATCGGTTGCCCCGTCGATCATCCGGGCAACCAGCCAGCGGGCCTCCGCCTCGGACAGGAATGGCCGCCACGGCGGCATCGCGGTTCCGGTTCGGCCGAAGTAGATCGTCGCGGCCAGGCTTTCCGCCGGTTTGGTTCTCAACGCCTCGGGCGTGAGCGCGGGACCGAGACCGCCGGTCAGGCGCATGCCGTGGCAGGAACCGCAGTCTTGCTTGAGGAGCACGAGCAACTCGCGCTGCCGCGCGGGATCGGGATCGGCGGCCCCGGCCGCCGCGACGCGCGCGCTCCCCTCCGCGCCCGGGAGCGGCGCGGCGGCGGCCGCCGCGGCGAGCGCGACGGCGAGCATCAGGGGACGGGCGGCCTCCACGTCGATCCTCCTCGAGGTCGACCATGATCGGGGCAGCGGCGCCGCCGGGCATTGACGCAGCGCAAGCGACCCCGCCGGCCGGGCCGGCGCCGATGCTCCCGCGCTTCCCCGGCCCCCGGAAACGCGAAGGGCGACCCTCCGGCCGCCCCTCGCATGCCCCTGTCGACGACAGGGTCCGGGTCAGTAGACGTCGTGCTGCGTGTTGTAGACGTTGAACTTGCCGGTCGGCGTGACGAGCTTCGGGTCCCTGATCACCTTCTTCAGCTTGAGCGTCTTGTCGTCGACGACCACGAGCGCCGACTCCTGGTTCTTCGCACTCCAGACCGAGAACCACACCTCGTCGCCCGCCTTGTTGTACTCGGGCTGCACGACGCGCTTCGCGCCCTCGCCCACGCCCGACCACTCGGCGATCGGCAGCACCTTGTAGCCGGCCTTCAGGTTGCTGATGTCGAACACGGCCACCGAGCCGGCGATCTTCGGGTCCGGGTGCAGCGGCGTGTCGACCCACAGGTTCTTCGACTTCGGGTGCGTCTTGATGAACAGGTTGCCGCCGCCCTGCGCGTCGAGCGTCTCGCACACCTTCCACGCGTACTTCGCGTTCTTCTTCGGATCGGTGCCGATCAGCGAGATCTTCTCGCTGCCGAGGTGCCCGGTCGCCCAGACCGGCCCGCAGACCGGGTGCACGAAGTTCGCGCCGCGGCCCGGGTGCGGGATCTTGTCCACGTCGACGATCGCCGTGCGCTTGCCTTCCTTGGTGTCGACGACAGCGATCTTGTTCGACTGGTTGGCCGCCATCAGCACGTAGCGCTTCGTCGAGTCGTAGCCGCCGTCGTGCAGGAACTGGGCGGTCGGGATCTCGGTGATGTCGAGGTTCTCGAGGTCCTTGTAGTTGACGAGCAGGACCTTGCCCGTCTCCTTGACGTTGACGACGAACTCGGGCTTGTAGTGCGACCCCACGATCGCCGCGACGCGCGGCTCGGGGTGGTACTCCTGCGTGCCGACCGTCATGCCTCGCGTCGAGACGATCTTGAGCGGCTCGAGCGTGTCGCCCTTCATGATCACGAACTGCGGCGGCCAGTAGCTGCCGGCGATCGCGTACTTGTCCTCCCAGCCCTTCGCCTTCGACGTCTCGACCGAGCGCGCCTCGAGGCCGGTGCGGATCTCCGCGACCGTGTCGGGCTTCTCCATCCACAGGTCGATCATGTTGATCTTGGCGTCGCGCCCGATCACGAACAGGTAGCGGCCCGACGCCGACATGCGCGAGATGTGCACCGCGTAGCCGGTCTTGATCGTGTTGATGATCTGCTTCGAGTCGCCGTCGATCAGCGCGATCTCGCCGGTGTCGCGCAGCGTCACCGAGAAGAGGTTCTCGAGGTTGTAGTTGTTCATCTTCTTCGTCGGACGGTTGCCCGGCGGGACGATGACCTTCCACGTCGCCTTCATCTCCTTCAGGCCGAACTCGGGCGGCTGCGGCGGCGTCTGCTGCACGTAGCGCGCCATCAGGTCGACCTCGGGATCGGTGAGCTCGCCCGACGTGCCCCAGTTGGGCATGCCGGCGGGCGACCCGTACTTGATGAACACCTTCAGGTACTCGGTGCCCTTGTCGATCGTGAGGTCGGGCGTGAGCGGCTTGCCGGTCGCGCCCTTGCGCAGCACGCCGTGGCAGCCCGCGCAGCGCTGGAAGTAGATCTGGCGGGCCTTGTCGAACTCCTCCTTCGACATCGGCGGCGCCTTCGGGTTGATGTCCTGGTACATCTCGACGCCGGCGAGCGGCGAGCTGCCGGCCTGGTAGGCGGTCTCGGGCTGCGAGACGTCCTTGTGCTGCGTCGGCTGCTGCGCGAGCGCGCCGCCGGCCGCGAGGGCCACCGCGGTCGCCGTGATCAGGGAGCGGATCTTCCCGCCGTGTCTCGAATTCATGGGTGCCTCGTGGAATCGTCGCCGCGGCGGGCATGCCTCCGGGTCGAGGGCCGCAGGCCGGCAGTTTCCGCCCCCGTCGCCGGCCGAACCTTGATGCCTGTCAATCGTTCCGGGGACGCCGGTCAAATCCGGGCCGGATAGCAGGGGAACGGACGCCGTGGCGGCCGGGGGTTCCTCCGGACCGCCGGGCGCGGCCGCGGCGCGTCGGCCCGCGGCCGGGGCGGCGCCGGTGCGCCACGGCGCCGCCACCGGCCTTCCGAACCGCGCCGCCGATCCGTCCGGGTCGTCGCCTTGCTGCATTGCGGGGACCCGCTTGACCCTGATCAAGTCGCGGTCTTCGGCGTGGTTCCATCATGCACGTGATGTATCGCA
>WBZU01000158.1_pt1 | contig 67950 bp, 64 predicted proteins | sample 5204311 | NCBI WGS metagenome assembly WBZU01 (sample SAMN12344359, study PRJNA552823) | activated sludge metagenome | biome: Activated sludge suspended growth; feature: Nitrification reactor; material: Wastewater; isolation source: activated sludge from nitrification reactor of wastewater...
CCTTCACATCGCTGCGCGATATGAGCCTTCGCCGGAAGCCGTCAGCCGCGGCCTGCGGCCGCCTCGGCGAAGCCGAGGATGACCCTGCGGGTCATCGCTCATCTTCTGGCTGCGGCACGGCGGCTGGCGCCGCCTTCACATCGCTGCGCGATATGAGCCTTCGCCGGAAGCCGTCAGCCGCGGCCTGCGGCCGCCTCGGCGAAGCCGAGGATGACCCTGCGGGTCATCGCTGACTTCTTCTCCACCTTGGTCACGACGACGGCGCCGATCTCGGCGGTGTTGGCCACGTGCGTGCCGCCGCAGGGTTGCAGATCGACGTCCTCGATCTCCAGCACCCGCACCCGCCCCTGGCCGCGCGGCGGCTGCACGCTCATGCTGCGCACCAGCTGCGGGTTGGCGTCGAGCTCGGCCTCGCTGATCCAGCGGTGACGCACCGGGTGCGCCTCGGCCACCAGGCGCGCGATGCCCGCGCTCAGCGCCGCCTTGTCCAGCGGCTCGGCGATGTGGAAGTCCAGCCGCGCATGGGCGGCGGTGATCGAGCAGCCGTCCACCGGGTGCGGCACCAGCGCGCACAGCAGGTGGGTGGCGGTGTGGAAACGCATGTGCGCGCGCCGGCGTGCGGCGTCGATGCGCGCGGTCAGCTCGTCGCCTGGGCGCAGCAGCGCGGCGTCGGCGCCGGGCGCGAGCAGGTGCACGATCTCGCCCGGGCCCGCGCCCTTGCGCGTGTCGGCCACCGCCACCGTGCGGCCGTCGGCCAGCACGAGCCAGCCGGCGTCGCCGGCCTGGCCGCCGCCCTGCGGATAGAACACGCTGCGGTCGAGCTGCACGCCCTGCGCGTCGACCACCGTGACGCGTGCGCGGCATTCCAGCAGCGTGGCGTCTTCGCGGAACAGTTCGTCGGTCATCAGGCGGCCCTCGGGTCGTGCCCTGCGGGATGGGCGCTCGGCAGCGGCAGCGCCATCGCGCAAGGGTCTGCGGGCCGCGCGCTGCGGCGTTCGCGCATGCGGTGGCGCGGCGGATTCACGCAGCGGCCCCGCCGTCGGCCAGCACTTGCGCGAACAGCTCGCGGTCGACGTTGCCGCCGGTCAGCGCCACGCCGACGCTGCGCCCGGCCAGTGCGGTGCGCCGCTGCAGCGCGGCCGCCAGCGCCGCCGCGCCGGCGCCCTCGGCCGCGTTGTGGGTGTCGGTGAAGCAGATGCGCATCGCCTCGGCGACCTCGGCGTCGTCCACCGCAACGATGTCCTCCACTTCGGCACGGATGATCGCCAGCGCCGCCTCGTCGGGCACGCGGCAGGCCATGCCGTCGGCCAGCCGGGTGCTCGCCGGCGCCGCCACCGCGCGGCCGGCGCGCCACGAATCGAGGTACGCGGTGGCGTGCGCCGACACCACGCCGACGATGCGCGTGCGCGCCCCGGTCGCGGCGCGTGCCGCGGCGCAGGCGCAGATGCCCGAGCCCAGCCCGATCGGCACGAACACGACGTCGGGCTGCGCCGCGCCGAAGAATTCGAGCCAGTAGGTGGCGACGCCGCGCACCAGGTCGCGGTGGAAGCTCGGCACCAGGTGCAGCCCGCGCGCTTCGGCCAGCGCGGCGGCATGCTCGAGCGCGGCCTGGAAGTCGTCGCCATGTTCGAGCAACTCGGCGCCGAACGCGCGCATCGCCGCATTCTTCTCGGCCGAATTGCGGTGCGGCACGACGATCGTCGCCGTCAGGCCATGGCGCGCCGCGGCGCGCGCGATCGACTGGCCGTGGTTGCCGCGCGTCGCGCTGATCACGCCGCGCAGGCCGGGCTCGCGCTGCAGCGCCTCGTGCAGGTAGACGATGCCGCCGCGCATCTTGAAGGCGCCGATCGCGGTGTGGTTCTCGTGCTTGACGTAGACGGTGGCGCCGAGCCGCTGCTCGAGCAGCGGCCAGCGGTGGGTCGGCGTCGGCAGCATCTCGGCGCGCACCAGCGCCAGCGCCTGTTCGAGCTCGGTGCGGTCGGGCAGCAGGGTCATGCCGGGCATTGTCGCTGCCGGTCGGCCGCTGGCGCTGCCGGCCGTACCCTGCCGCCGCCCAACCGCCCAACCGCCCAACCGCCGTTCAACCGCTGCGCAGCTCCACCTTGCCGCGCGCGCTGCTGAACCCCGCCGCCAGCGCCGGGCCGGCCGCCGCGCACACCACGCCCGGCAACCCCAGCGCCGCGGCCAGCGCATCGGGCAGGCCGCCGAGGGCCAGCGCGTCCAGTGCGACGCCGCTGGCCGGCAACTGCCCGGCTGGGTGCGGGCCTTCCCATTCGATCAACGTCGGCAGCGCACCGCCGTACAGCAGCCGGCCGTCGGCACGCCCGGCGATGCGCCAGCGCAGGATGCCGTGCGCGCCGGCGCGCTCGGCAGCGACCGCCTCGCCCGGATCGACGTCGAGCGCGCGCAGCCGCGCCAGCAGCGCGTCGATGCCGCTGCAGCGCGCCACCGCGTGCAGCAGCCGCGGCTGCACCCGCAGCGCCGCCTGCAGCGCCGGGTCGTCGAGCCCGAACCAGCGCGGCCGCGGCGGCGCCGGCGCATCCGGGTCGATCGCGATGATCTCGAGGTAGCTGCGCGGGAACGCCGCCGAGCCGATGGCCAGCAGCCGGTTGTGCGTACCCATGCGCGGATGCCGGCCGCCGGGCGCCGGTGCCGCGCCGAACAGCCGCTCGCACCAGGCCGCGCCCTGCTCGAGCGTGGCCGCGGCGACCACCAGGTGGTCGAGCGCCGCTGCCGGCGCCCCATCGGCCTGCGCGTGGCCGCCGCCTTCGGCCCGGCCCGGGCCGGTCACAGCGCGACCTCGCCGCTGATGCACGGCGCCACCTCGCCGCCCACCCAGACGCGGCCGTCGGCGGCGCGCTCGATGTGCACCCGCCCGGCGCGGCCGAGCGCCGTGCCCTGCGCGGCGACGTAGCGCCCGGGCGCCAACCCCTGGCCGATCAGCCACTGCGCCAGGCCCGCGTTGAGGCTGCCGGTCACCGGATCCTCATCGACGCCGATCATCGGCGCGAACGCGCGCACCTCGAAAGCGGTGTCGGCGCCCGCCGGCTGCGCGCCGATCAGGCCGACCTTGGCGAGCGTCTTCAGCCGCCCATGGTCGGGCCGCACCGCCAGCACCGCCGCGGCGCTGGCCAGCCGCAGCGCCAGCCAGCGCGGGCCGTTGTCGAGCCAGGCAGCGGCCTGCACCTGCGTGCGCCCGATCGCCAGCGCCGCGCACACCGGCTGCAGCAGCGCCTCGTCGGCCGGCTCGCAGGCCAACGCCGGCGCCTCGAAGGCCAGGCGCGTGCCGTCGCGCCGCACCGCGACCAGGCCGACACCGCACTGCTGCACCACCTGCCCGGCCGTACGCGGCACGCCGCCGGCCGCCAGCCACGCGAAGCAGCTGCCCAGCGTCGGGTGGCCGGCGAAGGGCAGCTCGCCGCCGGGGGTGAAGATGCGCACCCGGTAGTCGGCGCCGGGCGCGGTGGGCGGCAGCAGGAAGGTGGTTTCCGACAGCTTCGTCCAGCGCGCGAAGTCCGCCATGCGCGCGTCGTCCAGGCCCTGCGCCGCGTGCACCACCGCCAGCGGGTTGCCGCGCAGCGCGGTGCCGGTGAACACGTCGAGCTGGTCGAAGCGGCGCTTCATCGCGTCGCCCCCGGCGCGTGCCGCGCCTGCGCCGGCACCTGCACCAGCGGCGCGCTGCCGTGCCCGGTCTGCACGGGCGGCGCGGCGTTGCGGCGCCGTTGCCCGGTGCGCGGCTGCACGCCGCGGCAGACCGGCGTTGCGGCGGGCACGCGGGCCGAGTAGGTCGGGGTCATCGTCAGCGCCTCCTGTATCGAATCGCAAGTGTGCCCGCGCCGGCACCCGCGGCGCGCGCCCGGCACCGCGTACAAGCCGACACAACTGCCGGCATCGGGCGCGCCCTGCCGCCGCTACGATCGGCCGCAAGGCTGCGCCCCGCGATGTTCGACACCCCCGCCCCGGCCATCGGCGAGCACGATCTGATGCGCGCCAGCGCCTTTCGCCGCTACCTGGCGGACGAAGCCCGCGCCGGGGCCGAGCCGACCGCGTCGCGGCTGTCCACCCTGAGCCCGTCGCTGCTGCTGGACCTGATGCGCTTCGAGCACGAAGGCCAGGGCAGCGGCCTGCTCGAAGTGCTGGCCGCGAGCATCCGCCACGCGCGCCGGCTGCTGGTGCACCTGCAGGCGCGCGACCGCGTGCTGCCGCTGACGCTGTTCCCGGTCGAGCGGCTGGTGCACAGCCCGGTGCCGCTGCCCGAGCTGCTGGCGCTGCCGCTGGACGAGCTGCAGGTGCTGCACGTCGAGCCGGCGCTGCTGCGCCCGCCCGGCGACCGCGTCGGCGCGCTGGTGGGCGAGGCGGCGCAGTACCACCCGCTGCCGGCGCTGTGCTGGGAAGTCGCGCTGCGCGGCGTGCGCGCCGAGCTGCTGCCCGAGATCGCCGGGCAGGCCGCGTACCGCATCGCACCCGGCGCCGACCTGCACCTGCCGGCGCCGGGCGGCTCGCTCGGCGATGCCGCGGCGCGGCTGCGGCGCGAGCCGACGCGGGCGGACGACATCGCCCGCTGGCCCGGCTTCGACGACGACCGCGCCCGCCGCCTGCTCAACGGCCTGTACCTGCAGGCGGCGCTGATCGTCAGCCGCGCCCACCCGGCGGCCACCAACGACGGCTGGCGCGGCAGCGACGCTCTGCCGGGCTGAGCGGCGCCCGGCAACCCGCCGGGCCGGGCCCGCCGGCTTGCCCCGGCTTCGTCGGGCTGCGGGCCGCGCGCTCAGCGCGACGCCAGCACCTCCCAGCGCTGCATCGCCGCCGCCAGCTCGTCGTCGATCTGCGCGTAGCGCGCGCGCAGCGCCGCCACCGCCTGCGGCTCGCGCGTGTACAGCTCCTGCCCGGCCAGGCGCTCGCCGATCGTGCGCTGTTCGGCTTCGAGCGCGTCGATGCGCTCGGGCAGTTCGTCCAGCTCGCGCTGCTCCTTGAAGCTGAGCTTGCGCGGCGGCGCTGATGCCGCGGCTGCGCCGGCGGCTGCTGCCGTGGAGGCTGCATCGGCAGCCGCGGATGCGGCCGCAGCCGCAGCCGCAGCCGCAGCCGCAGCCGCAGCCGCCGCCGCAGCCGCCGGCCGCGCGCGCGCGCGCTGGCGCTGCCAGTCTTCCCAGCCGCCTTCGTACTCGCGCCAGCGGCCGGGGGCGTCGTCGCCCTCCCAGGCGACGGTGCTGGTGACCACGCGGTCGAGGAAGCGCCGGTCGTGGCTGACCAGGAACACGGTGCCGGCGTAGGCCTGCAGCAGTTCCTCCAGCAGCTCGAGGGTGTCGATGTCGAGGTCGTTGGTCGGCTCGTCCAGCACCAGCAGGTTGGCCGGCAGCGCGAACAGCCGTGCCAGCAGCAGCCGGTTGCGCTCGCCGCCCGACAGCGTGCGCACCGGCGCGCGCGCGCGCTGCGGCGGGAACAGGAAGTCGCCGAGGTAGGCGATCACGTGCCGGCGCCGGCCGCCGATCTCGACCCAGTCGCTGCCCGGGCTGACGCTTTCGGCCAGTGTCGCGTCCGGGTCGAGCCGGCTGCGCTGCTGGTCGAAGTAGGCCACCTGCAGGTTCGTGCCGCGCCGCACCCGGCCGGCGGTGGGCTCGAGCTCGCCCAGGATCAGCCGCAGCAGCGTCGTCTTGCCGGCGCCGTTGGGGCCGATCAGGCCGACCTTGTCGCCGCGCAGGAAGGTGGCCGAGAAGCCCTGCACCACCGGCGGCGCGCCCGATGCCCAGGCAAAGCCGGCGTCTTCGAGCTCGGCCACGATGCGGCCGCTGCGCATGCCGGCGTCGATCGCCAGCCGCGCTTGGCCGAGCGCCTCGCGCCGCTGCACGCGCTGCGCGCGCAGGCCCTGCAGCCGCTGCACCCGCGCCACGCTGCGCGTGCGCCGCGCCTCGACGCCCTGGCGCACCCAGGCTTCCTCCTGCGCCAGCAGCTTGTCGGCGCGCGCGGCGGCCGCGGCCTCGGCCGCCAGCTCCTCGTCGCGGCGGCGCTCGAAGGCGGCGAAGTTGCCGGGGTACGCGCGCAGCCGGCCGCGGTCGAGCTCGACGATCGTGGTGGCCACCGCGTCGAGGAAGGCGCGGTCGTGGCTGACCACCACCACCGCGCCGCCGAAGCCCTGCAGCCAGCCTTCGAGCCAGGCGATCGCGTCCAGGTCGAGGTGGTTGGTGGGTTCGTCGAGCAGCAGCACCTCGGGCGCGGCCACCAGCGCGCGCGCCAGCGCCACCCGCTTGGCGCTGCCGCCCGACAGCTCGCCGACGCGGCGCGTGCCGTCGAGCTGCAGCTGCGACAGCGTGGTCGCGACGCGCTGCTCCCAGTGCCAGGCGTCGAGTATGTCGAGCTGCGCGTGCAGCGCCGCCAGGTCGTCGCCGCTCGCGTGCTGCTCGTAGCGAAGCCGCAGCGCGCGCGCGTCGGCCAGGCCGTCGGCGACCGCGTCGAACACGGTGGCGGCCGCATCGAGCCCGCCTTCCTGCGGCACGTAGGCGCAGCGCAGCCCCTGCGCGCGCTGCAGCTCGCCGGCGTCGGGCGCTTCCAGCCCGGCCAGCAGCTTCAGCAGCGACGACTTGCCGCTGCCGTTGCGCCCGATCAGCCCGACGCGCTCGCCCGGTTGCAGCACGAAGGACGCATCGTCCAGCAGCGCGGCGTCGCCGTAGGCGAGGTGGGCGTGGGCGAGGGTCAGCAGCGGCATCGGGCGGCGCGCGGCAGGCGGGTCGCCGCGGCGCGCGATTATCGGCAGCCGGCGCGCCCGGCCGCCGCGCATGCTGCGTTGCGCGGCCGCCGCACATGCCCCGCCGCGCCGTCGGGATCGTGCCGGGCCGCAGGCTCGGTGCCGGACAATCGCCGCCGCGGCCGCGCAGCGGCCCGCGGCTTGCGGCTTGCGGTTTCGGCGCCACGAGCGCATCCCCCGCGCTTCGGGTGGGTCTGCCGCGGCGCCCGTGATCTATTTGCTGCGCCGCGGGACAGCGCCGCAACGGCCTGTGGAAAACGGGACCGGCAAGCCCGAAGATGCCGGGCATCGCACGTCGTTGGGAACAAAGAATGAACGCAAGCAAACTTGCGCCGCTGCTGCGGCGCGCTGCCTTCGCCGGCAGCCTGGCACTGATGGCCGCCGGTGCGGCGGTTGCCGATCCGATCACGCTGGCACCGCAATACGCCGGCCAGTACGCGGCCGGCAACGGCGTCGATGCCACCTTCTTGAAGGTGGCCGACGACTGGAAAGGCAGCGGTGTGCGTTATGACGCCGTGACCGACTCGCTGAGCAACGATTCGAGCGTCGGGCGCCCGCTTGTCGACTATGGCCACAGCGGCCTGCAGGGCCTGATCGACTGGCACACCGCGCACGGTGCGACCCCGCCGAATGGCCTGATCGTCGACCAATGGAGCGGTAAGGTCGCCGATATCGCGTTTGGGGATGCCCAGTACGCGGCGCAACCTGGCTACGTTGATACCTGGGGTGCAATGCGTGCGGTCCCGCTGTTTGGTTCTGGCGTCGCGGACTCGTTACAAGAGAACTGGACCTCGCATTTCGGCGGCTTTCTGCGCATCACCACGCCGGGTGTCTACAACTTCGGCGTGCTGCACGACGACGGCTTCTTCTTTACGCTGACCGGCGCCGGCGGCGCTTCGCTTGGGATCAGCCACGACTTCCTGAACCCGCCCAGCCGCACGGCCTTCGACCAGGCACTGCTGCTCGATGTCGGGCTGTACCGTTTCGAGTTGGGCGCCTACGAAGGGCCCGGGGTCGGCGTGGTGGAGCTGGCGTGGAAGTTCGGTAACGGCGAGTTCGAACGCGTGCCCGGCGCCCATCTGGTCGCCGCCGACGGTGTCAGCGCAGTGCCGGAGCCGGCTACCGCATCGCTGCTGCTGGCCGGGTTGGGGCTGGCTGCAGTTGCCTCCCGGCGCCGCCGTATCCCGCAATGATCCGGCCGCGAATCGATCCCTCGGAGCCGACGACGATCTCGCGTCAGCGTCGCAGCCGTTCGGCGGCCGGACGCCGCACTTCGCACGTGCCGCGCATGGGCGAGGAAGACTGCATCGCGAACCCCGCGCAGTCGCAGACGAAGCGCCGCCTGTATCTGAGCGTGCGCGCCAAGTTCGCGTTGTCGCTGCTGGCTGGCATCGCCTGGGCGGTCTTCTCGCATCAGTTGGCGCGTCTGTGGTTGGCCGACCTGTCGGCGGTGATCGGCGCGTTGCCCGCCTACCTGGCGGTGTTCGGCATCGCGATCCTGCCCGGCTTCATGAACGCTTTCCTGATCGGCAGCCTGTTGCTGGATCGCCGACCGAGAGTGCAGGTGCCCGGCGGTGCGTTGCCCGGCATCACGATCCTGGTGGCCGCGTACAACGAGGAAGCGCACATCGCCTCGACGATCGACAGCATCGCGCGCCAGCAGTACCCGGGGCCGCTGCAGGTGATCGTGATCGACGACGGTTCGACCGACGGCACGGCAGGCGCGCTCGCTCCCTTGCACTACCCCTGGCTCGAAGTGATCCGCCTGCCGCAGAACCGCGGCAAGTCGCATGCGCTCAATGCCGGCCTGCAGCAGGCCCGCCACCGGCTGACGCTGACGGTCGACGGCGACTCCTACCTGTACCGCAACGCACTGCGCAACCTGGTCGGCCGCTACCTCAGCGATCCGCCTGATACGCGGGCAGTCGCCGGCGCGGTACTGGTGCGCAACTCGCGCACGAATCTGGTCACGGCGGCGCAGGAGTGGGACTACTTCCACGGCATCGCCGCGATCAAGCGGCTGCAAAGTCTGTACCAAGGCACGCTGGTGGCCCAGGGTGCGTTCTCGATCTATGACACCGGCACGCTGCGCGAGCTCGGCGGCTGGCCGCACACCGTGGGCGAGGACATCGTGCTGACCTGGGCGATGCTCGAGCGCGGCTGGCGCATCGGCTTCGCCGAGAACGCCTGCGTCTTCACCAACGCGCCGACGACCTGGAAGCAGTTCATCCGCCAGCGCCAGCGCTGGTCGCGCGGCCTGATCGAAGCCTTCAAGGCGCACTGGGGGCTGCTGTTCAAATGGCGCATGACGACCCTGTTCATCTGGTGGAACCTGCTGTTCCCCTACATGGACCTGGCCTTCACGCTGGCCTTCATCCCTGGCCTGGTGCTGGCGCTGTTCGGGATCTACTGGATCGCAGGGCCGCTGACGCTGCTGCTGCTGCCGCTGGCCGGCCTCGTGAACCTGGTGATGTTCCGGATCCAGTCGCGCATGTTCACCGAGCAAGGCCTGCGGGTGCGGCGCAACCGGGCCGGGTTCCTGTTCTACGCGCTTTGCTACAGCTTCGTGCTGCAACCGGCCTGCGTGGTCGGCTACGTGAAGGAACTGTTGAACCGGGGCAAGACCTGGGGGACCAAGTGAGAAGCCGCCTGATTGCCGCAGCCTGGTTGACGGCTGCCGGTGCCGCTTCGGCGCAGTTCGCGACCGGCGGCTTCTACGCGTCACACGACTCCGACGATTTCGACGAAGTCCGGGTGATCGCCGGCGCCACCGCGACCAACGGTTTCGGCGCGGCGGCTGGCGCGATGTACTACTCGGCGCCGGGCTGGTCGGCCAGCGGCGCGCTGTTGGCCGCGACCTACAAGCGATTCGACCGCGAACGACAGATCGACGCCAGCCTGGGTGCTGCGCGGATCGACGGCCGCACCTATGCAGTGGGCGGCGCCGACTACTTGCACACCTGGGCCGGCGGCAACGCGCTGGGCGCCGCCTTCGAACGCAACATCGTCAACTCGCGCGGCGGCATCGAGGACGGCATCACCTACAACACCATGGCGGTCGTCGGCGACTACGTGTTCACGCCGCGCTTCAACGTCGGCGCCGCTGCCGGCAACACCTGGTTTTCCGACGACAACCAGCGTCCGTTCCTTCGCACCCGCTGGAATCTCGAGCTGGTCGAGGCCTACGGGCTGAACGCGTACCTGAAGACGCGCAGCTACCGCAATTCCGATCCGGACCGGCCGCAGTACTACTCGCCCCGGTCGCTGAACGAAGTGTCGCTCGGGCTGTCGGCGCGGTGGCGGCCGGCGGATCACGTGGTGCTGAGCGCCTGGGCCGACGGCGGCATGCAGTACGCCACCAACGGCAACGAGCCGATCTGGAGCGCCTTCGTCGGTCTGACCTCGCCGCGCGAGGCGCCGCTGCGTTGGAGCCTGGGGCTGCTGGCGACGAACACCGCGTCGCTGTTCACGTCGCAGTCGGGCGCCTATACGTTCGTCAGCCTGGCCGGGCAGATCAACGTGCCGTTCTAGCCGCGCGGCGCCGCCAGCGCCCGCTCCAGCGCATCGACGAACATCCCGGCGACGTCGAAGCCGGTCTGCTGCGCGATCTCCTGGAAGCAGGTCGGGCTGGTGACGTTGATCTCGGTCAGGCTGTCGCCGATCACGTCCAGCCCGATCAGCAGCAGCCCGCGCGCGGCCAGCCGCGGGCCGATGTGCGCGGCGATCGCGCGGTCGCGCTCGCTCAGCGGCTGCGCGACGCCCTTGCCGCCGGCGGCCAGGTTGCCGCGGATCTCGCTGCCCTGCGGGATGCGCGCCAGGCAGTAGGGCACGACTTCGCCGCCGATCACCAGGATGCGCTTGTCGCCGGCCGTGATCTGCGGCAGGTACTGCTGCACCATGATCGTCACGCTGCCCTGGCGGTTCAGCGTCTCGGTGATGCTGCCCAGGTTCAGCCCGTCGGGGCCGACGCGGAAGATGCCCATGCCGCCCATGCCGTCGAGCGGCTTGAGGATGATGTCGCCGTGGCGCGCGTGGAAGGCGCGGATGTCGTCGGCGCTGCGCGTGACCAGCGTGGGCGCGATGTGTTCGGGGAACTCGAGGATCGCGAGCTTCTCCGGGTGGTCGCGCAGCGCGCGCGGCGAGTTGAACACGCGCGCGCCGTCGGCCTCGGCGCGGCCGAGCAGGTGGGTCGCGTAGAAGTATTCGCTGTCGAAGGGCGGGTCCTTGCGCATCAGCACCGCGCCAAAGGCGGGCAGCGCCGCGTCTTCGGTCCCGAGCGGCTCGTACCAGTCGTCGAGCGCGCCGGTCAGCGCGAGCCGCTGCGCGTGGGCGCGCACCGTGCCGCCGCGCTGCCAGTTCAGCTGCGCCGGCGTGCAGGCCCAGACCTCGTGGCCGCGGGCCTGCGCTTCACGCATCATCGCGAAACTGCTGTCCTTGTAGGGCTTGAAGGTCTCCAGCGGGTCGGCGATGAACAGCAGTTTCACGGGCGGGGCTCGAAGGGTCGGACGGGGATCGCTAGTGTTGCATCAACGGCGCCGCGTTGCCCTGTCGGGGCCGCCGGTGCCGATGCGGGGGGTCAGCGCTCCAGCGCCAGCAGCTCGTCGATGGTCTGGCGGCGTCGGATCAGCCGGGGCTGGCCGCCGTCCACCAGCACCTCGGGTGCCAACGGGCGCGAGTTGTAGTTGCTCGACATGGACGCGCCGTAGGCGCCCGCGTCGTGGAACACCAGCAGGTCGCCCACGCGCGGCTCGGGCAGCATGCGCGCCAGCACCACGCCGCCTTCGGCCTGGGTGAAGACGTCGCCCGATTCGCACAGCGGCCCGGCCACGGTGGTGGCGCGCAGCGGGCGGCCGGTGACGTCGCCGTCGGGCGGCAGCAGGCTGATGCCGTGGTGCGCGCCGTACATGGCCGGCCGCGCCAGATCGTTGAAGCCGGCATCGACCAGTGCGAAGAAGCGGCTGCCCATCGTCTTGGTGGCGCGCACCTCGGCCAGCAGCACGCCGGCCTCGGCCACCAGGAAGCGGCCGGGCTCCAGCTCCAGGTGGATGTCGTGGCCGCGGGCGGCGGCGATTCGCCGGCGCGCCGCCTCCCACAGTGCGTGGTAGTGCGCAGTGTCGACGCGCGCGTCGCCCGGCCGGTAGGGCACCGACAGGCCGCCGCCGGCCGAGATGGCCTGGATCGGCTGCGTCACGCGCTCGGCCAGCGCCGCCATCGCATCACAGACCTGGCTCAGGTGGGCGTAGTCCACGCCCGATCCGATGTGCAGGTGCAGCCCCACCAGCTGCAGGCCGTGCCGGCGCACCGCGTCCAGCGCCGCGGGCAGCTCGGCGTGCCAGATGCCGTGCTTGCTGTGCTCGCCGCCGGTGTTGGTCTTGTTGCTGTGGCCGTGGCCGAAGCCGGGGTTGATGCGCAGCCACACGCGGTGGCCCGGCGCGGCAGCGCCCAGCTGGTGCAGCATGTCCACCGAGCCGCAGTTCACCGGGATGGCGTGCGTCGTCACCAGGGCCAGCACCTCGGCCGTCAGCACGTCGGCGGTGAAGACGATGCCGGGCGCCACCGGGTCCCGCGCGTCGTAGCCGGCGGCCAGCGCGCGGCGGATCTCGCCGGCCGATACCGCGTCCACCTGCACGCCCTCGCTGCGCATCAACCGCAGCAGGTGCAGGTTGGAATTGGCCTTCTGTGCATAGCGGACGACCGGGAAGCACCGCAGCTCGGCGATGCGGGCACGGATGGTGGCGGCGTCGTACACCCACAGCGGGCTGCCGTGCAGGCGGGCCAGCCGCTGCAGCAGCGCGGGGTCGAAGGGGTGCACGGGTGCGGCAGGCGTGTTCATGGCCGGCATCATGCCCCGCTGCCGGCGCCGGCCGTGCGCGTCAGGCGCGGGAGCGGTCGTGCTGCATCAGCAGCGCCACGCTGCCGGCGAGCACGCCCCAGAAGGCCGAGCCGATGCCCGCCAGCGTCAGGCCGGACAGCGTGACCAGGAAGGTCAGCGCGGCGGCGTCGCGGTGCGCCTCGTGCTGCAGCGCCACCGCCAGCCCGCCGGCGATGGTGCCCAGCAGCGCCAGCCCGGCCACCACCAGCACCAGCTCGCGCGGGAAGGCGTTGAGCAGGCCGACGACCGCGCCGCCCACCAGCCCGAGCAGCAGGTAGAACACGCCGGCCATCACGCTGGCGGTGTAGCGCCGCGCCGGGTCTTCGTGCGCTTCGCGGCCCATGCAGATGGCCGCGGTGATCGCCGCCAGGTTGAAGGCATAGCCGCCGAAGGGCGCGAGCAGCACGCCGGTCAGGCCGGTGGCGACGATGCTCGGCGACACCGGCGTGGCGTAGCCGGCGGCACGCTGCGCGGCGACGCCGGGCAGGTTCTGCGACGCCATCGTCACCACGAACAGCGGCAGCGCCAGGCCGATCAGCGCGCCCGTGCTGAACTGCGGCGCGACCCACACCGGCGCGGCCAGCTCCCAGACGATGGCGCCGGTGTCCAGCCGCCCCTGCAGCGCGGCCACGGCGACGCCGGCCAGCAGCACGCCGGGCACGGCGTAGCGCGGCAGCAGCCGGCGCAGCAGCAGGAACATGCCCGTCATCACGCACACCAGCAGCGGCGCGGTCTTCACCGCGCCCACCGCGTCGAGGCCGAAACGCGCCAGCACGCCGGCCAGCAGCGCCGCGGCGATGGCCTGCGGGATGCGGTCCATCACGCGCTCGAAGGCGCGCGTCGCGCCGGCCAGCACGATCAGCGCGCTGCAGGCGGCGAAGGCGCCGACCGCCTCGCCCAGGCCGTAGCCGCTGGAGCCGGCGATCAGTGCCGCGCCCGGCGTGGACCACGCGGTCAGCACCGGCTGGCGCGTCCACAGCGACAGGCCGATCGAGGTGGCGGCCATGCCCAGCCCCAGCGCCCAGATCCACGACGTGGTCTGCGCCGGCGTCGCGCCCAGCGCCTGCGCCGCGGCGAACACCAGCACCACCGAGCTGGTGAAGCCCACCAGCACCGCGACGAAGCCGGCCACCACGGCCGAGAGCGACAGGTCGTGCCAGAAGCGGCGCAAGCTCAGATCTCGACCTTCGAGCCCAACTCGACGATGCGGTTGGTCGGCAGGTTCAGGAAGTCGGCCGCCCCCGTCGCGTTGCGGTGCATGCTGGCGAACAGCTTCTCGCGCCAGATCGCCATGCCCGTGCCGATCGTCGGCACCACGATGTCGCGCGACAGGAAGTAGCTGGTGTCCATCTCGTCCAGCGGCACGCCGCGGCCTTGGAGCAGCTTCAGCGCCTCGGGCACGTCGGGGTCGTTCTTGAACCCGAAGTGCAGCGTCACCTGCCAGCAGTCGTGCCCCAGCGGTTCCATCTCGACGCGCTTGTCGAAGCCGATCCACGGCACGTCGTGGTGGCGCACGGTGACGAACAGGTGATAGGCGTGGAACACCTTGTTGTGCTTCAGGTTGTGCAGCAGCGCGTTGGGCGTGATGTCGGGCTCGGCGCTGAGGTAGACCGCGGTGCCGGGCACGCGCGCCGGCGGGCTGACGAAGACCGCGTCGAGGAAGCTCTTCAGGTCGATCGAGTCGTGCTTCAGCCGCTCGGCCACCAGCCGGCGGCCGGTGCGCCAGGTGACCATCAGCGTGAACATGCCGACGCCGATGACCAGCGGGAACCAGCCGCCGGCCAGCAGCTTGAGCAGGTTGCTGGCGAAGAAGGTGACGTCGACCACGAAGAAGAAGCCGGTCGCGGCGATGCACAGCGCCAGCGGGTAGCCCCAGCCGTAGCGGATCACGAAGAAGGTCATCACCGTGGTGATGGTCATGTCCAGCGTGACCGCGATGCCGTAGGCCGACGCCAGGTTCGACGAGCTCTTGAACAGCGCCACCGCCAGCACGATGAACACGTACAGCCCCCAGTTGACGAAGGGCACGTAGATCTGCCCGGTGTCGCGCACGGAGGTATGCAGCACGCGCATGCGCGGCAGGATGCCCAGCTGGATTGCCTGCTTGCTGACCGAGAAGGCGGCGGTGACCAGCGCCTGCGACGCGATCACCGCGGCGGCGGTGGCCAGGAACACCAGCGGCAGCCGTGCCCACGGCGGCGCCGTCAGGTAGAAGGGGTTTTCGATGGCCTCGGGGTTGTCGAGCAGCATCGCGCCCTGGCCGAAGTAGTTGACCACCAGCGCCGGCATCACGAAGCCGTACCAGGCGATGCGGATCGGCCGCTTGCCGAAGTGGCCCATGTCGGCGTACAGCGCCTCGCCGCCGGTCACGCACAGCACTACCGCGCCCAGCCCGATGAAGGCGATCAGCGGGTTGTGGGCGAAGAAGCCGATCGCATAGGCCGGGTTCAGCGCGGCCAGCACGCGCGGGTTCTCCAGCACGTGCGGCAGCCCGATCGCCACCAGCACGATGAACCACACCAGCATCACCGGCCCGAAGAACCGGCCGATGCCGCCGGTGCCGAAACGCTGCACCGCGAACAGCCCGGTCAGCACCACCAGCGTGATCGGGATCACCACGTGGTGCAGCGCCGGCGTCGCGACTTCCAGGCCCTCGACCGCCGACAGCGCGGTGATCGCCGGGGTGATCACGCCGTCGCCGTAGAAGATCGCGGTGCCGAACAGGCCGACCAGCATCAGCGCGTCGCGCAGCCGCGGCCGATCGCGCACCGCATGGGTGGCCAGCGCCAGCATCGCGATCAGGCCGCCTTCGCCGTTGTTGTCGGCGCGCAGGATCAGCAGCACGTACTTCAGCGAGACGATGATCGTGATCGTCCAGAAGATCAGCGACAGCACGCCGAGGATGTTGTCCGGCGTGGCTTCGACGCGCCCGCCGTGGAACACCTCCTTCAGCGCGTACAGCGGGCTGGTGCCGATGTCGCCGTAGACGACGCCGAGCGCGCCGAGCGTGAGCGCGGCCAGGGCGGTGGGGCTGCGCGGGGTGTGGGGGTGGCTCACGGCGGGCGGCGCAGCCGCACACGGGCTGCACCGGGCGGCGATTGTGCCTGTGCGCCGCGGCCGGCGGGGCGCCATCGGCGCGGCGCGCCGGCTCGGGTTTGCGGCCCGCTCGCGCCGGGGCGGGCCGGGCGCAGCCCGGCCCTCGGGGCGATCAGGCGTAGACCTCGGCCTCGGGGTCGGTGGCCTCGAGCTCGTAGCTCGCGGCGACGCTGGCGAGCCGGCCGATCACGCCGTACATGTAGAAGCGGTTGGGCGCGCTGGCGCCGGGCTTGTCGCCCAGCCGCGGCAGATGGCGGCCCGGCGCGAAGGCCAGCGGCACGTAGCGCGAGCCGGGCACGCTCAGCACGTCGTCGGCGCCGCGTGCGGCGTGCACGCGGTAGAAGCCGCCGATCACGTAGCGGTCGATCATGTAGACCACCGGCTCGGCCACCGCATCGTGGATGCGCTCGTAGGTGGGCACGCCTTCTTGCACCAGCACCGGGCCGGGCGCGGCTTCGCCTTCGGCCGGCGGCGGCAGCGCGTCCAGTTCTTTGGCATCGCGCAGCGTGATGATCGCCTTGCCGCCGGCCGCCGAATCGGCCTTGACCACCACGAAGGGCCGCTCGCGGATGCCGTATTCCTTGTGCTTGCGCCGCACCTTGGCCAGCACCGCATCGACCTGCGTGCGCAGCGCGTCCAGGCCGGCGCCATGCGCCAGGTCGACGCCGCCGCAGCGGCCGTGCAGCGGCGTGATCAGCCACGGGTCCATGCCCAGCAGCTTGGCGAACTTCTTCGCCAGCTCCTCGTAGGCCTGGAAGTGCCGCGCCATGCTGCGCACGTTCCAGCCGGCGTGCAGCGGCGGCAGCAGGTACTGCTCGCGCAGCCCCTGCAGCACCGGCGGCACGCCGTCGGCCAGGTCGGTGTTGAGCAGGATCGTGCAGGGGTCGAAGTTCTTCAGGCCCAGGCGGCGGCGGCTGCGCTTGAGCGGCTCGACGCGCAGCTCGCTGCCGTCGGGCAGCGCGATCGCCGTCGGCTCCTGCACCGCCGGGTCGAGCGAACCCAGCCGCACGTTCAGCCCGGCCTGGTGGAAGATCTGCGTCAGCCGCTGCACGCTCAGCAGGTAGAACGGGCTGCGGTTGCGCGCGTCGGGGATCAGCAGCAGGTTCTTGGCCTCGGGGCAGATCTTCTCGATCGCCGCCATCGCCGCCTGCACCGCCAGCGGCAGCATCTCGACGTTCAGGTTCTGGAAGCCGGCGGGGAACAGCTCGGTGTCCACCGGCGCGAGTTTGTAGCCGGCATTGCGCAGGTCGGCGGCGCAGTAGAACGGCGGCGTGTGCTCCATCCACTCGAGCCGGAACCAGCGCTCGATCGCCGGCATCGATTCGAGGATGCGCTGCTCGAGTTCGTTGATCGGGCCGGTGAGCGCGGTAATCAGGTGCGGCACCATCCGCGCATTCTAGAAAGAGCGGCGGGCCTGGGGCAAACCCGCGGTGCGCCGCCGCAGTCCGCGCCCCGGCGGCGGCCCGCTCCATCGGGCGCCGGCCTCACTTCGCATAGGCGGTCTCGCCGTGCGACGTGATGTCCAGGCCCTGGCGCTCGTCCTCCTCGGGCACCCGCAGGCCGATCGTCAGGTCGACGACCTTGTAGGCGAGGTACGCGACCACCGCCGACCAGACCACGGTCAGCAGCACCGCCTTCAGCTGGATCCACAGCTGCGCGCCGATGCCGTTGGAGCCGACGGTGGCCGTGACCCAGTCGGTCACCAGCCCGGGGCCGCCGAGCGCCTGGGTGTTGAACACGCCGGTCAGCAGCGCGCCGACGATGCCGCCGACGCCGTGCACGCCGAACACGTCGAGCGAATCGTCGGCGCCGAGCAGCCGCTTCAGGCCGTGCACGCCCCACAGGCAGGCGAAGCCGGCGACGAAGCCGATCACGAGCGCGCCCATCAGGCCGACGTTGCCCGCGGCCGGGGTGATCGCCACCAGCCCGGCGACCGCGCCCGACGCGGCGCCGAGCATCGACGCCTTGCCGCGCAGCAGCGCCTCGCCCAGCGACCAGGCGAGCACCGCGGCCGCGGTGGCGCTGAAGGTGTTCATGAACGCGAGCACCGCGCTGTTGCCGGCCTCGAGCGCCGACCCGGCGTTGAAGCCGAACCAGCCGACCCACAGCAGCGACGCGCCGACCATGGTGAACGGCAGGCTGTGCGGCGCCATCGCTTCGCGGCCGTAGCCGATGCGCTTGCCGACCATGAACGCGCCGACGATGCCGGCGACCGCGGCGTTGATGTGCACCACCGTGCCGCCGGCGAAGTCGAGCGCGCCCCACTGCCAGATCAGGCCGGCCTTGGCGTTCAGGCCGTCGACCAGGCCGGCGGCGGTGTAGGCGTCGGGGCCCATCCAGTACCACACCATGTGTGCGATCGGCAGGTAGCTGAAGCTGAACCACAGCACCATGAACAGCAGCACCGCCGCGAACTTGATGCGCTCGGCGAAGGCGCCGACGACCAGGCAGCAGGTGATGCCCGCGAAGGTGGCCTGGAACGCGGCGAACAGCAGCTCCGGGATGACCACGCCCTTGCTGAAGGTGCCGGCCATCGCGAAGGCGCCGGTGGCCGGGTCGAACAGGCCCCGCAGGAACAGCCGGTCGAAGCCGCCGATGAAGGCGCTGCCTTCGGTGAACGCCAGGCTGTAGCCGTACAGGCACCACAGCACGACGATCAGCGCGAAGGTCACCATCACCTGCATCAGCACCGACAGCATGTTCTTGCTGCGCACCAGGCCGCCGTAGAACAGCGCCAGGCCCGGCACCGTCATCATGACGACCAGCAGCGTGGCGACCAGCATCCAGGCGACGTCGCCCTTGTCGGGCACCGGCGCAGCGGCGGCGGGTGCCGGCGCCGCTGGGGCAGCGGCCGCCGCCGGCCCGGCCGGGGCTGCCGCAGCAGGGGCCGGCGCGGCGGTGTCCTGCGCCGGCGCCGCGCCCGAAAGGCCCAGGGCGGCGATGCCCAGGGCGAGGATGGCGATGAGTTTTTTCATGATGGGCTCCGTCTGGGCCGCGGCCGCCCCGCCGGCGCCGGTGCGGCACCGTGCGTGCGAGGCCAGGCAGCGGCGCGTGAATGGGCTGCTGCTAGAGCGCGTCCTTGCCGGTTTCGCCGGTGCGGATGCGCAGCACCTGCTCCAGCGGCGAGACGAAGACCTTGCCGTCGCCGATCTTGCCGGTGCGCGCGGCGTTTTCGATGGCTTCGACGACGCGCTCGACGAGCGGGTCGTCGACGGCGGCCTCGATCTTCACCTTGGGCAGGAAATCGACCACGTACTCCGCGCCGCGGTACAGCTCGGTGTGGCCTTTCTGGCGGCCGAAGCCCTTGACTTCGGCCACCGTGATGCCCTGCACCCCGATGGCGCCGAGGGCTTCGCGGACTTCGTCCAGCTTGAAGGGCTTGACGATGGCGGTCACCATCTTCATGGTCTCGACTCCTCGGTCAGGTCAGAAAGTCTTGCTGACGGACACCAGCGCCGTGCCGCCGCTGATGTTGCGGTTCGAACTGGCGGCGGTGCCGAGCGTGATGTCGCGGTTCGTCGTCACGTAGGCCAACCCCAGCACCCAGCCGTCGATGGTGTAGGTGCCGCCGAGCTTGAAGTCGGCCACGCTGCACGCCACCTGGCCGTTCATCTCGGTGTAGCAGGCGCCGTTCTTCAGCCCGCCCTGGTAGCCGACCGAGGCATTGACGCCGAAGCCGTTGCCGAAGTCGTGGGCGCCGCTGAGCAGGAGGTAGTACGCGCCCTTGGAGTCGTCGATGCTGAAGAAGTCGGACACCGCGTAGCTGTATTTCAGCGAGAACGGGCCCCAGCTGCCGCCGATGTACAGCTCGGTGTTGCTGATCCGGCTGTCGGAGCCCGGGTAGTAGTAGTACAGCGCGCCGAGGTCCACGCCGAAGTCGCCGAAGCTGTGCTTCCAGCCGCCGTAGAAGTCCATCTCGATGTTCGCGCCGTTGAACAGCGCGCTGTCGACGTTGGAGTTCCAGTTGCCCAGGTACCAGCCGCTCTTGTGGGCGAAGTCGACGCCGCCCTGGATGGCCGGCTTCTTGTTGGTCTGCGAGATGCCGCGGAAGCGGTAGTCGGAGAAGATGCCGAGGTTGCCGGTGAAGGCGAATTCGGGTTCGGGTTTGGGCTCTGTTTCGGGCACGGCGGCCGCGGTCTGCGCCAGGCCGGGCATGGCGCTGAGCGCCAGCAGGGCAGGCAGCACGAATCGGGATGGCTTCATGGTGATGGCTCCGGGGTGCAAGGGTTTCAGGCGCTTGAATCGATCCACGCCGGGTCATATGCAGAAACCGTGCCACGGCGCCGATTCGCCCAATCGGCGCGCGGCGCGCCCCCGAAGCAGCGGGCGACGCCCCGAAATCGCGCCGCGCGCACCGCCGGCGTGCGTTCGCCGGCTTGCGTCGGCGCCGCAGCATCGGCATGGGCACTGGCATGATGCGCAGCCATGTCCTTCGCCGTCGTCCACAGCCGTGCGCTCGATGCGCTGCAGGCGCAGCCGGTCACCGTCGAAGTGCACCTGGCCAACGGCCTGCCCAGCTTCACGCTGGTGGGGCTGGCCGAGACCGAGGTGAAGGAGTCGCGCGAGCGGGTGCGCGCCGCGCTCGCGCAGAGCGGCTTCGCCTTCCCGCACAACAAGCGCATCACGGTCAACCTGGCGCCGGCCGACCTGCCGAAGGAATCGGGCCGCTTCGACCTGCCGATCGCGCTGGGCATCCTGGCCGCCAGCGGACAGATCGAGCCGGCGCGGCTGGCCGGCCACGAGTTCGCCGGCGAGCTGTCGCTGGCCGGCGAACTGCGTCCGGTGCGCGGCGCGCTCGCGCTGGCGCTCGGGATGCGCGCGGCGGCCGAGCCGCGCGTGCTGGTGCTGCCGTCGGCCAGCGCCGCGGCCGCGGCGCGCGTCGCCGGCATCGACGTGCGCGCCGCCGACACCCTGCTGCAGGTGGTGCAGGCGCTGCAGCCGGGCGATGCCGCACAGCCGCTGGCGCGCGCGCAGCCGACGCCGGCTGCGACGGCTGCGCCCGCCGCCGACCTGCGCGACGTCAAGGGCCAGGTGCAGGCCAAGCGCGCGCTCGAGATCGCCGCGGCCGGCGGCCACAGCCTGCTGCTGGTCGGCCCGCCGGGCACCGGCAAGTCGATGCTGGCGCAGCGGCTGCCGGCGCTGCTGCCGCCGATGACCGACGACGAGGCGCTGGCCAGCGCGGCGATCCAGGGCCTGGCCAGCGCCGGCTTCGACGACGCGCGCTTCGGCCAGCGGCCGTTTCGCGCACCGCACCATTCGGCCAGCGCGGTGGCGCTGGTGGGCGGCGGCTCGCCGCCGCGCCCGGGCGAAATCTCGCTGGCGCACGGCGGCGTGCTGTTCCTCGACGAGCTGCCCGAGTTCCCGCGCGCCGCGCTCGAGGCGTTGCGCGAACCGCTGGAAAGCGGCGCGATCACGATCTCGCGCGCGGCGCGCCAGGCGACGTTCCCGGCGCGCTTCCAGCTGGTGGCGGCGATGAACCCCTGCCCCTGCGGCTGGCTGGGCGCGCCGGCGGCGCTGGGCCGCAGCTGCCGCTGTGCGCCCGACGCGGTGGCGCGCTACCGCGCGCGGCTGTCGGGGCCGCTGCTCGACCGCATCGACCTGCAGGTCGAGGTCACCGCGGTCGCGCCCGAGGCGCTGCTGGCCGCGCCCGACGGCGAGCCGAGCCCGGCGGTGGCGGTGCGCGTGGCCGCCGCGCGTGCGCGCCAGCTGCAGCGCCAGGGCGCGGCGAATGCGGCGATCGACGCGGCGCGGCTGGACGAACTGTGTGCGCTCGACCCGGCGGCCGCGACCTTCGCGCGCAGCGCGGCGCAGCGGCTGGGATGGTCGAGCCGCGCGCTGCACCGCGCGCTGCGCGTGGCACGCACGATCGCCGACCTGCACGGCGCCCCGGCCATCGGCACCGTGCACGTGGCCGAAGCGCTGCAGTACCGGCGCGTGCTGTAGCCGCGGCTGGCCGGCTGCGGCGCCCCAGCGGCATCAAGCCGCTGCATCAAGCCGCTGCGTCAGGCCGCTGCGTCAGGCCGCTGCGTCAGGCCGCTGCATCAGGCCGCTGCATCAGGCCGCTGCATCAGGCCGCTGTATCAAGCCGCTGTATCAAGCCGCTGCGTCAGGCCGTTTGCGCGCGCTGCGGCCGGGGCCTTGCCCGATGCCGCCATGCAATGCGCCGGCGGCCGCCGGGCGGCGCCGAAACCCTGCGCCGCCCCGCCGGAGCGATCACAGGCCCAGGCGCGTCACGCGGTTGCCGTTCAGGCTGATATTGCCCATCAGGCCGCTGTTGGTCATCACGAAGCCGATGACCTCCTGCTGTGCCGTCTGCGAGGTGATCTGCGCGTTGGCGCCGACGGTGAGCATGGAGACGTTGGCGTCGGCGCCGATGGTCCAGCCGCTGCTGTTGCGGAAGCGGTTGAGCGCGTTGTCGGTCATGAACAGCAGGAACACCGCCTGCGACTGCGCGCCGGCGAGCAGGCCGACCGAGGCTTCGGTCATGCGGAAGTAGCCGTCGGACTTGTCGCCGACCCGCAGCACGCCGCGGCCGCTGCCGCCGCCGACGATGAAGCCGGCCGAGCCGAAGGACGGGAACACCAGCACGCCGCGCGCCGATTCGACCAGTTCCTTCGAGCCCCGCTGCTGCGAGTACAGGCGCGCCAGCGCGCTGTCGGCGCCGGCGTCGATCGCCTTGCGCTGCGCTTCGGGGTCGCCGCCGCCGCTGCTGGTGGTGGTGCAGGCCGACAGGAGCGACAGCGCGGCGAGCGAACTCGCGGCGAGGACGAAATGGCGCTTGGCTTGGTTCATGAAAATCCTCCTTGGATGCTGTTGGATCGCCGGCGGCCGCGCCGCGGCGCGTCGTCGTCCGCGACTGTAGCCTGCCGTGCTGACGCGGCGGCTGGCGGCCGCGCCGCCGTGCCGTTGCAACGGCGCCGCAGCGATGGCGCCGCACCGAGTGCGCCGCTACAGCTGCGGCGCGAGGCGGCGGCGCGCTTCGGCGGGTGCCAGTTGCTGGCGCCGTGCCCAGTCTTCGAGCTGGTCTTCGCCGATATGGCCGACGTTGAAGTAGGTCGCCTGCGGATGCGCGAGGTAGAAGCCGCTGACGCTCGCCGCCGGCATCATCGCCATGCTCTCGGTCACGTGCATGCCGACGGCTTCGGCCTGCAGCACGCGGAACAGCTCGCGCTTGATGCCGTGCTCGGGGCAGGCCGGGTAGCCGGGCGCGGGGCGGATGCCGCGGTACTTCTCGGCGATCAGCTCCGCATTGCTCCAGTGTTCGTCGGCCGCGTAGCCCCAGAACTCGGTGCGCACGCGCTGGTGCAGCCGCTCGGCGAAGGCCTCGGCGAGCCGGTCGGCCAGCGCCTTGAGCATGATCGCCGAATAGTCGTCGAGATCGGCGGCGAACTGCTCGAGCTTCTTCTCGATGCCCAGGCCCGCCGTGACCGCGAACAGGCCGATGTAGTCGGGCTTGACGCCCTTGGGCGCGATGAAGTCGGCCAGGCTGCGGTTGGGCCGCCGCACCTTCTCGCCGTTCGGGCCGTCGATCACCGGGCGCACGCTTTGCAGCCGCAGCGGCGACCACGCGAGCGCGACCTCGGTGCGCGACTCGTCGGTGTAGACCTCGATCGTGTCGTCGTCCACCGTGTTGGCCGGCAGCAGCGCGATCACGCCGTTGGCGGTGAGCCAGCGGCCCTCGATCAGCCGCTGCAGCAGCCGCCGGCCGTCGCTGTACACGCGCTGCGCCTCGGTGCCGACGACCTCGTCGCGCAGGATGTCGGGGAAGCGGCCGGCCAGGTCCCACACCTGGAAGAACGGGCCCCAGTCCATGCAGGCGACCAGCTCGCCCAGGTCCTGGTTGCGGAACTCGCGCCGGCCGATGAACTTCGGCTTCGGCGGATCGTAGGCCGCCCAGTCGACCGCGGCCTTGTTGGCGCGCGCCTCGGCCAGGCTGACCAGCGGCGTGGTCTTCTTGCGCGCGTGCAGCTCGCGCACGTGCGCGTAGTCGGCCTCGATCTCGGCGATGAACTTCGCCGCGCGCTCGTCCGACAGCAGGTCGGAGCACACGCCCACCGAGCGCGATGCGTCGGGCACGTAGACCACCGGCCCTTCGTAGTGCGGCGCGATCTTGACCGCGGTGTGCACCCGGCTGGTGGTGGCGCCGCCGATCAGCAGCGGGATCCGGCGTTCGCGGAACCAGTCGTCGCGCTGCATCTCGGCGGCCACGTGCTGCATCTCCTCGAGGCTGGGCGTGATCAGCCCCGACACGCCGACCATGTCGGCGCCCTCGATGCGCGCCTTCGCGAGGATGTCCCGGCACGGGACCATCACGCCCATGTTGACGACCTCGAAGTTGTTGCACTGGAGCACGACGGTCACGATGTTCTTGCCGATGTCGTGCACGTCGCCCTTGACGGTGGCCACGACGATCTTGCCCTTGGCCTTGACGTCGCCGCCGGCGTCCAGCAGCGCCTGCTTCTCGGCCTCGATGAAGGGCAGCAGGTGCGCGACCGCCTGCTTCATCACGCGCGCGCTCTTGACCACCTGCGGCAGGAACATCTTGCCGGCGCCGAACAGGTCGCCGACGACGTTCATGCCGTCCATCAGCGGGCCTTCGATCACGTGCAGCGGGCGGCCGCCGCGGGCCTCGATCGCCTGCCGGCATTCCTCGGTGTCGGCGACGATGAAGTCGGTGATGCCGTGCACCAGCGCGTGGCTCAGGCGCTCTTCCACCGTGCCGGCGCGCCACGCGAGCCGCGCCGAATCGTCCTTCGCGGCGCCCTTGGCGCGCTCGGCGATCTCGACCAGGCGCTCGCCCGCATCCTTGCGGCGGTTGAGCACCACGTCCTCGACGCGCTCGCGCAGCTCGGGGTCCAGATCGTCGTACACGCCGACCATGCCCGCGTTGACGATGCCCATGTCCAGCCCGGCGCGGATCGCGTGATACAGGAACACGGTGTGGATCGCCTCGCGCACCGGGTCGTTGCCGCGGAAGCTGAAGGACACGTTGGACACGCCGCCCGACACCTTCGCGCCCGGCAGGTTCTGCTTGATCCAGCGCGTGGCCTCGATGAAGTCGACCGCGTAGTTGTCGTGCTCCTCGATGCCGGTGGCGATCGCGAAGATGTTCGGGTCGAACACGATGTCCTCGGGCGCGAAGCCGACTTCGTCCACCAGGATGCGGTAGGCGCGCGCGCAGATCTCGCACTTGCGCCGGAAGGTGTCGGCCTGGCCCTGCTCGTCGAAGGCCATCACCACGGCGGCCGCGCCGTAGCGGCGCACCAGCTTCGCCTGCTGCCTGAACTCGGCCTCGCCCTCCTTCAGCGAGATCGAGTTGACGATGCCCTTGCCCTGCAGGCACTTCAGGCCGGCTTCGATCACCTCCCACTTGGAGCTGTCGATCATCACCGGCACGCGCGCGATCTCGGGCTCGCCGGCGATCAGGTTCAGGAAGCGCACCATTGCCGCCTTGGAGTCGAGCATCGCCTCGTCCATGTTGACGTCGATGACCTGCGCGCCGTTCTCGACCTGCTGGCGCGCGACCGCGAGCGCGCCTTCGAAGTCGCCGGCCAGGATCATCCGCGCGAAGGCCTTCGATCCGGTGACGTTGGTGCGCTCGCCGATGTTGACGAACAGGTGGCCTTCGCCGATGGTGACCGGCTCCAGGCCGGCCAGGCGCATCGGCGGCACCTGCGCGCGTGCGGTTGCCGCGGGGTCGGCGGGGGATGCGGTGGGGTCGCTCACGTCGGGCTCCTCGAAGCCGCGGGCCTGCTGCGCCGCGGCCCACCCGCGGCGCCCGGTGCCCGGGCGGGGGTGAGCGCCGTTGGCGGCCGCGGCCCGAAGCGGCCGGCGGCGTCCCGAGCCTGGCGGCGCACCGTTCGCGGCAGCCGTCGCAACGCTCCTCGGGAAGCCCTGCATTCTAGGCAGCTGCGAGAAGCCCCGTGGCGGTATACTTACCGGCTTGCCCGCATACGGCGGGGTGGACTGGCAGGCACGGCCTGCGATCGGCGCCGCGAGCGCCGAAGCCGCGCGACCCGAGAGACCGCAACCCTACAAGCGGTGCCGAGGGCGGGCGGCAAGTCCGAACGGCCGTCGTCGGCCGCCGGCGAGCGGCGGCCAGTTCCCAACCGAGACCCTCATGAAGACCTTCAGCGCCAAGCCGGCCGAGGTGAAGCACGAGTGGTTTGTGCTCGATGCCACCGATCAGGTGCTCGGACGTGTCGCCAGCGAAGTGGCACGCCGACTGCGCGGCAAGCACAAAGCCATCTACACGCCTCACGTCGATACCGGCGACTACATCGTCATCGTCAATGCCGCCAAGCTGCGCGTCACCGGCAGCAAGGCCACCGACAAGTTCTACTACCGGCACTCCGGCTATCCGGGCGGCATCACGCGCACGTCGTTCCAGGACATGCAGGCCCGCCACCCCGGCCGCGCGCTGGAGAAGGCAGTGAAGGGCATGCTGCCCAAGGGCCCTCTGGGCTACGCGATGATCAAGAAGCTGAAGGTGTATGCCGGGGCCGAGCACCCGCACACCGCGCAACAACCGAAGATGCTCGAGCTGGGCGGGAGCGCGCGATGATCGGAGACTGGAATTACGGCACCGGCCGTCGCAAATCTTCCGTGGCCCGCGTGTTCCTGAAGCGCGGCAGCGGCCGGATCACCGTCAACGGCAAGGCGCTGGACGAATACTTCGGCCGCCAGACCTCGATCATGATCGTGCGCCAGCCGCTGCTGCTGACCGCCAACGACGCCGCCTTCGACATCAAGGTCAACGTCCACGGCGGCGGCGAATCGGGCCAGGCCGGCGCGGTGCGCCACGGCATCACGCGCGCGCTGATCGACTACGACGCGGCGCTCAAGGGCGAGCTCAGCCGGGCCGGCTTCGTGACCCGCGACGCCCGCGAGGTCGAGCGCAAGAAGGTCGGCCTGCACGGCGCGCGCCGCCGCCCGCAGTTCAGCAAGCGCTGACCGGCGCGCCGCGTTGGCTTGACGACGGCCGGGTGCAAGCCCGGCCGTTGTTGTTTCATAATCGGCGCCCATATCCCACTGAACCAGTCAGGAAAGAGCATGAGCGCCGTGATCGAGACCGCCGACAGCAGCGTTGCCGAGATGCCGGCGCCGCTGATCTTCACCGACAGCGCCGCCGCCAAGGTGGCCGAACTGGTGGCCGAGGAGGGCAACCCCGAGCTGAAGCTGCGCGTGTTCGTGCAGGGCGGCGGCTGCTCGGGCTTCCAGTACGGCTTCACCTTCGACGAGGCAATCAACGACGACGACACGCAGATGACGAAGAACGGCGTCACGCTGCTGATCGACGCGATGAGCCTGCAGTACCTGGTCGGCGCCGAGATCGACTACAAGCAAGACCTGCAGGGCGCGCAGTTCGTGATCCGCAATCCGAACGCCAACACCACCTGCGGCTGCGGCTCGAGCTTCACCGCCTGAGCGCGCAGGCCCGGGCAGCGGCGGCCGCCGCCTCGGGTCGCCCCGGCCCGATGCCGGCCCGGTGTCAGCGTGATGCCGGCCGCTCAGGCCGGGTAAAGCGCCCCCAGGATCCGCGGCCCGCGCGCGCCCGTCACTGCCGGCAGATTGCCGGGCTGGCGCTCGACGAAGGCGCGCGCCAGCCACGCGAAGGCCAGCGCCTCGACCTGCTGCGGCGGCACGCCGCGCGATGCGGTGTCGGCGATCGCGACCCCCGGCAGCAGCGCCTGCAGCCGCTCCAGCAAGTCGGCATTGGCGGCGCCGCCGCCGCAGACCAGCAAGCGTGATGCCGCCGGCAGGTGGCGGCGCAGCGCATCGGCGGCCGCGCAGGCGCTGAACTGCGCCAGCGTGGCCTGCACGTCCTGTGCCAGCCGCGGTGCGGCAGCGGTGCCCGTCGATGCCAGCGCCGCATCCAGCCACGCTGGATTGAACAGGTCGCGGCCGGTGCTCTTGGGCGGCGCACGTTCGAGGAAGGGCTCGGCGAGCAGCCGCTGCAGCAGCGCCGGGTCGACGCGCCCGCCGGCGGCCCAGCGGCCGCCGTCGTCGAAGGGCAGGCCGAGGTGGCGCCCGCACCAGTGGTCGAGCAGCGCGTTGCCGGGCCCGCAGTCGAAGCCCTGCACCTGCCCGTCGGCCGGCAGCAGCGTCAGGTTGGCGATGCCGCCGAGGTTGAGCACCGCCACCGCGCGGCCGGCCTCGCCGAACAACGCCGCATGCACCGCCGGCACCAGCGGCGCACCCTGGCCGCCCGCGGCCAGGTCGCGGCTGCGGAAATCGCAGACCACGTCGATGCCGCCGAGCTCGGCCAGCAGCGCGCCGTTGACCAACTGCAGCGTGTAGCCGTTGCCGTCGAATTCCTGCGGTCGATGGCGCACGGTCTGGCCGTGCGCGCCCACCGCCCGGATCCGGCGGCGGCTGATGCCGGCGGCGGCGACGAGATCGTCGATCACCCGGGCGTACACGCGCATCACCGCATTGGCCGCCAGGGCGGCGGTGTGCAGCTCGTCCGGGCCGCTGCGGTTCAAGGCCAGCAGTGTCGTGCGCAGTGCGGGGTCGAACCCGGCGTGGGCGTGCGCCAGGATCTGCGGGGCGGCAGCTTCAGGGCCGGCGGCGAATGCGGCCAGCACGCCATCGACGCCGTCCAGCGAAGTGCCGGACATCAACCCGATGCAGCAGTCCATCGCCGCCTGCCGCGGCGGCAGCGGCATTACTCGAAACTGGGGCGGTTGCCGGCCAGGGTCTGGGCCAGCTCGAGCTGCAGCTTCGCGCTGCGCGACGCGCCTGCGAACTGGTGCTTCGCCTTCGGGTCGATCTGGGCCGGCATCGCGGCCTTGGCCAGAACCAGCGGATCCTGGTGCACGCCGTTGACGCGGAACTCGAAGTGCAGGTGCGGGCCGGTGGTCCAGCCGGTCATGCCGACCGCGCCGACGCGCTGGCCTTGCTCGACGGCCTGCCCCTTGTGCACGTCGATGCGGCTCATGTGCGCGTACAGCGTGCTGCGCTCGTTGGCGTGCCGCACCTGGACCACGTTGCCGTAGCCGTTCTGCCAGCCGGCGAAATCGACCACGCCGTCGCCGACCGAGCGCACGGTGGTGCCGACCGGCGCGCCGTAGTCGACCCCGCGATGCGCGCGCCAGTCGCGCAGCAGCGGGTGCAGGCGCATCGCGAAGCCCGAAGTCACGCGCGAGAACTCCAGCGGGCTGGCCAGGAACGATCGGCGCTTGCTGCGGCCGTCGAAGCCGAAGTAGGCGCCGCGGCCCGAGGCATCGGGGAACCACAGTGCGGTGTGGGTGCGCCCGCCGCTGCTGAACTCGGCCGACAGCACGCGGCCGGCAGCCGGCATCCAGGTCACCGGCTCGCCGTCGGCGCTGAAGGTTTCGTAGACGACGCTGAAGGTGTCGCCCTTGTTCAGCTCGCGGTGGAAATCGATGTCGGCGGCGAAGATCTCGGCCAGCTGCGACGCCACCCCTTCGGGGATGCGGGCCTCGTCGGTGGCCGCGAACAGCGAGTTGCGGATGGTGCCGCTGGCCAGCCGGGTGGTCGCCACGAGCGCCGCCGTCTCGACGCGGCTGCTCCAGCGGCTGCTGTCGCGGGCCACCGTCAGCCGCGTGAACTGCGGCCGGTGCTGGGCACCATCGGGGGCGGCGTAGCGCGCCACGAGGTCGACCAGCGTGCCGTCGGCGCGGGCGCGGGCCTGCACCATCTTGCCGGGCTTGCCGTCGACCAGCCGGCGCGCGATCGGGTCGCTGCGCAGGAAGGCCGCCGCCGATGCGTCGGCCACGCCGAGCCGGCGCAGCAGGGCGTCGACCGTATCGCCGGCGCGGGTGAGTTCGGTGCGCGACAGCGCCAGATCATGTTCGGCGAGTGCGTCGAGCTGGCTGCGCAGGCCTTGCGGCTGCAACTCGTCGACCACCACGCGCTGCGGCAGATCGGAGGGGTCGGGCAACAGCGGCGCCACGCCGAAGGCCGTGACGGCGAAGCCGCCGAGCAGGGTCGCGAAGGCCGCGCCGAGAGGGCGCCGATGGGCGGCAATCCAGGTGCCGCTCAGGGCGACGATCGGTGCGAGCTTGTTCAACGATACAAACCTTCAAATCGGGTCGGACCGTCGCCGAGCAGGGCAACGGCGCTGTCGAACACCGGTTTTGGAGGGCGCCTGCACGGAGCCGGCACCTAGAATCGCCGCCTTCACGCATTGCGCGCAGGTCGGCCGCGGCGGCGAAGTATAGCCGCCGCTGCGCCGGTTCAATCCCGGAATTGCCCGGAGCAAGTGACCCATGTCAAGAGATCCCACGCCCGAGACCTCGCCGAATGCCGACGTGCAGCACGCGATGGCGGTTTCGCTGCGCGGATGCGACGAACTGCTGCCGCAGGCCGACTGGTTGAAGAAGCTGCAACGCTCGCAGGCGACGGCGCAGCCGTTGCGGATCAAGCTCGGCCTGGACCCGACCGCGCCCGACATCCACCTCGGCCACACCGTGGTGCTGAACAAGATGCGCCAGCTGCAGGATCTGGGGCACACGGTGATCTTCCTGATCGGCGACTTCACGTCGATGATCGGCGATCCGTCGGGCCGCAACGTCACCCGGCCGCCGCTGACGCGCGAGCAGATCGAGGCGAACGCGCAGACCTACTACGCGCAGGCGAGCCTGGTGCTCGACCCGGCGCGCACCGAGATCCGCTACAACAGCGAGTGGAGCGATGCGCTGGGCGCGCGCGGCATGATCCAGCTGGCGTCGCGCTACACGCTGGCGCGCATGCTCGAGCGCGACGATTTCGACAAGCGGCTGAAGTCGGGCGCACCGATCAGCGTGCACGAACTGCTGTACCCGCTGATGCAGGGCTACGACTCGGTGGCGCTGAAGGCCGATCTGGAGCTCGGCGGCACCGACCAGAAGTTCAACCTGCTGGTCGGCCGCGTGCTGCAGGCCGAGTACGGCCAGGAGCCGCAGTGCATCCTGACGATGCCCTTGCTCGAAGGCCTGGACGGCGTCGAGAAGATGAGCAAGAGCAAGGGCAACTACGTCGGCATCAGCGAGCCGGCGAACACGATGTTCGCGAAGCTGCTGTCGATCAGCGACGAGTTGATGTGGCGCTGGTACACGCTGCTGTCGTTCCGCAGCGAAGCCGAGATCGCCCGGCTGCGTGCCGAGGTCGCACAGGGCCGCAACCCGAAAGAGGCGAAGCTGCTGCTGGCGCACGAGATCACCGCGCGCTTCCACGGCAGCGCCGCCGCCGCCGCCGCCGAGGCCGACTTCGCGCTGCGCGCGCGCGGCGGCGTGCCCGACGACATCCCGGCGCTGCGGCTGGGCGGTGCGCCGCTGGCGATCGGCGCGCTGCTCAAGCAGGCCGGCCTCGTGCCCAGCAGCAGCGAGGCGATGCGGCTGATCGACCAGGGCGGCGTGCGCATCGACGGCGCCGCCATCGCCGACAAGGGGCTCAAGGTGGCGGCCGGCACCTACGTCGTGCAGGTCGGCAAGCGCAAGTTCGCGCGCGTCACGCTCGGCGCCTGAATCCTGCGGCAGTGCCGGCGCGCGGCTGCGGCCGTCAGGCCGGCTTCGCCGGCGCCGTCGGCACAATCGGCCGATGCAGGTCAGCAGCTACCTGAAGATCTCGGTCGCGGTCGCGGTGGCGACGATCGCGCTGAAGACCGGCGCCTGGTGGCTCACGGGCTCGGTCAGCCTGTTGTCGGATGCGCTGGAGTCGCTGGTCAACCTGGCCGGCGCGATCTTCGCGCTGGCGATGGTCACCTGGGCGCAGCAGCCGCCCGACGCCGACCACCCGTACGGCCACCACAAGGCCGAGTATTTCTCCAGCGGCTTCGAGGGCGTGCTGATCTTCGTGGCGGCGCTGGCGATCGTCTGGGCCGCCGTGCAGCGGCTGCTGGCGCCGCAGCCGCTGGAGTCTCTGGGCTGGGGCCTGGCGCTGTCGGTGGCGAGCACCGTGCTCAACGGCCTGCTGGCCTGGTCGATGATGCGCAAGGCACGCGAGGCGCATTCGATCGCGCTCGAGGGCGACGCGCGCCACCTGCTCACCGACGTCTGGACCTCGGTGGGCGTGGTCGGCGGGCTGCTCGCGGTGCTGGCCACCGGATGGCGCTGGCTGGATCCGGTGATCGCGATCGCGGTGGCGCTGAACATCCTGCGTGAAGGCGCATCGCTGGTCCGGCGCTCCGTCGACGGCCTGATGGACCGTGCGCTCGACCCTGCGGTGCAGGCGCAGATCCGGCAGGTGCTCGCGCAGTTCGCGCACCCCACGATCCGCTTCGACCACGTGGTCACGCGCCGCGCGGGGCAGCGGCTGTACGTCGACCTGCACATGCACCTGCCGGCGGACTGGACGCTGCGGCGCGCGGCGGCGCTGCGCAGCGCGGTCGAGCAGGCGCTGATGGGCGCGGTACCGGGCCTGCGCGCGACGATCCAGCTGCTGCCCACCGACGTCGAGGCGCACTTCGACGACCCGGGGAACCCGCTGTGATCGCGCTGGTGCAGCGCGTCGCGCGCGCACGGGTCGAAGTGGGCGGGCGCAGCGTCGGCGCGATCGGGCCGGGGCTGCTGGTGCTGGTCTGTGCCGAGCCGGCCGACACGCCGGCGCAGGCGGCGAAGCTGGTCGACAAGCTGCTGAAGCTGCGCATCTTCGCCGACGCGGCCGGCAAGATGAACCGCAACGTGGTCGAAGCCGGCGGCGGTCTGCTGCTGGTGCCGCAGTTCACGCTCGCGGCCGACACCAGCGGCGGCAACCGGCCGAGCTTCGCCGGCGCCGCGCCGCCCGCGCTGGGGCGCGAGTGCTTCGAAGCCGTGCTGCGGCTGGCGCGCGCGCGGCACGCGCCGGTCGAGGCGGGCGAGTTCGGCGCCGCGATGCAGGTGCACCTGGTCAACGACGGGCCGGTGACGATCCCGCTGACGCTGCGCTGAGCAGCCGGGCGGCCGGGGTGCCGCCGCGCCACCGCGCCGCCCGGCACCCAGCGCAACGGGCTGCGTGCGGCAGCCCGCGGCTATTGGGCCGGCGGCGCAGGGCCGGCGCGGGCTCGGCTTCGGCCTTTAGCCCAGACCCGCGCGCACGTCAGTCGGCGTACTGGCCGGCGGCCTTGATCACCGCGCCCCACTTGGCGATCTCGTCGACGACGAACTTGCGGTGGCCGGCGCTCGTCAGGCGGTCGTCGGTGACGATCACCGCGCCCAGTGCTTCCTCGTTCTTGACGAAGGCCGGATCCTTCAGCGCGTCGCGCATCGCGGCGTTGACTTTGTCGACCACCGCCTTGGGCGTGCCCTTGGGCGCGTACAGGCCGTGCCAGATGGTCACGTTGAAGCCCTTCAGCCCCTGGCTGTCCAGCGTCGGCAGGTTCTTCAGCGCCGGCGTCGTCAGCGGCTTGAGCGTGGTCACCGCATAGGCCTTGACCTTGCCCGATTCGATCTGCACCGTGGTGTTGGTGGTCTGGTCGCACATGATGTCCACCTGCCCGCCGAGCAGGTCGGTCATCGCGGGCGCGGTGCCCTTGTACGGCACGGTCGTCATCTCCACCGCCAGCGCCTGCTGGAACATCAGCCCGCACAGGTGCGAAGCCGCGCCGAGGCCGGCGTTGGCCAGGTTGACCTTGCCCTTGTTGTCGTTGATCCACTTGCGCAGGTCGGCGAAGTTGGTTGCCGCCAGGGTCGGGCGGCCGACCAGCGTCATCGGCACGTCGTTGACCATGCCGAGGAACTCGAAGTCGTCGGGCACCTTGAACGGCAGCTTGCGGTACAGCGCCGGCGCGGTCGACATGCCGATGTGGTGCAGCAGCAGGGTGTAGCCGTCGGGTGCGGCCTTGGCGACGCGGCCGGCCCCCACCGTGCCGCCGGCGCCGCCGACGTTCTCGATGACGATCGTGGCGTTGCCCAAGGGCTTGCGCATCGCCTCGACCAGGTCGCGCGCGACCTTGTCGGTCGGCCCGCCGGCGGCGAAGGGCACGACGACCGTGATCGGCCTGTCGGGGTAGGCCTGGGCGCCGAGCGCCAGCCCCATGGCCAGTGCGGCGAATGCGGTCTTCTTCATGCGGCAGTCTCCTGGTTCACGCAAAGGGGATGAAGCTGCGATGCTAGCCCTGGGCCGCTGCGCGGCAGCGTAGGGAATGCGCAGGTCCGCCGGTTGCGGCGGTGCAGCGCCATTCAGCCGATCGGCCGTGCATCCTCGATCAGCCGGCCGTCGTTGGGCAGGCTGCCCGGCGCCACCAGCGCGACTTCGCCGCGCAGCTTGGTCAGGTCGCGCAGCGTCGCGGCCAGCGCCTGCGCCAGCCCCTCGGGCGCGCCGGCGGCCTCGGCCTTGAGCGTCATGCGGTCGTTGGCCATCTCGCCCTCGATCACCAGCCGGACGCGGCCGACCTCAGGGTGGCGCCGCAGCAATTCGGCCACCTGGCCCGGGTGCACGAACATGCCGCGCACCTTGGCCGTCTGGTCGGCGCGGCCCAGCCAGCCGCGGATGCGGGTGTTCGTGCGGCCGGTCGGGCAGCGCCCGGGCAGGATCGCCGACAGGTCGCCGGTGCCGAAGCGCAGCAGCGGGTAGTCGGGGTTGAACACCGTGACCACCACTTCGCCGACCTCGCCGTCGGGCAGCGGGTCGCCGGTGCCGGGGCGCACGATCTCGACGAGCACGCCTTCGTCGAGCACCAGCCCTTCGCGCGCGGCGGTCTCGTAGGCGACCAGGCCCAGGTCGGCGGTGCCGTAGCTCTGGTAGGCGGCGATGCCGCGTGCCGCCAGCCAGTCGCGCAGCGCCGGCGGGAAGGCTTCGCCGCCGACCGAGGCCTTGGTGATCGACAGCCGCCGGCCGAGCTGCTCGGCCTTGTCCACCGCGATGTGCAGGAAGCTCGGCGTGCCGGCATAGGCCTGCGGCCGCAGGTCGGCCATCGCCTGCAGCTGCAGCTCGGTGTTGCCGACGCCGCCGGCGAACACGGTGCAGCCGAGCGCGTGCGCACCGCTTTCCACCATCGAGCCGGCGGGCGTCAGGTGGCAGCTGAAGCTGTTGTGCACCAGGTCGCCGGCGCGCAGGCCCGCGGCGAACAGTGCGCGCGCGAAACGCCAGTAGTCGGCGGCCGGGCCTTCGGGCTCGTAGATCGGCCCGGGCGACTGGAACACGCGCCGCGCCGGGCGCCGCAGGCCGATCCCGGCCCAGCCGATCGCCGAGAAGCCGCCGAAGGGGTCGCCGCCGGCAGCGCGCGAGGCCTGCTGGCGCTCGAGCAGCTCGTGCTTGCGCGTCACCGGCAGGCGCGCCAGCGCGGCACGCGAGTTCACGCCGCCGCCATCCACGCCTTGCAGCAGCGCACCGAAGGCCGCGGTGCGCTGCGCCGCCGCCACCTGCGCCGGCAAGGCCGACAGCAGCGCGGCTTCGCGTTGCGCAGGGTCGCGCGTCTCGAGGCTGTCGAAAAATCCGCTCATCGATCGTTCTCCCGGCGCCGCCGCCCGGCGCTGCGGCGCCTGCTGCTCACTCTTCGCGTTCCCAGCGTCCGAGGCGCTTCTTCAGCTCGTCGAGCGCCTTGCGCTGGTCGGCGGCGCTGCGGATCGCGTAGCGGTCCCACTCGGGCGTGAGCATCGGCCGCTTCGCGATGCGCACGGCGACGGCGCCGCCGTCGATCGCGGCCTCGGCCACGCGCCGGCCGCGCAGCTCGAAGCCGCTGCCGCGCTCGGCCAGGCGCAGGTCGCGCAGCGCGCGCTTGAACTGCTCGAGCGCGCGCGCCGCATCGAAGGGCGGCGGCGCGAAACCGGATTCGTCGGCCATGGCCTGCGGGCCGCCGCGATCAGGCGAGCCAGCGCTTGCGGCGCTTGTAGCTCTTGACGTCGCGGAAGCTCTTGCGGTCGCCGCCGCCCATGCCGAGGTAGAACTCCTTCACGTCCTCGTTCTCGCGCAGTTCGGCCGCCGCGCCTTCCATCACGATGCGGCCGCTCTCGAGGATGTAGCCGTGGTCGGCGTAGCGCAGCGCGATGTTGGTGTTCTGCTCGGCCAGCAGGAAGGTCACGCGCTCCTTGGTGTTGAGGTCGCGCACGATCTCGAACACCTCTTCGACGATCTGCGGCGCGAGGCCCATGCTCGGTTCGTCGAGCAGCACCATCTTCGGGTTGCACATCAGCGCGCGGCCGATCGCGCACATCTGCTGCTCGCCGCCGCTGGTGTAGGCGGCCTGGCTCGCGCGCCGCGTCTTCAGCCGCGGGAAGTAGGTGTAGACCTTGTCCAGCGTGGCGGCCACCGCGCCCTTGCCGTCGCGGCGCGTGTAGGCGCCGGTCAGCAGGTTCTCCTCGATCGTCAGGTGGGCGAAGCAGTGGCGCCCCTCCATCACCTGGATCACGCCGCGCTGCACCATCGCCGCGGTGGACAGCCGCTCGATGCGCTCGCCGCGCAGCTCGATCGAGCCCTTGGTGACCTCGCCGCGCTCGCCGGCGAGCAGGTTGCTGACCGCGCGCAGCGTCGTGGTCTTGCCGGCGCCGTTGCCGCCGAGCAAGGCCACCACGCGGCCTTCGGGCACCTGCAGGCTCACGCCCTTGAGCACCAGGATCACGTGGTTGTAGATGACCTCGATGCCGTTGACGTCGAGCAGAACGGAACTCATGCAGACCTCGGTGCAATCCAGTGGCCGCTGCCGATCCGGCTGGGCCGGCGCGGCGGCGGGCCAGTGCCCGCAACCGCGCTGCGGCGCGGCTCAGTTCTGGCAATCCTCTGCGGTGCGGCGGGTGATCTTCTTCTCGGCCGCGTACTTGTCGGCCGCCGCCTTGACCATCGGCTTGATGATCTGCTCGTCGGCCTGGTACCAGTCGGCGCCCATCACCCACTTGGCGCCGTCCCAGGTGTGGATGCGCGCCCAGGTCGAGCCCATGTGGTCGGCGCACGACGCGCTGAGCGGGCGCATCACGCCGGCAAAGCCGAGCGCGTCGAGCTTCTTCTGGTCGAGCGCCAGGTTCTCCATGCCCCAGCGCACCTGCTCGCTCGTCATCACCTTGCCCTTGCCGAAGCGCTCCTGCGCGCGCTTGACCGCCTCGACGCCGAGCATCTGGATGATCACGCCACGCATGTACAGCACCGAGCCGACCTCGTCCTTCGGGCCCGAGCCCTGGCCCTTGTCGTGCACGTTCTTCAGGATGTCCTGGATGACCTTGAAGCTCTGCCCGGACGGGTTGAGGGCGAGCGCGTTGTAGCCCTTGGCGCCGTCGCCGACGTCCTTGACGTCGGGCTCGGCGCCCGACCACCACACGCCGTACATCTTGTCGCGCGGGTAGCCGGTGGCCTGCGCCTCCTTCAGCGCGGTCGAGTTCATCACGCCCCAGCCCCACAGCAGCACGTAGTCGGGCCGGCTCTGGCGCACCTGCAGCCACGCGGCCTTCTGCTCGACGCCCGGCGCGGTCACCGGGATCAGCTGCAGGTCGAAGCCGTGCATCTTCGCGCGCTCCTGCAGCAGCGGGATCGGCTCCTTGCCGAAGGGGCTGTCGTGGTAGACGAGGGTGATCTTCTTGCCCTTGAGCTTGGCAAGGCCGCCTTCCTTCTTGCCGATGTGCTGGATCAGGATGTCGGCGCCGGTCCAATAGCTGCCCATGTACGGGAAGTTCCACTTGAACACGTAGCCGTCCTGGCTGGCCGACAGGCCGTAGCCCAGCGTCATCAGCGGCATCTTGTCGCCCGGCGCCTTGTCGGTCAGCGCGAACGTGATGCCGGTGGACTGCGGGTCGAAGAAGGTGTTGGTCTTGCCCTTCAGGCGCTCGTAGCACTCGACGCCCTTGTCGGTCGCGTAGCCGGTCTCGCACTCCTCGTAGGCGACCTTCACGCCGCCGATGCCGCCGTCGCGCGCGATCACCATCTTCAGGTAGTCGAGCTTGCCGTTGGCCCAGGGCGTGCCGTTGGGTGCGTAGGGGCCGGTGCGGTAGACCAGCAGCGGGAAGAACTGCTCCTTGGCCTGCGCCTGCGCGGGCGCCGGCGTGGTCAAGGCGGCTGCGCCGGCGGCGGCTGCGGCGGCGGCCAGTGCAAGGGACTTCAGCTTCATGTCTGCCTCCAAGGGGTGAGAGAGCGCCGGGCGGCGCGCGGGTGGTGCGGTGGGGTCAATGCGGGAACGGCCACAGGCGCAGCTTCTCCTTGCCGATCGACCACAGCCGGGCGAGGCCGTGCGGCTCGACGATCAGGAAGAACACGATCAGCGCGCCGAAGATCATGTAGGTCAGGTGCGAGGCGAGCGCGGTGTCGATCGGAATGCCGAACCAGTAGGGCAGGCTGTCGAGCACGATCGGCAGCACCACGATGAAGGCGGCGCCGAAGAAGGCGCCCATGATCGACCCCAGCCCGCCGATGATCACCATGAACAGCAGCTGGAACGAGCGGTCGATGTTGAAGGCCGCCGGCTCCCAGGTGCCCAGGTGGATGAAACCCCACAGCGCGCCGGCGACGCCGACGATGAAGGAGCTGACCGCGAAGGCGCTGAGCTTGGCGTAGACCGGGCGGATGCCGATCACCGCCGCGGCCACGTCCATGTCGCGGATCGCCATCCACTCGCGGCCGACCGCGCCGCGCACCAGGTTCTTGGCCAGCAGCGCGAACACGAGCACGAAGCCCAGGCAGAACAGGTACTTGGCCACCGGCGATTCGATCGGCATGCCCAGCAGCTGCAGCTGCGCGACGCCCACCGAGCCCGACGGCGAATCGTTGGTCACCCACTTCAGCCGCAGCGCGGCCCAGTCGACGAAGAACTGCGCCGCGAGCGTGGCCACCGCCAGGTACAGGCCCTTGATGCGCAGGCTGGGGATGCCGAACAGCACGCCGACGACGGTGGCGCCGAGCCCGCCCAGCAGCAGCGACGCGATCAGCGGCATGCCGTCGATGCGCGCCTGGAAGTTGTAGGCCACGTATGCGCCCACCGCCATGAAGGCGCCGGTGCCCAGCGAGATCTGGCCGCAGTAGCCGACCAGGATGTTCAGGCCCAGCGCCGCCAGCGACAGGATCAGGAACGGGATCAGGATCGCGCGGAACAGGTATTCGGGCGCGACGAGCGGCACGACGACCGCGGCGAGCACCAGCAGCACCGCGATCGCGACGCGGTCCTGCGCGATCGGGAACACCGCCTGATCGGCGCGGTAGCTGGTCTTGAACTGGCCGTTTTCGCGGTAGAGCATTTTCAGGCTCGATGAACTCTTGGTTCCGGCACGCTGCGCTTGACTTCGCTGCGCGAAGCCGGCCTGCGCCGGAAGATCGTCGCTCGCGTCATACGCGATCGATGATCTTCTCGCCGAACAGGCCCTGCGGGCGCACCAGCAGGAAGCCGAGCGCCAGCACGTAGGCGAACCAGATCTCGATGCCGCCGCCGAACATCGGGCCGATGTAGACCTCGGACAGCTTCTCGCCCACGCCGATGATCAGCCCGCCGATGATCGCGCCGGGCACGCTGGTCAGGCCGCCGAGGATGATCACCGGCAGCGCCTTGAGCGCGACGATCGACAGCGAGAACTGCACCCCGAGCTTGCTGCCCCAGATGATGCCGGCCACCAGCGCGACGAAGCCGGCCACGCTCCACACGATCACCCAGATGCGCGACAGCGGGATGCCGATCGACTGCGCGGCCTGGTGGTCGTCGGCCACCGCGCGCAGCGCGCGGCCGGTGCCGGTCTTCTGGAAGAACAGGCTCAGCAGCGCCACCAGCGCGGCGGCGATCAGCGCCGCGTAGATGTCTTCCTGGTTGACGAGCACGCCGCCCTGGAACAGGTTCTCGAACAGGAAGATCGGGTCCTTGGGCATGCCGACGTCGATCTTGTAGATGTCGTTGCCGAACAGCGTCTGGCCGGCGCCGTCCAGGAAGTAGGCGATGCCCAGCGTGGCCATCAGCAGCGTGATGCCTTCCTGGTTGACCAGCTTGCCCAGCACCAGGCGCTCGATCAGCCAGGCCACGACCACCATCAGCGCCATCGCGCCGATGAAGGCCAGCGTGTTGGCGGCCAGCTTGCTCTCGATGCCCGTCAGTTGCGGGATCCATTCGGCGAAGCGCGCCATCGCCAACGCGGCGAACAGCACCATCGCGCCCTGCGCGAAGTTGAACACGCCCGAGGCCTTGAAGATCAGCACGAAGCCCAGCGCGATCAGCGCGTACAGCATGCCCGCCATCAGGCCGCCGATCAGGGTCTCGATGAAGAAGCCCATCGCGTGCGGCTCAGTGGCTGGTGCCCAGGTAGGCGTCGATCACCTCCTGGTTGGTGCGCACCTCGTCGGGGGTGCCGTCGCCGATCTTCTTGCCGTAGTCGAGCACGACGACGCGGTCGGAGATGTCCATCACCACGCCCATGTCGTGTTCGATCAGCACGACGGTGGTGCCGTACTCGTCGTTGACGTCGAGGATGAAGCGGCTCATGTCCTGCTTCTCCTCGACGTTCATGCCGGCCATCGGCTCGTCGAGCAGCAGCACCTGCGGCTCCATCGCCAGCGCGCGGCCGAGGTCGACGCGCTTTTGCAGCCCGTAGGGCAGGCGCCCCACCGGCGTCTTGCGGTGGGGCTGGATCTCGAGGAAGTCGATGATGCGCTCGACGAATTCGCGGTGCGCGATCTCCTCGCGCTCGGCGGCGCCGAAGCGGACCGCCTGCTGGAACAGGTTGGTCTTCATCTTCAGGTTGCGCCCGGTCATGATGTTGTCGAGCACGCTCATGCCCTTGAACAGCGCCAGGTTCTGGAAGGTGCGCGCGATGCCCATCTCGGCCACCTGACGGCTGTTCATGTGGCTGAAGCTGCGGCCGCGGAAGCTGATCGAGCCCTGCTGCGGCACGTACACGCCGTTGATGCAGTTGAGCATGCTGCTTTTTCCGGCGCCGTTGGGGCCGATGATCGCGCGCACCTCGTGCTCGCGCACGTCGAAGCTGATGTCGGTCAGCGCCTTGACGCCGCCGAAGGCGAGCGAGATGTTGCGCACGTCGAGCACGACCTCGCCGGTCCGGCGCAGGGGCGCTCCATGGCCGGTTGGGCTGCCCGGCGCGCTCATGCCGCCGCCCTTGCCGCGACCGGGAACACGCGCGCGTCGGCCAGGCGCAGCTCGGCGCTGACCTTGCCCTGGCGCCCGTCCTCGAAGCGCACCTCGGTCTCGATGTACTGGCTGGCCCTGCCCGCGTACAGCGCATCGAGCAGCACCCGGTAGCGATCGGCGATGAAGCCGCGGCGAACCTTGCGCGTGCGCGTCAGCTCGCCGTCGTCGGCATCGAGCTCCTTGTGCAGGATCAGGAAGCGGCTGACCTGGCTGCCGGCGAGCAGCGCATCGCCGGCGAGGTCGGCGTTGACCTTCTCGACGCAGTCGCGGATCAGCTCGTAGACCTCGGGCTTGCCGGCCAGGTCGGTGTAGCCGGCGTAGGGCAGGCCGCGCCGCTCGGCCCAGTTGCCCACCGCCTCCATGTCGATGTTGACGAAGGCGCAGACCCGGTCGCGCCCGTCGCCGAAGGCCACCGCCTCCTTCACGAAGGGGAAGAACTTCAGCTTGTTCTCGACGTACTTGGGCGCGAACATCGCGCCGTCGTGCTCGCCGCCCTCGAGGCGGCCCACGTCCTTGGCGCGGTCGATGATCTTCAGGTGGCCGCCGGCGTCCAGGAAGCCGGCGTCGCCGGTGTGGTACCAGCCGTCGTCGGTCAGCACCTCGGCGGTGGCGGCCGGGTTCTTGTAGTACGCCTTCAGCAGCCCGGGCGACTTGACCAGGATCTCGCCCGAATCGGCCAGGCGGATCTGCACGCCCTCGATCGGCACGCCCACGGTGTCGGCCCTGACTTCGTGGTCGGGCTGGATGCACACGAACACCGCCGTCTCGGTGGAGCCGTACAGTTGCTTCAGGTTCACGCCGATCGAGCGGTAGAAGGTGAACAGGTCGGGCCCGATCGCCTCGCCGGCGGTGTAGGCCACGCGCACCCGGCTCATGCCGAGCGCGTTGCGCAGCGGGCCGTAGATCAGCAGGTTGCCCAGCGCGTAGGCCAGCCGGTCGGCGGCGCCCACCGGCCGGCCGTCCATCAGCGCCGGGCCGACGCGGCGCGCCACCGCCATGCTGCGCGCGAACAGCCGGCGCTTGAGCGTGCCGGCGTCCTCCATGCGGATCGTCACGCTGGTCAGCAGCGCCTCGAACACGCGCGGCGGCGCGAAGTAGTAGGTCGGGCCGATCTCCTTCAGGTCGATCGTCACCGTCTCGGCCGACTCGGGGCAGTTGACCACGTAGCCGCAGGTCAGCCACTGCGCGTACGAGAAGATGTTCTGGCCGATCCAGGCCGGCGGCAGGTAGGCCAGCACCTCTTCCTTCTCGGTCAGCTTGTCGAAGGCGGCGCCGGCGCGCGCGCGGTCGATCAGCGTGAAGTGGGTGTGCACCACGCCCTTCGGGTTGCCGGTGGTGCCGCTGGTGAAGAACATCGCGGCGACGTCGGCGCTGCTGCCCTTGGCGACCTCGTCGTCGAACAGGCCAGGCTGGCGCTCGGCGACGCGCGCGCCCGCTTCCGTCAGCCGGTCGAGCGACTCGAGGCCGGGGGCGTCGTAGTGGCGCAGGCCGCGCGGGTCGTCGTACCAGATGCGCGCCAGCTGCGGGCATTGCGCGCGCAGCTCGAGCAACTTGTCGACCTGCTCCTGGTCCTCGACCACCGCCATGCGCACTTCGGCGTTGTTGATCGGGAACGCGTACTCGGCGGCGGCCGCGTCCGCGTACAGCGGTATCGGGATCGCGCCGAGCGACTGTGCCGCCAGCATCACTGCGGTCAGGCGCGGCCGGTTCTCGGCGATCACGACCAGGTGCTCGCCGCGCTGCAGCCCGGCTTCGTGCAGGCCGCAGGCCAGGCGGCGGGTCAGCGCCGCCAGATCGGCCCAGCTCAGGCTCTGCCAGATGCCGTATTCCTTCTCGCGCAGCGCCGTGGCGCCCGGGCGCCGGGCGGCATGGTCGAGCATCAGGCGGGGAAAGGTCGGCTGCACCGGGGGGCTCCTGGTCTGGGCGCACTGTAAGCGCGGCTTTGACGCCATGTTGTCGTTGCGACGACAATCTCGGGCAATCGCCCCCCGAGTTTTCCCGGAAATGACCCTGAACCCGCCGCCGACCGCAGCAGCAGCGCGCACGCGCGTGATCAGCCGGGCCAGGCCGATCCTCGCCGCCGAGGCCGAATCGATCGCCTGGATGCGCGGGCTCGAGCCGCTGGAGCGCGAGCGCGCGATCGGCGACCTGCAGGTGGTGCAGGTCGCGCCCGGCGAGCTGCTGTGCCGCGTCGGCCGGCCGGCCACCTACTGGTTCGGCGTGCTCGACGGCCTGCTGAAGATGAGCAACGACACCGCGCTGGGCATGCCGATCACCTTCACCGGGCTGCCGCCGGGCGGCTGGTTCGGCGAAGGCACGGTGCTCAAGCGCGAGGCCTACCGCTACAACATCCAGGCGCTGCGCACGAGCGTGGTCACCGGCCTGAGCGTGGCCACCTTCCACTGGCTGCTCGACCGCAGCATCCCGTTCAACCGCTTCATCTCGCAGCAGCTCAACGAGCGCCTGGGCCAGTTCATCGGCGCGCGCGAGATCGACCGCATGACCGACCCCGACGGCCGCGTCGCGCGCAGCCTGGCGGCGCTGTTCCACCCGGTGCTGTACCCGGGGGTGGGCGGGCTGCTGCGCATCACCCAGCAGGAGCTGGGCTACCTGGTCGGGCTGTCGCGCCAGCGCGTGAACGAGGCGCTGCAGGCGTTGCAGGCGGCCGGCCTGATCGCGGTGGAGTACGGTGGGCTGCGCGTGCTCGACCTGGAACGGCTGCGCGCCTGGGGGCGCTGATCGTGCGGACCGTGTCGGTCACCCGCTACCTGACGCCGCTGCGCGAAGGCGGCTCGCTGCCCGCGATCGTCGAGGCCGACGACGACGGCCTGTACGTGCTCAAGTTCCGCGGTGCCGGGCAGGGCCCCAAGGCGCTGATCGCCGAGCTGGTGGCCGGCGAGATCGCGCGCGCGCTCGGCCTGGCGGTGCCGGAGATCGTGTTGATGCGGCTGGACCCGGAGCTCGCGCGCACCGAGCCCGACCCCGAGATCCAGGACCTGATCCGAGCCAGCGGCGGGCTGAACCTGGGCCTGGACTACCTGCCCGGTGCCGTCACCTACGACCCGTTGACGATGCCGGCCGAGGCGCGGCTGGCCTCGCGGATCGTGTGGTTCGACGCCCTCGTCGGCAACGTCGACCGCACGCCGCGCAACGCCAACATGCTGTGGTGGCATGGCCGGCCGTGGCTGATCGACCACGGCGCGGCACTGGGGTTCCAGCATCGATGGGACGGCAGCCTGGAGCGCAGCCGAGCGCCCTTCGTGCCGATCCGCGACCACCTGCTGCTGGCGCGCGCCGCGGCGCTGGCCGAGGCCGATGCGCAACTGGCGCCGCTGCTGACGCCGCAGTGCATCGGCGCGATCGCGGCGCTGATCCCCGACGCCTGGCTGGACCTGCCGCGCGACGCCTACCGCGCGCATTTCGATGCGCGGCTTCAGCCGCCGCGCGCCTTTGCCGAGGAGGCACGCGATGCGCACGCTCGGCTATGACTACGCGATCGTGCGCGTGCTGCCGCGCGTGGAGCGCGGCGAGCAGATCAATGCCGGCGTGATCCTGTCGTGCCCGGCGAGCGGCTACCTGCGCGCGCGCATCGAGCTGGACGAAGCCGCGCTGCGCTGCCTCGCGCCGCAGGCGGACCTGGAGCCGATCCGCGCGGCGCTGGCCGGCATCGAGGCCGTGTGCGCCGGCGGGCCCGCGGCCGGCGCGCTGGGCACGCTGTCGGCGCGCGAGCGCTTCCACTGGCTGGTGGCGCCGCGCAGCACCAGCGTGCAGGTCTCGGCGGTGCACACCGGGCGCTGCGGCGATCCCGATGCCGCGCTCGAAGACCTGATGCGCAAGCTGGTGCGGCGCTGAGGCTCGGGGGCGGCTGCTTCGGGACGCCGCGTGCTACCGCGCCGCCCAGGCGAGCGCGGCCTGCACCGCGCCGGCATTGATCACGTCCTGCAGCAGCGACGCCGCGAGCGTCACGACCAGGAAGGCACGCGGCGCGGCGCCGTGCTGCAGCGTGATGCGCTGCATCACGGTCAGCCCGACCGGCATCGCGCCCAGGCCGAAGCCCATGAAGCCGCCGGCGGCGACCGCACCTTCGCGCACCGCCTGCGCGCCGGTGCTGCCGTGCGCCGCGGCCCAGCGCACCAGCGTGACCGCGATCAGCGTCGTCAGCAGGCATTGCAGCGCGACGGCGGTCAGGATCAGCCCGGCCGCGCGCAGCACCGCGATCAGGTCCAGGCTCATCAGGCTCATCGCCAGGAACAGCCGCAGCGCCACGGTGCCGAGCAGGTCGGCGGTCTGCATGTCGACCCGGTGGCGCAGCAGGTCGGCGACGTTGGTCACCGCCACGGCAGTCAGCAGGCAGGCCAGGAAGGGCGGCACGGTGACGCCGCGGCCGGCGAGCCAGCGCTGCCAGAGCAGCGCGACCGCTGTCGTGGCGCCCAGCACCAGCATCTGGCGCAGCCAGCGGTCCGACGAGGTCCAGCGGCCGAAGTCTTCGGCGTCGGCACTGTCGTGCAGCGCCACCTCGCCCACCTCGGGCAGCACCGCCGCCGAAGCCGGCGCGCGCGCGCCGCGCGCCAGCAGCCGCGTGGCGACCACGCTGCCGAGCACGCCGCCGCACGCCAGCCCGAGCGTCGCGCAGGCCATGCCGACCTCGAAGGCATTGCCGGCGGCGCGGGCCAGCTCCTGCTCGGCCCAGGCCGTGGTGGTGCCGTGGCCGCCGAGGAACGCCGCGCTGCCCAGGAACACCGCCAGCGCCGGCGGCTGGCCGAACAGCCGCGCCACGCCGGCGCCGACGGCGTTCTGCCCGACCGCGAGCAGCAGGATCGCCAGCGCGATCAAGGCCACCGCCACGCCGCCGCCGCGCAGCTTGCCCAGGCGCGCGCTCAGGCCCAGCGTGGTGAAGAAGACGAGCAGCAGCGCGCCGCGCGCGCCGGTGGCGAAGCTGAACTTCCAGCCAGCCGCTTCGGAGCCGGTCAGCGCCACCGCGACGACGAAGCCGCCGACCACCGCCGGCGGGATCGAGTAGCGCGCCAGCAGCGGCACGCGCGCCAGGATCGCGATGCCGAGCTGGATCGTCAGCAGCGCCGCCAGCAGCGTCCACAGTTCGTTCACCGCGATCGGCGCCATCGGCTGTCTCCCGGCGGCACGATGCCCCGCGCGGCGCAGTGTAGGGCGCCGCGGGCAGCGCGATTCAGTTCACGAAGCCGATCGGGTTGCGGCGCGGCCCGGCCTCGGGCACGTCGGCCAGCTGCAGCGCGCCGCGGCCGGCCAGGCGCGCGTTGCCGAAGGCCGTCATCCACGCGCGCCGCATCTCGCGCGGCGCCATGCCGGCCAGCCGGCCGAGCACCGCGTCGCCGGGCTCGTCGTCGAAGCGCTGGCCCCAGTCGTGCTCGGCGCGGATGCTGCGGTACAGCCGCAGCGCGATCGCGCGCGCGGCGTCGGCGTCGGGCGCTTGCACCTCGAACACGTTCATCCGGTTCAGGATCGGCTCGGGGATCGCGCGCTCGTCGTTGGCGGTGGCCACCCAGACGAGCTGGCTGGCGTCGATCGACACCTCGGCGAACTCGTCGACGAAGCACTGCGCGGTGTCGTGCTCGAGCAGGCCGTACAGCGCGCCCAGCGGGTCGTACGCGTGCTCGCCGCGCGCCTTGTCGATCTCGTCGACCACCATCACCGGGTTCGCGTAGGCGCCATCGACGATCGTCTCGAAGATCTTGCCGGGGCGCGCGCCCTTCCACTGGCTGGACGCGCCGCTGAGCACCCAGCCGGCGGTCAGCGCGCTCATCGACACGAAGCCCAGCCCCGTGCCCAGCAGCTGCGCGACGCGGCGCGCGAAGTGCGTCTTGCCGATGCCGGGCGGGCCCAGCAGCAGCATCGGCGTGATCTCGAGCGCGTCGCGGCTGTCCTGGCACAGCGCGAGCTGGCGCTTCAGGTCGTCGAGCACTTCATGGAAATTGGGCAGCTCGTCGTACAGGTGCTCCATCGCCGGCAGCCCCGAGGGCTTGACCTGGAAGCGCTCGGGCCCCTTCTCGAGCATGCGTTCGTAGGTGGCGCGCAACGATTCATGCTCGCGCGCGGGCAGCTTGTCGAGGCGCCGCTCGACATCGCCGACGCGATAGACGTCGCGCATCCGGGCGATCGGGATCCGAGCCGGACGCTCCGCCGGCACCAAGTCGCTGCCGCTGCTCATCGCTGCATCCTCCACACGGGTGCAAGTTTGGACCCATTCGATGCGCGAAGGTGCGCCTGGGGGTGTCGAATATGACCGCAGACCCCGCGGCTGCGGGGCCTGGGCACGGCCGCCCGCGCTCAGCGCACCCAGGTGTTGAGCTGGATGATCGGCAGCAGCACTGCCAGCACGATCAGCATCACCACCACGCCCATCGCCACGATCAGCAGCGGCTCGAGGATCGTGGCCAGCGCCAGCGCGCGCCGCTGCACCTCGTTGCCGAGCTGGCGCGCGGCGCGGTCGAGCATCGCCGGCAGCCGGCCGGTCTGCTCGCCCAGCCGCGCGAACATCGCCAGCAGCGGCGGGAAGCGCTTCTTCGCGGCCAGCGCCGAGGCCAGCGGCGCGCCTTCGCGCACCTGCACCAGCACCTCGAGCGCATCGGCGCGCATCGCGCGGTTGGAAAGCGTCTCGGCCGCCGCCTGCAGCGCCTTCAGGATCGGCACGCCCGCGCCGGCCAGCATCGCCAGCGTGCCGGCGAAGCGCGCGCCGTTGTAGCCGCGCGCCAGCCGCCCGGCCAGCGGCAGCCGCAGCAGCGCGGCGTCGCTGCGCTCGCGAAACGCGGGCCGGCGGCGCAGCAGCACGAAGCCGCCGGCCGCGGCGGCGCCCGCCGCCAGCAGCGCCCAGCCCCAGCCGCGCACGAAGCTGCTGATCGCCAGCATCGCCTGCGTCAGCGCCGGCAGCGCGCGCTTGCTGCTGGTGAACACCGACGCCACCTGCGGCACCACGTAGCTGACCAGGAACACCACGATCACCACCGCGATCAGCGACACGATCGCCGGGTACAGCATCGCGCCGAGCAGCTTGGCGCGCAGCGCCAGCCGCGCCTCGAGGTCGTCGGCGAGCCGGTCCAGCACCTGGCCGAGCGCGCCGCTGTGCTCGCCCGCGGCGACGACCGCGCAGTACACCTCGTCGAATTCGCGCGGCGCGCCGGCCAGCGCGCGTGCGAAGGGCGCGCCGGCGTTGACCTCGGCGCGCAGCTGCGCGACCAGCTCGCGCCGGCGCGGCTGGTCAGCCTCGTCGGCCAGCGCGCTCAGCGCGCGCTCCAGCGGCAGCCCGGCGCCCACCAGCCCGGCGAGCTGGCGCGTCCACACCGCCAGCGCGGCCGCGTCGAAGGCGCGGCGCGCGAAGCGGCCGGGCGCAGGCGCGCCGGCGGCCGCGCCGACCGGCGTCACCGCCAGCGGCACCAGCGCCTGTGCGCGCAGCTGCGCGCGCGCGGCCTTCGGGTTCTCGGCCTCGACCAGGCCGGTGCCGGCCTTGCCCGCGGCGTCGAGCGCCTCGTACCGGTACGCCGGCATCAGAGCCTGTGAACCGATCCGGCGCGCCCGAGCGGGTGCGCCAGAGGGTGCCGATCGAGGCGCAAAGCACAGCCGCAGCTCGGGCTGCGGCGAGCATTTGCAACGAAGAGCGGCGCCCTCTGGGGCGGCCGGGCGGGTGTGTCGGGTCGGTTCACAGGCTCTCAGTCCCTCGTGACGCTGAGCACTTCCTCGGCCGAGGTGATGCCCGCGTCGATCAGCCGCCGGCCGTCGTCGCGCATCGGCGCGTAGCCGGCGGCCGCGGCGGCAGCGGCGATCTGGCTTTCGGCCGCGCGGTTGTGGATCAGCGCGCGGATCGCGTCGTCGGCGGCCATCAGCTCGTACACGCCGGTGCGGCCCTTGTAGCCGGTGCCCGAGCAGTGCGCGCAACCCACCGGGTGCCGGCGGCCGTGTTCGTCGGTGCGGCTGCAGTGCGCGCACAGCTTGCGCACCAGCCGCTGCGCGAGCACGCCCAGCAGGCTGCTGCTGAGCAGGAAGGGCTCCACGCCCATGTCGATCAGCCTTGTCACCGCGCTGGGCGCGTCGTTGGTGTGCAGCGTGGCCAGCACCAGGTGGCCGGTGAGCGAGGCCTGGATCGCGATCGATGCGGTCTCGTGGTCGCGGATCTCGCCGATCATCACCACGTCCGGATCCTGGCGCAGGATCGCGCGCAGCGCCTTCGCGAACGTCAGGTCGATGCGCGGGTTGACCTGGGTCTGGCCGATGCCCGGCAGCTCGTACTCGACCGGGTCCTCGACGGTCAGCACGTTGATCGACCCGGTGTCCAGCGTCTGCAGCGCCGCGTACAGCGTGGTCGTCTTGCCCGATCCGGTCGGGCCGGTGACCAGCACGATGCCGTGCGGCTGCGCGACCAGGTGCCTGAAGCCGGCGAGCACCTGGCCGCTCATGCCCAGGCTCTCGAGCGAGAAGCGGCTCTCGCTCTTGTCGAGCAGGCGCAGCACCGCGCGCTCGCCGTGCGCGCTGGGCAGCGTGGACACGCGCACGTCGATCGCGCGGCCGCCGATGCGCAGCGAGATGCGGCCGTCCTGCGGCAGGCGCTTTTCGGAGATGTCCAGCTCGGCCATGATCTTCAGCCGGCTGATCAGCGCCGCGTGCAGCGCGCGGTTGGGCTGCACCACCTCGCGCAGCGCGCCGTCGACGCGAAAGCGCACCGCGCTGGCGCGCTCGTAGGGCTCGATGTGGATGTCGCTGGCGCCGTCCTTGACCGCCTGGGTCAGCAGCGCGTTGAGCATGCGGATGATCGGCGCGTCGTTGCTGGCTTCGAGCAGGTCTTCCACCGCCGGCAGGTCCTGCATCAGCCGGCTCAGGTCGACCGCGCTCTCGACCTCGCCGATCACCACCGCCGCGCTCGACTCGGCACCGGCATAGGCGGCGGCGATGCGCTGCGCGAGCACGGCGGCATCCTCGTGCTCGAAGCGCTCCACCGCCCACAGCCGCGTGACCTCGGTCAGCGCGCCGGGCGGGGTCGCGTCAGCGGCCCACAGCACCAGCTGCGCGCCGTCGTCCTCGAGCAGCAGCGTGTGCGCCTTGGCGAAGGCGTAAGGCAACGGGTGGCGGCCGGCCATCGGGATCGGGGCGGCTCAGGGGCTCGACGCCGGCTTGTCGGGCGCCGGCACGGTGCGCGGCTGCGGCAGGTACAGCGGCGGCGGCACCGGCCCTTGCAGGGCGGGCTGCCCGGGCGCCGGCCCGACCGGCGGCGGCTGCGCCACCGGCGCGTCGTTGATCGGGTTGATCGCGCTCTGGCGCGGCTGCACGTAGCCCTGCTGCGCGCGGATGATCTCGTAGCGGTCCAGCGCCAGCGCGCTCGACTGCTCCGGGTCGCGGATCACGATCGGCCGCAGGAACACCAGCAGGTTGCTCTTGGTGCGCGTGCGGTTGTCGTAGCGGAACAGCGGCCCGAGCACCGGCAGGTCGCCGAGCACCGGCACCTGGCTGACGTTGCCGCCGTATTCGTCTTTCAGCAGCCCGCCCAGCACCATGATCTGGCCGTCGTCGACGACTACCGTGGTCTCGATCGCGCTCTTGTCGGTGATCAGGCCCTGCGGGCTGTTGCGCGACGAGGCCACCACCGACGAGTTCTCGTGGTACAGCACCAGCCGGATCGTGCCGTTCTCGCCGATCTGCGGGCGGATGCGCAGCGTCAGCCCGACGTCCTTGCGCTCGATCGTCTGGAACGGGTTGTTCGCGCCCGACGCGTTGGTCGTGTACGAGCCGGTGACGAAGGGCACGTTCTGGCCGACGATGATGCGTGCCTCCTCGTTGTCCAGCGACACCAGGTTGGGCGTGGCCAGCACGTTGGCGTCGGCCTTGGTCTCGAGGAAGCGCGCGAGCGCGCCGATGTTCCAGAACTCGCCGAGCTTGTACAGGTAGCCGACGTTCAGCCCCGGCGGCACCGCCAGCCCCGCCACCGCCGCCATGCCCTGGTTGATCGCGGTCGTCAGGTTGACGATGTTGCCGGGGCCGGTGTAATTGGTGCCGCCGCCGTAGACCGGGCCGGTGCTGGCGTTGCCGCCCACCGCCTGCCACTGGATGCCGATGTCGGCCGCCTTCTCGGCATCGACCTTGACGATCAGCGTCTCGATGTACACCTGCGCGCGGCGCGTGTCGAGCTGGTCGATCACGTTGCGCAACTGGCGGTACAGCGGCTCGGGCGCGGTGATGATCAGCGAGTTGGTCGCCGTGTCGGCCTGGATGAAGCCGCCGGTGGACGGGCCGGCCGATGCGGCGACCGGCGTGGTCGCCGGGGTCGCGCCGGGCGCGCCGGCCGCGGCCGTGCCGATGGCCGACAGGGCCGCGGCACCCGCCGCCGCGCCGAAGGGCGCGGTGCCGCCGGCGCCCGAGCCGGTGCCGCCGGAGCCGGCCTGCGCACTGAAGGCCGCGCGCAGCACCGCGGCGAGCTTGGTGGCGTCGGCGTTGCGCAGGTACACGACCCAGATGTTGCCGGCGGCGTTTACGCCCTGCGGCGGCCGGTCGAGCTTGTCGATCACCGCCAGCGCGTTGGCCAGCTTGGCCGGGTTGCCGGCGCGCAGGATCAGCGAGTTGCTGCGGGCATCGACCATGACCGCCAGGGCGCCGGCCGCCGCCGCGCCCGGCTGGGCGACCATGGGCCCGCCGCTGTCGGCCAGGCGCTGCACGATCGGCGCGAGGTCGCCCGCCACCGCATGCTTGAGCTGCACCACCTCGACGTCGGAGCCGGCCGGCTGGTCGAGCGCGGCGATGATCTTGGCGATGCGCTGCAGGTTGTCGGCGTAGTCGGTGATCACCAGCGCGTTGCTGCCCGGGCTGGCGTTGATCGTGTTGTTGGCGCTGATCAAGGGCCGCAACACCGCGACCAGGCTGTTCGGGTTCTCGTGCTTGAGCGTGAACACCTGGGTGACGATCTGGTCGCCGCGCAGCCGGGGTTCGCCCACCGTGACGGTGCCGGTCTGGAGCTTGGCCTCGGCCTCGGGCACCACCTTGAGCAGGCCGCCGGCGTCGATCATCGCGAAGCCCAGCCCGCGCAGCGCCGACAGGTAGCTCAGGTAGGCCTCGCGCACCGGCATCGGCTGCTCGCTGTACAGCGTCATCACGCCCTTGACCCGCGGGTCGAGCGTGATCGGCCGCTCGATCATCGACGACATCGCGCGCGTGACGGCGTCGACCTCGGCGTTCACGAAGTTCAGCGTCACCGGCGCGGTGCCGCGCCGTGCGGCGCCCGGGCCGGCAGCCCGGGGTGCGGCGCCTGCGCCCGGCTGCGGCGCGGGCGCCGCCGGGGCCTGGGCCGCCGCGGGGGCCGCAGGAGCCTGGGCCGCCGCGGGGACCGCGGCGAGCAGGCCGGCGGCGAGCAGGGCCGCTGCGGTGAGGGGGCGGCGCTGGGTCATGGTCATCCGATCGCAAGGACGGACAGCGCGCCCTGGCGCCGCCCGATGAGATTCAGCAGATTGTCGAGTGCCGGCTCGAAGCCGGGCGCAGCCTGGGCTTCGCCGCGGAAGCGGAAATGCGTACCGGACCACTGGCCGTCGCCTTGCAGCCGCAGCGCGCCGTCGATCGTGCTCAGCCGCACCGTTGCCGGCTGGCCGTCGCGGCCTTCGATGTGCAGGCTGTAGCTGCCCAGGCGCCCGACCGGCGTCAGCGGCGACGCGACATCGCGCAGCCGCAGCTCGGCCTGCCCGTTCAGGCGCCAGCGGCCCGCCCCGAGCTGCAGCGTCAGCCCCGGCGAGGCGAGCTGCAGCGCGCCGGACAGCTGCAGCGAATTCCAGGGCGCCCCCAGCCCGGCCAGCCACGCTGCCGGCCATTCGCCGACCGCGCCGCCGCCGGGCGGCAACTCGACGCTCAGGCCGCCGAAGCCGGGGCGCAGCAACATCACCAGCGTGTCGTCGATGCAGCAGGGCTGCGCCAGCCGCATCTCGAGCGCGCCGGCGCGCAGGCCGATCGACCACGACAGCCGGCCGGGCAGGACGGCGGCGCTGCGGCTGTCGGCGCCGCCGGCGAGCACCGGCACCGCGCTGCCGCTCCAGACGGTGCCGCGCGCATCGGCCAGCAGCAGCCGGCCGTCGCTGCGCCGGCCGATCTCGTCGGCCAGCCATGCGGCCGGTGCGAACGCGAGCAGGCCGGCCAGCAGGCCGCAGGCGGCGCCGGCGAGGCTCCAGCGCCGCACCGCCTTGCGCGTGCGGTCCCACGCGCGTTCGGCCAGCGTCGGATCGCCGAACGCGCTGCCGGGCGGGCGCTGCCGGGCAGCGTTCACGGCGCCGCCCCCAGCGCGAGCACGATCGTGCCGCTGTAACCCTGGGCGTTGCGCGTCAGCTGCGCCTGCACCGGCCGCGCGCGCGCGCCGGTGCGGGCCTGCACGAGCCAGTCGCGCAACTGCGCGGGGCTGGCGCCGTTCAGGGTCAGCACCGCGCGCTCGCCCTGCAGCTGCAGCCGGCCTTGCGCGCCGAGGCGGTCGGCGGCCGCGCGCAGCGCCTGGGCGGCCTGCTCCGGGCCGAGCACCGGCGCGGCGCGCAGCTCGGCGGCTTCGGCGGCCAGCGCCTGCATCTGCTGCAGCTGCGCATCCAGGGCGGCGATCTGCGCCGGGGCGGTGCGCGCCGTGTGCCACGCCGGCTGCCAGGCCAGCAACCACACCAGATAGGTGCCGAGCACCGCGGCGGCCAGCAGCACCAGCCGGCGCTCGCGCAGGCCCAGCGCGTGCCAGCGCGCGCGCCACGGCGCGAGCCGCGCGCCGACGGGGCCGGTTGCGGCGGCCGTGGCGTTGCCGCTCACGCGGGCCTTTCCGCGCGGCTCAGCGTCAGCCCGCCTTCGGCGCTGTCGACGGCGTAGCCGGCGGCGCGCAGCCGCTCACGGAACTGTTGCGTCTGGGCGTCGGTCCAGCCCGGTGCGCGCAGGCTCAGCCGGCCGGGCTCGAAGCGCAGCGCCTCGAGCGGCTCCTGCCCGTCGGGCCAGGCGGCGGCTGCGGCGCCGAGCAGCGCCTCGAGGTCTTCGGCGCCGGCGCGGCCGGCAGCGGCGCGCAGCGCCTCGGTCTCGCGCCGCATCTGCAGCGGCGCATCGAGCACCGCGCGCACCGCGGGGAAGGTGCTGCGCAGCAGCGCCGCCTGCTGCTGCTGGCGCGCGGCGACCGCCTGGCGCTGCTGCCAGGCCCAGGCGTTGAGCCCGGCGAGTTGCAGCACCAGCAGCGCGGCCAGCCCGATCCGCGCCGGCCGCCAGGCCGGGCTGCGCAGCCGGTGCCAGGCGTCGCGCAGCGCGCGCGCGCCGCGGTGGCGCGGCGCCAGCTCGAACTGGCGCAGGTTCCACAGCGAGCGCGCCGCCTGCAGCGCGCGCTCGGCGTCGGTGAGCACGGTGACGCCGCTGCCGAGCCAGCGCTCGGCCGGCGCCGCCACTTCGGGGGTGGCAGTCCAGCGGGTGGGCTGCGCCTGCATCCGGGCGAGCCAGACGCGCGCGAGCGAGCCCTGCAGCCGCAGCAGCGCCAGCCCTTGCGCGTCGGCGCAGCTGAGCATCAGGTCGGCCGTGCCGGCGGGCGCCGCCGTGGCCGCTTGGAAATGGCCCTGCGGCGCGTCGCCGGGCCAGGCGGGCGGCAGCACGCGGTCGACGATGCGGCCGCCGCGCTCGATGCGCTCGATCGTGGCGCGCAGCCAGCTGCGGTGCACCACCGCGACCCAGGCCTCGGCACCGGCGGCCGCGCCCGGCGCGAGCGCCAGGTGCAGCGCCGCGTCGTCGTCGAGCAGCCGCTCCTCCAGCATGCCGCCCAGCGCCGCGCGCAGGCGCGATGCCGGCGCCCGCGGCACGGTGACGCGCTGCCAGCCCACGTCGGCGTCGGCCAGTACCGCGACCACGCTGTCGGCCCGGGGCAGCAGCTCGGGCCGGGCCCGGCCCTGGCTGCCGACCTGCAGGCCGTCGGGGCTGAGCACGTAGGCGAAGGTGTCGTCGCCTTCGCCCTCGCCCTTGCCCGCGGCGCCGTCGAGCGCGCGTGCGCTCAGGCGCGCGCGCGCGGGGACGAGGATGACAAGCACCGGCATGGTCGGGGGGCGGGTTTCGCTGGGTCCGGTTTATAGCAATTCCTGCGGCCGTCAAATCAAGGGCTTAGCCCGCTGATCTCGAGCCAGATCGCAGCATCGGCGGCCGGCCTCGGTGCGGCGGCGGCGCCGCTGCTCAGCGGGCATCCGCCGCAATGCTGTGCCGCTCGCGCCACAGCGGGCGGACGTCGCGGCCCTGGCGCACGACCAGCACCCGTTCCTCGATCTGCCGGTCCTCGACCCGCAGCCGCCCCGACAGCTCGAAATAGCGCGACCCGACCGATGCTCGGCGCGCGTCGAGCTCGCCGTCACCCGTGATGTAAGTGCGGGCTTCGTCGATCGAGCGGAAGGGCTTGGCCTGGCGCGCCTGCACGATGCGCTGCGCGCTGCCGGCGTCGAGCCCTGCAAACACGCCGGCCAGCACCTCGGCCGAAGCCGTGTTCAGGTTCAGCGGCGTCGCCTCGGGCAGCAGGTCGACGTAGGGCTGCAGCGCGGCCGCGGCGGCAGGCTCGATTCCCAGCCACGCCAGTTGCGCCACCGAGCGCGGCGCCAGCGGCGCATCCTGCATATCGACACCCTGGCCGCCCTGGCCGCCCTGGCCGCCCTGGCCGCCCTGGCCGCCCTGGCCGCCCTGCGCCGCCCACGCCGCCTGCAGGCCCTGGGCGATCGCCCATGCCGTGCCCGACGGCACGCCCGCGGTCGCGCACAGCCGCGTCAGCACCGCCACCTCGGCGGGCAGCAGCCGGCGCTGGTTGTCCACCAGGTTGCGCAGGTTGTAGCGCGCCTGTGCGTCGCGGATCGAGCCGAGCAGGTAGGCCTCGGGGCCGCCTTCGGCCGTGTTGCGGCGGTCCACCGCGAGCAGGCTCGCCAGCGACGACTCCTGCAGCTGCGTCGCCCAGGGTTCGCCCAGGTGATCGACGCCCGGCGTGCGCGCGTCCAGCCGCAGGATCACCCGGCCGAACTCGAGCGCGCCGGCGAGGATCCAGGCCGCCTGCGCGCGGCTGCGCTGCGCGTCTTCGACGGCGATGCCGCGCGCCTGCTGCCACACCATCGCTGCCGACAGCGTCGCCACCAGCGTGAGGATGACCATCGCCAGCAGCAATGCGGCCCCGCGCGCAGCGCGCCGCAGGCACAGCGGGCGGCGCCGGGCCACTGCCTTCATGGCGTGCGTGCCGCCAGCAGCAGGTCGCGGGTGAGCGTGCGGCCGGCGATCGTCAGCACCAGCCGCACGCCCGTGGGCAGCGCCTCGGCCGGCGCCCGGCCGCCGCTTTCGGCGACATCGCCGCTGGACTGCGCGTTGCTCCAGCCGTTGCCGCGGTAGAAGTACAGCTGCAGCTGATCGACATCGTCGAGCAGGCGCAGCTGCCCGGGTTCGTTGCCCAGCAGCTGCAGGCTGCGCATCCAATAGTCCTGCAGCGCACCGACCCGGGTGGCCGCCGGCGACGCCCAGCGCTGCCAGCGCCCGCCCTGCAGCGACCAGGCCACCAGCTGCATGCCGTCGCCGCCGCTGCGGGTCAGGCGCAGCGTGGCGCCGTCGAAGCTCAGCGCCGGCACCACGCCCGTCTCCTGCAGCGCCTGCAGATCCTGGTCCCACTGCGCAATCACGGTGGCCAGCCGCAGCGTGCGCTCGAGCCGGGCCTGGCTGCCGTCGCGCGCGCGGATCATGCCGTCCAGGCCCCGCCAGGCGAGCGCGGCCAGCACGGCCATGATCGCCAGCGCCACCAGCACCTCGACCAGCGTGAAGCCCTTGCGCATGGCCGGCGGCGGCTCCAAGGCTTTCAGGGCCGGTACAGCAGCGTCGACAGGCGCACCAGCTGCCGCCCGCCCGCGTCGCTGACCACGGCTTCCACCAGCCGCAAGTCGGGGTACTGGGTGGTGGTGGCCTGCAGCCGCCCGGTGTACTGGCCGCCGAGCTGCGTGCACTCGAACCCGGTCTCGCCGATGGCCGGGTACTGCTGCGCCAGCTTGAGCGCGGCCAGCTGGTTCTCGGCGCACCACTGCGCGGCGGTCACGTCGGCCAGCCGCTGCGCGTTGTCCACCAGCACGCCCGACGCGCGCAGCCCGGCGCCGAGCGCGACCGCGACGATCGCCACCGCGACCAGCACCTCGACCAGCGTGAAGCCCGGCACGCGGCGCTTCATCGGGCCGCCTCGGCGCCGACGGCCTCGAAGGGCCCGAGGCCGTCGGTGCGCAACTCGAGCTGCTGGCCGCCCAGGTGCAGCACGATGCGCTGCGCGCCGATCAGCGGCTCCGGCCCGAGGCTGACGGCCCGCGCGCCGGGCAGCTCTGCCCGAACCTGCGGATCCAGCCAACGGCGCGGCAGTGCCGCGGGGTCGGCGATGCCGACGAAGCGGAAGTCGCCGTCGCTGCCGGGCGGCAGCAGCACCCAGCGCACCGCGATGCCGCTGGCGCGCGACTGCGCGCGCGCGGATTCGAGCAGCGCCGCCAGCCGCGCTGCCTCGCGCTCGAGGCGCATCTGCGCCGGATCGCGCAGCGCCAGCGTCACCACCCCGGCGCCGATCGCCACCAGCGCCACCACCACCATCAGCTCGATCAGCGTGAAGCCGCCGCCGCGGCGGCGCGGCCGGCCGGCAGCGCGGCGGCTGCCGCTACTGCCAGGAGCCGATGTCGGCGTCGCGACCCTCACCGCCCGCCTGGCCGTCGGCGCCGAAGCTGAACACGTCGATCTCGCCCTTCACGCCCGGGTTCAGGTACTGGTAGGGATGGCCCCAGGGGTCGGCCGGCAGCTTGTCGAGGTAGGGCCGCCAGTTGGCCGGCGCCGGCCCGGCCGTCGGCTTGCGCACCAGTGCCTCCAGGCCCTGTTCGGCGGTGGGGTAGCGCTGGTTGTCGAGCTTGTACAGCTTCAGCGCCTGCATCAGGTTGGCCACGTCGGTGCGTGCGGCGGTTACGCGCGCATCGTCGGCGCGGTCGAGCACGTTGGGCACGATCAGCGCGGCCAGCACGCCGATGATCACCAGCACCACCATCAGCTCGATCAGCGTGAAGCCGCGCACGATCGCGGTGCGCAGGCGGGAGGTGGGCGTCATCGTCGGGCGGCTGCGAAGGGGGCGTGAATCATAATCGCCGCATGGTGGCGCGCCTGGCAGCGTTCGTGATCTGGGCCGCCGCGGCCGCGAGCGCGGTGTACTGGGGCGCGAAGCTGCTGGCACGGCCGGCACCGGTGCCGGCGCACGCGGTGCTGGCGGTGGCGCCGGCCGCGGTCGGCGGTGATCTGTCCCGCGTGCTCGGCGCCGATGCGCCCGTGCCGCAGCGCGCGCCCGCCGTGCCGGCCGCCGACCCGCGCTTCCGGTTGATCGGCGTGGCTGCGCCGCGGGGCAATGGCCCGGCGGCGGTGGGCGTCGCGTTGATCGCCACCGACGGCAAGGTGGCCAGGGCCTACCGCATCGGCGCCGTCGTCGATGGCGACCTGGTGCTGCAGGCGGTGCACGCACGCGGCGCCTCGCTCGGCGCGCGCGGGCAGCCGGCGCAGGTGGTGCTCGAGCTGCCGGCGCTGCCGCCGCCGTCGGTCGGCGTCCCCGCCGGTGCCGGGCAGCCGCTGCCGGTGCCGGGGATGCCGCCGCCGGGCGCCCAGCTCCCGCGCCCGGTCAGCGCGCCGGCGCGGCCCGCCGGCGCGCTGGCTGCCGACGGCGAAGGCGACACCGATGCACCCAACGAAGGCGCGGCGCAGTCTGGCGTCCCGCCCCTGTCGATCCCGGGCCGGCCGCAGTAGTTGGCGCGAAGCGCGTCGGCCGACCGGCCCCGCAGGGCTCGACGAAGCGCCGGGGCGGCGCCGGTCCTTCCGGCACCGCGCGGGCTGCGTGCAGCCCGGTTCCCGGGGTGCTCAACCCCCGGCCCCGCCCCCGGTGATGCCCATCGGCTGCGACGGCCCGGCGTCGTCGCCGTCGGCGACCTCGGTCAGCAGCGCCGCCGCACTGCGCACCAGCGGCCAGGCGAGCGCGGCGCCGGTACCGTCGGTCGCCTGCATGCCCAGCTCGAGCAGCGCCGATGCCTGGAACAGGGCCATCGCCCGGTCCAGGCCGTGGTGGCCGTGGCTGCGGCAGAACACGCAGTAGTCGGTGACCGCCGCCGCGATCCGCGACGCCAGCATCAGCGCTGCGCAGGCGGCTATGCCGTCGATCATCAGCAGGTGGCGCTTGCTGGCGGCGACGAGCATCACGCCGGCCATCATCGCGATCTCGAAGCCGCCGAAAGCGGCCAGCACCGACACCGGCTCGGTCGCCTTGCGGTGGCGCGCGTCGGCCGCCTGGGCGACGGCGTACAGGTGCGCATGCTCCTGCGCGGCCATCGCGGGCCCCGCATGCAGCAGCTCGCCCACCGGCGAGCCGGTGAGCCGCGCCAGCACCATCGCCGCGCTCAGGTGCGAGCCCACGCCGATGCCGGCGCAGATCACGGCGTTGCCGCGCAGCGCCTCGCCCAGCTCCATGCCGGCGCGCAGCGCCGCATGCGCCTGCTGCACCGACATCGCGGTGGCGACGCGCGCATTGCGGGTGCCGTGCGCGATCTTGCGCACCAGCAGGTGCTCGTGCGCCGGCAGTTCGTCGGCGACGCCGGCATCGACGACCGTCAGGCCGATCTGCTGGATGCGCGCGAACACCGCCACCGGCAGCCGCGCGCTCAGCAGTTGCGCCACCTGGTCGCGGGTCTGCGGCCGGTCGGGGGCGACCAACCCATCGACCGCCACGCCGTGGTCGGCGGCGAAGAGCATCAGTTGCGGGTCGCGCAGCCGCGGCTTGAGCGTGTTCTGCATCAGCCCCAGGCGCACCGCGAGCGGTTCGAGCTCGCCCAGCCGCCCCGCGGCCCCGCCGCGCCGGTGCAGCTTGTCGAGCAGCACCTTTTCCAGCAGCGGGTTCGCGGTGGGGGCGATCAGCGATCGGCTGGCGGCCATGGCGCGGCGGCGGCCCTCAGCGCAGGAACAGCCGGCAGACCGGGTTGGCGGTCTCGTCGACGCAGGGGTAGGCGAGCGTCTGCAGGAACGCCTGGAACTCGCGCTCGTCGGCGGCCGGCACCTGGATGCCGACGAGGATGCGGCCGTAGTCGGCGCCCTGGTTGCGGTAGTGGAACAGGCTGATGTTCCAGCCCGGGTGCATCGCGGCGAGGAAGCGCATCAGCGCGCCCGGCCGCTCGGGGAAGGTGAAGCGGTACAGCCGCTCGTCGCCGGCCAGCTCCGAGCGCCCGCCGACCATGTGGCGCACGTGCTCCTTGGCCAGCTCGTCGTCGGTCAGGTCGACCGTGGCGAAGCCGTGGCGCTGGAAGCTGCGCGCGATCCGCCCGGCCTCGTCGCGGCGCGCGATCGCGATGCCGATGAACACGTGCGCGAGCCGGGCATCGGCGATGCGGTAGTTGAACTCGGTCACCGCACGCGGGCCGATCACCTCGCACAGCCGCTTGAACGAGCCGCGCTCTTCGGGGATCGTCACCGCGAACAGCGCCTCGCGCTGCTCGCCGAACTCGGCGCGCTCGGCGACGAAGCGCAGCCGGTCGAAGTTCATGTTCGCGCCGCTGGTGATCGCGATGAAGGTCCTGCCCTTGAGCTTGTGGGTGTCGGCGTACTGCTTGATCGCGGCCACCCCGAGTGCGCCCGAAGGCTCGAGGATGCTGCGCGTGTCCTGGAACATGTCCTTGATCGCGGCGCAGGCGGCATCGGTGTCGACCACCACGTAGTCGTCGACCAGCGCGCGCGCCAGGCGGAAGGTCTCGGCGCCGACCTGCTTGACCGCGGTGCCGTCGGCGAACAGGCCCACGTCGGGCAGCACCACGCGCCGGCCGGCGCGCACCGAGCGCAGCATCGCGTCGGAGTCGACCGTCTGCACGCCGATCACGCGCACCTCGGGCCGCACCGCCTTCAGGTACGCGGCCACGCCGGCGATCAGGCCGCCGCCGCCGATCGGGGCGAACACCGCGTCGATCGGGCCCTGGTGCTGGCGCAGGATCTCCATGCCGATCGTGCCCTGGCCGGCGATCACGTCGGGGTCGTCGAAGGGGTGCACGAAGCTCAGGCCCTGCGCACGCTCGAGCTCGAGCGCGTGCGCGTAGGCGTCGGAGTAGCTGTCGCCGTGCAGCACCACCTCGGCGCCGTGCGCATGCACCGCATCGACCTTCACCCGCGGCGTGGTCACCGGCATCACGATCACCGCGCGGCAGCCGAGCCGGCGCGCGCTGAGCGCGACGCCTTGCGCATGGTTGCCGGCCGATGCGCAGATCACGCCGCGCTGCAGCGCCTCGGGCGGCAGGTGCGCCATCTTGTTGTAGGCGCCGCGCAGCTTGAAGCTGAAGACCGACTGCTGGTCCTCGCGCTTGAGCAGCACGTGGTTGCCCAGGCGCCGCGACAGGTTGCGCGCCGGCTCGAGCGGCGTTTCGACCGCGACGTCGTACACGCGCGCGTTCAGGATGCGCTGCAGGTAGCGCGACAGGTCGGCGCGGCGCGGTGCGCGCGCGGCCGGCGCCGCAGGCGCGGGGGCGGGATCGGAGGTCTTCAAGGCTGGGGGGCGCCGGCCGGTCGACGACAGGCCCGGGCGCGAGGCTCGCGGCGGCGCGAGCGGCCGATGATACGGCCGCCGCTTGCGGCGCCTGCCGCGCCTCGGGGCGCCCAAGAAAAAGGCCCGCAACCTTGCGGCTGCGGGCCGAATCCACCCATTGGGAAGGTGGAGGAGACAATCGTCCGGCTGCAAGATGCGAGCCGATGACGAGCAGTCTAGCAGCGCTCATGCTGCGTCGCAACATGATCGGTCTAGGGAGAGCAGTCCAGCCGGGGCTGCGTGGCCGCCGCGCTGGATGGGGCAAGGTGCGGATTTCAGGGGGAGCGAAGCGATATGGAATGCACGATCCGATGGCAGCCGGGCGCCGGCATGGCCTTCGTGGCCGAGACCGGCAGCGGCCACCTGCTGGCGATGGACGGGGCGAGCGACGGCGGCGGCCGCAACCTGGCGCCGCGGCCGATGGAGACGGTGCTGGCCGGTGCCGGCGGCTGCGCGGCCTACGACGTGGTGCTGATCCTGCGGCGCGGCCGCCACGATGTCGCCGGCTGCGAAGTCCGGCTGCAGGCCGAGCGTGCGGCGGCCGACCCGAAGGTGTTCACCCGCATCGGCATGCACTTCGTGGTCAGCGGCCGCGGGTTGAGCGACGAAGTCGTCGCGCGGGCGGTGGCGCTGTCGCACGACAAGTATTGCTCGGCCACGGCGATGCTCGGCAAGACCGCGCAGATCGAGGCCAGTTTTGAGATCATCGCGGCCTGATGCAGCGCCGGCGGGGAGGCCAGGCTGCGCGTGGCCTGCGGCCCGAGGCAGGCGGAACTCGGGCACGGCCATTCGCTCCGAGTGGGTTGCGGCGGCCATGGGCCCGCGCGGGCCGGCGGCTGGCACGCCTGCCTCCCGCTGGAGGGAGGCGAGCGCGTGCGGCGCGGACCGGCAACAGAACAGGAGTCATGCGATGAGGAAGATCTGGCGCAGAACGTCGGCCGCGGTGGGTGCGGCCTGTGTGGTGGTGCTGGCCGCAGGCTGTGCCGGCGGCCCGCCCACGCCCCAGGTCGGGGCCACGCAGGCGCAGGTGGAAGCGCAGCTCGGCACGCCCAAGGCCACCTTCCCGCTGCCCGACGGCGGCCGCCAGGTCGAGTTCAACTACGTGCGCGGCCCCTTCACCTACATCGTGTTCTTCGATGCCGCCGGCAAGGTGGTCGAGGCGGTGCAGGTGCTGAACGAAACCAACTTCCGGCAGGTGCGGCCGGGGATGACCCAGGAACAGGTGCTGCGCCTGATCGGCCACCCGTTCCAGACCAGTCCCGCCGGCAGGCGGGCCGGGGAACTCTGGACCTACACCTACCGGAACACGCAGTGCCAATGGTTCCAGGTGCAGTTCACGTCCGACAACGCCACGGTGGCCTCGGCCGCCATCACGCTGCTGCCGCATTGCGAGCGCGCATCGTCCTGAGCGGCGCGCGGCCGGCCGCCGCCGCGCCGCTACCAGGTCGGCCCGCCGATCCAGGTGCTGGTGTTCAGGCCGAGTTCGACGCTGCCGTAGCTGGCGGGCAGGCCGACGCTGAAGCCGACGCCGGCGTTGTCGTCGCAACCGGCCAGCAGCAGCACGCCGAGCAGCAGCGCCAGGCCGGCAGCGCGCCGCACGGCGCGGCGGGGTTCGGGCTCGGGTCGCAAGGCAGTCTCCTCGGTGTGCATCTCGGCGGCGGCCGCTCAGCCCGGCCGCTTCTGCACGGCCAGCACGGCGCCGCTGGGGTCGGCGATCAACGCGAGCGTGCCGTCGCGCAGATCCGGCCGCGGCGCCAGCAGCACCCGCCCGCCGAGCTGCGCAGCGCGCGCTGCGGTGGCGGCCGGGTCGGCCACCATCACGTACGGCAGCCAGACCGGCCGGTCGACTGTGGTCGGGTTGCGCATCACGCCGGCACGCGGGCGGCCGTTGCTCAGCACCCAGTAGCTGTTGCCGCCGCGGTCCGTCCGGGCCGCCTGGAAGCCGGCCAGCTTCACGTAGAAATCGACGACCGCCTGCGGCTCGCGCGACAGGTGCTCGGTCCACAGGAAGCGGTTCAGGCTCGGCGCCGCGGTGTCCACCGGGTCGCCGGCGGTGCTGCGCAGCAGGCCCAGCGGCGCGCCGTCGGGGTCGATCACGACGGCGCCGCGCCCCACCTGGGGCAGATCCAGCGGGCCCGCGACCACCTGGCCGCCGGCTGCGCGCACCATCTCGGCGGCGCGATCGACGCTGGCGACGGACATGAAGCTGATCCATTGCGACACCGGCTGGTGCGGCACGCTGCGCCGGGTGCGGCTGATGCCGCCGATCGGCGTGCCGCCCTGCTTGATCAGGGTGTAGGGTTCGCCGAGCGCCATGCGCTCCTCGAACTCCCAGCCGAACAGCGCCGCATAGAACGGCTTGACGGCGGCCGGATCCTCGGTGACGAGGTCGCGCCAGACGAACTTGCCGACGAGCGGCGTGCTCGACAGCGCCGCTCCGGGCTGCGGCCCGCGGCTGCCGACGCCGCTGCAGGCCCCGAGGACCAGCGCCGAGACGAACGCGGCCACGATGCAGAACGAACGGAAGGGGCTCATCGGGCGGTGCAGGCAAGGATTCGGCAGGTGGCCCGGTGCGGGCAGGCAACTGTAGCAGCGCCGGGCGCCGCGATGGCGGCAGGACCGGTCCGATGCGAGCGGCCCCGGGGCCGGGCTGCGCCCAGCCCGTGCGCCGTGGGAGCCAAGCGAACTCGGGACGGCCCGACGATTCCTCGAGACTCGAGTAACTGATCAAAAACACAGTCGTTCGGCCTCGCGAGGGCTGCACGTTGTGCCTCCACAACAGATCCGGGTGCTTTACGCCGCAAAACTTTGCCAGCACGGCGGCGCTCTGGTGCAATCCCATCAACTTCCGATGAGGGGTTAGGTCTGATCACCCCGCAGCCCGCGAATCGATCAGGTCTTCGTCATTCACCTAGGAGAAAGTTGCAATGAAGAAATCACTACTGGCCCTGGCTGCGCTCGGTGCGTTTGCCGGTGCGGCGTCGGCGCAGTCGTCGGTCACCCTGTTCGGTGTGGTCGACCTGAACGTCACCTACCAGAAGAACAACGAATCGACCTGGTCGCTCGGCCAGGACGGCATGGCCAACAGCCGCCTGGGCTTCCGCGGCGTGGAAGACCTGGGCGGCGGCATGAAGGCCAGCTTCTGGCTGGAAGGCGCGCTCGGCCCGGATACCGGCACCGGCGGCAGTAGCTGGGGCAACGGCAACGCGTCCACCAACCCGCTGCTGTTCCGCCGCCGTTCGACGGTCAGCCTGTCGAACCAGTGGGGCGAACTGCGCCTCGGCCGTGACTACACCCCGACCTTCTGGAACTGGACGGTGTTCGACCCGTTCGGCACCGCCGGCGTGGGCTCGGCGACCAACCTCGGCCTGTCCAACCAGATCCGCAGCATCACCACCGCGGGCGACGCCTTCGGCACCCTGGTCCGTGCGAACAACACGGTGCAGTACTTCCTGCCGAACGGCGGCTTCGGCCCGGGCCTGTATGGTCAGGTGATGGTCGCCGCCGGCGAGAACGCGGCGCTGAACAAGTACTGGGGCGGCCGCATCGGCTATGCCGCGGGCCCGTTCGACGTGGCGGCCGCCTACGGCCAGACCGGCGTCGACGCCGCCGACACCCTCAAGATGGACAACTGGAACATCGCGGGTTCGTGGACCTTCGGCACCTGGGGCAAGCTGGCCGCCTTCTACGGCGACATCCGGGTCGAACTGTCCACCACCAGCCCGAAGGCCACGCAGAAGAACTACTTCGTCGCCTACTCGATCCCGTTCGGCCAGTGGAACGCCAAGGCCAGCTGGGGTCACGTGGCGCAAGGCGGCATCGCCGGCTTCACCGGCAACGACGCCAACCAGTACGCGATCGGCGCCGACTACAACCTGTCGAAGCGCACCGCGCTGTACGCCACGGCTTCGTGGATCTCCAACAGCACGGCGGCTCCCGGCACCACGGGTACCAACTTCTCGGTCGTTCCGGGTGCCGGCGGCGACCTGAGCTTCGGCAAGAACTCCAGCGGCGTGCAGGTCGGCGTCCGCCACAGCTTCTGATCCCGGCCCCTGCGGCAACGCAGGGCTGGCATCGAGCCGGGGCCACCGCAAGGTGGCCCTTTTTTCTTATTGGTGCGCCCGGCAGTGCACTGCATTCTCGCGGGCTGCGTGCGCAGCCGCCCGCGTCATCACGCCGCGGCGCGCGGCGAGAATCGCCTGACCGCGCATCTGGGTTTTCACTCGTGGCGCCGCACGACCGTTGCGCGCACCATCGCCACCGCCCAGGCGCCGCACCGCACGCGTGGCGGCGCCCGCCACCTGCCCGCCCGCACCCCGTCGCAGATCTGCAGCCGATGCTTGCCTTCATCCTGCGCAGGATCGTCCAGGCCTTGGTCGTGATGCTGGCGGTGGCCTTCATCGCCTTCATGCTGTTCCAGTACGTCGGCGACCCGGTGGCGAGCATGCTCGGCCAGGACGCGACGCCCGAGCAGCGCGAGCGGCTGCGCGCCGACCTCGGGCTCGACCAGCCCTTCGTCGTGCAGTTCGCGCACTTCGCCGGCAATGCGGTGCGCGGCGACTTCGGCATCAGCCTGCGCCAGGGGCGCCAGGTTTCGACGCTGATCGCCGAGCGGCTGCCGGCCACGCTCGAGCTGAGCCTGGCCGCGGCGGTGATCGCGCTCGCGGCCGGCATCCCGCTGGGCGTGTACGCGGCCTTGCGCCGCGGCAGCTTCGGCTCGCAGCTGGTGATGACGCTGTCGCTGCTGGGCGTGTCGCTGCCCACCTTCCTGATCGGCATCCTGCTGATCCTGGTGTTCGCGGTCATGCTGAAGTGGCTGCCGAGCTTCGGCCGCGGCGACACCGTGGCCATCGGCGCCTGGAGCACCGGGCTGTTGACGGCCGACGGCTGGAAGCACCTGATCCTGCCGGCGATCACGCTCGCGGTGTTCCAGCTGGCGCTGATCCTGCGGCTGGTGCGCGCCGAGATGCTCGAGGTGCTGCGCACCGACTACATCAAGTTCGCGCGGGCGCGCGGGCTGCCCGACCGCGCGGTGTACTTCGGCCATTCGCTGAAGAACACGCTGGTGCCGGTGATCACGATCACCGGGTTGCAGCTCGGTGCGCTGATCGCCTTCGCGATCATCACCGAGACCGTGTTCCAGTGGCCCGGCATGGGGCTGCTGTTCATCCAGGCGGTGCAGTTCGCCGACGTGCCGGTGATGGCCGCGTACCTGTGCCTGGTGGCGCTGATCTTCGTCGTCGTCAACCTGGTCGTCGATCTGCTGTATTTCGCCGTCGACCCGCGGCTGCGCATCGAGAAGCCTGCGGGCGGGCACTGAGAGGCTGAGAGGCTTTCGCCCATGCCCGCCTTGCACGCCGGAACACGCCGGCTCGTCGTTGCAAATGCTCGCCATAGCCCAAGCTATGGCTGCGCTTTGCGCCTGGATCCGACGTGTTCCGGCGCGCCTTTCGGGCACGGCCGAAAGCCTCTCAGCCTCTGAGCGCATGAACACCGGCACCAGCACCACCACCACAGCCGAGCGCGCACCCGGCGCCTGGGCCCGTTTCCTGGACAGCGACCTGTGGTTCAGCTTTCGCACGTCGCCGATGGCCATGGCCGCGGCGCTGATCGCGGCGGCCTGCCTCGCGTGCGCGCTGTTCGCCAACTGGATCGCGCCGCACGACCCCTTCGACATGGCCGCGCTCGACCTGAGCGACGCGCGCCTGCCGCCGGCCTGGGAAGAGGGCGGCAGCCGCCGCTTCGTGCTCGGCACCGACGACCAGGGCCGCGACATCCTGTCGGCGCTGATGTACGGCGCGCGCATCTCGCTGTTCGTCGGCGTGGCGTCGGTGCTGGTGTCGATGGCGATCGGCGTGGCGCTGGGGCTGCTGTCGGGCTTTGCCGGCGGCAAGGTCGATGCGCTGATCATGCGCATCTGCGACGTGATGCTGAGCTTCCCGTCGATCCTGGTCGCGCTGCTGATCGACGGCGTCGGCCGGGCGATGTTCCCGAACGCGCACGACACGCTCGCCTTCGGCGTGCTGATCGTCGCGATCTCGCTGACCGGCTGGGTGCAGTACGCGCGCACCGTGCGCGGCTCGACGCTGGTCGAGCGCCAGAAGGAATACGTGCAGGCGGCGCGGGTGATCGGCGTGCGGCCGCTGCGCATCATGTTCGCGCACGTGCTGCCCAACGTGACCGGGCCGGTGCTGGTGCTGGCGACGATCCACGTGGCGGCGGCGATCCTGACCGAGGCGACGCTGTCGTTCCTGGGCGTGGGCGTGCCGCCGACCTCGCCGTCGCTGGGCACGCTGATCCGCATCGGCAACGATTTCCTGTTCAGCGGCGAGTGGTGGATCACGATCTTCCCCGGCCTGATGCTGGTGCTGATCGCGCTGAGCGTGAACCTGCTCGGCGACTGGCTGCGCGATGCGCTCAACCCACGCCTGCGATGAAGCCGATCGCGCGGGCCGAGCGCCCGCTCACACCCAACACCCCGCCGGCCGGCAGTTGCACCGGTTGCGAGCCGGCCTTTTATGGCCGCTCTTGCCGTGAATCGGACGACGCACTCGTCGGGCGACGCGCTGAATTGAAGCCCAAACCTTTGCCGTCGCCTTCCGGCCCGTTGCGGTCCTTCGCCGCTGCGCCGAAAGCAGGCCTCGTTCGGGTGCGAAAACGTGGTGCACGGGGCCGCCGGCGGGGTGGCCAACTCCGTTCAGCCAAATTCTTATTCACTCCGTTGG